>Ga0213875_10000536_pt1 | contig 31187 bp, 28 predicted proteins | sample BarmaccomBMRX_R8_FD_160105 | JGI IMG/M metagenome (GOLD analysis project Ga0213875, IMG submission 160105) | Root-associated microbial communities from Barbacenia macrantha in rupestrian grasslands, the National Park of Serra do Cipo, Brazil - RX_R8 | ecosystem: Host-associated > Plants > Roots...
GCCGGACGACCGGCGCGGCATTCTCGAGGAGGCGGCGGGCATCACCGGCCTGCACGTTCGGCGGCACGAGGCGGAGCTGAAGCTGCGCGCGGCGGAGGCCAACCTGGCGCGCGCCGAGGATTTGCGCGGCCAGCTCGAGGTGCAGCTGCAGGGACTGAAGCGCCAGGCGCGGCAGGCCAGCCGCTACCGCAACCTCTCCGGCGCGATCCGCGCGGCGGAGGCCGAGCTGCTGGCGATCGAACGGGCGCGCATCGAGGGCGAGCGCCGCGCCGCGGCGGCGGCGCTGCACGCGGCGGGCCAGGCAGTCGCGCTCGCGACCGAGGCGGCGGCGGCGGCGCAGGCCCGCTCGACCGAGGCGGCGGCCGCGCTGCCGCCGCTGCGCCTGCTCGAGGCGGCCGCCCGGACCGCGCTGGAGCGGCGCCGGCTCGAGGGCGAGCAGATCGCCGCCGATGAAGCGCGGACCCGCGTTGCGCTGCGCGCGGCGGCGCAGCTTCTGACGCAGATCGAGGCCGACCTCGCCCATGCCGGTCAGCTGCGCGCCGACGCCGAGGCGGCGGTGGCGCGGCTGCTCGACGAGGACCAGCGCCTCGCCGGGGAGGGGGCGGACCACCCGGCGCGCGCCGCGGCGGCGGCCCAGGCGATCGCCGGGACTGCGGTGGCTGTAGCCGGCGCTGAGGCGGAGGCCGAGCGCGCGACCGAGCAGGCCGCCGAGCACGCGGCGCGCGGGCAGGCGCTCGCGCAGGCGCTCGCGCAGGCGGAGACGCGCGTCCGGCGGCTGCACGAGCAGCTCGACCGGCTCGGCCAGGAGCACGCACGCATCGTCCCGGTGGCACCCGAGGCGCTGGCCAAAGCCGGGCAGGACCAGGCGGAAGCCGAGGCCGCGACGGCGAGCACCCGCGCCGCACTCGCCGGCGCCGAGCATGCGCGCGCCGAGGCGCAGGCGCGGCACGCCGAGGCGCGCGATCGCGCCGCCGCGGCCGAGGCAAGCCGCGCCGGCTTGGCCGCCGAGGCGCAGGCGCTCGCGGATGTGCTGGCCACGCGCCTGGCCGAGCGCTGGACGCCGATCATCGACCGGCTCGTCGTGCCGGCCGGGCTCGAGGCGGCGCTCGGCGCGGTGCTGGGCGAGGAGCTGGAATCCGCAGGCGACGCCGAGGCGCCGCGCTACTGGCGCGACCTGGGCCCGCTCGCCGCCGCCCAGGCGCTTCCGGCGGGCGCCACGCCGCTGACCGCGCTCGTGCAAGCCCCGGCGGCGCTGCAGCGTGCACTCGCCGTCGTCGGCCTGGTGGACGACGCCTCGGCCGAGGCGGCGCAGCCATCGCTCGGCCCCGGCCAAGCCTTGGTGACGCGCGAGGGCGGCGTGCGGCGCTGGGATGGCTACAGCGTGCGCCCGGGCACGCCGAGTGCGGCGACGGTCCGGCTGCAGCAGCGCAATCGCCTCGCGGCGCTGCGCAACGGCCTCGCGCAGGCCGAGCGGGCGGCGGAAGCGGCGGCCAGCGGCCGGAGTGCCGCGCAGGCGGAGGAGCGCTCGCTGCTCGCCGCCGAGCAGCAGGCGCGGGCGCAGCGCGGCGCGGCCGAGCAGCGGCTGGAGGCGGCGCGGAGCGCGCTGACGCAGCTCCGCGCCAGGGCCGACGCGGCGGCCGGACGGCTGGCGGGGCTGGACGAGCAGCTCTCCCGGCTCGCCGGCGAGCACGAGGAGGCCGGAGCGGCGCTGGCCGAGATACGCGCCGCGCGGGCGGCGCTGCCCGACCCGGCCACGACCCGAACCGCGCTGGACGCCGCTCGCACCCGTCTCGCCGAGGCGCGCCGGAGCGACGACGACGCGCGGCGCGCGGGTGAGAGCGTTGCCCGGGCAGCCGACGCCCGCGCCGCCCGGCGGGCCGCCATCGCCGCCGAGCGCGCCGACTGGGCGCAGCGCGCCGCCGGGGCCGAGCTGCGGACGGCCGAGCTGCGGACCCGGCGCGAAGCGGCCTTGGTCGAGCATGCAGCGCTGGAAGGCGCGCCGGAGCGACTGGCGCGGCAGCGCGCCGAGGCGCTGGAGGCGCTGGAAGGCGCCGAGGCGGCGCACCGCGCGGCCAGCGACCGGCTCGCCGAGGCGGAGGGTGCGGCTTCGGCAGCCGATCGCGCGGCGCGCGCCGCCGAAGCCGCACTCGCCGCGTCGCGCGAGGCGGCGGTGCGGGCGGAGGGTGCGGCGGCGCAGTGCGTGCAGGCCGCTGCGGCGATGGCCGAGCGCATCCGCGAGCGGCTCGGCGCCGCCCCCGCCCTGCCCGATCCGCCGGCCGAGCCCTCGCCCGACGGCGAGGAGAAGGCGCGCCGCCGCCTCGAACGGCTGCTGCGCGAGCGCGAGGAAATGGGCGCGGTGAACCTGCGCGCCGAGGTCGAGGCTCAGGAGATCGAGGCGCGCATCGCCGCGATCACCGCCGAGCGCGAGGAGCTGGCGACCGCGATCGCCAAGCTGCGCGGCTCGATCGGCCACCTGAACCGCGAGGGGCGCGAGCGGCTGACCGCCGTGTTCGAGCAGGTGGACCGAAATTTTCAGGCGCTGTTCGCCCGCATGTTCGGCGGCGGGCGCGCACACCTGACGCTGGTCGGCTCGGACGATCCGCTGCTGGCGGGGCTCGAGATCTACGCCCAGCCGCCCGGCAAGAAGCTGGCGGCGCTGTCGCTGCTGTCCGGCGGCGAGCAGGCGCTGGCCGCGCTGTCACTGATCTTCGCGGTGTTCCGCTGCACGCCGGCGCCGGTGTGCGTGCTCGACGAGGTGGACGCGCCGCTGGACGACGCGAATGTCGAGCGGTTCTGCACCCTGCTCGACGACATGGTGCGCGAGACCGGCACGCGCTTCCTGGTGGTGACGCACCACCACCTGACGATGGCGCGGATGGACCGGCTGTATGGCGTGACCATGCAGGAGCGTGGCGTCTCGCGGCTGCTCTCGGTCGATCTGCAGGCGGCAGCCGCGATGGCTAGCGAGCCGCGGATGGCGGCCGAGTAGCGGGCCGCCGCACACCGGCGCCGCGCACATCTTCGCGCGCGGCGGTTGACCGCGGCGGCCCGGCAGTCCAGGGCTGGCCGATGTTCTCCTTCTTCGAACGCCTGCTGCTGCCGACGGCCGCGTCGCCGGACGTACCGCCGCCGCAGGGCCTCGCGCGGTTTTACTGGCATCACGTACGCCAGGCCGGCTGGCTGGTCGTCGCCCTGTTCGCCGCCGGGCTGCTCGTGGCGGCCCTCGACACCACCATCCCAGTCTTCATCGGTCGAGTGGTGACGCTGGTGTCGCACGGCGATCCCGCCAGCCTGCTGCGGGCGCGCTGGCCGCTGCTGCTGGGCATGGCGCTCGTGCTGCTGGTCGGCCGGCCGCTCGCCCTGCTCGCGCAATACCTGGTGACCAACCAGGTGATCGCGGCGGGGCTGACCAACCTGGTGCGCTGGCAGAACCACTGGCACGTGGTCCGGCAGAGCTGGACGTTCTTCCAGAACGATTTCGCCGGACGCATCGCGAGCCGGGTCATGCAGACCGGGCCGTCGCTGCGCGAGAGCGTGGTCTCGGCGGTCAACGCCGTCTGGTACATCCTGGTCTACGGCAGCGGCGCCGTCGTGCTGCTCGCGTCCATCGACTGGCGCCTCGCCTTGCCGATCCTGTGCTGGTTTGCCGCCTACGCGACGATGCTACGGCTGTTCGTGCCGCGCATGCGCGACCGCTCGCGCGCCAATTCCGAGGTGCGGGCCACGCTCACCGGCCGGGTGGTGGACAGCTACGCCAACATCCTGACGGTCAAGCTGTTCGCCCGCGCGCGCGACGAGGACGCCTTCGTGCGCGACGCGATGGACGAGCACACCGTGACGTTCCGCCGGCAACTGCGCCTGACCACCGGGTTCGGCCTGACGCTCGCGTTGATGAACGCCTGCATGGTGGTGGGCACCGGAGCGATCGCGATCGGATTGTGGACCCAGGGGCGCATCGCCGTCGGCACCGTCGCGATGGCGCTGCCGCTCGCCTGGCAGATCGCCAACATCGCCGGCTGGGTGGCGCAGAACGTCACGTCGATCTTCGAGAATGTCGGCGTCGTGCAGGACGGCATCCGCTCCATCTCGGTGCCGCGGCAGATGCCGGACCGGCCGGATGCCGGCGAACTCCAGGTCACGCGCGGCGCCATCCGTTTCGAGGCGCTGCGCTTCGGCTACGGCTCGAAAGCCGGCGTGCTGCACGGGCTCGACCTGGCCATCGCGCCAGGCGAGCGGGTGGGCCTGGTCGGCCAGTCCGGCGCGGGCAAATCCACGCTGGTCAACCTGCTGCTGCGGTTTTACGCGCCGGAAGCCGGACGCATCCTGGTGGACGGCCAGGACATCGCCGCGGTGACCCAGGAGAGCCTGCGCGCGCGCATCGCCGTGGTGACGCAGGACACCGCCCTGCTGCACCGCTCGATCGCCGACAACATCCGCTACGGCCGGCCGGAGGCGACCATGGCGCAGGTCGTCGCCGCGGCGCGCCGCGCCGAAGCGCACGACTTCATCCTCGGGCTGGAGGACTGGCAGGGCCGGCGCGGCTACGCGGCGCATGTCGGCGAGCGCGGGGTGAAGCTCTCGGGCGGCCAGCGCCAGCGCGTCGCGATCGCCCGGGTGATCCTGAAGGACGCGCCGATCCTGGTGCTGGACGAGGCGACGTCGGCGCTGGATTCCGAGGTCGAGGCGGCGATCCAGGAACAGCTCGACGGCCTGATGCGCGGCCGGACGGTCATCGCCATCGCGCACCGGCTGTCGACGATCGCGCGCATGGACCGGCTGGTGGTGCTGGACCACGGGCGCATCGCCGAGCAGGGCACGCACGCGGAACTGCTGGCGCGCGGCGGCGTCTATGCGCGGCTCTGGCTGCGCCAGTCCGGGGCGTTCCGTGCCGGCGATCAGCAGGAGCTCGCGGCAACCGCCGCGCCGGGCGGCGGGGCGCGTCATCCCCGCCAAAGTCATGCCCTGGGCCGGGAAAGCGGAGCGGGCGTCCTTGACACTGCTTCCACCCGCCGTTAGCAAACCCTTGCTTTCCGGCAAGGCGACTTGCTGAGGAACGGACCATGAGTGACCCGCCGGGCGGCAAAGACGTTTCTTTCGAGGAGCGTTTGCGCGCCGCCCGCAGCAGGCAGGGGCTCGAGGGCACGCAGCCGGCGAAGGGGCGCTCCGATCCCTTTGCCGGTTCGCCTTGGGCGATCGGCCTGCGAGTGGGCGTGGAGCTGGTCGCCGCGCTGATGGTGGGGGTCGCCATCGGCTGGCTGCTGGACCGCTGGCTCGGCACGCGGCCCGTCTTCCTCGGCATCTTCGTTCTGTTGGGCGGCGCCGCCGGCATCCGCAACGTCTGGCGCCTGTTCGCGCCGTAGCGGTAGACCCGGCGGACAGGAATGCTCGCGCGTCCGCGGGACGCGCTCGGGGGACGGGGATTTGGCGGCACCACCGACCATCGACGCACTGAGCCAGTTCCGGCTCGCGACGAGCCTGGGGCCGATCGGCGCGTCGGTGAACTTCACCAACTCGAACCTGATCATGGTCGCGACCGCCGCGGCCATCCTCGCCCTGCTGCATTTCGGCATGCGGCCGCGGGCGATGATCCCGGGACGCCTGCAGGCGCTGGCGGAGCTCTGCTATAGCTTCATCGCCGACATGTGCCTCGACACGATCGGGCCGGAAGGGCGACGCTACTTCCCGTTCGTCTTCACGCTGTTCTTCTTCATCCTGTTCGGCAACCTGCTCGGCCTGTTCCCGTACTTCTTCGCCTTCACGAGTCATATCGCCGTCACCGCGGCGCTGGCGCTGCTGGTGTTCGTGCTGTCGATCTTCGTCGCCGTGACGCATCACGGGATGCGCTTCTTCACCTACTTCTTCCCGCAGGGCGCGCCGGTGGCGCTGGCGCCGGTGCTGGTGCCGATCGAGATTCTTTCGTTCCTCTCGCGGCCGGTGTCGCTGTCGATCCGGCTTTTCGCCAACATCGTCGCCGGCCACGTGATGTGGGAGGTGTTCGCCGGCTTCATGCTGATCCTGACGGCCGCACTCGGCATCGCCGGCGGCGCCGCCTCGATCCTGCCGCTGGCGATCAACGTGGCGCTGGTCGGCTTCGAGCTGCTGGTCGCCTTCCTGCAGGCCTATGTGTTCGCCATCCTGACCTGCCTCTATCTGCACGACGCGGTGCATCTGCACTGAGCCGAGGCCGCATCTCCGTTCAACCCCGCTCAACGCAAAGGGAACTCTTCTGATGGATCCTGTCATCGGCAAGGATATCGGCGCCGGCCTGGCGGCGATCGGCGTGGCCGGCGCCGGCGTCGGCATCGGGCACATCTTCGCAGCGCTGGTGAGCAGCGTCGCCCGCAATCCCTCGGCGCGGCCGCAGGTATTCGGCCTGGGCATCCTGGGCTTCGCGCTGACCGAGGCGGTGGCGCTCTACGCCCTGCTGATCTCGTTCCTGATCCTGTTCAGCTAGTCCGGGAGGAACGTCATAGGGCCCTCGGCCATGCGGCGGCGGCTCGCCGTGGCGATCGTGCTGTGGTCGGCGCTCGCCTGCCCGGCTGCCTGGGCGCAGGCCGAGCAGGGCGGCATGCCGCAGCTCAATTTCGCCAATCCGCTGACGACCAGCCAGGTCGTGTGGCTGGCGATCATCTTCTTCGCCCTCTATCTGCTGGTGTCGCGCTGGGCGCTGCCGCAGGTGACCGAGGTGATCGAGGACCGCGCGGCGTCGATCGCGGCGGACCTCGGGACCGCGCGCCAGGCCAAGGAAGCGGCCGACGCGGCGGCCGAGGAGGAGAACCGCGCGACGCAGCGCGCGCGGGCCGAGGCACAGGCCGAGATCAGCGGCGCGATCGCCCGCGCCAAAGAGGCCGCCGCCGCGCAGTCCGAGCAGATGAACGCGCGCCTCCAGGCGCAGCTCGACACCGCCGAGCAGCGCATCGGCGAGGCGCGCACGCGTGCGATGGGCGCGCTGCGCCAGGTCGCGACGGACACGGCGATGGTCGTCGTCAACCGGCTGACCGGCCAGCCCGCGGACCAGCGCGCGGTCGAGCAGGCGGTCGGCGCGGCGCTCGCGAACCGGCCGGGCTGAGCAGGAGATAGGCGCGTGCAAGCCGATGCGTTTTCCGGTGTGCTCTGGGTCAAGTCCGTCTTCTGGGTCACCGTCGCATTCGTCATCTTCTTCGTGCTGTTCGGCAGGAAGCTGTGGGCGGCGATCACCGCCATGCTGGACAGCCGGGCCGAAACGATCCGCCGCGAGCTGGCCGAGGCGGCGCAGCTGCGGCGCGAGGCCGAGGCGCTGCTGGCGGAGGCGCGCACCCGGCGCGAGGCGGCGCTCGGCGAGGCGAAGCGCCTGCTGGACTCGGCGCAGGCCGAAGCCGGGCGGGTCGCCGCGGCGATGGCCGGCGAGGCCGAAGCCGCCGCGCAGCGCCGCGAGCGCATGGCGCTCGACCGCATCGCCGCCGCCGAGAAGGCGGCGGTGACCGAGGTGCGCGTCGCCGCAGCCGAGGTGGCGGCGGCGGCGGCGCAGCAGGTGATCGCGCAGGGCCTGACGCCTGAGGCCGATGCCGGCCTGATCGACCACGCGATCGCCGGGCTGCCCGCCGCGCTGCGCGCGGCGTAGGCGCTGCTTCCGCGCGGGCGCGCGCCGCGAGCGCCGCCGGCCAGGACAGTGCCGGTTGGGGCGGGAGGATTCGAACCTCCGGATGGCGGAACCAAAATCCGCTGCCTTACCGCTTGGCGACGCCCCAGCGGCCGCCGTGATAGGCCGGGCGGGGCCGTGGGTCCAGCCGGCGCGCGGAGCGCAGGCGCGGCGTTTCCTGAGGCGTTCTACGAGTGCAGCGCCAGCCGGGCGGCGGCGGCGCGGCCGAGCGGCTTGCGCAGCGGCGCGGGCGCGCTCGCGCCGGCACCGGCGGGCACCGGCCGGGACTGCGGCTCCGGCTGCGGCGGCGGTTCCAGCTTCGCGCGGCTCTCGGCGAGGCGCTGATAGAGCGCCAGATGCGTCTCGGTGGCGGCGCGGATCGACAGCGGCGAGCGGATGCCGTCGCGCAGCCGCGTCCACAGCCCCGGATCAGCCGCCGTCTGCATGCGCGCCGCAAGGTCGCGGGCGTTGCGGGCGATGAAGTGCAGGCCGCTCACGCCGTCCGCCACCTTTTCGGCCGGGCCGCCGATGTTGCCGCAGATCACCGGCCGGCCGTGGTTGAACGCCTCCTGGATCACCAGCGGCGAGTTCTCCCACCACACCGACGGCACCACGACCCAGCCGACCCGGCGCATCAGCGCCGGCAGATCGGCCGGGCGGTACGGCCCCTGGTAGCGCACGCAGTCGGCGACTGCCGCGGTCTCCGCCGCGAAGCGCTCCTTGAAGGCCTCGCTCTGGTGCGTCAGCGTGCCGTGGATGTCGACCTCGATGCGCGCGCGCGCATCCTCCGCCAGATCGCGGACCGCCTGCAGCAGCAGCGGCACGCCCTTGAGTTCGGAGAGCTGGCCGAAAAAGCCGAAGCGCCGGCAGAGGATGTCGGCCGGCGGCGCGGCGGCCTCGGCCGGCGCGTCCGGCTGGCCGTTTTCGATGCAGTGCAGCTTGTCGCGCGACAGACCCCACTGCGCGTACCGCTCGAGCAGGAACCGGCTTGGGCAGACGAAGGCGTCCACCAGGCCGACATACGACTTGATGAACATTTCGCGTAGGAAGAAATCCTCCGGCGAGTGCTGGGGAAAGCAGCCGTGGCAGTCGACCGGACCCGCCCGGTCGCACAGGCGCCCGTCCGTCTTCACCATCTGGCCATGATTGTGGCAGATCGCCAGGTATTCGTGCAGCGTCAGCAGGATCGGCACGCGCACCGAATACTTCCGCACCTCGCGGATCAGTTCGAGGCCAAGATGCACGTAGTGATGGAAGTGCACGACATCAGGCGCAAACCGTTCCAGCAGGCTGCGGAAATCCTTGTAGACCGCCCATTTCGCGGGCTGGCGGAACAGGAAGTGGTCAAAGTCCGGCGAATGGAACAGCACGTCGCCGGCGTCCGCCCCGCACACCGAGAAGACGGTGCCGCCGCGCCGGCTCGGTGTCGGCGCGCGGCCCATGAACAGCACCTCGTGGCCGAGCGCGCGCAGTTCCTGGCACTGCCGGTACGCGGCGATCTCGCCGCCGCCGACGCCGAGGTCGGGGTGGCCGTGCGAGATGATCAGGATGCGCGTCATCGCGCCTCCACCCGGCGCGCGATCGCCTCGTCCCAGCGCCGGGTGTGCATCCAGCAATTGTAGAGCGAGAGGTTGCGCCGCCACTCCGTGTCGCCGATGCGGTCCTGCGACTGGCGCTCGAGATGATAGAGCTCGATCGCCGGCAGCAGCCAGTTGCGCCGGCCGCCCTCGAGAATGCGCAGGCAGAGGTCGCTGTCCTCGAAGTCGCCGATGATGTAGTCCTCCGAGAGGCCGTCCAGTTCGCGCCAGAGCGTGGTGCGCAGCAGCAGGCAGGCGCCGGTCAGGGCGAGGAACTCGACCGGCTCGGCGGCCGCGAGATTCGGCTGGCCCTTGTGCGGATGGTCGTTCACCCAGAGCCCGCCCCAGGCCGGCATGCGCATGAACTGCATGCCCGCATGCTGCACGCTGCCGTCCTCGTAGATCAGCTTCGGCGCGACGGCGCCAGGGTCGGGCAGCGCGCGGTGCGCGGCCACCAGTTCGTCGAGCCAGCCGGGCCGTTTGGGCATCACGTCGGAATTCATCATCAGGATGTAGCGGCCGCGGGCGAGCGAGGCGCCGAGATTGGTCGCCGCGGCGAAGCCGGCGTTGCGCCGGGCATAGACCAGCCGGAACGGCACCTCGAAGAAACGGCTGACTTCCAGGCAGGCCTGCCGGGTCTGGTCGTAGATCGCCGGGTCGTCCACGACATAGATGATGTCGCTGCCGCGCACGAATGGGTCGTCCACGAACTGCGTCATCTGGAACTCGATGAAGTCGAAGCGTCCGTACAGCGGGATGACCAGCGATACCTCGGGATTTGCGGCCGGCGCGCCGAACTCGGCGACCACGGGCTCGCCGGCCGGCCGCTTGCGGACGGACCAGGCGGCCTGCACCGCCGGGCCGATATGCCGGTCGAGCAGCGCGCGCAGGTCGCGGTGGGCGGGGTTGAACGAGCTCAGGATCGGCCTCAGCGTCTCCACCGGGTCGTGCGGCGCGGCCGGCAGGTCGAGCTTCATGCGCAGGCTCAGCCCGCTGCGGCAGTGCACGACGAGGTAGGCGGATTTCTGGCCGCGCGCGATCGGCTGGCCGACGAAGCAGGTGAACCCCAGCTCGTCGCTCGGCAGGTGTGCGCCCTCGCGCTTGAGCGCCTGCCAGACGTCCGGCCGCTGGTGGCTGATCCAGTCGCGCCAGATCTCCACTTCCGGGCTCTCCGGCACGCGGAACGAGACGCTGCGCACGACATCGCGGTCGAGCAGCGCCCAGCCTACCAGGAACACGCCCTGCCCACCGACGGGGTGCACGAGATCGGTGATGAGCCGCAGCCCGAGATCGGCGCGATCGACCGTGGTCGGCAGGCGGTGCACGGCGGCCCGCCAGAGCGCGCCCAGGCGCAGCGCGTCGGCGGCGGTGATCTGCCAGTGCGGCGTGGCGCGCGCGACCTCTTCGAGGATGACGAGCTGCGTGTTGGGGTCGCTGACCTGCAGGTGGCGTTCCAGCGCTGCGAACCCGTTCGCCGTGCTGCCGGCCAGGCCGAGCGGTTTCGGCCAGAGCGTGGTCTTGGCGGACAAATAGAGGACCAGCTCCTCGTCGGCGGCGGGCGGCGATTCCAGCGTGACCAGGCCGACGAAGCAGCCGGCGCCCTCGGACGCCATCGGCTGGCGCAGGTCGGCGCGGCGGAAGCGCAGCAGCGTGCCGTTGGCCCGCATGCGCACGCCGATCGCCTCGATCTCCGGATCGAGCGAATGGCCGATGACCAGCAAGGTGGTCGCGGTCAGGAAGCACACGAGGTCGATCTGCGGTGCCGGGAAGCCGAGCGCCGCATCGGCCTGGTCGGGATCGGGCAACCCGGCGACGTTGCGCAGCCGCCGCGCCTCCGTCTCGTCGAGCGCGGCGAACAGCCGTTCCAGCCGGTCCGCCTGGCCGGCGACGAATTCGGCGAACCGGTCCTCGTCGGTCGAGAGCGCCGCCTCGATCTCCGAGGACGTGCCGTCGGACAGCACGAAGGACAGCGCGAGCCTGCCGTCCGCGCGGAGCGGCTGCTCCAGCTGCACGGCGATGCCGACCCCGTAGTCACGCGCAACGGTTTCGTCGTCCTGTGCCCAGAGCGAGGCGACATCCGGGCGCGGGAAGCGGTAGAGGTGGCCGGCGAGATCGATCGGTCCGGCCTCGCCGCGCAGCTGCACGCCCTGCAGCACAGCGCCGCCGCGCTCGACCAGCCAGCCGAACACGAAGAGGCTGTCCTGCCCGGCGAACGCGAAGTCGATGCAGCTTGACGGAGTCATGGTTGCCACGCGGGCGCGACGGCCTCAGGCGCCGCTTGGGTCTGCCGGACGCAGTCCCGCTCGGGCCGCGCGCTGGTCCGACATCACGCCTCCTGTCCCCATGCCGGGTTGTTCGTGCCGACCCCCTCGGCGCCTCCGATCTTGTAACGCGAAACCGGCTTCATTGCAATTCCAGCGACCTTTTCAAAAAATGCGACCGACGGCAGAATAGTCAGAAGTAGCCTTCGCGCTTCTTGCGCTCCATCGAGGCGGCCTCGTCGAAATCGATCAGCCGCGCGCTCCGTTCGGAGGTACGGGCGCGCATCATCTCGCCCACAATATCCGGCAGGCTGCGCGCCGGCGACTCCACCGCGCCGGTGAGCGGGTAGCAGCCGAGCGTGCGGAAGCGCACCACCCGGCCTTGCGGACGCTCATCGGGCAGCAGCCGCATACGATCGTCGTCAACGACGATCAGGCTGCCGTCGCGCTCCACCACCGGCCGCTCGGCGGCGAAGTAGAGCGGCACGATCGGGATGTCCTCGGCCATGATGTAGAGCCAGATGTCGAGCTCGGTCCAGTTCGACAGCGGAAACACCCGCGCGGTCTCGCCGCGTGCCAGGCGCGTGTTGAACAGGTCCCACAGCTCCGGCCGCTGCGTCTTGGGGTCCCATTCGTGCCGGGCGGAGCGGATCGAGATGACGCGCTCCTTGGCGCGCGACTTCTCCTCATCGCGGCGCGCGCCGCCGAACGCGAAGTCGTAGCCGCCCGCCTCCAGCGCCTGCTTCAGCGCCTGCGTCTTCATGACGTGCGTGTAGTAGGAGGAGCCGTGGTCGAACGGGTTGACGTTCTGCGCCAGCCCGTCCTGGTTGGTGTGCACGACCAGGTCGACGCCGAGCCGCGCCGCCGTGGCGTCGCGGAAGGCGATCATGTCGCGGAACTTCCAGGTCGTGTCGATGTGCAGCAGCGGGAACGGCGGCTTGCCCGGGTGGAACGCCTTCAGCGCCAGGTGCAGCAACACCGAGGAGTCCTTGCCGATGGAATAGAGCATCACCGGCCGGCGGCTCTCGGCCACCACCTCGCGCAGGATGTGCAGGCTCTCGTCTTCGAGGCGTTTCAGCGGCGAGGTGCGGTCGAGCGGCAAGGCGGGGTCTCCGGAGGGCGGCAGAGGATAGCCGGACGGGCGTTACCGACAACCCAATGCTGGCGCCGGGGCGCCGCCCCAGCTCCACCAACCCGGGCGCGCCAGGGCGGCGGCGCCGGCCACCGCCGCGGCGGGCGTCGCGAACAGGCCGAAGCACGTCGCACCGGAGCCGCTCATCCGGGCCAGCAGGCAGCCGGGCAGCGCCCGCAGGCACTCCAGCACCTCGGCGACCGCGGGACAGAGGCGGATCGCCGGCGGTTCGAGGTCGTTGCGAAGGTCCGCGAGGCCCGCCGCGAGCGAGGCGGCGTCCGCCCAGGCGGCGGGCAGCGAGGCCTCCGGCGAGAAGCCTCCTCGGCGGGCCGCGAACACGGCGGCGGTCGGCAGCGCGACCCCCGGATTGACCAGCGCCAGCCCGAACTCCGGCAGGGCCGGGGCCGGGTCGAGGCGCTCGCCCACACCGCGCATGCGCGCCGGCCGGCCGGCGAGGCAGACCGGCACGTCGGCGCCGAGTGTCGCGGCGATGCCGGGCAGGTCGGCGCCGGCGGCCTCGGGCTCCCAGAGCCGCGCCAGCAGGCGCAGGACCGCCGCCGCATCGGCCGAACCGCCGCCGACGCCGGAGGCCACCGGCAGCCGCTTGTCGAGCGTGAGGCGCACCCGCGGTGCGATGCCGGCGCGCGACGCGAGCGCCTCGGCGGCGCGCAGCGCGAGGTTGGCGGGGCCGGCCGGCAGCGCGCCGGCGAACGGGCCGGTGGTCCGCAGGCGGAGCCGCTCGTCCGGCGCGGCGTGCAGCACGTCGCCGGCGCCGGCGAACACGACGAGGCTGTCGAGCAGGTGGTAGCGGTCCGCCCGACGGCCGGTCACATGCAGGAACAGGTTGACCTTGGCCGGCGCCGCCTCGCACCGGCACGGCGCGATCGGCATCGGCGGATCAGGGAAGGCGGCGCTCGGCGGTGGTCGCCCCCCCGGCCGTCGTGGCGCCGGCGGTCACGCCGGTCGTGGCCGTGTTGCCGGCGGTGGCGGTGCCGTTCTGCGTCTCGGCCTCGTGCAGCTTGGCCTGCAGTCGGGCCACGTCGTCCGGCTGCGGCTTGAGGCTCAGTGCGAGCTGCCACTGATACTGCGCCTCGAGCTTGCGCCCGACCGCCCAATAGGCGTCGCCGAGATGGCCGTTGATGGTGGAATCCTCGGGGTCCAGCTCGACCGCGTGCCCGAGCCAACGGATGGCGCCGGCCGTGTCGCCCTGGCGCAGCAGCACCCAGCCCAGGCTATCGGCGATCGCGCCGTCATTGGGCCGCAGCTCCTGCGCGCGCTCGATCATCTGCCGCGCGCGCGTCAGGTTGTGACCCTGCTCGGCCCAGGAATAGCCGAGATAGTTGAGGACGTACGGCTCGTCGGGCGACAATTCGAGTGCGTGCTCGAAGTCCGCCTCGGCCTTCGGCCACTGCTTGGAGCGCTCGAGCGCGATGCCGCGGTCGTAGAACAGCGGCCAGGCGCTGCGGCCGGGATGGTCGATCCGGGCGATCGCCTGATCGTACGCCAGGACGGCGTCGGCAAAGCGGCTCTGCGAGCGAAGGATGTCGCCCTTCAGCGCCAACGGCTCCGGCCGGGTCGGATAGTCGTGCGCGAGCTGGTCGAGCAGGCGCGTCGCCTGACCCGTGTTACCGGCCTGCTCCTCGAGCGCGGCACGCCGCAGCCGCACCACCGGGGCGAGCGGATCGGCCGGCGGCACCGGCGCGAGCGCCGCGATGGCGTTGGCGGCGTGCCCGCCGCTCTGCAGGATGTCGGCCATCAGCAGCCGGGCGGCGGCAAAGTCGGGCCGCATGTCCAGCGCGAGCTGGAGCAGCATCAGCGCATACTCGGTGGCGTCCTGCTGGTGCAGCGCCGCCGCCAGCGCAAGATAGGCCTCGGCGATGCCGTCGCTGGCGTTGCCGACCGGACGCGCGGTATCGGCCGCCATCAGGCTGGGAATGGCGATCGAGAGATCCTCGCTGCCCTCGCCGAGCGCGCGCAACGCATGCTGCGCCTCCGCCGCGCGCCCCTGGCGGGCCTGCCAGCTCGCCAGGATCTGTGCCAGTCGCAGGTTGAGACCGCCGTAGTCGGTCTGGGCGATGTGATAGAGCCGCGCCGCCTCTGCCTGATCCCCGGCGAGGTCGGCGATCATCGCGGCGTGCAAGGCATAGACGCCGCGGAAGCGCTGGCCTTCGACGTAGGGCCGCAGCGTCGCGAGCGCCGCGTCGGCGTGCCCGCCGCCCTGCTGCGCCCAGGCGACCAGCAGCGGCCGCAGCAGCTGGGTCAGGCCCTGGCTCGGCAGTGCGTGGAAGCGCTGCTCGGCGGCGTCCCAGCTGCCCGCCCGCGCGTCGTCGTCGGCGAGCAGCAGCTGCGCCGCCGGGTTGTCCGGCAGCTGGGCGGCGAGTCGCGCCGCCTCCGGCCGATCGTCCATCAGGCAGGCGAGAAAGGTCTGCTGCAGCAACTCGGGATTGCCGGGATCGGCCGCGTAGGCGCGCAGCAGGTCGCGCGCCGCCCGGTCGAGATCGGTCTGGCTGGCGGCGAAGCGGCCGGTCAGGTAGGCGCCGAATGCCCCGGCGGCATCCGCCGCGGCGGCGCTGCGCTGCGCGCCGGGATCGGCGGCGGCGCAGGCGGACAGCAGCGACAGCGCGAGGAGCACCGACCTGCGGAGCGGGCGGGCATGCCGCCCGAGGTACGAAAGTATGATAGGCATGATGCAGCACAGTATCAGCCGCCCGGCGCCGACGCCAACGCCGCGGGTTCGCACCACACCATTCGTTACATTGCGGCCGCTACATTCCGCCCGGATAGTTCGGGCCGCCGCCGCCCTCGGGAGTCACCCAGTCGATGTTCTGGGTGGGATCCTTGATGTCGCAGGTCTTGCAGTGCACGCAGTTCTGCGCGTTGATCTGCAACCGCGGCGCGCCCTCCTCCGCCCCGACGATCTCGTACACCGCGGCCGGGCAGTAGCGTATCTCCGGGCTGCGATAGCGCGCCCAGTTCACCGTGATCGCCCGCCCGGGGTCGCGCAGCTTCAGGTGCGCCGGCTGGTTCTCCTCGTGGTTGGTGTTGCTGATGAAGACCGAGGAGAGCCGGTCGAAGGTGAGCGTGCCGTCGGGCTTCGGATAGGCGATGGGCGGCGCCTGGTCGGCCGGCTGCAGTGTCTCGTTGTCGCGATGCGCGTGGTGGAAGGTCCAGGGGGCGCGGCCGCGCAGCAGGTAGGTGTCCAACGCCGCATAGACGATGCCGCCATAGAGGCCGAAGCGGGCGAAGGCGGGACGGATGTTGCGCACCGCCTGCAGCTCCTGCCACAGCCAGCTCGCCCGCAGCCTGGGCAGGTAGCCCGCCGGCTCGGCCGGGCGGCCGGCGGCGAGCGCCTCGGCCACCGCCTCGGCGGCCAGCATGCCCGACTTCATCGCGGTGTGGGTGCCCTTGATCTTCGGCACGTTCAGGAAGCCCGCGGTGTCGCCGACCAGGCAGCCGCCCGGAAAGGTCAGGCGCGGGATCGACTGCAACCCGCCCTCGGAGAGCGCACGCGCGCCGTAGCCGATCCGCCGCCCGCCCTCGAAGTGGCGGCGCATCGCCGGATGCGTCTTGAAGCGCTGCATCTCCTCGAACGGCGACAGCCAGGGATTGCGGTAGTCGAGCCCGACGACGAAGCCGCAGGAGACCAGGTTCTCGCCCCAATGGTACAGCCAGGAGCCGCCGTATGTCGCGCCATCCAGCGGCCAGCCCACGGAATGCTCGACCAGGCCCGGCCGGTGCCGCTCCGGCGGGATCTCCCAGAGTTCCTTCACGCCGAGCGCGTAGGTCTGCGGATCGATGCCCGCGCGCAGGCCGAAGCGCTCGGTCAGCCGCTTGGTCAGCGAGCCGCGACAGCCCTCGGCGAGGATGGTGTAGGCGGCGCGCAGCTCCATGCCGGGCTGGTAGCCGGGGCCGCGCTCGCCCTCGCGGGTGATGCCCACGTCGCCGGTGGCGACGCCGACGATGCGGCCGTCCTCCTCGAGCGGCTCGGCGGCGGCGAAGCCCGGGTAGATCTCGACGCCCAGCGCCTCCGCCCGGCCGGCGAGCCAGCGGCAGACGTTGCCGAGGCTCGCGACATGGTTGCCGGCGTTGTGCATCTGCGGCGGCGTCGGCAGGCGGAACGCGCGGCCGGCCGTCAGAAAAAGGAAGCGGTCCTCGGTGACCGGCGTGGTCAGCGGCGCGCCCTGCTCGCGCCAGTCCGGGATCAGCTCGTCGAGCGCGCGCGGCTCGACCACGGCGCCCGAGAGGATGTGGGCGCCGACCTCGCTGCCCTTCTCGACCACGCAGACCGTCGCCTCGGGCGCGAGTTGCCTGAGCCGGATGGCGGCGGCGAGGCCGGACGGCCCGGCCCCGACCACCACGACGTCGAACTCCATGGCCTCGCGCGGGGACTCGGTCTCCGCCATGCCGCGCTCCGTTCCTGTTGCGTCACCGCCGTCCGCTATTAACGCCCCCGGCGGCGATTGCGCAAAACCGACGGGCGCGGCAGGAGAGCCGACATGGAGGCGCTGGACGCGCTGCGGCTGCAGATCGAATGGGGGGCGGACGAGGCGCTGCTGGCGGCGCCGGTCGATCGCACGGCGGCGCCGGCGCGCGGGCTGCATCCGCCGGGCCAAGCGTCGGCGCCCTCGGTCATGCCGCCCGCCCCGATGCTTGGTCCGGCGGCACGGGCGGCGGACCTCGCCGCGCTGTGCGGCACGCTCGCCGAACTGCGCGGGGCGCTCGAGACGCTGGAGGGCTGCGCGCTGCGGCTGACCGCGACCAGCCTCGTGTTCGCCGACGGCAATCCGCACGCCGGGCTGATGTTCGTCGGCGAGGCGCCGGGCGCCGAGGAGGATCGCGCCGGCCTGCCCTTCGTGGGCCCGTCCGGCCGCTTTCTCGACCGCATGCTGGCGAGCATCGGGCTCGACCGCAGCAAGTTCCTGATCACCAACCTGATTCCCTGGCGCCCGCCCGGCAACCGCAACCCAACGGACAGCGAGGTGTCGCTCTGCCTGCCCTTCCTGCTGCGCCATGTGGCGCTGGCGCGGCCGCGGCGGCTCGTTCTGCTGGGCGGGCTGGCCACGCGGGCGATCACCGGGAACGCCGCGGGGATCCGGCGGACGCGTGGAAGATGGCTCGACCTGGCGGTGCCCGGTCTGGAGGTGGCGGTACCGACCCTGCCGATGCTGCACCCGGCATATCTGCTGCGCACCCCGGGGGCGAAGCGGGAGGCCTGGGCGGATTTGATCATGCTTAGGCGTGCGTTGGACGCCGACCTGTCAGGAATGTGATGCGATGGTAGGCTGCTAAGGGCCTGATTTCAGGGCGGATTGTCTCAATAAAGAGATTTCGCGCGCCCCCAGGCTTGCACCGGTGGGAGGCCACGTGTAGGGCCGCCCCCATGCGAGGGATCGGTTCAACGTTCTCCCGCCTTCCAGCCGCGCGTGCCGTTCTGGCCGGCGCGGCACTGCTCGCCGGGGCGAGCAGCTCGAAGGCGTTCGCCCAGACCGAGTTTTCTCAGTCCGGGCTTTCTCAGCCGGGGCTTGCCCCGTCCGGTCTTGCACAGCCGGAACCGGGCCAGACCGACGACGTGGCGATGGCGATACCTCGCCTCGCGCCGCATGGCACGGAAGGGGTCGCGCTGCCGCAGCCGCTGGCCACCGGCGAGGCGGTCATCATTCGACGGATTTTCGGGGCGCAGGCGCGCGGGGCGATGCAGGTCGCCATACGCGACACGGCCCAGCTCGATGCCACCACCCCCCTTGGCCAAGCCATGCTCGGCCACATCCTCGCCGACCGCTTTCTGCGGCGCGATTATCGTGCAACGGTAGATCAACTTTCCACCTGGCTCAACCGTTTTTCCGAATTTTCGGAGGCCCCGGCGATCTATGCGCGGCTGCGGGCGCGGCTGCCGCGCCAGGACGTGGCGCCGCTGCCGGCGGCTCCCACCCTCGCGCAACCACCGCTGCCCGACCCCGTGCCGGAGGAGACCCCGCCCGTGGCGGAGGCGATCCGCCGCAATCCGCTGCTGGATGCAACCGTGCACGAGCGGGCCGCCGCCGGCAATTCTTCGAGCGCCTTGCGCCTGATCGGCGCGACCCGCGGCTTGACGCCGCTCTACGCCGCCCAGCTGCGCGCCGAGGTGGCGCAGGCGCTGTTCACCCGCAACAGCGACGCCGAGGCGCTGGAGGTCGCGTCGACGGCGGCACGGCAGGGCGGTGGCCGCGTCGGGCTCGCCGACTACATCGCCGGCCTCGCCGCCTGGCGGGCGGGACGCCCGGGCGCCACGGCGCACTTCGAGGAAGCCGCGCGCGCCGAGCTGGCGCCCGATGCGCTGCACGCCGCCGCAAGCTTCTGGGCGGCGCGGGGGCATCTCCGCGCCCGCGACCCCGAGGGCTATCGGGCCTGGATGCAGCGCGCCGCCGGCCAGCCCCGGACCTTCTACGGCCTGCTCGCGCGCCGCGCCCTCGGGCTCGGCCTCGCCGACGGGCTCGCCTGGACCCGGGAGACGCTCGGGGAGGCCGACGTGGACGCCGTCACGGCGACGCCCGAGGGGCTCGCCGCGTTCGCGCTGCTGCAGGTCGGCCAGGGCGGCCGCGCCGAGGCCGAGCTGCGCCGGCTGGCGGCGCGCGTGCGCGAGGACGTGCCGCTCAGTCGCGCGGTGCTGCTGGTCGCGGGGCGCGCCGGGTTCTACGATCTCTCCGCCGAGCTCGCGGCACTCATGCAGGGCGAGGACGAGCGGCCGCGCGACTATGCCCGCTTCCCGGTGCCGCATCTGCTGCCCGACAGCGGCTTTCACATCGACCCGGCCCTGCTCTACGCGTTGGCCCGCGTGGAATCGAACTTCAGGCCCAACGCCGTCTCGCGGGTCGGCGCGCTCGGCCTGATGCAGATCATGCCGCAGACCGCCCGCTACGTGGCCGATCGCGGACTCGCCAACCTGGCGAGCGGCCGGCTGCATGAGCCGGACGTGAACCTGGAGCTGGGTCAGCGCTATGTCAGCTATCTCGCGCAGCAGCCGCTGGTATCCGGCAGCCTGATCCGGCTGCTCGCCTGCTACAATGACGGGCCGGGCAAGGTCGCGCACTGGGCGGCGGACGTGCGCGACCAAGGCGACCCGCTGCTGTTCATCGAGGCGATTCCGAACGGCGAGACGCGCCTGTTCGTGCAGCGCGTGCTGGCGGACAGCTGGATCTATGCCGCGCGGCTGCATCTGCCGGCGCCGAGCCTGGACGAGATGGCCGCCGGCGCCTTCCCGCGCTTCCGCGACTTCGATACGCTGAGGCGCGACGCCCCGGCCGAGCGGGTGGCCGCCGAACGGGTGGCCGCCGAACGGGCTGTTGACCGGGTCGTGGTGCGCCTGCACTGAACAGCGGAGCGCGGCGATGGCGCGCATCGACGAAAGCCGGGCCTTCATTCCCGTCAGCATCGCCGTGCTGACGGTCTCCGACACGCGCACGCACGAGACCGACACCTCCGGCGACGCGCTGGCCGAGCGCATCGCCCGCGCCGGGCACCGTGTCGCGGCGCGCGCTGTCGAGCGCGACGACGCCGGGCGGATCGAGGCGGTGCTGCGCGGCTGGATCGCCGATCCCGGCGTCGACGTCGTGATCACGACCGGCGGCACCGGCATCACCGGCCGCGACGTGACGCCGGAGGCGTTCGACCGCGTGCTGGAGAAGCGCATCGAAGGGTTCGGCGAACTGTTCCGCATGCTGAGCTACCGCAAGATCGGCACCTCGACGATGCAGTCGCGCGCGCTCGGCGGCGTGGCGGCCGGCACCTACCTGTTCGCGCTGCCGGGCAGCCCGGGGGCGGTGAAGGATGCGTGGGACGACATCCTGGTCTGGCAGCTCGACGCGCGGCACCGGCCGTGCAATCTCGTTGAGCTGATGCCGCGGCTGCAGGAACACCTGAAAATCGGCGGCGGAGTAGCCGAGGCGTGCTGTCCAACGCTCGTCAGAGACAGCCCAGCCAATCGATATGATGCCTGATCTGAAGGATTTGCGATCGGGATCGAGCCGATTATGGACCCGGGTCGTCCATCGGGTTGTGGACGGCGAGCGGCTCCGTCGAGGTCTCTGATCCGACCAGAGCTTTCTCAGCGATCGCGAGATAAACCTCGCGATTCGACATCATCGCTTTTTCACCTGGCTCGTTCCTGTCCGAACACGATGCGGTGGCCGTCGGTCGTCGTCACGACGATCTCGCGCATGCCATAGGGCTTGTCGGTCGGCTGCGTGCATGCCGCGCCCCGCGCCGTCAGCTCGTCGTGCAATGCGTCGACATCGTCGACCTCAAGATAGCCGAACCAGCTATGCGCGCCGAGATCGGCAGGTCGCGCGTCGCGAGGACAGTGGCCGAGCATGATGCGGACGCCGTCGCGCTCGGCGAGCCGCCAGTCCGGCGCCTCCTCCCACAGCACGCGGAACCCCAGGACATCCCGGAAATAGGCGGCGCTCTCGTGCAGGTCCGGGACGGCGAGCACAAAAGCCCAAGGGGCGATGGTTGGCATGGAAGGTGTCCCGACGAGGTTCAGCCAGAGCAACTTGCCGGATCAAGACGCCGGCCGGCCTTCCGCTGCCGGCGTGGCGGCAGACCGCGCGTCGGGCCGTGCTTCGCCCAGCCAAATGGCATGGCCGTGGCCCGAGGTCAGCGGGTGATGCGACCGCCGCGACGGCGAGGGCGCCGAGACGATCAGGCAGACGCCCGCCACGACCACGGCGGTGGCGACCAGCGTCCAGACGGTCACCGGCTCGCCGAACAGCAGCCAGCCCAGCCCCATCGCCAGGATCGGGTTCAGGTACGAAAACGTGGAGGAGATCGAGGTCGCCACGGTTTTCACCAGGAAGCCGTAGGCGGTGAAGCCGACCACCGCGGTGAAGCCGAGCCAGCCGAAGCCGGCCCAGGAAATCCAGGAGACGGAGGCCAGCCGCACGCCGGTGACCTCGCCGAGCACGGCGGCGGCGACCAGCAGCACGAGGCTGCCGCCCAGCAGCTCCGTCCCGGCGGCGAGGCGCGGGTCTTCGGGCAGGCCGAGCTTGGGTGCCAGCACCGCCCCGAGCGCCCAGAAGAACTGGCCCGCCATGACCAGCGACACGCCGAGCACGTCGAGGCTGGAGCCCGGCCGGACCAGGAAGCCGACGCCGGCGAAGCCGAGCACGAGGCCGAAGATCGTGCGCTTCGAGAAGCGCTCGCGGAACATCAGGTAGCCGAGGCAGGCCGCGAACAGCGGCATTATCGCCGCGAGCACGCCGGCGATGCCGGAGGCGACGCTCCGCTGGCCGACGCTGCTCACCCCCGCCCCGAGCGCCAGCATCAGCGTGCCGATGGCCGAGCAGCCAAGGATCTGGCGTCGGCTCGGGCGCGGCGCGCCGGAGGCGAGCGACCAGGCGACCAGGATGGCGCCCGCGATCACGCCACGCACCGCCATCACGAACAGCGGCGGCAGGGTCTCGATCGCGGCCTTGATGCCGGCGTTTCCCGAGCCGAAGCAGACATAGGTCGCCAGCAGCGCCAGCGCGACCCGCCACCCGAACCGCCTCATCGCCGATACGGCAGCGGCAGCAGGACCTGGACGGGCACCTTCAGCAGCCCGGCATCGCTCGGCACGATGACCAGCGCGTCCGGGCTGTAGTCCACCACCATCTCCCGGCAGGCACCGCAGGGCGAGACGACGGCGATCTCGCGCTCCGGCTCGTCGGCTTTCGGATGGCGCACCGCGACCAAAGTGCCGATCGTGCCGTCGCCCTCCAGCATCGCGCGTCCCACCGCCACCGCCTCGGCGCAAATCTGCAGCCGCCCGACGATGGCGCCAAGATGCAGCCCGGTCCAGATGCGCCCGTCGCGGCCGCGCAGCGCCGCCGCGACGGTGTGCCAGAACGGACGGTAGTGCCGGCGCAGCACGTCGCGCGCCGCGGCGATCAGCGCCTGGTCGTCGGCGTCGAGCGGCTGTGCGCCGGCCGTCGCGGCCGGCAGGACGAACGGCGGATGCTCAGTCAGCCGCGTCCGCCTCGTCTTCCGGGCCGGACAGCATGGCGTTGGCGACGACGCCGGCGTGCTCGCGCACCCGCTGTTCGATCGACTCCGCGATCTCAGGGTGGTCGCGCAGGAACTGCTTGGCGTTCTCCCGCCCCTGGCCGATGCGCTGGCTGTCGTAGCTGAACCAGGCGCCGGATTTCTCCACCACGTTCGCTTTCACGCCGAGATCGATCAGCTCGCCGACCTTGCTGATGCCCTCACCGTACATGATGTCGAAATCGAGCTGGCGGAACGGCGGAGCCAGCTTGTTCTTCACCACCTTCACCCGCGTCTGGTTGCCGGTCACCTGCTCGCGGTCCTTGATCGAGCCGATGCGCCGGATCTCCAGCCGCACGGAAGCATAGAATTTCAGCGCATTGCCGCCGGTCGTGGTCTCCGGGTTGCCGAACATCACGCCGATCTTCATGCGGATCTGGTTGAGGAAGACCAGCATGCACTTGCTGCGCGCGACCGACCCCGTCAGCTTGCGAAGCGCCTGGCTCATCAGCCGCGCGTGCAGCCCCATGTGGCTGTCGCCCATCTCGCCTTCCAGCTCGGCGCGCGGCACCAGTGCGGCCACGCTGTCCACCACCAGCACGTCGATCGCGCCGGAGCGCACCAGCGTGTCGGCGATCTCCAGCGCCTGTTCGCCGGCGTCCGGCTGGCTGATCAGCAGGTTGTCGACGTCAACGCCGAGCTTGCGGGCATAGCCGGGATCGAGTGCATGCTCGGCATCGATGAAGGCGCAGGTGCCGCCGCGCTTCTGCGCCTCGGCGATCGCGTGCAGCGCGAGCGTGGTCTTGCCTGAACTCTCCGGCCCGTAGATTTCCACGATGCGACCGCGCGGCAGGCCGCCGATGCCGAGCGCGAGATCGAGGCCCAGCGAGCCGGACGAGATCACCTCGATCTGCTCGTCGCCGCCCTTGGCGCCCATGCGCATGATCGAGCCCTTGCCGAAGGCCCGCTCGATCTGGGTGAGCGCCGACTCGAGCGCCTTGTTCTTGTCCATGGATTGTCCTTTTGGCGCGTCCTGCAACCGGACGCTGCCGGAGTTCGGCGAACTTTCGCCTTGTGATAGCGTGCCGGACCCGGACTGTGTCACAGGAGGGAACAGAGCCGCAACCTTTGCCACGATTCGCACCATCAGTTTTGTTAAGCCTCCGTTCCCTATATGTTCCATGCGCGGGAAAGACAAGGCGGAATTTTGCGCGGAATCCGCGGCCTGGGGCGGCCGCCGCTCCCGACGTAACTCCGTTTGAACGGCGTCGGCCAAACCGCCTATAGTTTCGTCACCGATCCGGCCGAGGGTCCCGGCTCGGGCGAGTCCCGCTTTCGAAGGACGCAAACGAAGGGAGTGACGACCGATGTCGGATCAGAGCATGCGCGTGACCGGCCACTGCCGGTGCGAGAACAACCCCGTCCGCTTCGAGTACACGAAGAAGCCGTTCGAGGTGCACTACTGCCTGTGCACGGACTGCACCGACACCTGCGGTGGTGCGCTGGCGATCATCGCGGTCGTGGAGCGCAAGGCGTTCCGCATCACCGACGGCGAGAACAAGATCAAGAACTATGACACCAAGCCGACCTGCCACCGCCGGTTCTGCGGGGAGTGCGGCTGCCATATGTTCCTGTACGTGGATGCATTCCCGGATTTCGTGCTGGTCCACGTGCCGACGCTCGAGCGCAGCCAGGATGTCGGCCAGAAGCCCGACCGTTGGGTGTTCACCCGCTCCAAGCATCCGATGTTCACCATCCCCGACGACGGCCTGCCGCGCCACGAGGGCTGGGCGGGGACCGCCAACGCCGCCTGACATGCTGCCGGCGCGCCGCGCTCATCCGGCCTGGCGTGCCGGCTCGGCGGCCGGCGCGGCGGCGATCACCTGCTCGGCCTTGGCGATGAGTTCCTTGAGCGTGTAGGGCTTGGCCAGGAAATCCATGTCCTCGGCGTTGAGGTCGCGCCGCAGCGTCTCCTCGGAATAGCCGGACACCAGAATGGCCGGCAGGCCGGGCCAGCGCTCGCGCACGCGGCGGACGAGCGCCGGTCCGTCCATGCCGGGCATGACGACGTCGGTGATCAGCACGGAGAGGTCGGGCTGCTCGCCGGCGGCGGCCTTCGCCTCGAGCGCCTGCAGCGCCGCCTCCGCCGAATCCGCCGCGAGCACGCGCCAGCCGCGCTGGCGCAGCGCCCGCTCGGCCAGCCGGCGCACCGGGTCCTCGTCGTCCACCAGCAGCGCGGCCCGGACCGGCGCGGCGTCCGCTGCAACCCGGACCGGCGCGGCGGGCTCCGGCGTCTCGGCGGCTAGCGCGGGCGTGAGTTCGGGGGCCGGCCGCGCGCCGGGCGCACGCGGGATGGTCACCGCCTCGGCGCCGTCGTGGCGCGGCAGGTAGACGCGCAGGCGCGTGCCGCGGCCGACATGGCTCTCCACCGCCAGGAAGCCGTCGGACTGGCGAATGATGCCGTGCACCGTCGAGAGGCCGAGCCCGCTGCCGCCGCGCTCGCGCTTGGTGGTGAAGAACGGGTCGAAGATGCGCGGCAGCACCTCGGGCGGGATCCCGGCGCCGGTGTCCTGCACCTCGATCATCACGTAGCGTCCCGGCGGGATCGTCTCCTGGCCGCGCGTCAGCGCGCGGAACAGCGTGATGTGGCCGCTGCGCAAGGTGAGGGTGCCGCCCTCCGGCATGGCGTCGCGCGCGTTGACCGCGAGATTGACCAGCACCTGGTCGAGCTGCGTCGGGTCGACGCGCACCATCCGCCCGGGCTCCTCGAGATCGAGCTCCAGCTTCACCTTGCCGCCGAGCAGCCGGCTCAGCAGCGAGGAGAGGTCGCGGATCGCCTCGTTGATCGCGATCACCTTCGGCTGCAGCCGCTGCTGGCGGCCGAACGCGAGAAGCTGGCGCACCAGCGCGGCGCCGCGCTCCGCGCTGCGGCGGATCTGGCCGACATCCTCGAGCGTCTCGGCGTCGATGCCCGGGCGCGCGGCGACGAAGTCGGCGGCGCCGATCATCGCGGTGAGCAGGTTGTTGAAGTCGTGCGCGATGCCGCCGGCGAGCTGGCCGACCGCCTGCAGCTTCTGGCTCTGGCTGAGCTGCGCCTCCAGGCGCTTCTGCACGGTCGTGTCGGAGAGGCGCAGGATCATGCCGCTGATCGTGCCGTCCGCCTCGCGCAGCACGACCTGCGCCACGTCGACGCTGGACTCGCCCTCCTTCTCGAGCCTGGTCGAGAAACCGCGCGCCGGGCGCCGGCCTTCCAGCACCGGCAGCAGCTCGTCCGACACCTCCTCGCGCTCGGCGCGGGCGAAGATGGCAAGCGCGGGCTGGCCGGGCGAGAGGTCGGCGTGCCGGCTGAGCATCTGGCGCAGCGCATCGTTGGCGCGCACGATGCGGCCGGCGCCGTCGATGATCAGCACGCCGGTGCCGGCACCCTGGAACAGCACCTCCATCAGGGCGTCCGGCGGCCGGGCGAGCTGCTCGATCAGCCGCGGCGCCGTGCTCCCGGCACCCCGGCCAGGGCGCCGCTCGCGCAGCCAGGCCAGCCAGCGCATCATCATGCGGGACGGCTCCACGCGCCACCCGACCCGGCCATCAGGCCGGCGCTTTCCGCGCAGGGAGGCGCGCTGTGACAGCTCGGCACGGTGTCCTTCGCCCTTGCACGCCAGCGCATTGTTTCCGCCAAATGCGAGTCCGCGCCAAGCGCGGAATGACGGACCGCCGGCCGGCCGTGTCGCCGGTCAGCCCGATCCGGCGTTCATTCCAGCATGTCGTCGGTTCAGCATGGCGATCATTTCAGCATGTCGATCGCGCGTGTGAGGGTCGAGCGGGCCAGCTGCATCACCAGGAGATTGGTGCCGGGATGCGGCTGGCGCTCGCCCCGGCTGATCGCACCGGCGCCGTCCAGCAGCAGCGGCGGGGTCGCATCCGCGAGCATCGGCAGCCCGCCGAACGGCGAGGACCCGGGAAAACTATCGGGGAGCCCGTCCCCGAGCGAGCACGATGCTTCAACACGCGTGAACGCATCCTGCTCCACGTCGGGGTCGGCCGGTTGCAGCCGCAGGGTCTCGACGCCGAGCGTCGGGTCGACGACGCCGGTGATAACGGCGTCGGGCGGCGGCGTTTCGGTGCTGTCCTGCTGCACGATCTGCTCGGCGATGGCGCGCAGGTCCGTGCCCTGGACGTCCATGCCACGGGCGGAGATCGCCAGTGCTTTGGTCAGGTCCATGTCGCCCTTCCCATGCCACCGCATTCGCGTGCTGACGCATTTTGCGCGAATCGGCTCCGCTTACGACTGGACCCGCCACTCCGGAGCTTGCGTCGGTGGCTTGAACATTCCGTAAACCGTGGCGGAAAGGCTCCGGTAACCACGATCGCATATCTATTGCCGGGCATGTCCGATCCGGATTTCCCAGCCTTCGACGCCCAGCAGGCGGATCGAAACGCGCTGCGCGCTGTCGAAGACCTCGCGGAATCCATTTCCGGAACGGTGCAGATCGCCCGCGCACTGGTCGAGACCAGCCGGCGCGTCGACCTCTCCGGCCTCGACCGGGAGATGGGCCTGCTCTGCGCGCAGGCGCTCGATCTGCCGCCGATCGAGGGACGCAAGCTGCGTCCTCGCCTGATCGGCCTGCTTACCGAGCTCGACGCGCTCTCGATCGTGCTCTCCAGTGCCGCGCCGGAGGAGCCCGATCCGCCACCCGCCCCGGCGCCCGCCGGGGCACCAGCCGGGGCGCCAACCCGGGCCCTGAAAACCCCGCGCCCGCGCCGCGTTGAGACGAGGCCACGCAAGCGGCGCGGAGGGGCAATGAAGCAGCCACACACCGAGCAGACGGTGCAGCACACCGACGATCAGCAGAACACCGGCACGCACAAGAAGCCGGGGACACCGGAGGCCGGCGGCGCCGACAGGTTCGGCGGCACGCGGGCCGGAGCGGAGAATGTCGAGAAGCCGGCAAAACCGACGAAGCGGAAGACCTAGTACCCGGTTCCGGAAGACTGGGAAATCCGTCCTGCTCCGAAAAAGCAAGGCCAGGGCTCCGCCCTGGACCCGCTGGGGCCAGAGGCCCCAGACCCCACGACTCAAGTTAAGGGCTGCCCGGCAGCAACTCCGCGATATACGGCGGCAGGTTGAAGGCGCCGGCCTGGATTTCCGGTGTCCAGTAGCGGGTCATGCCGAGGATGCCAGCGGCCGCCGCGCGCTCGCGGAGCACCGCCGGCGGCAGCGCGTCGAGCCCCGCACGCTTGGCCGCGAAGCCGAGCGTCATGAAGCCGCCGACGTAGGTCGGCACCGCCGCGACATACGCGCGCACAGACGGAAATACCCGCGCGCGCCGGGCGCTGGTCTCGCGCAGTTCCTCGGCCTGCATGAACGGCACGCCGCACTGGTTGACGATCACGCCGCCCCCGCTCAGCACGCGCGCGCAATGGGCGTAGAATAGGTCGGTGAACAGCACCTCGCCGACGCCGATCGGGTCGGTGCTGTCGACGACGATGACGTCGAACGCCGCGTCCGGCGCCCGCTGCACGTAGTCGATGCCGTCGCCGACGATGACCTCGGCGCGCGGATCGTCCCACGCGGTGCCGCCGATATCGGCGAGGTGCTCGCGGGCGAGCCGCACCACCTCACCGTCGATCTCCACCATGACGGCGCGCGCAACGCCCCGGTGCTGCAGCACGCGCCGGAGCACGCCGCCGTCGCCCGCGCCGATGATCAGCACACTCCCGGCCGCACCGTGCGCCAGCAGCGGCACGTGCGTCAGCATCTCCTGATAGACGAACTCGTCGGCCTCGGTGATCTGGATCACCCCGTCGAGCACCATCACGCGCCCATGGCTGTGGCTCTCGAACAGCACGATGTCCTGAAAGGCGCTGCGCACATGCGCCAGCTCGCGCCTGACCAGGAAACGCTGGCCCCAGTGCGGGTACAGCGTCTCGTTGATCCAGCGATCCGTGCTCACGCCGGGAAGGCGTCGGCCGTTCGGCGCTAGCCGACCAGGCCCCGCCGCTGCTCGGACAGCCTCACCTCGGCCGGGCGGAACGCCGCTTGCAGCACGGGCACCGAACGATACGGGTCGCAGCCGCCGCACATGAAGATGTCCACCGCCGCGAAATCGCGCTCCGGCCAGGTGTGGATGGAGATGTGGCTCTCCGCCAGCACCAGCACGCCCGATACCCCGCCGTTCGGCGAGAAGTGGTGGAAGTGGCCGTGCAGGACCGTCGCCCCGGCGGCGGTCGCCGCCTCGCGCAGCGCCCGGTCGATCCGCGCCGGATCACACAGGCTCTCCGCTCCCCAGAGGTCGACCAGCAGGTGCATGCCGGCGAATTTCTGCCCGTCGCGCTCGACGAAATAGTCCTTTGCCTCGCCGTCGAAATGCGCGGCTTGCGTCTGGTTCTCGCTCGGAAGCTCCGAGACCATCCCCAGTGGCATGAGTGCGTTCATCGCGTACCCCTTCCAACCAGCAGACGGCCTGTTGGGCGTTCGCCCCCTTGGGCCAAGGAGGCCGGAAGATGGTGAAACAGGGGGGGTGTTGCAAGCAAAAATCCACGCTGCCCGCTGCGCCGCAGCACAGGGTCGCTCAGTCGTCGCGGTGGACCCGCTCCATCCGCTCGTGGCGCTCCTGCGCCTCGATCGACAGGGTGGCGATCGGCCGCGCCTCCAGCCGGCGCAGGCCGATCGGCTCGCCCGTCTCTTCGCAGTAGCCGTAGGCGCCGTTCTCGATGCGCGCGAGCGCCTGGTCGATCTTGTTGATCAGCTTGCGCGCGCGGTCGCGGGTGCGCAGCTCGAGCGCGCGGTCGGTCTCCACGCTGGCGCGGTCGGTGATGTCAGCCTCGTGGATGCCGCCCTCGGAGAGGCTGGCGAGCGTGCCGTCGGCTTCGCGCAGCAGCTCGGCCCGCCAGCGCAACAGCTTCTGGCGGAAGTATTCGGCCTGATGCGGGTTCATGAAGGCCTCGGCGTCCGAGGGGCGGTAGTCGGGGGGCAGGGTCACCATCATGTCGCGCCGTCCAGATCGCTCGATCCCCCCGGCAAGCCCGGGACGTTGACGCGCGGGCTTATAGCGGCGCGGGGCGGGTCCGCCAAGGGGCCGAGCCGGCCGGGAGCGCGAGTTCAAGAGACTGACACGAAACGGCTTTCGTGCGGCCGCCCGAGGCTGGGCCGACCGCGGCGCGGCGTGGTATCGCCGGCCATGCCGGTGAGCACGCCGATCGTCCTGTTTACGCCCGCCGCCGAGACCGGCGCGCAGCCCGGCTACATTCGGCGCATGCTGGCGGCGCTGCGCGAGGCGGGTCATGCCGCCGCGCTGGCCGAACTCGGCGGGGACGGCGATGCAGCGGCCGATGCGGGCGCGGCCTGGGAGCGGCTGGCCGAAGGCGCGCGGCCGGTGATCGACCTGCGCGTGCTGCCGGCCATGACCGGACTGGCCGAACGGCTCGCGACCCGGCGCGCGGTCGGGGTCGCGGAGCGGTGGCCGTCGGCCGAAGACGGGGACGCGGATGCCGATGCACGGCGGCTGGTCGCGCGCCTCGCCCGCGTGATCGTGCCCGCTGAACCGATCGCCGAACGGCTTGCCGCCGGATGCGCGATCGCGCGCGAGCGCATCGCCGTCGTACCGGCCGGCACCGACCCGGCGCCGCGCAGCGAGGGTTCGGGCGGCCCGGGCTGCGCCATCCTATCCTGCGGCGCGCCCGCCGCGGCCGACGGCGGCGAGGTACTGCTGCGCGCGCTGGCGCGGTTGCCCGACCTGGATTGGCGCCTCCTCGTACTCGGCGCATCCTCTGATGCCGCGCACGCCGGGGCGCTCGCCGGCCGCGTGCGCTTCATCGCAGACGCCGACGCGCCGACCCGGGAGCGACTCTGGCGCGATGCGGACATGTTCGCGCTCGGTGCATGCGCCGACGCCGGCGCCGGCGCAATCGCCGAAGCGCTGCGGCGCGGCCTGCCCGTCGCGGTCGCCGGCGACGCGGCCTCGCTCGTACCGGGCGACAGCGGCGTGGTCTGCCCGGCCGACGACTGGGAGGGACTGTCCAAGGCGCTGCGCCGGCTCATCTTCGATACGCCGCTGCGCAGCAGCATGGCCGAGGCGGCCTGGCGGGCCGGCTGCGCGCTGCCGGACCGGACGATGCAGGCGGCCGCCTTCGCCGCCGTGCTGCGGCAGGCGGCGTCCGGCTGATCCGACTTGCGGCGCACGCGCCGCCGCTTCAATCATGCCGGCATGCCGCTGCTCGGCTGCATCGCCGACGATTTCACCGGCGCGACCGACCTCGCCTCCATGCTCGTGCGCAACGGCATGCGCACGGTGCAGGTGATCGGCGTGCCGGATGGCGCGGCGTGGGGCGGCACGGCGCCGGATGCCGATGCGATCGTGGTCGCGCTGAAGTCCCGCACCGCGCCGGCGGGCGAGGCGGTGCGGCTGAGCCTGGTGGCGCTCGCGTGGCTGCGCGCGGCCGGCTGCCGGCAATTCTTCTTCAAATACTGCTCGACCTTCGACAGCACGGAGGCCGGCAACATCGGTCCGGTCGCCGACGCGCTGCTGGCGGCGCTCGGCGGCGGCTTCGCACTCGCCTGTCCGGCGTTCCCCGCGAATGCCCGCAGCGTCTATCAGGGCCACCTA
>Ga0213875_10000537_pt1 | contig 31171 bp, 27 predicted proteins | sample BarmaccomBMRX_R8_FD_160105 | JGI IMG/M metagenome (GOLD analysis project Ga0213875, IMG submission 160105) | Root-associated microbial communities from Barbacenia macrantha in rupestrian grasslands, the National Park of Serra do Cipo, Brazil - RX_R8 | ecosystem: Host-associated > Plants > Roots...
ATCGTGCGAGTCTCGACCGCTTCGATGCGAGCAGCCCCATGATGGGGGTAGACGACGGTATCGCCGACCTTGAAAGACATGTGGCAAGTACCCCTTCCGCTGAAGGCTATCTTACCACGTCGGCGGGAGCCGATTGAATGGCCTTTACCCTATAAGGCCAGGTCATCAGGACAATTTCGGCAGGCCGGAATTGCCTAACGGCAGGCTGCGGGGCGCTGACGTAACGATGCTATTAGCAACGTGTTACCGGTCAGCAGCAGTTCGTATCCGCCCAAATGGGCAACGCTTCGTGAGCCGCACAGGCTATTTAGTTCCATACTAGTAGTGACGTGAGCGACCCACGCCGGAGAGGTGCGAGCGTGTGAACCCTGGCGGAGAACCCGGGCGGGACGAAGGCAACCTGCCCCCGGTCGACGTCGACATCCCGGACGACGCCCGGGAGCTCGATCGTGACGTGCTCGCGTACCGCCGCGAGCAGCGGGCCCAGCGCCGTCGCGCGCGCTGGCGCCGGGTGCTCGGCCCGCTGCGCCAGCACGGCGCGATCCTGCCGCTGATCGCCAGCTGTGTCGCGCTGTCGATGCTGGCCGGGACGCTGCTGTCGGTGTTCAGCATCAGCCCGGCGGCCGCCCCTACGCTCGCCCACTCGGCCGCCGCCGGGGCCGGGCTGGGAACCGCCGGCCGGGGCTCGGCCTCGGCGCCCGCCACCGACGCCAGCAGCCTGCCCGCGGGCACCGTCTACGTGAACGGCAAGGCCACCGACGTCCGTGGCCTGAAGCGGGCGCTGCTGGTGCTGGTGCCGTCCGGCTGCAGCTGCCGGCAGGCCGTCCAGCAGGTCAGCACCCAGGCGGCCCGGGCCGGGGTCAAGCGGGTGTACTTCGTCGGCACTACCGACGGCATGACCGACGTCACCGAGCTGACCCGGACGGCCGGGCAGGGCACCGCGGTCGCGGTCAAGGACGCCGCTGACGTGCTCGGCGCCGCCTACCACCCGGCCGGGCTGACGATCGTGCTGGTCCAGGCGGACGCCGCCACCACCGTGCAGCGGAACCTGGTGGCCGGCCACATCCAGGTCGAGGACCAGCTGCGCCAGCTGGGGACCGGCCAGAGCGCTTCGCCGCAGCCGGGCTCGGCCGCCTCGGTGGCGCCCACCCCGACCTGACAGCTGCGCCCCGGCCTGATAACTTTTGCCGCCCTGCCGGACGGGACCGGGCCCGGGATCGCTACGATTTCCGACGTCCCGTAGTACTCACTGTCCTGAGCCCGAGGAGGCCGGCCCGTGGTCCGCAGCCGCAACGGCAGCAAACTGCTGCGCCGTCTGATGATCGGCGGTGTCGCTCTGGTCGTTCCCGTCCTGGCCGGGTGCGAAGCCGGGAACAACTCCCCCGTGCTTGAGTTCCACCCGGCCGCCAACGGCGCCTACGGCACCGCCGACGCGGTGACGATCTCCGACGCCTTCATCCTCGGCGCCCAGGACAGCCAGGGGCTGCCCAAGGGCAGCTCGGCCGGCATGTTCCTGAGCGTCTACAACGGCGGCGACAGCGCCGACAAGCTGGTCAGCGTGGACGCGACCGGCGCCGCCAAGTCGGTCGAGCTGACCGGCGGCTCGATCCCGGTCCCGGCCACCAGCTCGGCCGACCTCGAGGGCCCCCAGCCCAAGGTCGTGCTGCGCAACCTGAGCGCCAAGCTGGCCGGCGGCCAGACGGTGACGGTGCTGCTCACGTTCCAGAACTCGGGCTCGGTCGAGCTGACCGTGCCGGTCGAGAACCGTACCTCCTTCTACTCGACCTACTCCCCGCCCGCGCCGGTGCCGACCGCGACCAAGACCGCCAAGCCGGGCGCCAGCAGCTCGGCCAGCGGCACCCCCACGCCGAGCACCTCGACGTCGGCCAGCGCCACGCCGACCCCCAGCACCACGCCGTAGGCGGCGGCCGGCCCGCTTAAGCGGCGGCCGAGTCGAACTTGTAGCCCAGCCCGCGGACGGTCACGATGTGCCGCGGGTTGGCCGGGTCGGATTCGATCTTGGCCCGCAGCCGCTTGATGTGCACGTCCAGGGTCTTGGTGTCGCCCACGTAGTCGGCGCCCCAGACCCGGTCGATGAGCTGCATCCGGGTCAGCACCCGGTCGGCGTTGCGCAGCAGCACCTGCAGCAGTTCGAACTCCTTGAGCGGGAGCTGGATCTGGCCGCCGCGCACGGTCACCACGTGCCGGTCGACGTCCATCCGGACCGGGCCGGCCTCCATGGCCGAGACCGTCACCTCGTCCGGCTCGCCCCGGCGGCGCAGCACCGCCCGCATCCGGGCGACCAGCTCGCGCGACGAGAACGGCTTGGTCACGTAGTCGTCGGCCCCCAGCTCGAGGCCGACCACCTTGTCGATCTCGCTGTCCTTGGCGGTCAGCATGATGACCGGCACGTTGGACCGCGACCGGAGCGACCGGCACACCTCGCTGCCGGGCAGGCCCGGGAGCATGAGGTCGAGCAGCACCAGATCCGCGCCGGAGCGGTCGAACGCGCTCAGCGCGTCCGGGCCGGTGGCGCAGACGGCGACCTCGAACCCCTCCTTCCGCAGCAGGTAGGAGATCGCGTCGCTGAACGATTCCTCGTCCTCGACCACGAGCACACGTGTCACTGGGGTGCCTCCCGCAAAGGAAGTGAGATGGTGAAGGTGGAGCCCGAACCTTCCACGCTCCGGACGGTCACGGTCCCGCCGTGCGCCGCCGTCACGTGCTTGACGATCGCCAGGCCGAGCCCGGTGCCGCCGGTGGCCCGCGAGCGGGCCGGATCGACCCGGTAGAAACGTTCGAAGATCCGCTGCAGGTCGCGCTCGGGGATGCCGATCCCCTGGTCCTCGACGCTGATCTCGGCCCGGTGCCCGTCGCGGCGGGTGGTGACCACCACCCGGGTCCGCTCCGGGCTGTAGGCGACCGCGTTCTCCAGCAGGTTGCGGATCGCGGTGATCAGCAGGTCCTCGTCGCCGAGGACGCCGAGGTCGCGGTCGCCGACGTCGGCCAGCACGATGCCGCGGGCGTTGGCCTTCATCCGGCACCGGTCCAGCGCCTCGGCGATGACCGCGTCCACCGCCACCGCGGTCGGGTCGGGGACCGGCTCGGCCGCCTGGATGCGGGACAGCGTGATGATGTCCTGGACCAGGTTGGTCAGCCGGGCCGCCTCCTGGCGCATCCGGCCGGCGAACCGGCGGACCGCGTCCGGGTCGTCGGCCGCGTCCTCGACCGTCTCGGCCAGCAGCGCCAGCGCGCCGACCGGGGTCTTCAGCTCGTGGCTGACGTTGGCGACGAAGTCGCGGCGGACCTCGTCCACCCGGCGGCTCTCGCTCTGGTCCTCGGCCAGCACCAGCACCAGGCCCTCGCAGCCGACGTCGCCGCCGAGCGGGGCGACCCGGACCGCGAAGTTGGTCACCCGGCCGCCGACGCCGCCCCCGGGGGTGACCTCGAACTCGCCTTCCCTGATCTCCCCGTCCCGGCGCACCTGGCGGGCCAGCGCCAGCAGCTCGCTGGCCATCAGCTGTTCGCCTTCGACCAGCCCGAACGAGCGGGCCGCGTCGCTGGCCTGCAGGACCCGGTCCTCGGCGTCGAGCACGACGGCCGAGGACGACAGCACCGAAAGGACCGAGGCGATACCTGGAGGCAAGGGCGTGGCCGCCGGATCGGCGGATTCCCGCCACCCGCCGTTGACCGCCCGTGTGCTCACCGGCATTGCTGCTCCCTCGGTGACTGAATCCCGCCGCTCACCGCTGGCGACGTCGCATCGGAACAGCTCAGGCCCACACACCCGATCGTAAACGGCCCCATGCCGGGCACCACAAACAGGGGCCGTTGACGTGCGACTATTACCGGACTGTTTCCCACCAGTCCATTATCCGGACATTTGTGATTTCTTCGGCGCACACCCGATTGCCGCCTGGCGGACGGGTCAGCGGCCCTGGTTCTTAACTGCCTCAGCCGCCTCGGCCGCGGCCTGCGGGTCGAGGTAACGGCCGCCCTTTTCGACCGGGCGGTAGTCGTCGTCGAGGTCGTAGCGCAGGGGGATGCCGGTGGGGATGTTGAGGGCGGCGATGTCGTCGTCGCTGATGCCGTCGAGGTGCTTGACCAGGGCCCGCAGGGAGTTGCCGTGGGCGGTGACCAGGACGGTGCGGCCGACGGCGAGCTCGGGGACGATCTGCTCATACCAGTAGGGCAGCATCCGGGCCTGGACGTCTTTGAGGCATTCGGTGCGGGGCAGCAGGTCGGGGGGCAGCAGCGCGTAGCGGGGGTCGCCGGCCTGGGAGTACTGGTTGTCGTCGGCGATCGGCGGGGGTGGGACGTCGTAGGAGCGGCGCCAGGTCATGAACTGCTCGTCGCCGAACTCCTGGCGGGTCTGGGCCTTGTCCTTGCCCTGCAGGGCGCCGTAGTGGCGTTCGTTCAGCCGCCAGGACCGGTGCACCGGCAGCCAGGCCAGGCCGGCCACGTCCAGGGTGATGTTGGCGGTCTGGATGGCCCGGGTCAGCACCGAGGTGAACAGCACGTCCGGGCCGATCCCCGCCTCACTCAGCAGCCGCCCGGCGTTGCGGGCCTCGTCCGCCCCGGTCTCGGACAGGGGCACATCCACCCATCCGGTAAAAAGTCCCTTGGAATTCCACTCGCTCTCACCGTGGCGCAGCAGCACAAGAGTTCCCATGGCCCGAGCCTATCGGCCCGGCGGCCGGCCAGCCGTCGGCCAGCCAAGGAGGAAGCGGCTCTCAGGTGAGCGGGCTGGTTGACAGGGAAGACTCGGTGGAACGTCGTGGTTGCAGAATCGGAGGTGCTTGCCCGTGCCGCGAAGCGTCCCGAGCCGGATCGCGACGATCAGCGTTCATACGTCCCCGCTCGACCAGCCAGGAACCGGCGATGCCGGGGGCCTGAACGTGTACGTGGTCGAGGTGGCCAAGCGGCTGGCCGCCCGCGGCACCGAGGTGGAGATCTTCACCCGCGCGGTCTCCCGGGACGCCCCGCCGGTCACCGAGCTGGCGCCCGGGGTGCTGGTCCGGCACGTGACCGCGGGCCCGTTCGAGGAGCTCGACAAGGCTGACATCCCCGCCCAGATCTGCCACTTCACGTTCGAGGTGCTGCGCATCGAGGCCGCCTACGTGCCCGGCCGGTACGACCTCGTGCACTCCCACTACTGGCTGTCCGGCCAGGTCGGGGCGGTGGCCAAGGAACGCTGGGGAGTGCCGCTGGTGCAGTCCATGCACACCCTCGGCAAGGTCAAGAACGCCGCCCTGGCGACCGGCGACTCGGCCGAGCCCGACACCCGCATCCGGGGTGAGGAAGAGGTGGTGGCGGTAGCCGACCGGCTGGTGGCCAACACCGCCGAGGAGGCGCGCCAGCTCACCGGGCTCTACGGGGCCGACCCGGCCCGGGTCAAGACCGTGCACCCCGGCGTCGACCTGTCCACCTTCCGGCCCGGTGACCAGCAGGCCGCCCGGCGGGCGCTGGGGGTGCCCGCCGGCGCGGTGATGCTGCTGTTCGCGGGCCGGATGCAGCCGCTCAAGGGACCCGACATCCTGCTGCACGCGGTGGCCCGGATGATCGAGGACGACCCGGACCTGGCCCGCCGGCTGGTGGTGGTGTTCGTGGGCGGCCCCAGCGGCCTCGGCCGCACCGACCCGGACATGGCCACCCAGCTGGCCGCCCGGCTCGGCATCGGTGACGTGGTCCGGGTGGAGCCGCCCTGCGCCCAGTCCGAGCTGGCCGACTGGTACCGGGCGGCCACGGTCGTGGTCGTGCCCTCCCACTCCGAATCGTTCGGCCTGGTCGCGATGGAGGCTCAGGCCTGTGGCACCCCGGTGGTGGCGGCGGCGGTGGGCGGGCTGCGGACCGCGGTGCGGCACCGGGACTCGGGCCTGCTGGTCGACAGCCACAACCCGGCCGACTACGCCCGGGTGCTGCGCCAGCTGGCGGCCGCCCCGGCCGCGCTCGAGCGGATGTCGGCCGGTGCGCTCCGGCACGCCTCCCGGTTCGGCTGGTCGGCCGCGGTCGACCAGCTGCTGGGGGTCTACTCGGGGGCGATGGACGAGGCCCGGGCTACGGTGGAGGCGTGACCGACACCAGTGCGGCCGAAGCCGGGGCCGAGACCGCGGCGGCCGCGGCGGCCATCGAGGCGGCCCTGCAGGAGCTGGACCTGCCGTCCGAGCATCCCAGTCCCGGCGCCTACCTGGTCAAGCTGGCCGGCGAGCACAAGCTGGCCACGGTGACCTGGCTGATCGCGGGCCGCCACAGCCTGCACGTGGAGGCGTTCTTCTGCCGACGGCCGGACGAGAACGCCGAGCAGTTCTACCGGTTCCTGCTCGAGCGCAACGGCCGCACCTACGGTGTCCACTTCGCCATCGACCAGGTCGGCGACGTGTACCTGGTCGGGCGGCTGCCGCTGGCGGCGGTCTCGGCCGCCGAGGTCGACCGCATCCTCGGCTGCGTGCTCAGTTATGCTGACGAGAACTTCGACGCCGCCCTGGAGCTGGGGTTCGCATCCGCGATCCGCCGCGAATGGGCGTGGCGGGCCAAGAACGGCGAGAGCCTGGCCAACCTGCAGGCCTTCGCCCGGTTCGCCGACCCGGAGCACAATTCCGCCCGTTGACCGGCGCGTTCGCGGGTAGCTAGATAGTCTCCTGCCGGAAGAAGAAAAAGTGATCGAAGCGGGTTCCGCGACGTGTGACCCGACGGCGAACGGTCTGCGTGCTATGGCCGGTTCGCCGGCAACCCGCGTGGGTAAAGTGACCAATGTGAACCGGCTTGGCGACCTCGAACGCGCGATCATGGACGTTCTCTGGGGGACGCCTCAGTCCCTCACCGTCCGTGAGGTCAGCGCGCAGCTCACCGAACGCGACCTCGCGCACACCACCGTCATGACGGTGCTGGACCGCCTGGCCAAGAAGGGCTTCGCCCGGCGTGAGCGGGACGGCCGAGCCTGGCGTTACCGCCCGGCCGCGACCAGGGAAGCGTACGTGACCGAGCTGATGCTGACCGCGCTGGACCAGACCGGCGACCGGTCGGCCGCGCTCGCCCGGTTTGCCAAGTCGGTCTCCGGGGCCGAGGCCAGTGCCCTCCGTGGTGCCCTGGACGAGATCGAAGGTGACGGCGGGGGCTGATGACTGGACCGGCCGACGCGGCCCTGCTGGCCGCCGTCGCCATTGGCTGCGTGCGAGGCTCGGCCTTGCTGGGCGCGGCCCGCTGGCCCCGGCGATCGCCGGGGGCGGCCATCCTCTTGTGGCAGGCGCTCGGCCTCGGCGGCGGTCTGGCCGCGGTCGGTGCGCTGATCGAGATCGGCCTGCCCGCTGGTTCGTCGAGCGTGGCCGACGGCGTCGGCCAGGTGGCCCGGATGTCCTCCCACGGGGACCTGTTCCCGGCCGGGCAGCCGGTCTTGCTGGTGCTGTTGCGGCTGGCCAGCCTGGTGCTGGGGCTGGCCCTGCTCGGCCAGCTGTGCTGGGTGCTGCTGGCGTCGGCGATCACCGTGGTCCGCGCCCGGCGGCGGCAGCGGGAGCTGCTCGCGCTGCTCGGCCGCGGCGACCCCAAGGCCCCCGGGGCCCTGGTCGTCGACTACCCGACCGCGGCCGCCTACTGTCTGCCCGGCCTGCGCTCCAAGATCGTGGTCAGCGTGGGCGCGCTCGACCTGCTGCGGCCGGCCGAGCTGGCCGCGGTGCTGGCCCACGAGCGGGCTCACCTGCGCGAACGGCACGACCTGGTGGTGCTGCCGTTCACCGCCCTGCGCCGGGCGTTCGGCTGGTCGCGCGTCTGCGCCGAGGCCCACCAGTCGGTTGCCCTGCTGATCGAAATGCTGGCCGACGACCGGGCGCTGCGGGCCCGGTCGGCTCGCGCGCTGGCCGGCGCGCTGGCCCGGTTCGGCACCGCCGGCTGTGGCGGCGCGGGCAGCGCCCCCGACGGCGCCCTGGCCGTCTCCGGGGCCGCTCACGAGGGCGAGATGACCGCCCGGGTCACCCGCATCATGACCCCGAACCCGCCGCCCCCGGTCGCCGTCCGCGTGGCCATCTGCTGCGCCGCCACCCTGATCGTGGTGGTCCCGGTCGCCCTGCTGGTCCTGCCGAACTGAGGCGCCCACCCCGCTCGGCCGCCCGGCCCCACTCCGCGGTCCGCGGTCCCGTGGGCGCCCCGTCCCGGCCCCTCGCGCGGCGACCCCGCCGAACGTGGGCGGCCCGCCCCCATAGACCCTTTTAAATATGATTAAAAGGGCGCTACCACGGCCCGTACGGACCGGAATGGGTGTGGCCGGTCTTGAACTCCTTGACCTTCGGGTGGACGTCGGCCATGTAGACCGCGGCCGCCACGAACGCGGCGACCGGCAGGATCGAGGTCACCGACGCGCCCCGCAGGTAGAAGGCGTAGCCGAGGCCGACGACCATGGAGACGCCCAGGATGATCAGCCAGATCGGTTTGGTCTGCTTGCCGACGGCCGGGAACGCGGCGGCCGGCCGCCGGACGGCGTCGACGAAGGCCCACGCCTCGAACACGAAGGCCGCGATCGAGAGCGCGGCGAAGAACCAATTCAGCGGCGTCATGGCCGCACCGGTCAACACGGCACCACGTTATCCGTTGTCCACCGATGATGGTCCCGTTCCGGTAACGGGGCCGGTGGCGTCGTCGGTCACCGCCGACCAGGTGCGGTCACGGCTGGGCCGCTCCGGGCGGCCCGGCTCGGGCTCGGCGGTGACGGCCCGCGGCAGCACCGCGACGGTGGCGTCGCCGTCGCCGGCGACCCCGTTCTCCTTGCGGAACGACTCGTAGATCTCGATCAGCACCTGCTTCTGCCGCTCGGACAGGCCCGGGTCGGCCAGCAGGGCGGACCGCACCCCGGAGTCGGCGGGCTGGTCCTCGAGGATGCCGGCCTGCACGTACAGCGCCTCGGCGGAGATACGCAGGCCCTTGGCGATCTGCTGCAGGATCTCGGCGCTGGGCTTGCGCAGCCCGCGCTCGATCTGGCTGAGATAAGGGTTGGAGACCCCCGCCTGCTGCGAGAGCTGGCGCAGCGAGATCTTCGCCTGCTCGCGCTGGTCGCGGATGTAGTCCCCGATCGAGTTCATGTTCACCTGAGGCATGCCTCCAGTATTACCCTCGAGTGCTTGCAATTGCAAACGCCCAGCAAGCGCCCCGGCCGGGTGGGACGGCGGCCCCGGCCGGGCCGGCTCAGCGGGCGGGGACGTGGGTCAGGTGCTCGCGGGCGAAGGCCAGCGACTCGGCCAGGTCGGCTTCGCGGGCGTCGCGGCTCGGGGCGCGGCGGGTGTTGACCTCGAGCACGACCACGCCCGGGTAACCGCTCGCGCCCAGGCGGTGCAGGAACTCCGCGCAGGGCTGGCTGCCGCGCCCGGGCACCAGGTGCTCGTCCGGGAACGGCCCGTTGGGGACGCCGGTGCCGTCGGCCAGGTGCACGTGGGTCAGCCGGCCGCCGACCGCCTCGGCCATCGCCAGCGGATCGGAGCCGGACGCGGCCGTGTGCGAGAGGTCGATGGTCACGTTGGCGCAGTTGATCGCGGTCGGGTCCCAGCTCGGCGCGTAGGGCGCGATCTCGCGGCCGCGGGCGCGCAGCGGGAACATGTTCTCGACCGCGAAGATGATGTCGGTCTCGGCCTCCATCGCGGCCAGCCCGGTCTCGAAGTCGATCGCGTAGTCGCGCTGCCAGCGGAACGGCGGGTGCACGACCACGATCCTGGCCCCCAGCTGCTCGGCCATGTCCTGGGACCGGCGGATCTTCTCCCACGGCTCCCGGCCCCACACCCGCTGGGTCAGCAGCAGGCTGGGGGCGTGCACGGCCAGCACCGGGATCTGGTGGTAGTCGATGAGCCGTTTGATCACGTCGACGTTCTGGCTCACCGGGTCGGTGTAGACCATGACCTCGATGCCGTCGTAGCCCAGCCGCACGGCCGTCTCGAAGGCGTCGGGCGTCCGCTCCGGGTAGACCGACGACGTGGACAGCACGACGGGGGTCCTGGCCGGCCGGTCAGCGTCGCTCAATGCCCTTCCCTCCACGTAGCCTGCCGGATGCCTCGGCAGGGGCTACGTCAAGCAAGCTTAGTTTGACGCCGGGCCGGATTTCCCCCAGCGACGCGGCCGCTCGCATCCCGCCGGATTGTCACCACCCCGCGTTAATGTGCCAGCCATGGCGAAGTCATCGGCAGGGAGCGCCTACCGCTGCTCGGAGTGCGGCTGGCAGGCCCCGAAGTGGGTGGGCCGGTGCGGCGAGTGCCAGGCGTGGGGCACGATCGAGGAGGCCGGGGTCCCCCGGCTGATCCGGGCCGGGGTCCGCGGGGTCGGACCGGGCCCGGTCAGCACGCCGGCCGTCCCCATCGGCGACGTCGACGCCCGGGCGGCCAGCGCCCGGCCGACCGGCATGGACGAGCTCGACCGGGTGCTCGGCGGTGGCCTCGTCCCCGGCGCGGTGCTGCTGCTGGCGGGCGAGCCCGGGGTCGGCAAGTCGACGCTGCTGCTGGAGGCGGCCGCGCTGGTGGCCGGGTCGCGCACGGTGCTGTACGTCACCGGCGAGGAGTCGGCCGCCCAGGTCCGGCTGCGGGCCGACCGGATCGGCGCGGTCAGCGACCACCTGTACCTGGCGGCCGAGACCGACCTGGCGGCGGTGCTCGGCCACGTGGAGACGGTCCGGCCCGACCTGCTGATCGTCGACTCGGTGCAGACGATCTCGGCGGGCGGGGTGGACGGCGTACCGGGTGGGGTGACCCAGGTCCGCGAGGTGTCGGCCGCGCTGATGGCAGCGGCCAAGGAGCGCGCGCTGGCCACGATCCTGGTCGGTCACGTGACCAAGGACGGGTCGATCGCGGGGCCGCGCACGCTCGAGCACATGGTCGACGTGGTGCTGAACTTCGAGGGCGACCGCCATTCCCAGCTGCGCATGGTGCGCGCGGTCAAGAACCGTTACGGCCCGACCGACGAGGTCGGCTGCTTCGACCTCGGCGAGTACGGGCTGATCGGGCTGCCCGATCCCAGCGGGCTGTTCCTGTCCCAGCGCAGCGAGCCGGTCCCCGGCACCTGCGTGACCGTCACCCTGGAGGGGCGCAGGCCGCTGGTGGCCGAGGTGCAGACGCTGGTCGGCCCCTCGGTGCTGGACATGCCCCGCCGGGTCACCTCGGGTCTGGACGGGTCGCGGGTCGGCATGGTGCTGGCGGTGCTCCAGCGGCACGCCGACATCCGGCTCGGCCGCCAGGACGTCTACGCCGCCACCGTCGGCGGGGTCCGGCTGACCGAGCCGTCGGTCGACCTGGCGCTGGCGCTGGCCCTGGCCAGCTCGACGTCGAACCTGAGCATGCCGGCCGGGGTCATCGCCATCGGTGAGGTCGGGCTGGCCGGTGAGGTCCGGCGGGTGAGCGGTATCCCGCGGCGGCTGGCCGAGGCCGAGCGGATGGGCTTCCGGCGGGCGATCGTCCCGGCCGGCGGCGGCCTCAGCCCGGGCGGGGCCGGACCCGCCCGCGAGCGCGACCAGGGCCGGAACGGCTCGCCGACCGCGCTGCCGGGGTCCGACGGCGGCCCCAGCGGCCTGCTGGAGGTCCGCGAGGTCGAGGACGTGCGCCACGCCATCGCCGCCGCCCTGGCCGACTGAGGGCCGCTCAGGCGCCGGCCGACTTGGTGGCCGGGCTGGCGGGCTTGGCGGCGGGCGCGGTCAGCCGGAACGGCGCGCCCGGGCTCTGGGCCCCGCCCGCCTGGGCGACCGCGCTGTAGGTCCGGCCGGTGGCGGCCGCCACCGCGCTGCCGCAGCCGCTGGCCCCCTGCTGCTGCTTGTTCCAGGTCATCGAGGTGACGACCGGGACCCCGCGGCGCAGGCTGATCACGTGCCGGGGGGCGCCGCGCACACAGGCGGCCGAGTTCCAGGCGGTGGTGCCGCCGTGCAGGATGACCAGCTTGAGGGCCTCCGGGCCGGTGGCCAGGGTGCAGGTCGCGGCGTTGGTCGAGACGATGTCGACCTGGAAGGTCGGGGTGTCCTTGGCGCCGTAACTGGCCTGGCTGGCGGTGACGGTCAGCACCAGGTCGGCCGCCGGGCAGGTGACCGGTGCGCTGGCGGCGGCCTTGGCCGGGGCCTCGCGCGGCTTGCCGGACGCGGTGGGCTTCGGGGTGGCGGTGGCTGACTTGGACGGCGAGGCCGACGGCGACACGCTGGGCGACGGGCTGGCCGGGGCCGAGGTGACCGGCGCCGACGGTTTCGGCGTGGCGGTGGCGGTGCTGGCGTAGGCGGCCGACGACGGCCCGCCCGAGCCGGAGTTGTGGGACGACTTGCCACCGCTGGCCACGCCCGAGCAGGCCCAGGCCAGCAGGCCGATCACGGCCAGCCCACCCACCAGCGTGAAGAACCGGCGCTGCCAGTAGGCGTCGGCTCCGGGGGTTCGGTCACCCCTCCTACGCTGCGCATCCGGGTCCATAGAGCCAGTTAACTCCGCCGGCCAGCGCTCAGCCCGGCGACATGCCGGCCGACGCGGCCTGGCGGCCGCCGGTTGACGTGCGACAATCATGGCTTGTCATGACAAGCCGCTATCTCGAGCCGGTGCTCGGCTGGTACGCGGACCACGCCCGCGATCTGCCCTGGCGGGCCCCGGGGGCGTCGGCCTGGTCGGTCTTGGTCAGCGAGATCATGCTCCAGCAGACGCCGGTGTCCCGGGTGCTGCCCGCTCATCGCGAGTGGCTGGCCCGCTGGCCGACCCCGGCCGCGCAGGCCGCCGACCCACCCGGTGCGGCGGTCCGCCAGTGGGGGCGGCTCGGTTACCCGCGCCGGGCGCTGCGGCTCCACGAGGCGGCCCGGATCGTGACCGAGCGGCACGGCGGGATCATCCCCGACTCCTACGACGAGCTGCTGACGCTGCCCGGGGTGGGCCGCTACACGGCCGCCGCGGTGGCCAGCTTCGCCTACCGCCAGCGCCATCCGGTCCTCGACACCAACGTCCGGCGGGTGCTGGCCCGGCTGGTCAGCGGGGCCGAGTTCCCGGGCAGGGCGGTCTCGGCGGCCGAGTGGCGGCTGGCCGAGACGCTGCTGCCGGACGAGCCGGAGACCGCCGCCCGCTGGGCGGTCGGGGTGATGGAGCTGGGCGCGCTGGTGTGCACGGCCGCCCGCCCGCGCTGCGAGGTGTGTCCGGTGGCGGCCGACTGCACGTGGCTGCGGGCCGGGCGCCCGGCCGCTGAGGTCCGGCCGGTGGGTCAGCGCTACGAGGGCACCGACCGGCAGTGCCGGGGACGGCTGCTGGCGGTGCTGCGGGATGCGCCCGGGCCGGTGCCGGCCGCCCGGCTGGATGCCGCCTGGCCGGTCGCTCTCCAGCGCGCCCGCGCCCTCGACGGCCTGGTCGCCGACGGCCTGATCGACGCCCGGCCGGACGGCCAGTACGCGCTCCCGGCCTGAATCGTCAGCGCGTCGGCGCCCGGACGCGTCAGAGCCCAGACCGTTTCCGGCCTGGGCTCTGACTAGGACCTTACGGCGTCAGCTGGGCGACTGGCTCAGCTGCTGCTGCCGAGCGCCTGCGGGCCTTCGCCGCTGCTGGCCGACTCGACCTCGGCCGGCGGGGCGTCCGGCACCGAGTCCGGCTTGGCCACCCCGGTGAAGGTGAACTTGGCCTCGGGCCCCTCGCCGTCGGCGTCCACGATCACGATCTGGCCCGGCCGGAGCTCGCCGAAGAGGATCTTCTCCGACAGCGAGTCCTCGATCTCGCGCTGGATCGTGCGGCGCAGCGGCCGCGCCCCCAGCACCGGGTCGTAACCGCGCTCCGACAGCAGCGACTTGGCGTCCGGGCGCAGCTCCAGACCCATGTCGCGGTCCTTCAGCCGCTCGTCCACCTTGCCGATCATCAGGTCCACGATGGAGAAGATCTCCTCGCGGGCCAGCTGGTGGAACACGATGATGTCGTCGACCCGGTTGAGGAACTCCGGCCGGAAGTGCTGCTTGAGCTCCTCCTGGACCCGGCTCTTCATCCGCTCGTAGGAGCTGCGCGACTCATCGGCCTTGGCGAACCCGACCGAGACACCCTTGGAGATGTCGCGGGTACCGAGGTTCGTGGTCATGATGATCACGGTGTTCTTGAAGTCCACCGTCTTACCCTGGGCGTCGGTCAGGCGACCGTCCTCCAGGATCTGCAGCAGCGAGTTGAAGATGTCCGGGTGGGCCTTCTCGATCTCGTCGAACAGGACCACCGAGAACGGCCGCCGCCGGACCTTCTCGGTCAGCTGGCCACCCTCCTCGTACCCGACGTAGCCGGGCGGGGAGCCGAACAGCCGCGAGACCGTGTGCTTCTCCATGTACTCGGACATGTCGAGCTGGATCAGCGCGTCCTCGTCGCCGAACAGGAACTCGGCCAGCGTCTTGGACAGCTCGGTCTTACCGACACCGGACGGGCCCGCGAAGATGAACGAGCCGCCGGGGCGCTTCGGGTCCTTCAGGCCGGCCCGGGTACGCCGGATGGCCTGCGACAGCGCGTGGATGGCGTCGTTCTGGCCGATGACCCGCTTGTGCAGCTCATCTTCCATCCGCAGCAGCCGCTGGGACTCTTCCTCGGTCAGCTTGAACACCGGGATGCCGGTGGCGGTGGCGAGGACCTCGGCGATCAGCTCCTCGTTGACCTCGGCGACGACGTCCATGTCGCCGGCCTTCCACTCCTTCTCCCGGGTGGCCTTCTTGGCCAGCAGCTGCTTCTCGTTGTCACGCAGCGCCGCGGCCTTCTCGAAGTCCTGGGAGTCGATGGCCGACTCCTTCTCCCGGCGGACCTGAGCGATCTTCTCGTCGTAATCCCGCAGGTCCGGCGGCGCGGTCATCCGGCGGATGCGCATCCGCGAACCGGCCTCGTCGATCAGGTCAATCGCCTTGTCGGGCAGGAACCGGTCGCTGATGTAGCGGTCAGCCAGCTGGGCCGCGGCCACCAGGGCACCGTCGGTGATCGACACCCGGTGGTGCGCCTCGTACCGGTCCCGCAGGCCTTTGAGGATCTCGATCGTGTGCGCGATCGTCGGCTCGGCGACCTGGATGGGCTGGAACCGGCGCTCGAGGGCCGCGTCCTTCTCCAGGTACTTGCGGTACTCGTCCAGCGTGGTGGCGCCGATCGTCTGCAGCTCACCGCGGGCCAGCATCGGCTTCAGGATCGAGGCCGCGTCGATCGCGCCCTCGGCCGCCCCCGCCCCGACCAGCGTGTGGATCTCGTCGATGAACAGGATGATGTCGCCGCGGGTGCGGATCTCCTTGAGCACCTTCTTGAGCCGCTCTTCGAAGTCACCGCGGTACCGCGAGCCGGCCACCAGGGCGCCCAGGTCCAGCGTGTACAGCTGCTTGTCCTTGATCGTCTCGGGCACCTCGCCCTGCACGATCTTCTGCGCGAGACCCTCGACCACGGCGGTCTTGCCGACGCCGGGCGCACCCACCAGGACCGGGTTGTTCTTGGTCCGGCGGGAGAGCACCTGCATCACCCGCTCGATCTCCTTCTCGCGGCCGATGACCGGGTCCAGCTTGCCTTCCCGCGCGGCCGCGGTCAGGTTGCGGCCGAACTGGTCCAGCACCAGCGAGGTGGACGGGGCCGACTCGGCCGACGTGCCGGCCGACGCGGGCTCCTTGCCCTGATACCCGTGCAGCAGCTGGATGACCTGCTGGCGGACCCGGTTCAGGTCGGCCCCCAGCTTGACCAGCACCTGCGCGGCGACGCCGTCACCCTCGCGGATCAGGCCGAGCAGGATGTGCTCGGTGCCGATGTAGTTGTGCCCGAGCTGCAGCGCCTCGCGCAGCGACAGCTCCAGGACCTTCTTGGCCCGCGGGGTGAAGGGGATGTGACCAGACGGCGCCTGCTGACCCTGGCCGATGATCTCCTCGACCTGCTGGCGAACGGCCTCGAGACTGATGCCCAGGGATTCCAGGGCCTTCGCCGCCACGCCTTCACCCTCGTGGATGAGGCCCAGCAGGATGTGCTCGGTGCCGATGTAGTTGTGATTGAGCATCCTGGCTTCTTCTTGCGCCAGGACCACAACCCGCCGCGCTCGGTCGGTAAACCGTTCGAACATATCGTTGCTCTCCTCACAGCGCGGTCAGGCAGGTGCGCGAACGATTGCCCTGCCCTACCCGCATGGTAGCCGCGTGCCCAGCGGTGCGCCTTTACGCCGTAGGTCCTACGTTAAAAGTTCCCCGGATGGGTCGCGTTCATCCCATCAAACCGCGCCAACGCCCTGTGGTGTTCCCGCTACGCCGGAAGCGAACGACAGCTCAGACCGCCGGTGCTGCCAGCCGGAACGGTCTTCGGCCGCTACCCCAGTTCGGGGCGGGAAACCATGCCCGGCGGGCATCCGGAGGGCGGGCCGGGAGGGGGCCGGCCGGGCCGGCCGGGCGAGGGCAGAAAAAAGGCAAGCTCTCCGCTCAGAGCGGAAAGCTTGCCGGACGTGGCGTCGGCCTGGCGCGGGCCTGCGGCGGCACCGGACGGCGAGGAGAAGGGCTGGACCCGCCCGGATGCCACGCTCCGGGTGGGCGGCAGGCCGGCCGGTGCCGCGGCCAGGCTCAGCAGACGGAGGTGGCCGGGGCGGCAGGTGCCCCGTCCCCCGTAAAGCCGCGTTTAGTGAGAGGCCTCGTACTCGGAAACGATCGACGCGGGAATACGGCCGCGCTCGTTGACGTGGTAACCGCGCTGCTTCGCCCACTCACGGATTTCCGCACTGCGCTGACGACCGGGCCCGGTACGCGGGCGGCGACGGCGCGCGGGCGCACTTACTTTGCGGGCTTTATCGATGTAGAGAGCCAGCTCTTTGCGGATCTTGTCAGCGTTGGCCGCACTTAGGTCGATCTCATACGCACTGCCGTCAAGACCAAACGATACGGTCTCAGTCGCCTCGCCGCCATCAAGATCGTCGACGAGAAGCACCTGAACCTTCTGTGCCATGGAACCAGCCCTTCTGTGGATCACACATATTTCAGATACTGAAGATATACCCACCATGTTGCCGTTGCCAATTCAGGGTGGTCAACAACATTGGCGTGTTACGGCGAACTCGGCTTGTTCCCTTGCCGAAGGACCTGATACCTCTCACCGGCCGGTGTAACTCTCCGTAATCAGACATTGAGTGGGCTGTTAGCGTTACTGACAGCGTCATGCCGATTGCCGGGCCGGCTCTGTTGTCAGCAACTCTGAGCCGATTCTAAGTACAGGCTCAGCATCAGCGCAGACGCGTCGAGATCTACTAGCGGAGGGCAAACACTTAGTGGGGTGAACCGTGGTCGCCTGATGATCGGCTTACATGATCCGGTTCATCCGCGTTGGCTACTGGGTTTTCCCCAGCGGGCCCAACTGTGTTACCTTCTGAGTTGCCATCCCGGTTGCCTTCCGGGCGGGCAGCCGATGTGGCCTCGTTGGCGTCGATAATGCCGTTGTTGCCGGAAATATTCGCTTCGCGGCGGGCGTCTTCCCGCACTCTACGCTTCGGTGCCATCTCCCGGCGCAGGAACATGACAACTCCGATGATGAACGCGACGCAAACAACCGCTGGTGGAGTGAGCGCCGCGAGATCCTTCAACGTAACGCTTCCTTCCTACGGTTTAACCATCCACCGATGACAACACTGCGCTCTGCCACCGTGCATGTGCTTTGCGCAAGTGCCTGAAATCGATTGTGGCGTTCTCATATGTGGACCGTTACCGGGGCCCGGCAAAAGGCGGCCCGGTCCCGGACGCAGTTTTGCCTTCTACGTCCCGCCCGCCGCTCGGCCGCCGGCCTGGTCACCGGGCGCAGGCGTCCCGCCCGGATACCGGCGGCGGCACCGGAACGGGCCGGCCGAGCCCGACCGGCCGGTCAGCCGGCCGACGGCGCGGCGCGCGGGTTTATTTTTCGCTGCTTCCATTGTCGCGCACCGGCGGTGGTCACCTTTCCATTCCCCCCGTCGACCGCCCTCCGGCTTTCCCTTTTTATCCCTTCCGTGCAGGTCAGGGACGGTGCGGGTGATCGCCGAAGTTGGCCGCGGGCCCGGCCGCCCGGCAGGCCGGGCCGGGCTGAAACCTGGCGGCCAGGGCCGGCCGGCCAAGGCTGGCCGCGAACGAGTCCCGGATATGGCTTGGGCACCGAACTGGCGTGGCAGGATCGAACGCGGCCGCCGTCCCCCCGGCGGCCAGCCGAGAGGGGCGAAACAAACGGCAATGTTCCACGCCGATCTCCACATTCACTCGAAGTTTTCCCGCGCGTGCAGTAAAGACTGCGACATCCCCCATCTGGCCAGCGGCGCGTTGCGTAAGGGCATCACGGTCGTCGGCACCGGCGACTTCACCCATCCCGCCTGGGCCGCAGAACTGAAAAGCACGCTGGTGCCGGCCGAACCCGGCTTGCTGCGGCTGCGGCCAGATCTGGAAAGTGACCTGCGCCGCCGAGTGCCTGCGGCCTGTGACCAGTCGGTGCGTTTCATGCTGTCGGTGGAGATCTCCACAATCTACCGGCGTGACGATCGAACCCGTAAAGTGCACCACCTTATTTACGCGCCCAGCTTCGACGCGGCCGACCGGATCACCGCGGCGTTGTCGAAGATCGGCAACCTTGCTTCTGACGGGCGCCCGATCCTCGGCCTTGACTCACGCGACCTGCTGGAGATCACGCTGGAAGGCGGGCCGGGCTGCTACCTGGTTCCGGCACATATCTGGACACCTTGGTTCGCTGTTCTTGGTTCGCGTTCGGGTTTCGATGCGGTTGCCGACTGTTACGGCGATCTGGCCGGGGAAATATTCGCGGTGGAGACGGGCTTGTCGTCCGATCCGCGTATGAACTGGATGTGTTCGTCGCTCGACCGCTATCGGCTCGTCAGTAACTCAGACGCCCATTCCCCGCCCATGCTGGGCCGGGAGGCGACGACTTTCACGGCGGCGATGGACTACTTCTCGATCGCCGATGCGCTGCGCACCGGAGACGGCCTGGCCGGCACGATCGAGTTCTATCCCGAAGAAGGCAAGTATCACCTGGACGGTCACCGTAAGTGCGGGGTCCGTTTTGATCCGCAGCAAACTCGGGAGCGGGCCGGTCTCTGTCCCGAGTGCCAAAAACCGCTTACGGTCGGGGTTCTGCACCGAGTCGCCGAACTGGCCGATCGCCCCGACGGCTACCGGCCCGACGGTGCGGCCGGATTCAATAATCTGGTTCAGCTACCGGAAATTGTCGGCGAGATCCTCTCGGTCGGCCCTAAGAGCAAGAGCGTCAATCGCCTCATTGACCGTCTGGTGGCCGCGTTCGGGCCGGAACTTTCAATCTTGCAAGAGGTCCCGGCCGACGATTTGGACCGCGTCGGCGGCAGCACGCTGGGCGAGGCGATCGGCCGGCTGCGCCGGGGCGAGGTGGTCAAGGACGCCGGCTACGACGGCGAGTACGGCACCGTCCGGCTGTTCGCGCCGGGGGAGCTGGACCGGGCCGAGGCGCTGTTCGACGTGCCGCAGCCGGTGCCCACCAGGCCGGCGCCCGCCAGCGCAAGCACCCCCGCCCCTTCCGCCACAATTGCCCCTGCCACCACAACCAGCCCAGCGGCCACGGCCGACCCGACCGCCGCGGACAGCACGGCAAGCCCAGCGAGCCCGGCGGTATCCGGGGCGACAGCGGCGGACACACTGCTGGCGGCCCTGGACGACGAGCAGCGATCGGCCGCCGTCTCCCCGGCCGGGACGCCGCTCATGATCATCGCCGGGCCCGGGACCGGCAAGACCCGGACGCTGACCCACCGGATCGCCTACCAGGCGGCCGCCGAGGGCAGGCGGCCGGAGGAGTTCCTGGCCATCACGTTCACCCGCCGGGCGACCCAGGAGATGCGCGACCGGCTGGCCGCTCTGAGCGCGCTGGCGGCCCCGGTCGGCCTGGGGGGCCCGGGGTTCGCGGTCACCACGTTCCACGGGCTGGCGCTGCGGCTGCTGACCGAGCACCCCGAGCAGGCCGGTCTGCCCGCCGACGTCAAGGTCGCGGACGAGGCGGCCCGGCTCGAGGCGGCCGGCCGGGTGGCGGGCTCCGAACGCGACGGCCGCCGGCTGCTGACCGCGCTGGCCACGTTGACCGCTCCGGGCCGGGACGACGGCAAGCAGCGGGAACTCCAGGCCAGCCGGGCCGCGTTCCGGGCCGAGCTGGCCAAGGACGGTCTGCTCGACGTGGACGAGCTGATCGGCCGGGCCCGGCAGCTGCTGACCGACCACCCGGACGTGGCGGCCGCCCTGCGCGAGCGCTGGCCGCGGATCAGCGTGGACGAGTACCAGGACGTCGACGGGCAGCAGTACGAGCTGCTGCGGCGGCTGGCCGGGCCGGGCGACGGCCTCACCGTGATCGGCGACCCGGACCAGGCCATCTACGGCTTCCGGGGCGCCGACGTGGGGTTCTTCCTGCGGTTCGGGGCCGACTACGCGGGCGCCCGGACCGTGTACCTGACCCGGAACTACCGCTCCAGCCCGACCGTGGTGAAGGCCGCGGTCCAGGCCATCGCGCCGGCCACGCTGGTGCCCGACCGGAAGCTGGAGCCGGCCCGGCGCTCGGGCGGCCCGGTCAGCGCGGTCCCCGGGCCGGCGGTGGTGCTGCACGAGGCGACCAGCGACCAGGCCGAGGCAACCTGGATCGCGGCCGAGATCGACCGGCTGATCGGCGGCTCGTCGTTCCACGCGCTCGACAGCGGCCGGGCCGACTCCCGGCTGCGGCACACCACGCTCGGGCTGTCCGACATCGCCGTGCTCTACCGCACCGACGCGCAGACGGCCCCGCTGCTGCAGGCGCTCAACCGGGCCGGGCTGCCCGCCCAGAAGGGTTCCCACGACCGGCTGGCCCGCCGCCCGGGCGTCCGCGACCTCGTCCGCGAGCTGCGGCTGGACCCACCGGACGGCCCGCCCGGCGACGACGCCGCCAGCCAGCTGCGGGCGGCGGCCGGGCGGCTGACCGCGCTGACCCGCGGAGCCGAATCGGTCGACGTCCTCACCGCCGCCGAGGCGCTCGCTCCGCTGGCCCGGCGCAGCCAGGACCTGGAGCAGTTCCTGACCGAGATCTCGCTGGGGGCCGAGGCCGACGCCCAGGACCCGCGGGCCGACGCGGTGACCCTGCTGACCCTGCACGCGGCCAAGGGGCTGGAGTTCGAGGTGGTGTTCCTGGCCGGCTGCGAGCGTGGCCTGCTGCCGCTGCGGTGGCCGGGGGACGCGCCCGACGCCGACACCAGCGAGGAGCGGCGGCTGCTGTTCGTGGGGATGACCCGGGCCCGGAGCCGCCTGCTGCTCAGCTACGCGGCCCCGCGCGGGCCGTCACCGTTCCTGGCCGCGATCGAGCCCGCGCTGCTGACCCGGGCCGAGGTCGCCAAACGCCGGGCTCCGGACCGGCAGCTGCGGCTGCTGTGAGCGACCGGGGGCAGCGAGCCGGAGACACTGCGAGCTAGCGCAGGTGCAGCAGCATCCGGGTGTTGCCCAGGGTGTTGGGCTTCACCCAGTCCAGCCCCAGGAACTCGGCCACGCCCTCGTCGTAGGAGCGCAGCAGCTCGCTGTAGACGTCGGGGGCGACCGGGGTGCCGAAGATCTCGGTGAAGCCGAGGCTGGTGAAGAAGCGCACCTCGAAGGTGAGCACGAACACCCGCTGGACGCCGACCTCGCGCGCCCGGGCCAGCAGTGCCTGGGCGAGCTGGCGCCCGAGCCCGTGGCCCTGGCAGTCGTCGCGGACGGCGATCGTGCGGATCTCGGCCAGGTCCTCCCACAGCACGTGCAGGGCGCCGCAGCCGGCGATCAGGCCGTCGTCGTCGCGGACGGCCACCCAGAACTCCTGGATGTCCTCGTACAGCGTGACGGTGGCCTTGCCGAGCAGCCGTCCGGAGGAGACGTTGGCGTCGATCAGGGCCCGGATTCCCGGCACGTCGGCGGTGCGCGCCTGCCTGACCGTGTATCCCATGGCGGGTCCACGATAGCCGCCGGTACGCGTAGACCGGTGAATTGCGGTCCGGCTTGACCGCAATTGTCGGCGTGTCTAAAAACACGGCAACAGTTGCGCGGTTCAGGCCGCGCACCGTTCAACCATCCAATATCTTTTTTCGCTGCAGCCCCAGACAGTTAATGCAGAGGAGAGCTTCTGTGCGGCGTTCAGCCGACGGTGTGCAGAGCACCCGGAGATTCTCGCCCAAACGGGTGAGGACCACCGCGTCCCGCTCCTGGCGGGCCGCGGCGCTGGTCACCGGCACGGCCACCGCCGCCGCCCTGCTGCTGCCGGCTGCCTCCAGCGACGCGGCCCGGTCGCCGTCGCTGGACACCCTGCTGGCCCAGGCCAAGCAGCTCACGTACCAGATCAACGCGCTCAGCGAGCAGTACGACGGCCTCCGGGTCGAGCTCTCGTCGGCCAGGACCGCGGCCGCCAAGGCCAAGCAGGAGGCGGCCACCGACGGCGCCGCCCTCAAGGTCAGCCAGGCCGCGGTCGGCCGGCTGGCGGCGGCCAGCTACGAGAACGCCGGCTACGACCCGGTGCTGCAGATCCTCAGCGCCACCAACCCGGACCAGTACCTGAACCAGGCTTCGATCATGCAGCAGCTGGATCAGACCAACGGGGAACGGGAAGCGCAGCTGCAGCGGGCGGAGACGACCGACAAGCGCGCCAACCAGACCGCCCAGCAGCAGATCGCCAAGGTCACCGCGCTGGAAACCTCCATGACCGCGAAGACCAAGCAGATCCAGTCCGAGATCAACAAGGTCAACAGCTCGACCATGACCCAGGCGATGGCGGTCTTCAACAAGACCGGCAGCTACCCCAACATCACCATCCCGGGGGGCAACAGCGTGGGCGTCCGGGCGCTGAACGCGGCCCTCAGCCGCCGCGGTGACCCCTACATCTGGGGCGCGGCCGGCCCGAGCGAATTCGACTGCTCCGGCCTGGTCATGTGGGCCTACGCGCAAGAGGGCATCCAGCTCGACCACTACACGGGCGACCAGTGGGACGAGGGCACCCACATCTCCCGCGACCAGCTCCAGCCCGGCGACATGGTGTTCTTCTACGCCGACATCAGCCACGTCGGCCTCTACCTGGGTGACGGCCTGATGGTGGACGCCCCCTCGTTCGGCCAGGACGTGATGGTCCAGAAGATCGACTGGAGTATCTACGTAGGCGCCGTCCGCCCCAGCTAGCCCCGCCTCAGCTAGCCCGGCCCAGCCAGCCCGGTCCGGCCGCCCGGCCATCGGTGTGCACTTGACGCACCTCGCCCACCCCTCAGGTCCCACACCCCGGGAGCCCCGGCTCGTACGGCGTACTGGAGCGAAGTCAGGGATAATCCCTGACTTCGCTCCAGCGAAACCGGGGCTGGGACGACCGCACCCTCAAGTGCCGCGTGTGACTCGTGGGGCTGGAGTGTTGCGCGGTCGCGGAGAGGAGCGGAGAGGAGAGAGAGGAGCGGAGCGGAGCGGAGCCCGGGCTACTCCGGCTTGACGAACGGGAACAGCACCGTGTCCCGGATCGACTGCCCGGTGAACATGATGAGGATCCGGTCCACCCCCACCCCGACCCCCCCGGTCGGCGGCATGCCGTACTCCAGCGCCCGCAGGAAGTCCTCGTCGAGCGACATCGCCTCCGGGTCGCCGCCCGCCGCCAGCAGCGACTGGGCGGTCAGCCGCTTGCGCTGCTCGACCGGGTCGGCCAGCTCCGAGTAGGCGGTGCCGAGCTCGGCCCCGAACGCGACCAGGTCCCAGCGCTCGGCCAGCCGCGGGTCGTCACGATGGGCTCGCGTCAACGGCGAAACCTCGACCGGGAAGTCGCGGTAGAACGTGGGCTCGACGGTCTGCTTCTCCACCAGCCGTTCGTACATCTCCAGCACGACCTGCCCGTGGTTCCAGCCCGGCTCCAGGGGGACGTCGGCGGCCGCACTCAGCTTGCGCAGGGCCTCGAGGCTGGAGTCGGGGGTGATCTCCTCGCCCAGGGCGGCCGAGACCGCCGCGTAGACCGGCACCGAGCGCCACTCGCCGCCGATGTCGGTCTCGGTGCCGTCGGCCCGTTGCAGCACGGTGCTACCGAGCGCGTGCCGGGCGGCGCCCTGGATCAGCTCCCGGGTCAGCGTGGCCATCGTGTCGTAGTCGCCGTAGGCCTGGTAGGCCTCGAGCATGGTGAACTCGGGGTTGTGGGTCGCGTCGACCCCCTCGTTGCGGAACACCCGGCCGATCTCGAAGACGTTCTCGATGCCGCCCACGATCAGCCGCTTGAGGTACAGCTCGAGCGCGATGCGCAGGTACAGCTCGCTGTCGTAGGCGTTGCCGTGGGTGATGAACGGCCGCGCGTTGGCCCCGCCGTGGATGGCCTGCAGGACCGGCGTCTCCACCTCCAGGAAGCCGCGGTCGTGCATCTGGTCCCGCAGCGACCAGACCACGTCGCTGCGCAGCCGGGCCAGCCGCCGGGCCTCGGGGTTGATGATCAGGTCGAGGTAGCGCTGCCGGACCCGCGACTCGGCGTCGCTCAGCCCCTTGTGCTTCTCCGGCAGCGGCCGCAGGCTCTTGCCGATGACCGCGAACTCGTCGGCCAGCACCGACAGCTCGCCGCTGCGGGAGGTGATCACCTCACCGCGCACGCCGACCTGGTCGCCGAGGTCGACGTCGCGCTTCCAGGCGGCCAGCGCCTCCGCCCCGACCTTGGCCAGCGAGACCATGACCTGCAGGTCGCCGGTGCCGTCGCGGAGGGTGGCGAAGCACAGCTTGCCACCGGTGCGGTACAGCATGACCCGCCCGGCCACCGCGACCTCGTCGCCGGTGGAGGTGTCGGGCGGCAGCCCCTCGTACCGGGACCGGACCTCGGCGATCGTCGCCGTGCGCGGGTAGCCGACCGGGTAGGGGTCGCGGCCCTCGGCCAGCAGCGCCTCCCGCTTGGCCATCCGGACCCGCATCTGCTCCGGGAGGTCACGGTCGTCGGTGGGGCCGGGGCCCGCGGGGGCGCCGGCGGGGTCGTTGTCGCTCACCTGGATGAGGCTACCGGGGCCGGTCAGTGGCGGGCACACCGATTTCCGGGGCCGTGTTGCGCTCGAACACCAGCCGCAGCCCGATCAGGGTCAGCCACGGCTCGTGCGCGTCGATGACGCTGACCTCGTTGATGACCAGCGGGGCGAGGCCGCCGGTGGCGATGATCGTGACCGCGTCCGGGTTCTCGGGCGCCAGCTCGCGGGCCATCCGCCGGGCGATGCCCTCGACCTGGCCGGCGAACCCGTAGACGATCCCCGACTGCAGTGCCTCGACCGTGTTCTTGCCGACCACCCGGGGCGGCCGGGTCAGCTCGACCTTGAGCAGCTGGGCGGCCCGCCGGGACAGCGCGTCGACCGAGATCTCGATGCCGGGCGCCAGCGCCCCGCCCACGAACTCGCCGCGGGCGCTGACCGCGTCGAAGTTGGTCGAGGTGCCGAAGTCGACCACGATGGCGGGGCCGCCGAACAGGTGCACGGCCGCCAGCGAGTTCATGATGCGGTCGCTGCCGACCTCTTTGGGGTTGTCCATCCGCACCGGCACCCCGGTCTTGACGCCCGGCTCCACGATGACCGCTGGGATCTCGCGGTAGTAGCGGCGGCACATCTCCCGCATCTCGTGCAGAACGGACGGCACCGTCGAGCACAGCGCGATTCCGGAGATGCCGTCGCCGCCCCCGTCGACCTGCTCCTTGATGACCGGGCTCTGTTCGAGCAGGCCGCGCAGCACCACCGCGATCTCGTCGGCCGTCCGGTCGGGCACGGTGGCGATCCGCCAGTGCTCGATGACCTGCTCGCCGTCGAAGATGCCGAGCACCGTGTTGGTGTTGCCCACGTCGATCGCCAGCAGCATCAGTTACCTCGCTCCACCGAATCCCCGAACCCGACGATGACGTTGTCGATCAGCCGCGTGCTGCCGACCCGGGCCGCCACCAGCAGCAGCGCCGTCCCGGTGAAGGCCGCCCCGGCCGGCGCGAACGTCTGCGCGTCGACCAGGGCCAGGTAGTCGAGCACGAGCGGCGCCGGGTCGAGCAACGCCCGGGCGGCCGCCAGCACCGCCAGCGGCCCCTCCTTGGCCTCGGCCAGACCGGCCTGCAGCGCGGTCGGCAGGGTCAGCGCCACCGCCCGCTCGGCGCCCGACAGATACCGGTTGCGGCTGGAGGCGGCCAGCCCGTCCGGGTCGCGAAAGGTCGGCACCGGTATCACCTCGACGCCCAGGTTGAAATCGGCCGACATCTGCCGGACCAGGGCCAGCTGCTGGGCGTCCTTCTGGCCGAACACGGCCACGTCCGGCCGGGTCAGCGCGAACAGCTTGAGCACGACGGTCAGCACGCCGCCGAAGAAGCCGGGCCGGAACTCGCCCTCCAGCACCTGGCCGGCCGGCCCGGGGTCGACGGTCACCAGCGGGTCGGCCGGGTAGATCTCGCGCACGGCGGGCGCGAACACCAGCGCCACGCCCTCCTCGGCGCACAGGGCGAGATCGTCGTCGAGCGTGCGCGGGTAGCGGTCGAGATCCTCGTTGGGCCCGAACTGGCGGGGGTTGACGAAGATCGTCACCACCACCGAGCCCGACGTACCGGCAATTTCGGACGCCTGCTGCAGCAAGCTTCGGTGACCGGAATGCAGGGCGCCCATCGTCGGCACCAGCACCACGGGGGCGCTGAGCCCAGCCCGGGCCGCCGCCAACTCAGCTCGGGTGGTGGCTACGCCGGTCACCGGTCCGCCCCGGCCAGCACGTCGAGCAGCCGTTCGGCGTCGGGTGGGGACAGCAGCCCGGCCGCCAGCGCCCGGTCGGCGGTCAGCCGGGCCAGCGCCACGTACACGGCCAGCGCCTCCGGCGCGGCGTCGCGCAGGGCGGCCAGGTGCCCGGCCACGGTCCCGGCGTCGCCCCGGGCGACCGGCCCGGTCAGGCCCGCGTCGCCCAGCCGCAGCGCGTTGTCGAGGGCGGCGTACAGCAGCGGGCTGAGCATCCGGGCCGGGCTGGCCGCCCCGGCCGCCTGCAGCAGGTCGCACGCCTCGGTGACCAGCGTGACCAGGTGGTTGGCGGCGCTGGCGAGGGCCGCGTGGTAGAGATCGCGGTGCTCTTCGGCGATGAACACCGGCTCCCCGTCCATCTCGATGACCAGCACCTCGGCCACCGGCCGGAGCTGCTCGAGGGTGGTGATGCCGTAGCTGATGCCGCGCAGCCGCTGCCGGTCATCGCTGCGGCCGGTGAACGTCATGACCGGGTGCAGGGCCAGCGGCAGCGCGCCCTGCCGGGTGGCCGCCTCCAGCACCGAGATCCCGTACCGGCCGCTGGTGTGGGCCAGCAGCCGCCCGGCGACCGGCGCGCCCAGCGTCACCAGGCCGTTGACCAGGCCCGCGAGCGCGTCGTCGGGCACCGTGAGCAGCACCAGGTCGGCCGCCTCGACCACCCCGGCCGGCTCGGCCAGGGCCGCCCGCGGGAAGTGCTCGCGGGCGCGGCCGACCGAGGTGTCGGAGACCGCGGCGACCGCCACGACCTCGTGACCGGCCCGGGTCAGGGCGACCCCGAGGGCCGCGCCGACCCGGCCGGGCCCGATGATGCCGACCTTCAGCCGGGCTGGATGTTCAGCGTCCATAGCTCTCTTTAATCAATGGAAAGGGTCAGCCGGGGGCGGGGGCGGGGGCACGTAGCGAGCGGCGTCCGGGTCGTCCGGCACCCGGCAGCAGTACTCCAGGTACAGCGCGGCCGCCGCCAGCAGCACCGCCCCGCCGAACGTGCAGGTGGCCACGAACACGTCGTGACCGGCCGCGTGGGCCGGCAGCGAACCGGCCGCGGCCGCCGCGAAGCCGGCCGCGACCCCGCCGATCAGCGCCGCCGCCAGCGAGCTGGCCTTGGCCAGCGCCACCATCCGGGCCACCTGCAGCGGCGGCACCGGCTTGGTCCCGGGCTGCCCGAGGATGCGGGCCCGCAGCCCGCGGGCGGTGATGGCCTCGCCGCCGCCCGCGATGACCAGGGCCGGGAGCATGGTCCAGGGGAACGACGGCAGCGAGGAGTACACGGTCCGCAGCAACAGCCAGCTCACCGCGGCCACCGCCACGGTGATCAGCAACAGGGTGCGCAGACGGGTCGGGGTCATGTGCGCTCCGCCACGCGTTGTCCGTCCACGCGAGCAAGGCTATGCCGGCTGCCGCAGCGTTACGTCATCACGCCGCCGAACGCCCTGGTCGGGCAGCTGGGCCAGCAGGTCCGCGACCGGACCGCGGCCGGGCAGTTCGGCCTCCGGGTCCAGGTCCCGCCAGGGCGCCAGCACGAACGCGCGGTCCTGGGCCCGCGGGTGCGGCAGCGTCAGCACCGGGTCGGCGCTGAGCTCGTCGCCGTAGGCGATGATGTCCACGTCGAGCGTGCGCGGCCCCCAGCGCACGGTCCGGGTCCGGCGGGCGGCCGCCTCGATCGCGTGCGCCCGGTCCAGCACCTCGGCCGCGGGCCGCGACGCGACCGCCAGCACCACCGCGTTCAGGTAGTCGGGCTGCTCGGGGCCGCCGACCGGGTCGGTTTCGTAGACCGGCGAGACGGCGGTGACCCGCAGCCCGGGCGTGGCCGCGAGCTCGTCCACCGCCCGCTGCAGCTGCTGCTGGCGGTCGCCCAGGTTGCTGCCCAGCGCCAGCACGACCGGGACCGGGCGGTCGCGGGTGATCGTCACCGCCACGTCGGTGAACGGGCGGGCGATCGGCGCGTCCGGTTTGTGCACGGTGATCTGCACCCGCCGGACGGCGGCCTCGTCCAGGCAGGCCTGGGCCAGCCGCTGCGCCAGCGTCTCGATGAGCTGGACCGGCTCACCGGCCACGATCTCGGCCAGCCGTTCGGCCAGGGCGCCGTAGTCGACGGTCAGCGTCAGGTCGTCGGTGGCCGCGGCCGGGCGGGTGTCCACGCTCAGCAGGGCGTCGATCAGGAAGTTCTGGCCATCCCGGCGCTCGAACGGCAGCACCCCGTGGCGGCCGTGCACCCGCAGCCCGCGCAGCTCAATCCGGTCCATCGCCACCGCTTCCCGGACCGGCGGGCTCCGCCGCCTGCCAGGCGGCCGCCACCCGGACCGCGTCCGCGTTGGCCGGGACCCGGTGTACCCGCACGCACCAGGCGCCCGCGGCCGCCGCCAGCGCGGTGATGGCCACGGTGGCGTCGTCGCTCCCGCTGAACGGCCGCGGGGTCCCGTCCGGCCCGGCCAGCAGCCGCCCCAGGAACCGCTTGCGCGAGGCCCCCACCAGCACCGGGAAGGGCCAAACGCGGCCGGCCGCGGGGCCGAGGGCGGCGATCTCGGGCAGCGCCGCCAGTACCTGCCAGTTGTGGTCGTTGAGCTTGCTGAAGCCGAGCCCCGGGTCGAGGATGACCAGGGCCGGGTCGACGCCCTCGGCCACCACCGCATCGACCCGCCGCCGCAGCTCGTCGCGGACCTCGGCGACCACGTCCCCGTAGATCGCCCGGGCGTTCATGTCGTGGCTGTGGCCGCGCCAGTGCATGACCACGTAGGGCACCGCCGCCTTGGCCACCAGCCGCGGCATGTGCGGGTCGGCGAGACCGCCGCTGACGTCGTTGACCAGGCGCGCTCCCGCCTCCAGGGCCAGCTCGGCCACGGACGCCCGCATGGTGTCGACGCTGACCGGCACCCCGGCCCGGGCCAGCTCGGTGATGACCGGCAGCACCCGCCGGACTTCTTCTTCGGCCGAGATGCGCTGGGCGCCGGGGCGGGTTGACTCGCCGCCGACGTCGACGATGTCGGCGCCCTGAGCGGCCAGGTCGAACCCGTGCGCCACGGCCGCCTCGGTGCCGAGCCACTGGCCGCCGTCCGAGAACGAGTCCGGGGTGACGTTGACGACCCCCATGACCAGGCAGCGCGGCTCGCTCGGGAGCCCGGCCAGCCGGTACCGGGGGGCCGGGTCGCTGCTCATGAGGCCCAGCCTAGTGAGCGGCCGGTGGTCACCTCCGGCGGATGGCCCGCCGTATCCGGTGGCGCGCCCGGCCCAGGCCCAGCTGCCGGGCCCAGCGCCGGGGCTCCAGCGTCGGCCAGACCAGGAACGCTTCGGCCTCCAGGGCGGCCATCGCGATCCGCGGGGCGTCCTTGGCCTTCGGGAAAACAAAATACCGGGGCTGCCAGACCGGCTGGAACTTGGCATTGAATTTGTACAAGGATTCGATCTGGAACCATTTGCTGAGGAAAAGCAAAATAGATCGCCAGGCGCGCAGCACCGGTCCGGCGCCGATCTTCTCCCCGCGTTCCAGCGCGGCCCTGAATACTGCAAAGTTCAACGAAATGCGCTTCACGCCGAGCGCGGCGGCGGCCTTGATCGCCTCCACGATGAGGAAGTCGTTGAGGCCCGGCTGGGCGCTGCGGTCCCGGCGCATCAGGTCCAGCGACAGCCCGTCGTCGCCCCAGGGCACGAAGTGCAGCACCGCCCGCAGCACGCCGTCACTGTGGGCGGTGGCGATCACGCACTGCTCGTCGCCGGGCGCGCCGACCCGCCCCAGGGCCATGGAGAACCCGCGCTCGGTGTGGCTGCCGCGCCAGGAGTCGGCCACCCGCAGGATCTCGTTGATCTCTTCCCGGGGCACGTCCCCGACCCGGCGCACCTCGGCCGTGTAGCCGGCCCGGGACACCCGCGAGCACATCTGCCGCACGTTCCGCATCGGGCGCCCGGACAGGCTGAAGTCGGCCACGTTGACGATGCCCTCGTCACCGAGCTCGAGCGCGGTCAGATCGCCCTCCCGGACCCAGACCTCGGCCCCCAGCTCGCTGCAGCCCATCACGGCCGGGGCCCAGGCGTGCCGGGCGGCCTGGTCCAGGAACTCCTGGATCGCGCCGGGCCACGCCTCGGGGTCGCCGAGCGGGTCGCCGCCCGCCAGCATCACCCCGGACACGACCCGGTAGCAGACGCACGCCTTCCCGGTCGGGGACCAGATCACGCTCTTGTCGTCGCGCAGCGCGAAGTAACCGAGCGAGTCGCGGTCGCCGTTCTTGGCCAGCAGCTGGCGGATGCGCTCGGCGTCGGCGGGCGCCAGCCGGGCCTTGGGCTCGGCCGGCCGCAGGAACAGGTAGGCGGTGACCACCAGCGTGAACACTCCGAGGGCGGTGGTCATGGCGTGATAGGTGTCGGCCCGGACGTCGGACGTGAACAGGATGTGCCCGGTCACCCCGCACAGCTCCGCGATCGCATCCACCAGCCGCGTGGGGAACGAGTAGCTGCTGGCCAGGCGGCTGACCGACAGGTAGCTGAGGCTGATCGCGATGTCGGCCACCGCCAGCCCGAGGAACACCCAGGCCGCCAGCCAGCG
>Ga0213875_10000538_pt1 | contig 31153 bp, 32 predicted proteins | sample BarmaccomBMRX_R8_FD_160105 | JGI IMG/M metagenome (GOLD analysis project Ga0213875, IMG submission 160105) | Root-associated microbial communities from Barbacenia macrantha in rupestrian grasslands, the National Park of Serra do Cipo, Brazil - RX_R8 | ecosystem: Host-associated > Plants > Roots...
AGATCGCCACGCTGGACACGCGCGACCCGAAGCGGAACGAGCACCAGTCCGCCGAGGCGAGGATCGAGCGCGCTACCCGGATCGCTGGCGAGAAGGTCGAGGGCGGTCTGCTCGGCGCGCTGGAGCGGGCCGAGCAGGTCGGCATCGACACCCGGCTCGCCGAGGTCGATGTGCCGACGTTCGACCGCGAGGAGGTCATCAAGGAGTCGCTGGAGGCCCTGCAGACCAAGCGGTCGACGTGGGACCGCAGCGAGCTCATCCAGCAGCTGAACACTACGCTCGGTGACAGCCTGCCCCGCGACGTGCCGCTCGCGCCGCTCGCCAACGATCTGGCGAACGAGGCCCTCAAGTCCGGCCGGTACGGCGTCGTGCAGACCGCTGGCCTGACCATCATCGAGGACGCCCCGTCCCGCATCCGGCAGAGCGACGGCCGCAGCGTGTTCGCCCCGAGCGCCCTGGCCAGCGAGAAGTTCGCGCTGGAGGAACACCTCAGTGACGAGGGCCGGGTCGCGGCCCGCGCCCACCAGACCGGCGCCCCGTGCCTGTCCCCGCCCACCATCAGTCAGGTGGTCAAGGCGTCCGGCGTCACTGCCGACCAGGCCGACGTCGTTCGCGGAGTCCTCGGCGACAGCAAGCGGATCAGCGTGATCGAGGGCCCCGCCGGCGCCGGTAAGTCATACACAACCGGTGTCATCGCCAAAGCTTGGCAGGAGCACACCGGAGGTCGCGTCATTGGCCTTGGCCCCAGCGCCGTCGCCGCCGAGGTCCTCGGGGAAGAGGGCATCGAGATCCGGACCAACACAACCCGGTTCCTCGACTACTACGCCCAGGGCCTTGGCAGTAGGGAGGACGTCGAGACGTTCCGCCTGCGCGCAGGCGACCTGGTGGTCCTCGACGAGGCCGGTATGGCGTCCACTGACCACATCACCCGAATCTCCGATATGTGCGAGGCGGTCGGAGCCAAGCTTGTGCCCATCGGCGACCAGCAGCAGCTGCAGTCCCCCGAGGCCGGCGGCCTGCTGCGCACGATGGTCGAAGACGGCCCGCACTACTCCCTGTCGAACGTGCGCCGGTTCCGCGAGCCGGACGGCACGGTCCGCGAGTGGGAGGCAAAGGCGAGCCTGGCCCTGCGCCGCGGTGACATCCGCGCGCTGGAGGAGTACGACCGGCACGGCCTGATCCAGGGCGGCACGCTGGAGGAGATGAAGGCGGCCACGATCCAGGCGTACGTCGCGGACACCCTGGCGGACCGCGAGTCCGTGGTCATGACCGCCACCAACGCCCGCGCCACCGAACTGAGCAGGGAAATCCGCTGCGAGCTCGTCCGGTACGGGCTCGTCGAGGAGAGCGGCCTGCCCTTGGTCGACGACAACCGGGCCGGTGTCGGCGACCTTATCCAGACCCGCGAGAACGACGCCAAGCTCCGGGATTCCGAGGGCCGGATGGTCCTCAACCGCAGGGTCTACCGGGTGACGGGCATCGGCGAGGACGGCCAGCTCACGGCCGCCCGGGTGGCCGGCCGCACCGACGACGGCACCGAGCGGCTCGCCGGGACCATCACCCTGCCCGCGAACTACGTCCAGGAGAACGTCGCGCTCGCGTACGCGGGCACCGTGAATGCGGTCCAGGGCCGCACGGTCGGCTACGGCGGATACCTGCTGGTCGAGGAAGGGATGAACCGTCAGCAGGTCTATCCCGGCCTGACCCGCGCCCAGCGGTACAACCGGGCGTTTGCCGCGTGCCAGGTCCCGGGCGACGAGCACCGGCTGCAGAAGCTCGACCAGGACGCGATGTCCCTGATCCAGACCGCCGTCGAGCGCGACGGAGGCGAGCTGTCCGCCCTGCAGGAGCTGCGCGAGTCGCAGGACTGGGCCGAGTCGATCCCGGCCCTTGAGCCGCGCTGGCGCGACTACGTCACCGAGCACACCCGCAACCAGTACGAGCCGATGCTGCGGCAGATGCTGAGCGACGACCACTTCAAGAAGCTCAAGGAGGGCGACCCCAGCACGGTCTACCGCAAGCTGCGGGAGGCCGAGCTGGCCGGGCACGACGGCAAGCGTCTGCTGGCCGGCGCCATCGGTATGCGCCCGATGAGCTACCCCGTCCCCGAGAACGTGCCCGCGCTGGTCAACTGGCGCATCGACGTGATGCTGGAGAACCGCACGCCGGAGAACGCCCCGGCCGGGCACAGCTGGAGCGACCGCACGCCGGAGATCCCCGGCATCGAGGGCCAGGTCGCCCGGGAAATGGCCGAGGCCATGGACGCCCGGCGCGACGTGCTGGGCGAACGCCTCATGGAGGAGCCCCCGGAGTGGGCGCTCCGCCACCTCGGCCCCGTGCCCGAGGACGTCCTCGACCGGGCCGAGTGGGCCCGCCGCGCGGGCACCGTCGAGGGATACCGCGAGCTCTACGGCATCGACGCCCCCAACACGGCGATCGGCCGCCTGCCGGCGAAGGGCGCGGTCGAGCAGCGCGCCGCATGGGAGGCCGCGCACGCCTCCCTCGGCCGCACCGAGGACCAGGAGACCCTCGCACGGACCAGCGACGCCGCCCTGCGCGAGATGGTCAACCGCTACGAGCGCGAGAAGTCGTGGGCCCCCACCTACATGGGTGAGGAGCTGTCCGAAGCCCGCCAGATGGTCCTGCGCTACGAGGAGAAGGCGATCCTGGCTCAGGCGGACGCCGACCAGTGCACGGACGCCGCCGAGCGCGCGGAGCTGGAGGCACAGGCCCGCGGCTACGAGGACCTGGTGGCCAACCTGTCCGAGCGCGTCGAGACGATGAAGCAGATCGACGCGGCCCGCTCCGCTTGGTACGAGGAGACCGCCCCGGCCCGCGAGGCCGCCGAGGCCGCCCGCGACGAGCTGGACCGCCGCGGCGCCGACGACCAGGTCCAGGTGCAGCAGGATGCCGACGAGGTTGACGAGGAGCTCGTCGCCGAGCGGGAGTACGACCTCGACCAGGCCGAGGAGATCGACTGGGCAGTGGAGGGCGAGACCCTCGACCAGGCCCCCGAGCAGGACGTCGAGGCGGAGCTCCCGCTCACGTACGAGGAGCAGGCGGAGCTCGACCAGGCGCTCGCCGCCTACGAACAGCAGCACCGGGCCGCCAGCACCGGAGACCCGGAGATCGATTGGGCTGTGGAGGGCGAGACCCTCGACCAGGCCCCCGAGGCCGCGTACGACCAGAACGTCGTCGAACAGCAGCTGGCCGAGCAGGACGAGCAGCAGCGGATGGAGGCCGAGCAGGCCGCCGAAGCCGCCGCGTACCACGAGGACCGGCGGGTCGAGGCCGAGCAGGCCCCGGAGATCGACTGGGCCGTGGAGGGCGAGACCTGGCAGGTCGAGGCAGAGACGCCGGAGCAGGACGTCGAGGCCGAGCTGCAGCCGGAGGAGGCCGCGCAGGCCACCGCCGAGGCGGACACATACGTCTACGAACCGAACCCGGAGCTGGACGCCGCGCTCGCCGCGTATGAGCAGCAGCTCCGCGAGCAGGCCGTGGCCGCCCGCGAGGCCGAGCCGGAGTACGACCCGGCCCAGCTCCCGGAGATCAACTGGGAGATCGAGGGCGAGACGTACGAGGAGCGGCCCGAACAGACCGCCGAGGAGCCTGCGGCCGAGGCCGAGCTGCAGCCGGAGGCCCCGGAGCAGGAACTGGCGCCGGCGGTCTCCGCACCCACGGCCGAGGACGAGCTGAGCGAGTACTACAGGCGGCAGTACATCGAGCAATCCCTGCAGGACAGCAGCACGCGCGAGGCGGAGCAGGAGGCGCCCGAGCAGGCAGCGGCCCAGCAGCTCCCGGCCCAGCTGGCGGATCTGCAGCAGGACCTCGACAAGGCCCGCGGTGCGCTCGCGGAGATCGCTGCCCGCCAGGCGGAGCGCGAGCAGGCCGCCCTGGCCGACGAGGCCGTACGCGCCGAGCACGCCGAGGCCACCCGCAGCCGGGAGGCCGAGGCCCAGGTAACGCCGCAGATCGAGCAGGACCAAGGCCCGATCATCAGCTATGGCAACGGGCCGCAGTAAGTGGTGTGCTGGCCCCATGCCGTCCGCCCCCGTACCCTCAACCGACCAGGAGGTGAGCCAAGTTGAGCACCGCACAGGAGTGGACGCCGCCGCAACTGAGGCCGGAGCACGAACTCGTCGCGATGATCGAGCACGTCACCACGAACGGCTACAGCAGCAACAAGCACGACGGCTACGACAAGGGCCTGCTCGCCGCGCTGAACTGGGCAGTCGGCCGAACCGAGCAGCCGCCGGTCAGCAAGGCCCCGCTCGGCCGGTCCGTCAACGGCACCGACGCCAAGCGGGAGCAGTACCGGGCGTACGAGGCGATGAAGGGCGGCATCGCCGAGCCCGAGCTACGCGAGGTAGCCCAGGAGAAAGGCCGCGGCTACCTGACAGGGGCGGAGAACACCCTCGCGTGGGCCATTGGCGGGGACGCCCTCTGGGCGCCGTGGGAGACGTAGCCAGAAGACCGTAGAAGGCAGCACGAAGCCCCCAGCGCGTTGCGTTGGGGGCTTCGTCGTCGGGGCCCGTTCGGGTCAGCTCGTGGCCGCTACAGGCCCGGGAGCGGGTGGATCGGCCCGGTAGTTCATATCCCAGGTGATCCACGTTGACAGCTGCTCGTCGTTGTCGATGCCTCGCGGGGCGTGCGGGTGGTTGACCGGGTCATCCGCCCAGAGGTCGCTCACGTGCCCCTTCTCGGTGGCGCACTTGGACAGCGCCGAGGTCAGGCGCCGCATGACGCCGGGTGCGTACCGGTCGTGCCAGTCCAGTGCGCGGGACGGGGTGCCGTACGAGGTCTTGTAGATCTTCTGATGTTCCTGGCAGAGCGCGGACAGCTCGATCACCGCCTCACGGTGCCGGTACCAGCAGGCAGGAATCCGGGGCCGGGCCCCGGGCTGCGGCTGGCCGCCGAAGCTGGCCTGTGAGAAGAACTCGGCCGGAGGGCCGACCCACCCGTACTGACCGGCCAGGACTTCCCGGACCCACTTGACGAGTGTGGCCCAGGCGTCGCCTGCCTCGGCCTTGTCCATCCCGTCCCAGGACCAGTCCCACACCGCGAGCTTCTCCTCGGCAGGGCCGGCCGCGAGGGCTTCGAGGTCCTTGCGGAGCTGGGTGACCGCCTTGGTCAGGGCGGTCAGGCCCTCCCGGAACGGGGCGAGGGCCTTCACTTCTTCCTGCAGGCCCGCGGTCCGCTCCTCCAGGTGGTCGATCGCTTCCTGTACTGGGGTCAGGTCGAGGCCGGCGAGCGTGGCCTGCACATTGTTGTCGCGCTCGCCGAGCTCCGCGACGTCCTTCTCGACTTTGGCCAGGTCCTTGGCCAGGGCGAAAAGCTGCGACGCGAGGCCGCCCTCCGTGGCCATCAGCGGCCGCCCTTGATGAAGGAGATGCCGGAGCCGGAGCCGCCCTTGCGCTGGTGGGGCACCTTCGGGCGGGCGGTCAGCCTCTTGACGTCGCGCCGCTTCCACAGGGGCTTGATGTGCGTGATGACCGGCGAGCATCCGGCGAAGATGATCAGGCTCTCCTTCTTGCCGAGCTTGAAGATCTTGTGCGGCGGCATGACCTGCTTCTCCTCAGTGACCGTACTCACCGAGGATTCACCGTTCTTGGTCGTGGTGGTCTTGCGCTTCTTCTCGTAGGTGCCGCACATGTCGCTGATTTCCTTGCGGACGTTCATGTCGCCGATGCCCCGCAGGAAGATCCTCACGTTGGCATCGTCCCAGATCACCATGCCCTTCTTATCGCCCCAGACGTCGAGCAACTGCGAGCGGGACTGGACGACGATGACCAAGGTGATGCCCCGGCCACCGGAGTCCGGCATCCACTTGTCGACTGGCAGCGGGATGATGTTGGCGATCTCGTCCAGGGCCCACAGGCACGGCGGGTCCATACGACCGGAGCCGTTCCTGTTGCCCAGCTCAATCGCGACGGACCGCAGGTGGTCGGCAAACATCACGAACAGCGGCGCCACGACACTGCCCGGCTTGTCGGAGCCGATCATGTAGAGGGAGCCCTGGTTGAGCAGGAAGGTCTCGGCGTCGAAGTGCTCGCCGGGGCCGGGCAGCACCGTGGCCGCCACCTTGGGGTTGGCCATCCAGCCCAGCGCATTGGACAACGTGTTGAAGATGCCGTCGCTTGTCCCCTGGTAGCCCTGCTGGCGCTGCTTGAGCAGCTCTGCCCAGTCGCTGGCGCCGGACATGTTCAGGATGTTCGCGGCCGTGGAGTCGCCGCGGTTCTGCGACCAGCCGTAGACGTCCATCATGGATTTGCCGCCGAGGGCGGCCGCGTGCAGGAACCTCGACAGCACATCGCAGGCCGTCGACTTGAAGAACTCGTCGACGCCGGCGCCGGGGTCGCGGCGCGAGCCGTACAGCAGGTACGCGGCCCGCTGGATGGCCACCTCGCGGTGCTCGCAGCCCTGGATCGGGTCCCAGCGGAAGGTGTTGAGCTGCTGTTGGCCGCTCAGGCCCAGCGGGTCCCAGACCCACACGGGGCCGAGCAGTTCGCGCAGGGCCTTGGTCGCCAGGTGGTCCACCACCTTCGACGACGTGTGCACGACGGCACCGGCCCACCGGTAGATCATCGAGTTGAGGATTTTGGACTTGCCCTGGCGGGAGGGGGCCAGGAGCAGGTAGTTCTGTTCCGGTGTGCCCCAGATTCCCACGGGCAGCCCGCCCGAGCGCAGGCTGCCCAGCGGCACCGCGTAGTCCGTGGTGGGCACTTTCTTCTCGCGGCCGATCAGGCTCGGCCGGGTCTGCGGGATCTCCTTCCGGGCGTGACGGGCGCTCATCTCCTCGCGGATCTCGCGCTTGGAGGCGAACCCGGGCTTAGGCGCGTACGCGCCCCACACCCAGCCCGCGCCGGACATTGCCGCCAAGCCGACGACGCCCGCGACGATGCCCCCCGGCCCGTAGACGAAGTGCTGGAAGTCGTGCAGGTGGTTGATGATCGGCGGGTCGCCGGCACTGCTTCCGGACGCACCCGGAATGGCTGAACTGGCCATCGCCGCCCACCCCTTGGACACGGCGGCACCCGCGGTGTCCGTAGTCTGTGCAATGCGGGACATGAGACCTCTTCTCTCTTGCTCCGTAGCCCCCGGGTCAGGCGCTCTAATCGCCCCCGGGGGCGTTGTCGTATCTCGAAGCGGTGGCTGGATCAGCCACCGTACGTGGCAGGTAGGACAATCGGCCCGCGCGTTTTTGCTGGTAGGCCGCTGGGTGGAAAACCACGCGGGGCGCTCGGCGCGCGGTTCCTGCCCTTGGGGTTCGTCGATCTGCGTTGAGCAGAGTCTGCGGGACCGAACCTGTGGATAAGTTCCGCGCGCAACGGCACTGCTGAGCCGTCAGACCGGCTGATGCTGGCCGTTGATCGGACGGCTCTGCGCGGCATCAGCAGCCCGCTCGTGGCCGTTTGCGCGGTAGCCGCTCGGTTCCTGCCGCGCGCTGCTCGGCACCGCTCGGCGGTCTTCCGAGCGCGCGGTTTCACCGTCCGCCTGCCGCGCGGAGCCGTTGGCGATCATCCCGGCCCGGATCTTGGAGAACTCCAGGAGCCAGTTCCTCGCGTTGCCCTCCGAGATGCCGTACGCCGCGGCCAACTCCGATGCGGTCGGCAGCTCCCGGCCCTCGGCCGCGGCCGCCAGGTACTTGTTCCAACCGGCCTGCTTCGCCTCGCTGCGGAAGGCCGGAGCCGCCGCGAGCGCGGCCACCTCCGCCTCACCGCCGAGCCGCTCGGCCAGCTGCGGCCGCAAGGACTCCAGCAACTGCTCCGCCTCGGCCGCCTCGGCCCGCGTACGGGCCGCCGCCTCGGACGCCCGGCGCTGATTCTCCTCGGCCTGGCGCCGCAGCTCAGCAGCCCTTTCGGCCGCCGCCGTGTGCTCCTCGGCCTTTCGCTGCGCGTCCGTCAGAGCGGACCGCAGACGCTCGACCTCACCGGCGGCCTTGTGCGCCTCATTCACGGAGGACCGGGCGGCATCCTCAGCCGCCGTCCGTTCGTTGACCAGGCTCCGCAACTGCTCTCGGATGGAGGTGACCTCCGCCTCGGCCGCATTGCGCCGCGATGCCGTCGTCGCGATCTCGTCCTGTACCCGGGCCAGTTCCTCGGCCGCATCGGCGAGCTTCTTCTGCTCCTCCTCGGCCCTCTCGGCGAGCTGAGCAACATTCCGGGACTCTTCGGTCATTTCGGATTCCGCGCGCTTCCGAGCGGCTTCGGCAGCCTGCCGAGCGGCTTCCGCGCGGGACTTCTCCTTCCTGGCCGACTCGGCCTCGACGCGTGCCGTGGCAAGAGCAGCCTCGGCTTCGGCCCGAGCGGCTTCCGCGCGCTGCTTGGCCTCGACTGCCGCGCGTTTTTCTTCTTCCGCGCGCTGCCGCGCAGCCTCGGCTTCGGCCCGAGCGGCTTCCGCGCGCTCGGCTTCCTCTTCCGATTCCGCCGCGCGTTCGGCCGCCTCGATCCTCTTCGCCGCGGGCATGATGGCCACCCGCTCCATGAGGTCGGTCACCTCCAGCGGGTCCTCGAAGTTGACCGTGGCGACGTCGTCCACCTGCGTCCAGCCGCCCAGACTGCGCAGTACGGCCAGTGCCTGGCTGCTGTCCACGGCGAAGTCGGAGCGGTCCATGGAGCGGGTGGCGCTCTTGCGCGCCTTCTCCAGTTCGGCAACCGCGCGGCTCATATCCCGGCGCTTGGCCTGCTTGCCCTCGATCAGCTTGGCGTGCCGCTCCAGCAGCGTGCGCAGCCGGAACAGCCGACGGCCCGCTTTCTTCGCGAGCGCCGCACGGATCAGCTGGCCGTTCTTGCTGTTCGGGTCCAAGTCCAAGCCCGCGAACAGCGCGGCCCAGCCCTTCTCCCACAGCATCGACGCGAGCTTGACGGGGCCGGCCTTGTCCTGGGCCGCCGCCTCGGTGCCGCGCATCCGGGAGCGGAACTCCAGCTCGATGACCCAGGCCGCCGTCACCGGCATGACCGCCAGGAAGGGGGCCGCGGTCGCATTGGGGGCGTGAACCCAGTTCGCCGCCGCCGAGACGAGCACCAGGGACCAGGCCGTGTTGTGCATGAGCCGCAGCTGCGGAGTCCATCCCAGCTTGGGGTTCGCCCGGCGGTAGAGCAGGGTGAACAAGGTCAGCTCGGTGAGGTCGAACATCGCCAGGAAACCGACCGCGAAGGGCTCCGGGAGCCCAGCCTGCTGGCGGGCGAAGCCCCACATGCCGTACAGCGAGACGGACATGCCGCCCAGCGCCATCACGATCAGCCGCAGACCCAGGCCGTCCTCCTCGGGTACCTCGGTCCCCTCGGCCTTGGCCTTGTCCTGCTCGGCCTGACGCCGCTTGCGAGCCCGTTCAGACGCCCGCCACAGCCCGCGGCCGCCGAAGTACGCCATGCCGAGCAGCACCAGGAGCACGGCGCCGGCGGTGACGGTCAGCACCCAGGCAGGCGTGCCGGACACCGCCCGGTCAAGAGTGGACGACCAGTCAAGTTGCTGACTAGTTCCTGCCGTTACTGACCAGGACGGATGCGTTCCGGCCGTACTCTGGGACAGACGCATGTAGACCTCCATATCTGCGCGTCAATCCGGCCTCGGCGGTGCCCTACACCGCTGGGGCCTCTTTCTTTCGGGTCAGGCGTGTCGGTTACGCAGGAACTCGTCGAGTGCCTCGTCGAGCAGGTCCTGCAGGGACTTGTCGTGTTGGGCCGCGTAGATCTTCATACGCCGTCGCACGGACACTCGGACCCGACCGCTGATGAGGACCCTGTCCTCTGCCTCGGGCGCCGATTTCTCCTGCTCATCGGGCACTTCGCCTCTCCTCGTTGGTGGTTCCAGTACTTGGAGCCCCATATTCCCCTCCTGTTGTTGGCCTGCATGCAGCTTACAGTAAACAAGCTACCAAGTCATCAACCTACGTTGTTGACAACGTAGCTCCGATGAGGCTTACTGGAATAGCGAGAGGGCCGGAAGTTCCAGCTCCCGACCCTCTCCGACCGGCCAGAGTTCCAGCTCCGAACCGGTCATGGAAACCCCTGCCGTTCTCACCGAGAGGGATCTCCCATGCGTCATCTTCCCAGGCACCGCCGTGCCCTGACCATGAAGGTCAACCAGGACCCCACCCCCGAGCCGACCCGGTTCGACCCGCCCGCCTGTTGCGGCGGCTTCAAGGCCGTGACGGTCCGCGCCGGCACCCGTCTGGTCACTGTCCACTGCTGGGAGTGCGTCCCCTCCCCTGCCGCCGGGGTCATCGACGACATCGAGCGCGAGGACGACGAGCAGGGCTACGAGACCGAGAACGCGGTGTGCCGGGGGTGGGCCGCGTGAGCTCCTGCGGACACCCCCCGCGTCTGGTGACTGTCAACCACATCGGCGCGGACGGCAAGCGCTACCAGTCCGTTCGTCACGAGCCGTGCAACTGCGGGGGCGGGGGCAAGTGATGAATCCGATCCGTACCGTCCGGGCATGGTGTGACGAGGTCCTCGGCGTCCTCTGCGTGATCGAGGATGTCCGGTCCACCGTCCGCAGCCGCCGCGCCGTCAGGACCCAGAACCGGCAGCTCGATGCCGCCGAGCGGACCGCCGTGCTCAGGAAGGCCCGCCAGGGCTGCACCCACACGCCGCCGTGCCCGCCGACCTCCGCTCCGGACCGGACGAAGGCCGTCGAGATCTACGCCGACGACGCCTGTGTCTACCTGTGCAACGGGCTCGTCCTGTCCTCCATCAAGGCCCCGGACTCCCCGTCCGGCCTCCACACCCCGATGCCGGAGAAGGAGAGCACGCCGTGACGTACGACGACCGTATCCGGGCGACCGCCATCATCGCCCTGCTCGCGGCCCTGCTCGCGGCCCTCCTCGGCGCGCTGTGGGCCCTGCAGCACGGGCTGGCCCCGGAGTCCATCGCGTGGGCCGCCGGGCTCGCCTACGGGGCCGTGGGCGTCCTGATGGCCTCGGCCCTGCGTGCGCCGCTCGGCGCCGCGGTGGTCACCAGCATCAAATACGCCGGATTCACCGTCGCGTTCAGCGTGTGGATCGCCGTGGCCGGTACCTACGCCGCGCTGCAGCTGCTGCTCGGCCGTGCCCCGAAGGGGGTGTTCGCGTGATCAGTCTCGCTGACCTTCTGGGCGGAGAAGTCGCCGCCGCCCAGTGGACGAACGCCCGCGTGCACCGGCTAGTCATCTGGGACCGGATCGACCCCAACGTCGCGCTCGACCTGGTCGAGCACGCCATCGCCGAGCATGACCCGGCGATCCTCGCGGAGCCCGGCCAGGTGTGGACCCGGCGGGCCGAGGCCGACCCGGAGCTGCCCGCCGCCCTGTACCTGACGCACTGGCTCGACCGCGAGCACCTGGTCGCCGAGGACAGAGGCCCGACCGGCACGGGCGTGATCCCGCTCGTTGCGCTGTTCTCGTACGAACTCGACTGCTGGAAGCGCTCATGAAGGGCCGCCAGATGCGCCAGCCCTTCTCCGAGGAGATGGCCGGAGGCCGCCAGATGCGGCTGTTCGACGAAGAGACCGGGCCCGCCATCACGGCGGGCCCGGCCCCGGGCTCCGACCAACTGCCCACCACCGACACCGATACGTTCCGGACGGAGCCTCAGCCGTGACAATCCCCGGCCACCTGCCCACCTGGTACGACCAGCACCTGCCCGTGCCGCCGCCGCAGGTCCACCACACCGGCGCCACCTTGCTGTTCGCCTACTCCGGGCGTGTGGTGCCCGTCATCACAACCTCTACCGCCCTGGCCCTGGCCCGGATCTGGCACACACAGGGAGCCGCCCACAGCGTCGGCGACATGGCGCTGATGGTGGCCCTGTCCGGTGGAGCGTTCGCGGCCGCGTGCGTCTCCGCCGCCAACCGCCACGGCGATGCGGTCACCACCGCGATGGCGTTCACCGCGTGTGGAGCGTTCGCCCTGATCGGTCCGGCCGCTTACACCGAATCGTGGGCACTGGCCGCGCTGATCTGGTGCGTTGCCACGGTGCTGGTGTACCTCACCTCAGCCCGGCACTGGCGAGCCGCCAGAGCCGCCCGCGAGGAACGCGAGCACGAGCTGGCGCTCGCCCGCCTCGACAGCGTCACCCGGATCACCGGAGCCGCGATCGAGCGCGACACCAAGGCCCACGCCCTGGCATACGGCCTGATGTTCGCCCAAGCCGTCGAGGACCGGCGCCGACTCGACCCGACCACCTACGACCCGGCCGCCCTGCAGAAGGCCGGCCTGCCCGAACTCCCTGGCAACGCGAAGGAGATTCCGCAGCCATGACCACTGATGACCCGTGGGCCACCGTGCCGCTCGCCCCGCAGCTGACGCCCTGGCAGGAGTACGAGCGCACGCTCACCGCCGCCGGGTATGGCCCCGAGGACCGCCGCCGCTACATCGCCGAGTCCGCAGACCCCGAGTACGCCGAGTGCGAGTGGGACAACAACCTCATCCCGGCCGCCGAGGCCGCCGGCATCATCCCCGAACCGCCCCAGCCGGAGCCCACCCTCGACGAGCTCGTGCACCACTGTGCCCAGAGGGCAGCTCACCGCGAGTTCTTCGAGGCGAACCCGGCGTACAGCCCGTTCGACCGCGACATGACGCTCGCCGAGAAAGAGCGGTGCGACTGGCGGACCGACGAGCTCGTCCGCGACCGCGGCGAGGCCCTGGCGGAGTTCCTCCGCACCGTGGACCGGCCCCAGTGGCGCGAGAACGACCCTGCCGCCCAGAAGGCATCCGCCGCGTACGAGCGGCAGATCTTCAACCTGCTCGCGGCGGAGCCGAAGGACGTTGCCGCTCGCTACACCCACCCTGCCGAGACCGAGGAGAACAACAAGTGATCCACGTCATCACCCGCTCGACGAAACGGTATTACGAGGCCAAGGTCGAGGAGGCCGGGAAGGTCCCCGGGCTGGAGTACCAGCTGCAGGAGGCCCAAGAAGACGTGGCGATGTGGCAGGCCCAGTCCGAGGACTACCAGAAGCAGCGCGACGAGGAGCGCGAGCGGACCGACCAGCTCACGGCCGAGCTGCGCGAGCTCCAGGCCCGGCTCGACGGACAGCAGGCCGAGTTCACCCGCCAGCTCCGTGAGGCGAGCGAGCCCGTCGCGGACATGCTCACCGACCTGATCCACCGCGCGGAGCACCCCGTCGAGGGCGCCGACTTCCGCAAGGAGCTGGCCCTGCGCGTGCTGGAGACGTGGACGGAGCGGCTGACCCCCGAGGACCACAACAGCCCTATGGGTCTGATCCTGCGCATCATCACGGACACCAAGAAGCCCGAGGACCAGGAGGACGAGCCCGAGGCCCCGCCGGCACCGGAGGGCCGTCTGCCCAAGGCCGACCCCAAGCTCGTCGGCCAGGTGATGGACGCGGCCCTACTCAAGGGCCCGGACCCGTTCCGCATGGGCTGAACCTCGCGCACGCAAAAGCGCCCGCCCCCGAACGTCCAGGGGGCGGGCGCTTCGCTGTGCTGAGCCGGGTTCAGGCCCCTTCCGAGTCCGGCGGCTTCATCGCCGTCCGAATCCGATGATCCGTCCGGCTGAGGAACTGCAGGAACTCCCGCAGCAGCCCCTCCACGGCGGCAGGGTCGCACTGGAGAGCCGTGGCGAGGACACCGCCCCCCATTCCGTCGTACACGGCCTTCTGCTTCTCCAGCAGGCCATGCAGTGCCTCCACGGCGCGGGTGCTGTCGTTCTCGACGATCTCCGCGTCCTCGATCTCGCCGTCACCGTCCGCGGTACGCCGCGCTGGGGGCACCGCCGGCGCCTCGACGACGAACCCCCGGGCCGCCGCCGCCTTCCGCAGTGAGGCCGCCGTCCGCTTCTGTCCCGCCGCCTCCACATCTGCGACGACCAGCTCCGCTTTGGTCTTCCCGTCCCCGGCCGGGTCATCGCACGGCTCCATCAGCGGGGCCAGCACCTTGGCCTGCGAGGCATTGAAGGGCTTGTCAGAAATTTCTGACAGCGGGGCGATCTTGAGGAGCCGGGCCGCATCGTTGACCAGCTCGTACACGTAGCCGCGCGCCATGTGCAGGCGGTGCTTCGCGTACTCGTCGAGGGTAGGGAACTCCTCGTCCTCGGTGTAGAGGTCATCCTCGACCAGGACGCGCAGCGCGACGCCCGTCTCGATCGTCCACCGCAGCTTGGACCAGGCGACGCTCTTGGACCGGGTCCGCTCAGCATCCATCAGCGCGGCCTCGACCGCCTTGAGCCGTTCCTTGCGGTCGACGGGCAACTGTGCCGGGTCGATCGGCTCCGCGTTGTACGGGCCGCGCTTCACCAGGTCGTTGATGAACGACTCGTCGTCCCAGCCGTCGTCCTCATTGGCGTCCGTGGTGCTCAGGGCACTCCCGACGTTAACCATGCTCACACTCCCTTCAGGGCGAACAGAACGCCGGCGAACTGGTCCATGTCACGCGAGGCGTTGTCCCTCGGAGCGTAGAGCCGGGTCGGCTTGTACTCCCCAACCGCCTCGACCACCTTCACCGAGCGGCGGAGCGGAGCGATCACCGCATGGGGGTAGTCCTTGGCCACCTGGAACGCGGTCGCCTGCATGACCTTGGTCTTGTCCCACTCGTTGAGGATCACCGCGCGGAGTTCCAGCTTGGGGTTCACCGTGTCCCGCACGGTAGTCCACGACTTGTGCAGGTCGCTGACGCCCAGCATGTCGAAGCGGCCGGCCTGCGTCGGCACGATGAGGTCATCAGCAGCCGAGAGGGCCGACACCGTGATGATGCCCAGCGTGGGGCCGCAGTCGATGATGTCGACATCGAACCGCCGGTCGGCAGCGATCCCGCGCTCGATGCAGCCCTCCCGGCCGGGGAGGGTGTTCTCCGACTCGACCCGGCCGAGCTTGGACCCGCCGGGCACGATCCACAGGCCCTTGTACTTGGTCGGATAGGTGGCCTCTGCCAGGGTGCACTTCCTGAAGAAGACGTGCGCGAGGCTCATCCGCTTCTTGGGCTCCAGGTCCTCGGGGTACTGCGGGACCAGCCACTCGGGCAGGGAGGCCCGCTGGGGGTCCCCTCCGATGACCCGGACCGTCAGGCCCCGGGCCACAAGGGCGGCCGCCAGCTCGACCGTGGTGGTCGTCTTGCCCGCGCCCCCCTTCTGGTTGGCGATGACGATGATGCGCGGCACGGGGACCGGGCGGAACATTGCGGGAACGAGCAGCTGAGGCCGCCAGTTGCTCCAGTGCACTGTCTCGTCCCACCCCGTGACGATGTCCAGGAAGGCGAGATCGTCAGACAGCCGCGGGAGCGGTACGGTCTGCGCTTGTGTGATTGACATAGCCCGCACCGTAACGGGTTCACACGCACGCGCGGCCCGTCTCCACCAGGAACGGGCCGCGTAGCCTTGGAGCCGGGGATCAACCTGCAGGTGGCAGCGCACGCCGAGCCTGCGGCCGCCGCGCCGGAGAACCGCCCGAACCGCTCGCCCTGGGGACGTCCTCCCGCTCAACGTGCACGGTCGGCGCCCGCGCCGGCTGCACGTCCAGGACGACGCGCAGACCGCCGCCACGGTGCGAGAGCCGGGTCGGCTCGCTCGTCCGCAGCGCCGTGCACGACCGCAGCAGCGGCAGCAGTACCTCCAGGACTTCCTCGCCGAGTGCTTTGTCGTCCGTCATCACTCGCAGTTGCACCATCAGCCCGTCGTCCCTTCACTGCAGCCGCCGGACCCTGCAGCCGCCGCCTTGTCTGTCTCGTAGCCTTTCCCCATGGCCCGGAGGCAGTCCAGGACCGCCCGGCAGTCCCCTGCCGCCCGGTGGCCGCCGTCGAGAGGCTGCCAGCGGTTGTTGCCGTGGTATTCCGACCAGTCCCCCACCCAGTCCGAGTACGGGATCATCACGTCTTCGAACGTCATGCAGTCGAGCCAGGCCGCCGCCTGCTTCCGGGCCTCGGCGAGAGCCCGCTCCCGCAGCTCATCGGGAACGGTCCCCGTGTCCGCCACCTCCTCAGCGGCCTCCCGCGTAGCGCGGTCGAGGTAGTGGAGCGTCAGCTCGTGCCGCAGCCGGCCGATGTCGTACACGTCGTTGTAGATCAGGCAGCGCTTGTGGTCGAGCAGGCCGGTCAGCTTCACGAGCACGTCAGAGAAGGTGGGTGCCTCAGCGACGTCGGAGTCCGTAATGCCGTGAACCTCTGAGGCTTCGTCCGGAATCGGCTCGCCCGGATTCAGGAGCGTATCGAGCAGGACCTCCCCACTGGACGAGAGCACCGCGACCTCAACGATGCGCGCCTCGGAGTGCAGGCCCGTCGTCTCCGTGTCAAGCACCACAACGTCCGGATCGACGAGCGCGGCCGCAGCCCACGCCTTGCGCTCCTCAGCGGCCCGCCGCTCCCGCTCCCGGCGTTCCCGCTCCTGCCGCTCGTATCGCTCCTGATACTCGACACGGAGCCGTTCCTGCTCCCGCTCGTGCGCCTCTTTGCACGGAGGGCACCGACGCGGCCAGTCGGGCCACCACATCGAGTCCGGCAGGTCCGTACGCTCCGCACGCAGCAGCCAGTCCTTCTCCTTGAGATAGGCCCGCGCCGCCTTCTTGGACCCGATCTTCACCGTGCAGTTGTCGGCGGAGCACACGGTCACCTCGGCGATCCACGCCTCGACCCGCTCCCGCTTTTTCTCCAGCTGGGTCTGCCGGCAGCTCTGGCAACGGCGGTGCGCCTTCGGGTAGGGGCGCTCGCGGACCGTGTCGCAGCCCGCGCACGTCCGCGCCAGCAGCCGCAGCCGCTCCTGCCGCTTCCGCTCCCCGCACACTGTGCAGGGACGTCCCCGCAGAATCTCGTCACGGACCTTGTCGCACTCCGGGCAGGTCCGCAGGGCCGCCATCTTGGCCTTGGTCGAGGACGCCAAAGGCTTCATCTTCACCGCGGCCCCGGGGTCGTACAGCGCGATATCGCCGTACTTCCGGGTGCGGATGTACGCGAGGACGGACTGACCCTCGGCCAGCTTGAGCCGGTCCTCACCGAGTTGGGTCTGCGTACGGAGGTACGGCGGAGCCTGCCCCCAGCCGTATACCGGGACGCCGTCGAGGTGGTCCCAGGGCTTTCCCCGGGCGACCCGGGCCGGGTCCTGCTCCGTCCGGCCGGACGGGATCTGCCCCGTCTCCAGCGCCGCCGTCACCGTGGTCACGTAAACCTCCCAAAGCTCTCTCAGGCAATTTCAACGCTAGCATTCATAAACCCATCTCGCAGCAATTTCAAACCTTTCCACTTTTCGGGGTAAGGCCCTTTATATCCGTGCGCGCAAAGCCGGAAACTAAAAGGATCTCCTTTAATTTACCCGGTTGGGGTCATCCGGACGCAGCGGGCCCGTACCGGGCCAGAGCTTCCCGGACGATGCGCGGGACCGGATATAGCTGCTTGGACAGCTCGTCGCGCATGGTCTTTTCCGCATCGCTGAAGACCAGGCCGGAACCGACCAGGCCGCGCTCGCGCAGCTCCCGCAGGGGTTTCTCCGAGACCCGCCAGGCCGCCGTACGCAGCCGGGTGACCAGGTCAGCCGGGAGCTTGTAGTTCCGCTGGCGCATCGTGACACCGAGGCTCGGCCCCGGCCAGCGGCCCGCAAGCGCGAGCTCCTCCTCCTCGACCATCGTCAGCGGCCGCCACGGGCCGGCCAGATCCGGCTCAGCAAGGCGCCGCTCGACGGCACGGGCGACCACGGTCTCCAGCCCCGGCCACTCCACCGGCCGCATCCGAGCAACGATGATCCGCGCCTCTTTCTTCGTATTCCCCTGCCGGACGAGTTCTTCCAGCGTCGCCTTTTGCTCCTCCGCGTACCGCTTTTTGAGAAGGTCGAGCTGGCCCGCCAGATAGGCGTAAATCCACACGGTCACAGGCACTTTCTCCATGGAGCTATCTTAAAGGAGATCCTTTTATCTAGGCTGGTTCGTCCAGATTTGGCCCCGGCAAGTCGGGACGGTCGGTGGCTGGGCTCGCTTCGCGTGCGGCCCCGTCGTCGACCGCAGACCGTGGACAGCATGATCGGTCCTGAGTCTCGGGTGGCCTGGACCGTGACGATCAACAACACAGGAGCATGGCCGAGGCCGGGGAGGGGTTGCGGGAGACATACGCGCGCCTGCTCGGTCGGCTGCGAGCATCGTCGGGGCTGACTTTCGTGGGCTGAGGTCGAGTCAGCTTGGAGGGGAGTGCTGCCGGTTGTCGTCTGCGGGACACAGGCCCGGGAGGGTGCTCCGCGGCGCCGCGGAGCACCCTCCCGGCATGGCGAGCCCCCAGCCGGATCGGCGCTTAAACAGCCGACTGGGGGCTCCGTACGCCCGCGCCCACGGGGGGAGGCGACGGGCGGCTCTGGGGAGTGGTCAGGTGGATGAGGCCGCCGGGCGGTCGCTTTCGAGCCGGTCGAGACGCTCGTAGAGCGCCCGGACCATCCGGGCGCGCTGCTTCACACACCGGACGGTGCCCCGGCATGGCGAGGACAGCCGGCGGTCCGCCTCACCGAGCACCACCTTGGCCAGGATCCGCATATCACTGTCCGTAGACAGCTCACCGCACAGCCGCCGCACGTCGCTCGCGACGGCACGGGCGTGTCCGGTCAGCTGCAGGGCGATCTGCTCGCAGTCACTCGGCGGCAGCTCCGCCGTATCCGGCCAAGCCAGAACCGCCTTGACCAGCGACATGTGCGGCTCGCGGTCAAGCGGCAGCACCCCGAGCCGTCCCTCGGGGTCGTACACCACGGTGTACTCACTCATGAGGCCACCGCCAGGGAAACCAGCGGCTTGTCTACCACGGTCAGCGCGTCGTACAGCTGACATGCCTCAATACCCACCGACACCCCTGTGAGGGCCGGTTCGCCATGCCTGTCGTCCCGTACATCCCACCTCGGCCGGCTCAGCCAGGCCGCAGCCAACGAGCCGTCCGCGCCCCGCACCGGCACCAGGAGCCAGACCTCGAGCGAGAGAACCCGCACCCCCTCGACGTCCCCCCACAAGTGAGCCAAACCGCCCTCCACGATCACGATCAGCTCATGACGGGTGTAGTCGGCCAACACCGAATACCCGTGCTTGACGGACAGTTTCAGGACGTCGAGGGCAGCAAGACCGCGCTGCAGGGGGATCACGACCGCGTCCCGGCCGGCACCACACTGAACGAGCCGGGTGGACGCGAGAGTAGCCGCGCACAGCCGTTTAAAGGTCTCTCGGTCGGGATTGATCAGGGCGGACCACGTTGGGGTGACGGGCTTGTGAGACTTGGCCATAACCGGACCGTACGGGCGGTATACCGGCGTTAGACCACACGATCCGTGTGGGTTACCGACTCCGGTCCGGAGCACCCATGGACAACTTCCAGTTCGGCCGCCGCGTCAACTACTGGCGCACCCGCAGACGCATGACCCGGCAGGAGTTCGCGAACCTCATGGGTAAAAGCCTGCGTTGGGTCGAGGAGCTGGAGGGCGGCCGCCGTCAGGCCGACCCGCAGTTGTCCGTGATGCGGCTCGCCGCCCTGCGACTGGGCATCTCGTTGGAGCGGCTGCTCGCCGACGTCACCGATGCCGAGTGCGTCAGCGACAGCGAGATCGACACCGTACGCCGCGCACTGCAGCGCCACGACGTCATCACTGGAACCTGTGACGACTCCTCCGCCGAGCCGGTCCCCGTCGAGAGGCTGCGCCGTTCCCTGGCCTACGCCAGGACCGGCTTCCAGGCCGGCCACTTCGCGCAGCTGAGCAGCACGATCCCGGCACTGCTCGTGGACGCGACCCGGGCCGCCCAACGTCACCACGGTGACGACCAGCTCACCTCCTACGAACTGCTATCCCTCACCTTGGAGCTGGTTGAGGCCGTCGCCATCAAATGGGGCGACACCGAACTCGCACTCATCGCCGGGCACCGCGCAGTCGCCGCCGCCGAGCGCTCCGAGAACCCCGTCATCATGGCCAGCGCCGCGCGCCACCTCGGTGACGCGATGACCAACCACGGCCAGGCGGCGGCCGCCGCCCACTTCGTGCTCACCGCCGCCAACCGGCTCCAGGAAGATCTACTGCGCAGCGGCCCCGACGGCTACAGCGTGCTGGGGATGCTCTACCTCAAGGGAGCCATGGCGACCGCGGCCGCGAGCGAGGCCGACGACCGCAACCCCGCCCGGCACGCCCGCCAGGTCCCCGAGTTCCTCGACCAGGCCGACGAGCACGCCAGCCGTCTCGGCACCGACGACAACCGGCTATGGACCAGCTTCGGCCCCACCAACGTCTCGCTCTACCGTGTCGCCGCGCACGTACAGCTCTCCGAAGGAGCCGACGCCGTGACGGTCGCCGCAGGCATCCCCGTCCAGGCCCTCGGCAACCTCCCGCGTGAGCGCCGCGCCCACCTGCTCGCCGACCGCGCCCTCGGCGAGATGCAGGCCGGACTACGCGAGAGGTCCGTCGATACGCTGCTGGAGGCCGAGCAACTGGCGCCTGAAGAGGTCCAATGCCGACCCCGCACAAAAAAGCTCGTCGAGGACCTGCGCCTACTCGGGACGGGGTCCGCCGAGTGCCGCTTGCGCGGGCTCGCTGATCGCTGTGGACTGCCCGGGTGACAACGACTCGCACCCTCTACCTGATTGCCTGCGCCGCCCCTCCTTCCCGCCGCCTGCAGATTCCCATCCGCGCTGCTCAGCAAGTCGGTTGGGACGTCTGCACGATCCTCACGCCCTCCGCGTACCGCTGGGCCACCGAGGACGCCGAGGGCGAGATCGAGGCCCTAGAGCAGCTCACCGGTCACCCCGTCCGGCACCAGTACAAACTCCCCAGCCAGCCGGACGTACTACCCCCGCCGGACGCGATCGTGGTCGCACCACTCACCAGCAACACCCTCAACAAATGGGCCGCAGGCACGTCCGACACCCTCGCACTCGGCCTGATCACCGAGGCCATCGGCCTGAAGATCCCGACCATTGCCCTGCCGCACTGGAACGACGCCCAGGACGCCCACCCGGCCGTCCCGCGCAGCGTCGAGACCCTCCGCGCCGTCGGCGTCACCATCCTGCTCGGCGAAGGCGGGTTCATCCCCCACAAGCCCCGAAACGGCGACCTCGACGCGTACCCATGGCAAGCCGCCATCGACGCTCTGCCCTAGCCCCCTGGACAACCGTCTCCCACGCGAGACACCCGGCTTCCGCTTTCCCCATGCACATGGAGAATCATGCTGCGCCTCCAACCTGTGCGGGCTCTGCTGCCGCAGCGGTCCGCCGATCCGTTCGCGAACTCGACCAACGGGCGTCCGGGCCAGCGGATACGGTGCTTACGTGCAGATCAACGGGGAGGCGCAACCCGGGACCGCGCTGCTGCTGGTAGCCGCTCCCACGGGCAGGGGCAGAGTGCTGGATGCGAGCAGTGTTGCTCTTGCGCTCGCCGCCGTACCGCCGAGCGCGTGGACTGGGACCGCGGCTGCCACGCTCATTGAGCTGACCGACCCCACCGAGCCGCAAGCTGTGCTGACTCGCATCCAGGCCGCGGCCGCCACCACAGGCCCGCTGACCGTCGTGCTCGTCGGCCAGCTGCAGCGCGACCGCAGGCAGCAGGGCATCCACTTCGCGCTCGCCCGCACCACGCCGACGACGATTCGCTACACCGCCCTGCCGTGGACGTGGCTCGTCCACGCACTGCAGCAGCGCCGCCCCGACACCACCACAGCATTCGTGGACTTGGTCGCCGACGCCGGAGCGTGGGAGCAGCTACTCGACGAGCCGCTCACCCTCGGCAACAGCACCCGCGCGTTCGGCATCATCGCCCCGCCGCCGGGGCGCCGGCGGACCGCCCAGCCCCGCTACACGAACGCCCTGGCCCAGACTCTGCGCACCGGGCACCGCCCCCGCGCCGAGCAGCTGCACCAGGAGACGCTCCGTTGCATTGACGTCGAGGGTGCGCTCGTCCTCGGCGTCGAGCACGCCGCAGCCACCAACCCCGTACTCTCGTACGGCAATCCGGCCCCGATCCCCGCCCAGGCGTCACTCGCCCCGGCAGCCGCGATGCTCCCGGCACGGTCGCAGCGGGCAGTCTCGCCCGTCTACGTGCCCAGCAACGCCGTGATCCCCGTCGAGGCCGACCCGCACGCACGGATCGCTGCCCTGTCGAAGGCTGGCTGCCACCGCGAGGCCGCGCAGCTGGCGGCAGCCGCCGAGCAGCGCGCCGTGCATGCCTTCGGAGCCGACACGTTCGCTGCAGTCCACTGGACTGAGGTCCGCGCCTACCTCGCCTCGGTCGCCCAGGACCCGGCTGCCAGCTGCCAGTTGTGGCTGCAGGCTGCCGAAACCCGCCTTGGCGTTCTGCAGCAGGCCCCCGATGTGCACGATGTCGAGACGGCCGCCGACGGAGCCCACCACCAGTGGGAACGCATCCGAGACGCCGCCCACGCTCGTCACCTGGCCCCGCGGCTCGTCGCGCTCCGGTACCGCGTGCCCGGCCGTCAACACGGCGCCCTGGCCGCCATCCAGAAGAAGTTGGAACGGCTTCCTGCCTGACGGGAGTCAAGAATCTCGCCCGTCACGCGAGAATTGCGAAGCAACACGCGTCTGATGTTGAACCAAGACCCTCACTTGTGGCTATGATCATCCACATGGCTGGAGTACGCGGACGCCCGCACCCGAAGTCGACGGTCTTCCCCGCCGATAAGTCGTTGCGTGCTGCTGTCGTTCTGCAGCCTGATGAGCCCGTGCGGCGCATGTACGAGGAGTTGGTCGTCCTGATGGGCGTATCCGGCGCCGAGGTACTTCGTGAGGCGCTCGTCGAACTGCACAGGCAGAAGGCGCCGAGCGAACGCACGGCCCAACTGCTCAAGGAGGCCGGTTAGGTCTCCAGACAAGCAGAAGGCCCCGGCCACGGCCGAGGCACTTGACGCTCGTCGAAGGACTCGAACCTCAGATCCCCATCTTCGGTCTGAGTCCCGGTTTTACCTACATCACCAAAACCGCCGGACTACCCATCCGGCACCACCCGAGAGGCCGACTCCCCAGTCGGTCACTTCCACCGCAACCGGCCCGAGATTGAGCGCCAACTCGATCAACAGCCAGAAGCAAGGAGGTCGCCCCTCTAGAACCTAAAAGCCGCTGGTCAGAGCCGGTTTTCCGGTCCTGACCCTTCAGGCCCTCCGCCGGAGGGTCCCGTTTTTGTCGCCTTATAGACCCCAGAAGGTGGTGTTCCCGCATCGTAGCGGACGGCTGCGGTGCTGGCCCAGTGCGCCCAAGTTCCGGTGTGTCCTCGGAAGTGGCCGCAAACGGTGCCTCACCTGCACATTCATCCCCGCAGGACGTCCCCGAGACGGTCCTGCGCTTCCCGGACATCGGGCTGAGAACCTGGTACCGGGTGGCCGAAATCGCACACACTCGCGGCCTGCTGCCCGAGACGAAGTTTCGCCTGGGCAAATTCCTCAACACCCAACGGCTCGACCCCGCGACCGGCCGCGTCGAGGGCCGGTACGGGACCGACCAGATCGACGGAGGGCTCGCGCTCGCCGAGCGGTACGCCTGCGTGCACCAGGTCGGCGAAGACCGGTTCTGGGACGACCTCAAGGGCCTGTACCGGGCCGGGTACGCCGAGCGCGTTGTGGCGCCGGCACCCGGCCGCCGCGCGGTCTACGCCCTGTGCCTGCGGGCCGACGCGATCCCCGCCGACCTCCCCGACGACCTGATGCGCGAGCTGCGGGTGTGGGATCTCCCTGAGACCGAGGACCCGTTCGAGGACGCCGCCTACGGCCGTCTGACGTCCCGTCCGGCCGGACCTGTCGAGCCGTTCGTCGTGCGCGGCGAGAACCGCGAGACGCAGCAGCTCATCACCGAGCTGGCAGCCGCTCCCCGTTGGGAGCACCCGGCCGACAGCTCCGCCGCCGCCGTCGCCCAGGCGATCAGGACGGAGTGGCAGCGCGCCGAGCGCACCGTTGACCCCTGGCCAGGCTGGGAGCCCGTAGAGGAGCCCCAGGCCGCCCTCATGGCCCCCGCCCTGGTGAAGCCGACTCCGGCCCCGGACCTCCGCTGCATCGCCGTCGCCGACCGCGACCGTGCCGCCGAAATGACCGCCCGAGTCCACCGACTCATGACGCTGGGGGGTAATGGCAAACCGTCTCCTCTATACGCGAAGGGGTTCTCACAACTAGTTGGTTTTTCTTCTACCGGTAGTAGTGGGTTGATCCCGGCGAACGGAATGGAAAAGACAAAAACGACGCCTTCGGCGGCAGCTGGAAAGAGGACTGGCCAGGCGTCCGGAGACAACCTCGGCTCCGTGGCCAGCAAGGTCCTGCGCCGCGTGTGGCACTCGTGGAGGGTCCAACTCGGCCGTGGTGAGGTGTTCTTGCCTCGACCCACGCCGCAGGAGCAGAGCCGGTCTGTGACGGGCGACGCATGGTCTGACCTGCACCACACGATCACCATTGCCCTGCGCCGGTCCACCGAGTCCGAGCTGGTCGAGCTGCTCACAAGCAACATCGTCCGGTACGACGAGGAAGGCCGGATCGCGTTCAAGGCCGACAACCTGGGCCGTCTGGCCGGGTGGCGCCTGTGGCGGCTGATCAACTCCCGGAAGAACGCCCACGGCTACGGCCCCCGCCGTGAGGTCAAGGTTGCCGCCCACGTCGAGGCGCGGGACGAGGCCACATCCGAGGAACGCGCCCGCATGCGGACCCGCGCCGCGCAGGCCCAGCAGATCCAGCACCGCCAGGAGATGGCCCGCATCGAGCAGGCCGCCGCCGAACGCGCCGAGCGGCACGAGCGCTGGGGCCTGCACCGGTTCGAGCGGCCCGAGGTACACAGCTGGGCCCGCGAGCCCGAGCAGGTCCACCAGCAGGAGCAGGCCGCCCGGCAAGAGACCGAGCAGCCCGCGCCGCCGGCGGACGCCGTCCACGCCGCCGCCGTGGCCCGTGCCCGCGCCGAGAAGCGCGCCCGCAAGGCCCTCGGCGGCCGAGGGTGACCCCGCTACGCTTCCAGTACCAGCAGCCGTCGATCCCGAGGAGGCCCAGCCCATGCCCGTGAAAGACGCCTGCCCCAACTGCGGTGCTCCCCGTCAGCTCAAGGACAACAAGTTCGGCGCCTGCCAGAAGTGCGGAGCCCGGCAGCAATGAGCACCAGGACCACGCCGCTACGGTGAGGTGAGGCCGGAGACGCCCTGGTCACCGGCACAAAGAGGAAGCGCGCGATGCTCATACAGATGAGTCCGGAGGTCGAGGCCGCCCTCGGTCCGCAGATGGCCCTGCAGGCCCGCGGCATCACTGAAGGCACGTGCATCGAGTGCAGCCAGCCGCTCGACGACGGGCCGGTCAACGTCGTGCTCGGCCAGAGCACCGTGGGAACCGGCGGCAGTATCTGGTTCGCGCACGACCGCTGTGCGCCGTCCCGGATCATCCCGCTGAACGCCGAGGCCACGGCCGCGCTCATCCAGCCCGAGGACGGACTCGATATGACGATGGCCGCGGGCATCGTGGACGGCACGCCCGTGCTCGTCGCCCGGATGGTCATGACGCCGCTCACGGACTCCGGCACCCACGGCGCCGAGCCCCGCAACCTCTTCATGCAGGCCATGCTGGAGAGCGGCTTCCACCTGGTCACGGCCGAGTTGGACGCCCCACCGCTCGCCCAGTGGGTCGCAGTGTTCCAGCAGCGCGGCCGCGACCTGCAGCTCATCGTGCTGAACCCGGCCGGGGAACGCTTCTACCACGGCACGCTCCCCAAGCCGCCCGCCGGATGGATCAAGGCCGCGCTTGCCGAGCACCAGGTACTGCTCCTCGGCGGGGACATCGGCGGCCGCCACGACGACGAGCCGGACAAGCTGGGCGATGCCCTGGCCGTCGCCGCCAGCAACGGCCAGCTGGCCGGCGCCCGCGTCGCGTGCGGCCGCCCCAGCGACTTCGGCCTGGCCTAGTGGCCGAGGCAGCCCTTGATCGTCACGAGCGCGATGGCGACCCCGGCGATCTGCAGAGTCCTCTTGAGGCCGAAAATCCTGATCAGCACGCGTCCCCCCCGGGGGATAGTTGACGACGCCGTACGGCGCGGGTCTCCATTCTCGGAGGTTCTGCGTCTACGGCACAGGGTGATCGCCTAATTCTCCCCCGTAGCGCACGATCCGGCACGGATGTTCCTCGCTCCAAGGGGCCGGTATCGGAGCCGGATTGAACGGTAGCGGCGGTTCCGCCTCCCGAGTTGTGTACACAATGGCCCCGTGCGAGAGAGCGGAGTCCGCGAGGCGCGGACACATCTGACGGACCTTTTGGAACTTGCCGCTGAGGGGGAGGGGACCCGGATCACCCGGCACGGCCGCCCGCTCGCGGTGCTGCTGCCGCCCGAGGCCGCCAAGATCTGGGAAGACCACCAGCGGTATGCGGCCGAGCAGGCCCGCCGCCAGGCCGCCGCCGACGAGCGACGCTCCCGGCGCGACGCGTGGGAGGGCGAGATTGTGCACCCGGTGGCCGCAGTGGTCCGCTACCACGGCGACCCGGCCAGCGACGACCCGCTGTACCTACGCGAGGCCGACCAGATCCCCAGGCCTCGGCGCGAACTGCGCGACCTGATCGAGAAACTGCGGCCGGACTACCGGTCGTGGATGGTCGAGGCATGGTACGAGGACGACCCCCGCCGGCCGAGCCCCGACTCCGCCCGGTTCCGCAACACCGCCCGGCACCGCTACGACTGGCAGGACCAGGCCGCCAACAACGTGCTCCACCTGCTCAACGCCGAGGGCAACACCCTGGCCCGCGCCGAGTACGACGGCCCCGTGTGGATCCCCGGCGACCCAGACGCCGGGGAATAGGCGAGACTGGACCGGCCCGGCGGCCGCCGACGCGTCCGGCTGATGCCGCCGCCGGGCACTCTCCCTGTGCGACAGCGGTAGCAGCCGCCGAATTTCCAACGGTTACCGTGACCGACCGCCGCCCCGGGCCGTGGAAACAGTCCCCGAGCAGAGCGCTACGGTGACGCCCGTGGAACCGACCGTGCACCAGCTGAAGGTGACTCTGCAGGAGATCAGCCCGCCGATCTGGCGGCGCATCCACCTCTACTCGCACACCCCGCTGTCCGGGCTGCACGCCGTCATCCAAGTCGCCATGGGTTGGGATGATTCCCACCTGTGGGAGCTCGCGGCCCGCTACGAGAGGAACTACGGCAGCCAAGCCGGAAACCCGGACGCGGTGACCGTCGCCGACGTGCTGCCCGAGGTGGGCAGGGGCGCGGGGTACGTGTACGACTTCGGCGACCACTGGGTGCACGGCATCACGGTGGAGAAGATCCACCGGCCCGCCAAGAACACCCACTATCCGCGCTGCAGCGCGGGGAACCGGGCCTGCCCGCCGGAGGACTGCGGCGGCCCGGAGGGTTACTACAACCTGCTGCGCGTCAAGCGGCACCGCAAGGGCTGGAAGTACCAGCAGCTGCGCGAGTGGGGCCTGCACAAGTACGACCCCGCCGCGTTCGACCGCGACGAGGTCAACCGCCAGCTGTCCGACGACCCGAAGGCATGCCGCTACCACCTGCCCGCCCCGTGGCAGCGCGAGGTCGTCGTCTCGCCGCCGCGCCGTCCGTTGACGCCCGCCGATACTGGTCAAGTCGTTGACCACCAGCAGAGCGGACCGCACGACGAGCTCCAGGAGTCGGAGTCCGCCGCCGAGGTGGTCAACGCGTTGACCACCGACCTGCCCAGCGTTGCCGAGGCCGCGGACGCCGTGCTCGATGCGCTGGACAAGGTGGACGAGGCCAGAGCACTGCTCGGTGCCGCGCTGCGAGCCGAGCAGAAAGCCAGCGGCGCCACCGCCAACCAACTCGCCGAACGCGTGCGTGGCGCGATGTCCCGCCCGCTAGTCCTCAAAGCTTTGAAGGACAGGGACTGACGGAGCTGTTCCGGACGCCCCACGAGCTGCGGCCGGTTCATGCTGGTCAGCGCCGTGAAGCGGTCTATATATACGAGGTCAGCGGCGGGGCCAGCCGTAGCCGTCGATGAGCTGCTCCAGAACCGGCGAGGTGCCAATGCCGAGCAGGATGCACGCCTCCATGCCGTCCGTGAAGGAGGCCCCGGGACGGCTGGTGGCCCGCTCCATCCGTTCCTGCGTCGTGATGCCGATCATGCCGCCGCCGACGATGTGGCGCCAGATTCCGGCGTACTGGTCGGCCAGCAGCACCAGGCCGGTCGAGCCCTTGGCCGGGTGCGGGCCGTGGAACTCCAGTTTCAGCTTGACCAGCGGCTGCTCTCCCGCGAGCCCGGACCAGGCGGTGCCCACCGTGATTCGCTCATGCAGTGCGACCGCGCCGACCTGGTCGAGCATCGCGAACGCCTCGCGCAGTTGCGGCGCGGGGCCGAACGTCCGCTCGTCTTCGTGCACGTAGATCATGAACAGCGCATCCATCGGGGCCTGGCCCGCCCCCTCGGGGAAGGCCACCCCGGCCCCGGCGGCGAACACCGTGCCGGCGAGGAAGTCCTGACGCTGCCGTTCCTCGTCACCGGGAGCGTACGGCGCCTTGCGGATCAGCCGACCCTGCGGCGGTTGTCCCCGTGATGGCGTGCTGCCAGACCTCCCGCGGTTCTTGCGTGCCTCGCGTTCCGCCCGCCGCCGTTCCTCACGATTCATCTGATACCTCCCCGGTCCGTGGCCGTTCGCCGGGACAGACTGCCACACGACTCCGACAGTGCAGTTCTGGCCGGGCCCCGCCCCCTTCCCGACTCCGGATAAGCTCCCCATGTCCGGAGTCCAGAGAAGCGGCTATTTCCGGCGAACGGGATGGGTGATGACAGAGCATCAGGCAGCGGTCGAACCGGTCATCGCCCCGGCGGCGCCGGTCCGGCCGGAGGAGTACGACGCCGCGACCCGGGCCGCCCTCGACCACATCGACGGCCAGGCGGTGCGCGCCGTCGCGGACGGCCGCCCGGAGCGGACCCGCAAGGGGTACGCCCAGGACTGGGCGAGCTGGACGAAGTTCTGCAACGAAAGCGGGGTGCCGCTGCTCGCCGTCACCCCGGGCACCCTGGTGATGTTCACCGAGTGGCTGTGGACCCAGCCCGGATGGAAGAAAGGCACCTGCACCGCGCCGTCCACCATCGACCGCCGTATCTCCGGCACCGTCGTCTCCGCCCGCGCCGAGCACGGCGTCACGCTGGAAGAGGGCGTCGCCCGCCTCGCCCGGGGCAGGCTCAAGCAGCTGGTCAAGGAGATGGAGGCCGACGGCGAGATGCGCGGCCGCGGCCAGGCCCCGCCGCTGCTCGTCGACCACCTCGCGGCGATCAGCGCCGCCTGCCCCGACAACCTCATGGGCATCCGCGACCGCGCCCTCGTCCTCATGCACTTCGCCGTCGCCGGCCGCGAGCACGAGCTGGCGTTCAACCGGGTGCGCGACTACGCCGACGCCCCCGGCGGACTCGTCGCCGACATGCGCGTCTCCAAGATCCGCCCCCGCGTCGTCCCCGTGCCGTACGGCTCCCGTCCCTCCATCTGCCCCGTCCGCGCATGGACCGCATGGAGGGACGCCGCCCAGCTCACCGACCCGGACGGCCACGCGTGGCGCCGCCTGCACTCCCGCCACCACACCGTCATGGAGGGCGGGCTGCAGCCCGAGTCCATCGGCGACGTCATCACCCGCGCCGGCGAACGCGCCGGGATCGAGATCCGCTTCACCGGCCACAGCCCCCGCCGAGGGCTGGCCACCTCCTCCCGGCTCAAGGGCCACGACCAGATCGTCATCGCCAAGCAGGGCGGATGGGCCCCGCACTCCAAGGTGCTCGCGGGCTACCTCGAAGTGGTCGACCAGTGGGAGGACAACGCCCTGATCGGCGTGCTGTAGACAGTCGCCTTCTATGGCGCATCCGCCGTAGCCGCCGAGGCCCCCCGGACCATGATCCATCGTGACGGCTAGGCGCCTCATGGTGACGCCTACCGCGACGGCCGTTCGGAAGCGTCACGGCCCTGTTCGGCGAGCTGTCCCCGCATCCGCCAGGCCCGGGTGCGGCACTGCTTGCTGCAGTACACCGCGTCCGTCCGCTTGCGAATCGACACCGACCACCCGCACACCGGACACAGACCCAGCGCGTACAGCTCACCACCACCGCGCATGAGGTCGAGCGAGCGGTCCACCGCCCGCTCGATGATCGAGTCACGCCGCTGGACTCGGCGCCAGTGCTTCGAGCGACAGGCCGAGTTGCAGTACCGCCGGTTCGGCCCCGCGTCCCGGGGCAACCGCGCACTGCACGTACCACAACGGCGGACGGGCTTCCTGGCCACCCACCCAGCGTGGCCCCGAGAGAGCCCGAGGGGAAGGCCGACCCACCGCACCAGCTACGACAGGCCCAGCTCCTCGCGCGCCTGCAGGACGTACTCCCCCAGCTCCGACCCCTCCGGCCCGTCACACACCCAGCCGTCCGCGACGAACTGGCGGATCATCCGGCACCGCGACGCGGAACCCGTCAGGGACAGCGAGACATGCAGCACGATCGTCACCCCCGGCTCCGTGTAGGCGTCCCACCAGGCCGGTACCTCCCCGTCGCGCTCCGGGACGAGGCAGTGCTCGACGCCCCGCACCGGCAGCTGCATCGGGCCTGGCAGCGGATACGGCGACACCGACTCGCGCGCGCCGAGCCGCAGCGACGGCCCCATGATGAGGTCGCCCACCGCCGGCACCGCCAGGGCCCGGTAGCCATCGGGCCGCTCGACCCTGCCGAGGAGGCCCTTGGAGGGCTCGCCTTCGAATGCGTGCTCGTAGAACTCGATACGTATGCCCAGATCGATCATGCGGCGATCCTGGCACAGTGCGCAGGCCCGCAAGGGCAGCTGAGCGGTTCCCCTCCTAGGCCGCCCTCGGTCGAGGAGGGCCTCGGCATCCCTGGGCCAAGGCGGCGAAGACAGTCTTCACCGATAACTTGCTGGCCCGGTCACGCCCCTTGATGCCGCGTCACCGCAGGTGGAAGACTTCCCACGTGAGCACCGCCCGCCGCCCTCTTTGTACCGGTCCCCGCCCCGCCGTCGAGGAGCAGTCCCGTACGGACGGGCGCCGCACCGCCGCCGAGCGCGCGGCTGGCACTGAGGCCCCGGACAACGGTCTCCCACGGAAGACGCCGACCCCGGCGCGGCCCGACCGGCGCCCGCTCGGCACCGGCCCGAGCACCCCGGCTGACTTCTAGGCCCGGTTCTCGTATAGCTGCCGCCACCCGACAAGTAACGCTGAGTAACCATCTGAAATCGGTTTGGACTCCTTCATTCCGCTTCTCTCGGCTGGTCGTCACGATGTGGTGATTCAACGGGCTGGT
>Ga0213875_10000539_pt1 | contig 31070 bp, 36 predicted proteins | sample BarmaccomBMRX_R8_FD_160105 | JGI IMG/M metagenome (GOLD analysis project Ga0213875, IMG submission 160105) | Root-associated microbial communities from Barbacenia macrantha in rupestrian grasslands, the National Park of Serra do Cipo, Brazil - RX_R8 | ecosystem: Host-associated > Plants > Roots...
CGGGCGAGGGGCGCCTGAGCGGGCGAGGGGCGCCTGAGCGGGCGAGGGAAGCGCCCGGGCGCGCGAGGGAAGCGCCGGGGCGGGCGAGGGAAGCGCCGGGGCGGGCGAGGGGCGCCTGAGCGGGCGAGGGAAGCGCCCGGGCGCGCGAGGGAAGCGCGCGGGCGAGGGGCGCCGAGGGGGCGAGGGGCGGGCGTCAGAGCCAGCCGGAGCGGATGCTGCCGGCGCCGCCCTGCGGGGCGCGGCCAAGCTCGCCTGCCCGCACCCTTTCGAGCATGCGGCGGGAGGCGGCCACGATCTCGGGTGCGCTGTCGCGCAGGCCCGCCTCGTCGGCGGGGGTGGCGGTGCCGACGGCCAGGCCCGCGCGCTCGAGCACCGCGGGCAGGTCGGACAGCTGGGCGGCGAGCCAGCCGAACGGGTCCGCCGACAGTTCGCGCTCGAACACGCGCCGACCGGGATCCCAGCCGGTGAACTCCGGGTGGTGGTGGGTCCGGTCGAAGCTGCCCGGCCTGCCGTCGACGGACTCGAGCAGGTCGACGCGCCAGATCGGCTGGCCGACCTCGATGGGCTGCGCGGAGTAGACCGACCCCATGAGCTCACCGCGGCCGAATGCCCGGAGCTCGAGGCGGACGCCGTGCTCGGCGCCCTCCTGGCCTTTCCGCGGTTCCGGGTCCAGGAAGTACAGGTCGCCGACGACGACACCCACCTGCTCGTAAGCGAAGGCCCTGAGCATACGACCACCTATCGTTTGGCTGACATTTCTTAACTATCTCCGCGGGCGCGCGCCGAAGTCCAGACCGCCCCGAAGTACGCGGGGAGGCGGTGTCCGCCAGGAGATGGCGGCGATGCCGGAACGGGCGCTCCCGGCCGCGGCGTCATCCCGAGACCCGGCTCGATGGAAATCTGAGCCGCCTATAACCGGCTCGATACTCCATCGTGCCGGTTAGCGGCCAGGGGGCGAAGCCCGCGCAAGGCGTCAGGGCCCGGGGTCGCGGGCCAGCACCAGGTTGATGGCGATCATCCGCATGACGGTCTCGCCGTTCTGGTTGGTGACCTCGGCGAGAGAACGGATGATGCCGCGGTCGGGCTTGCTGCGCGATCTCCTGCTCTCCAGGACCGTGGCCCGGACGTGCAGCGTGTCGCCGGGACGGACGGGGCGAGGCCAGCGGATCTCGTCGACGCCGGCCGCGCCGAGGCTGGTCTCCGCGGAGAGGAAGTGCTCCACGAGCAGCCGCATCATGAGGCCGGTCGTGTGCCAGCCGCTCGCTATCAGGCCGCCGAACGGGCCGGCCGCCGACGGGTCGATGTGGAACGGCTGTGGGTCAAACTCCTTGGCGAAGGCGATGACGCCCGCCTCGTCGACGCCGACGCTGCCACAGTCGACCGCCAGCCCGGGCTCGTAATCCTCGAAGTAGCGCACCGGGGGCTCGGGAAGATCGCTCACGTCCGTAGTATCCCAGCAGCCTCGTTCGGCAGCCGGGACCGGGTTACTGGCTGACCGGTGGAACCTTGAGCATCATCAGTCACATTTCATCAACGGTCCGTCACAGCAATGTGACGATAAGTGGCGAGATTACAGAAACATCACAGAAAAAACTCGATTTGCCTGCGACCGGCGATCGAGTCCTGCCATGCTTCCACCGATGACTTACCCGTCACAAAGACGGATGAAGCATCACAAAGCGGACCATGAACGCTTAGGCCCTGCCGAAAGGCCACACGAGCCGTGTAGGCGGGTGCGGACACGACCTTGGGGAGACTAGTGAGTGCTGCGCGCAATCACCGCCGGCCGGTGAAGGTCAGGCGATCGGGTCGGCACACGACCCCCTCGCAGGTGGAAAAGGTGGCGGAGAAGGCCGGCAAGGCGGCTCCCGCCATGGCCATCGCCGGCGTGCTCGTCACGGCACCGCAGGCCCAGCACGCGGCGGGGCTGGCAGGCGCCGGCAGGTCGGCTGTCGTGGCGACCGCCGACGTGAAGCCGGGCCACACGGCCACCACCGCGACGCTGGACTCGGCGACCGCGCACGCACTCGCGGCCGCACCCCACACCGCGAAGACCGCCTCGCACGCTGGCCGGAGCAGCGCGCGGCGCAGCTACGACGTCCAGTCGGGCGACACCCTGTCCGGGATCGCGCAGCGGTTCTACCAGAAGCCTGGCGACTGGCAGTGGCTCTACCACGAGAACACCTCGACGGTCTCCGACCCCAACCTGATCTACCCGGGCGAGAAGCTCAACGTGCCCTACGACCCGCCCTCGCACTACGCCCTCAGCGGTTACCAGCCACGCCACGCCAAGACGACATCGGCGGTCACGAGCACCGCGCAGAACAGCGGCGATGAAGAGGGCGATTCGGACGGCTCGTCGCAGCCGGCCGACCCGTCCAGCTCTTCCGGCGGCGGCTCGAGCAGCACTCCCTCCGGCGGCGGCACCACCACGCTCAGCGGCACGCTCAGCTGCAGCGGTCTCGAGCAGCTGTGGGAGTCCGCGGGCGGTAACCCGGGCAGCGCGTTCATGGCGGCGGAGATCGCGATGGCGGAGTCCGGCGGCCAGCAGTACGCCCTCTCGCCGGCCGGCGACCGCGGCTACTGGCAGATCAACCCCTCCAACGGATCGCTGTCCACCTTCGACGCCTATGGCAACGCCCGCGCCGCGGTGAGCCTCTCGAACAACGGCAGCGACTGGTCGCCGTGGGTCACCTACAACACCGGCGCCTATCAAGGACAGTGCTGACCCGGCAGCGCCGCACCCGTGTGGGCGAGGTAGGTTCGCGTCATGGAGCCCACCATCGCGTGGCAGGACGGACACGTCACCGCCCTTGACCAGGCGGCGCTGCCGCACGAGGTCCGCGTGCTGCGGATCACCACCGTGGACGAGATGGTGGAGGCGATCGGCCGGCTGGCCATCCGCGGCGCGCCGGTGCTCGGCGCGGCGGGCGCGCTGGGCGTCGCGCTCGCGGTCAGGCAGGGCGAGCGCGACGGCTGGGACGGCGCGCGGCTCGCCGCCGAGATCAAGCGCATCGCCGAGGCCCGGCCGACGGCGGTGAACCTGCGGCGCGAGGTCGGCGCGGCGGCCGCCGCGATCCCGCTCGGCGCCGCGGCCGTCGAGGATCTGGCGGTGCGGAAGCTGGAGGAGGCGGCCACCGCGAGCATCCGCGTGAGCGAGCGCGGCGCCGCGTACCTGCGCGAGGCGTGCGACGCGGCGCCCGGCCCGCTGCGGGTGCACACGCACTGCAACACGGGCGCCCTGGCGTGCCTCGGCTGGGGCACCGCCCTCGGCGTGGTCCGCGCCCTGCACAACGCGGGCGTGCTCAGCCACGTGCTGGTCGACGAGACCCGCCCGCTGCTGCAGGGTGCCCGGCTGACCTGCTGGGAGCTGCGCCAGCTCGGCATCGAGCACTACCTGGTCTGCGACGGCGCGGGACCGTTCATGATCAGCCAGGGCATGGCCGACGCCGTGGTGGTGGGCGCCGACCGGGTGGCCGCCAACGGCGACGTCGCGAACAAGATCGGCACCTACTCGCTGGCACTGGCCGCGCACCGTGCCGGGATCCCGTTCGTCGTCGCGGTGCCCGAGTCGACGATCGACTCCTCGACCGCGAGCGGGCAGGCGATCCCGCTGGAGCGGCGCCGGGAGGAGGAGATCACGGTCCCCGCCGCCCCCGCGGGCACCAGGGCGGTGAACTACGCGTTCGACATCACGCCCGCCGCACTCGTCTCCGCCGTGGTCACAGAGGACCGGATCATACTGAACGGGCGGTGGCCATCCTGATTCGCGCTCCCCTTTCCCCGCCGGGGTAAGGCCAGCGACTCGAGCGTCGCCCGCGCGCCGCGCCGGTGCAGCGAGGCCAGCGCGGCCCGGTAGGCGGTGACGAAGCGCTCGTCGCCGGCCAGGTCGCCGAACACCTCCCGGTTGGCGATGAACGCGTCGGGGTCAGCGCGCTGCCGCCGCGCCCGCTGCGTGAGGCTGTCCCGGAGCCGGTCGACCACCTCGATCGGGTCGCCCGCCTCGTCGACACCCTCCGCGTAGCGCGCCCAGCTCGCCACCACGGCGGCCGAGCGCCTGATCTGGCCGCCGTCGGCGAGCTGCTGGCGAACCACCGGCAACACCCACTTGGGGATCCGGTCGGAGCTTTCCGCGCACAGCCGGGCGACGGTGTCGCGGACCTGCGGGTTGCAGAAGCGCTCGATGAGCGTGTGCTTGTACCCGCCGAGATCCACCCCGGGCACCGGGGCGAGGGTGGGAGTGGCCTCCTCGTCCATGTAGCCGAGCAGGAAGGCGCGGAACAGGGGGTCCTGAGCGGCCTCGTGCACCAGCCGGTAGCCGGACAGGTAGGCGAAGTAGCACATGGCCTGATGGCTGCCGTTGAGCAGCCGCAGCTTCATCAGCTCGTAGGGCTCGACCTGGTCGACGACCTGCACCCCGGCCCGCTCGTACGCCGGCCGCCCCGCGGTGAAGGCGTCCTCGAGCACCCACTGCGTGTAGGGCTCGCAGACGACCGGCCACCGGTCCTCGATCCCGAACCGCTCGCGGACCTCGGCCCGGTCGGCGTCGGTGGTCACCGGGGTGATGCGGTCGACCATGGAGTTCGGGAAGCGCACCTCGCGCTCGACCCAGTCGCCGAGGTCCGGGTCCCGCATCCGGGCGAAGGTGGTGAACACGCGCCGGCTCCGCCGGCCGTTGTCCTGCAGGTTGTCGCAGGACATGACGGTGAACGGCGCCAGGCCGCGGCGCCGGCGGCGCCGCAGCGCCTCGGTGACCAGGCCGAAGGTGGTCCGCGGAACCGCGCCGGGTTCCAGGTCGCGGACCACGTCCGGGTTCGCCGCGTCGAACTCCCCGGTGACGTCGCTGATGTTGTACCCGCCCTCGGTGATGGTCAGGGACACGATGCGGGTCGGCGCCGCCGCCATCTTCTCGATGACCGCCTCCGGGTCGTCCGGCGCGAACAGGTACTCCACGATGGACCCGATCACACGCGGTTCCCAGGTCCCGTCGCTGTGCTTGAGGACAAGCGTGTACAGGCCGTCCTGCGCGTCCAGAGCGTCCCTCATCGGCCGGTCCGCCGCGAGGACCCCGACGCCGCAGATGCCCCAGTCGAGCGGGGCGCCGTCGTTCATGAGGCGGTCGTGGTACATCGCCTGGTGCGCGCGGTGGAAACCGCCGACGCCGAAATGGACCACGCCCGGCGTGACGAGCCCGCGGTCGTAGGCCGGCACCGCCAGCCGGTCGCCCCAGGACTTCAGCGTCCTGGTGTTGAGTGGCTGCGGTTTAGCCTGCAAGGCGCGCCCCCGTCACCGGGTGGAACGCGAAGATGTCGTCCGGCTGGACGTGGAACGTGACCTGCTGTCCCGGCGCCGGGGGCGTGCGCCCCTCGGTGCGCGCCACCACCGGATCCGCGTCGCCGGCCAGCCGCACGTGCAGCAGGGCGTCGGCGCCGAGGTCCTCCACCAGCAGCACTTCCCCGGCCAGCTCGCCCGAGCCGTTCGCCAGGTGCAGGTGCTCCGGCCGGATGCCGGCGACCAGCTCACCGAGGCCGGCCTGACTGGCCGCGGTGCGGACCGCGGCAGGCAGCGGGAGCACCGTCCCCGCCAGCCGCGCGCCGCCGTCGGTGAGCGGCACGGTCTGCAGGTTCATCGCGGGCGAACCGATGAACCCGGCGACGAACTGGTTCACCGGGTTGTCGTACAGCTCCCGCGGGGTGGCGCACTGCTGGAGCTTCCCACGGGCCAGCACCGCCACCCGGTGCCCCATGGTCATCGCCTCCACCTGGTCGTGGGTCACGTAGACCGTGGTGATGCCCAGGCGGCGCTGCAGCTCCGCTATCTGGCTGCGGGTCTGCACCCGCAGCTTGGCGTCCAGGTTGGACAGCGGCTCGTCCATCAGGAACACTCTCGGCTCGCGGACGATGGCCCGGCCCATCGCCACCCGCTGCCGCTGCCCGCCGGACAGCTGCCGCGGCTTGCGGTCCAGCATCTGATCGTCGAGGTCGAGCAGGCGGGCGGCCTCGCGGACCCGCCGGTCCCGCTCGTCCTTGGGCACGCCCTGCATCTTCAGCGCGAAGCCCATGTTCTGCGCGACCGTCTTCTGCGGGTAGAGGGCGTAGTTCTGGAACACCATCGCGATGTCCCGGTCTTTGGGCGGAACGAAGGTGACGTCCCGCTCGCCGATCTCGACACGCCCGGCGTCGAGAGGCTCCAGCCCGGCGAGCATGCGCAGCGCCGTGGTCTTCCCCGATCCCGACGGCCCGACAAGGACCATGAACTCGCCGTCCCTGATCTCCAGATCGAGGGCGTCGACAGCGGGCGGCGCGTTCTTGCCGTACACGCGGCTTGCCGACACGTACCTCACCTGAGCCATCGGGTACCTCCGCCCGGTACTGCGCACAGCGCGCGGCCGTTCACTTCAGTCGTTTGAGTCACTTGATGGCTCCCATCGCGAGGCCGCGGACCAGCGAGCGCTGCGCTATCCAGCCCACGATGATCACGGGAACCGAGGCGACCGTCGCCGCCGCGGACAGGTGCGCGATGTACAGCCCCTCCTGCGGGACGGAGCTGATCAGGTACATCGGCATCGTCGCGGCGTTGGTGACCGTCAGGTTGAGCGCGAGGAAAAGCTCGTTCCACGCGAAGATCACGCAGATCAGCGCCGTCGACACCAGTCCCGGCGAGATGACGGGAAGGATCACGCCGGTGATCTCGCGGATGCGCCCCGCGCCGTCCAGCTCCGCCGCCTCGAGCAGCTCGGACGGCACCTCGAGCATGAACGAGCGGATCATCCAGATCGCCAGCGGCAGGTTCATCGCGGTGTAGAGGATGATCAGCACCCAGATGCTGTCGAGCAGGTGCGTCTTGAGCGCGATGACGTACAGCGGGCCGATCGCCGCCACGATCGGCAGCATCTTCGTGGAGATGAAGAAGAACAGCCCGTCGCGCCAGCGCCCGACCGGGTGCACGGACAGCGCGTAGGCGGCGGGGACGCCGAGCAGCAGCACCAGGATCGTGGAGCCGATCGTCGCGATGACCGAGTGCGTCACGTACGGACCCCAGCCGGAGAAGACCAGGCGGAACTCCGCGAGCGTCGGGCTGAAGGTGAACCTGGGGGGCCAGGTCTCGGCGGCGGACTCCGGCTTGAACGCCGTGAGCACCATCCACAGCACCGGGAGGAAGAACGCGATCGCCACCACCCACGCGAGGACGGTCCAGCCCACCTTGCCGGAGACCTCGCGGAGCCTGCGCGACCCGGGCTCGCGGGCCCGGAGGGCCCGCAGCGGCACGGCGGTCATGTTGTGTCTCCCGCTCGTTTCCGGGGCGCCACCTTCAACTCGCTCATACTGCCTCCTCGAACCGGAAGACCCTGGCGAACATGCGCAGCGCGAAGGTGGCGACGATGATCGTCAGGATGACGGTGACCACACCGGTCGCGGCCGCCCCGCCGATGTCGAACGCGTAGTTCACCTGCTGGTACAGATAGAAGGGAAGGTTCGTGGTGGCGGTCCCCGGGCCGCCGTTCGTCATCAGCCGGACCTGATCGAACACGTTGACCAGGTAGATGGAGCCGAGCAGGATCCCGAGCTCGATGTAGGGCCGCAGGTGCGGGAGCGTCAGCTCGCGGAACGTGGCGAACGCGCCGGCGCCGTCGACCTTCGCCGCCTCCAGGACGTCGGGTGGCTGGCTCTGCAGGCCCGCCAGCACGATCAGCGTCATGAACGGCGTCCACTGCCAGATCATGACCACGATCACCGAGCCCAGCGCGTGCGTGCTGAGCCACGCCACGTGATGGACGCCGAACGGTGCGAGCAGGTAGTTCAGCAGCCCGAAGTTCGGGTCGAGCATCGGGCCGGCCCACACCAGCGCCGCCGCGGCGGGCATGATGAGGAACGGGGTGATGAGCAGCGTGCGGACCACGCCGCGGCCGAAGAACTTGCGGTCCAGCAGAACCGCGAGCGCCACCCCGAGGATCATGGCGATGATCACGGCGGCGGCGGTCATGACCACCGAGCGCCAGAGCGCGCTGCGGAAGGCGGGGGTGGTGAAGACCGTCTTGTAGTTGCTCACCCCGTTGAAGTGGGCGGGCGCCGTGGTGTTCCAGAAGTAGCTCTGGAAGCTGTAGTACAGCGTCACCAGGAACGGGATCTGGGTCACGACGATCGTGTAGATCAGCGCGGGCAGCAGCGGGAGCCGGCGCTGCCACCGCTCACGGCGGCTCACGCCACGCGGCCGCACCTCGACCTTCGGGGGCGGCGCCAGGTCTTCGATTACCGTCACGGGAACGCCCTTCTCGAGACGTGGCACGGCTGACGGATGGCGGGCCCCGGGGAGCCGGGCGGACCGGCCAGGGCACCCCGGGGCCCCGTCACGTGCGCGTCAGCCGCCGGACAGTTGTGCCGGGGTGTACTGAGAGGCGGCGGACTGGCCCGCCTGCAGCGCCTGGCTCACGCTTTCGGTGCCGGCGATCGCGCCCGCGATCTGCTGGGCGACCGTCAAGCCGAGGCTCTCGAACTGCGGGATGTCGACGTACTGGATGCCTACATACGGCACCGGGTTCACGGTCGGGTGGTTCGGGTCGGTCGAGTCGATCGAGGCGATCGTGATGGGCGCGAACGCCTTGGCCGCCTGCTGGTACTGCGGCGTGTCGTACAGCGAGGTCCTGGTGCCGGGCGGTACCGCGGACCAGCCGTACTTGGCGGCGACCAGCTGGTCGTACTGCTTCGAGGTGGCCCAGGAGACGAACTTCCAGGCGGCGCCCGAGTTGGATGTGCCCTGCGGGATGCCGAGCGCCCAGGTCCACAGCCACCCGGAGGACTTCGTGAGGTTCACCGGCGCGAACGCGTACCCGGTCTGGGCGTACACCGACGGGTATGTGGTGGCGATCGAGGTCGCCGCCACCGTCGCGTCGTACCACATCGCGCACTTGCCCTGCCCGTACAGGGTCAGCAGCTGGTTGAAGCTGTCGTTGGAAGCGCCGGGCTCGCCGTACTTGCGGACCAGGTTGACGTAGAAGCTGGTCGCGTTCTCGAACGCCGGCGAGGTGAGCTGTGGCTTCCAGTTCATGTCGAACCACTGGCCGCCGAAGGTGTTGACGACCGTGTCCAGCGCCGCCATGTTGTCGCCCCAGCCCGCCAGGCCGCGCAGGCAGATCCCCGATGTCTTGCCGGGCTGGTTGAGCCTGGCCGCGAAGTTCTGCACCTGCGCCCAGGTCGGGTGCGCCGGCATGGTCAGCCCCGCCTGCCTGAACAGGTCCTTGCGGTAGAACAGCATCGACGACTCGCCGTAGAACGGCACCGCGTACAGGTCGCCCTTGTAGGACAGGGCCTTCGCGATGGACGGCAGCAGGTCCCCGGCGCCGTAGCTGGGGTCTTTCGCGATGTACTGCGCGGACAGGTCGGTCAGCCAGCCGTTCTTGGCGAACAGCGGCGCCTCGTACGGGCCGATCATGATGACGTTGAACGTATTGCTGTGCGTGCTGACGTCCTTCTGGATCGCGGCCCGCAGGTCACCTTCGGTGTAGGTGGCGAACTTGACCTGGATGCCCGGGTACTGCTTCTGGAAGCTGGAGCTGGTCAGCGGGATCATCTGGCTGGTGATCAGGGGGTTGGACACCACGGCCACGGTCACGGTGCCTGAATTGCTACTGCTGCCGCTGCTGCCTGTGCTTGTGCCGCCACTCGAACAGGCCGCCACCGCTGCCAGGGCGGCCACGCAGCCGGCGGCCCCGAGCGTGCGGAGCCTGAACAGGGACGATCTCATGAATGAACCTCCGCAACGATGAGGACGGTCTGGCGGGGCACGCCTTGCATATGCTCATCTGAGCGGGGAATGCTCATCTGAACCATGCCCTCACAGTGATCTTCTTCCTGGTCAAAGTCAAGAAAAGCTGCGAATATGAGATCTGGCCGCTCAAATGAGCGGCCAGATCGGGGAGTGGAGGGGTACATGGCCGGCTTGTCGGCGGATCGGCCGTCCGAAGTTGTCCTGGCCGCACGGGTGGCGCGGGAGTTCTACCTCGAGGGCGTGTCCAAGGTCGACATCGCCGGGCGGCTGGGCATCAGCCGGTTCCGGGTGGCCCGGCTGCTCGACTCCGCCCGGGAGGCGGGCATGGTGCGCATCGAGATAGGGCTGCCCGGCGGAAGCCTGGACGCGGGCCTGTCGGCGGAGCTGTGCTCGGCCTTCGGGCTCCAGCACGCCTTCGTCTTCAACTTCCCCGACGACGACCAGGCGGCCCTGCGGCGCCGCGTGGGCGAGGGGGCGGGGCAGGCGCTGATGGACCTCATCACGCCGGGCGACGTCCTCGGCATGTCCTGGTCCCGGTCGCTGAGCGGGCTCGCGGCCTCGCTGACCCAGATCCCGCCGTGCCCGATCGTCCAGCTGACCGGGGCGGTGCCGCCCCCCGACGGCCGCGACCTGCTCGACCTGGTTCGCAGCGTGGCCCGCGTGGGCGGCGGCCCGGCCCACGTCTTCTACGCGCCGATGCTGCTCGACGACGCGCAGACGGCCGGGGCGGTGCGCAGGCAGGGCGACATCGCGGAGGCCTTCGCCCTCGTGCCGTCGGTGACGATAGCCGTGGTCGCCATCGGCGCCTGGGCGCCCGGGCTTTCGACGATCTACGACGCCGTCACGCCCGCCGAACGCGAGGAGCTCGCCGCGCTGGGGGTGCGCGCCGAGCTGGCCGGGGTGTTCATCGGCGAGGACGGCAGGCCGGTGGCGACGCCGCTGGACAGGCGGATGATCGTCACGCCCGGCCCGGCGCTCGAGCGGATTCCCTTCATCCTGGCCGTCGCCTATGGCGTCGCCAAGAGTCCCGCGGTATGCGCGGCGATCCGAGGAGGCTTTGTCCATGGCCTGGTCACCCACGCGAGTCTCGCCCGAGCCCTGCTCGCTGCTAGCCGGCCAGGGCATTAGCCGGGCAGACGGTCCGCTTCCCGGGGGCACCGCCAACCGCGGCCTGGTCGTCCGCGCCGGCGACACCGTGCTCAGGCCGATCGCCCCGTGCTGGCCCGCCACCCACGCCCTGCTCGCCCACCTTTCGGCCGCCGGCTTCGACGGCGCGCCGCGCGTTCTGGGAGCCGGGCCGTCCATCGAGACGCTGACCTACATAGACGGCCATGCCGCGGTTCCGCCGCTGGCCGAGGACACGCTCACCGACGCCGCCCTGGTGAGCATCGCCGACCTGCTGCGCCGCTACCACCTCGCGGTGGCCTCGTTCGACCCGGCGGGATACCGGTGGCCGCGCCCGGTCCCCGCCCCGTTCCGTGCCCGCTTCGTCAGCCACAACGACGTGCACCCGGCCAACCTGGTGTTCCGCGACGGACGGGCGATCGCGCTGATCGATTTCGACCTGGCGGGGCCCGGCTGCGCCGCCTGGGACTTCGCGGCGGCCGCGCGCTCCTTCGCGCCGCTGCAGGACGACCGGGACATCGCCGACAGCCGCCAGGGCCGCGCCCTGGAGAGGTTCCGGATCTTCCTCGAGGCCAGCGGGCTGCCTCGCGCAGGCCGCCGCGAGGTGGCCGAGGCGATCGTCGCCAACCACGACTGGACCTACGCGATCGTCACCGAGGCGGCCGCGGCGGGCCACCAGGGTTTCGCCGACCACTGGCGCACGGTCGCCGGGACGGCGGCCCGGGCGCGGCGCTGGTGCCAGCGGCACCGGCGCGACCTGCTCGCCGCGGCCCGCTGATTCCCGCGACACCCGGAGATCGGGCTCGGCCGCGGCCGCCCGCGCCGGGCGCCGTAGCTTGCACGAGCGACTCTCGGTGATTACATTGTAGTCATGAGCAGGAAGTCTCCAACGCCGGTGCGGTTCGACGTCATGGTCGCCGACCGGCTGGCGGTCTTCGTCACCATGAACCCGGGAATGTCGCTGTCGTCAGCGGCGAACCGGCTCGTCGACGAGGCGCTCCGGATGAACGACCACCCCGGCATCGTGTTCCGGGCCGGCCCCACTGGGCGGCGCGCCGGGCTGGCCAGCGGCCCGGATGTGTGGGAGGTGGTCCGCGCGGTCAAGTCCGCCCGGGCGGCCGAGCCGGAGATGGGCGAGCGGGAACTGCTCGAAATGGTCGCGGGCAACACCGGCGTTCCGGTGCGCCTGCTCCGGGTCGCGATCGGCTACTGGGCGGCGTACCCGGACGAGGTCGATGCGAAGATCGCAGCGGCGGAGGCGGCCGAGGAGGCGGCCCTTCAGGCGTGGCGGCGGGAACGCGAACTCCTCCCGGGGTGATGCGGTGAGCTGCTCGCTGCTCCTGGACGAGATGCTCTCCGGCGCCATCGCGAAGCAACTCTCCGCCAAGGGTCACGATGTCCGGGCTGTGGTGGCTGAACCTGAGCTCGTGTCGCTGCCGGACGAGCAGATCCTCGAGCACGCCTCGGCGGCCGGCCGCGCACTGGTCACGGCCAACATCGAGGACTTCGTGCCGCTTGATGCCCGGTACCGGGCATCCGGGCGCACGCACGGCGGCATGATCCTGATCTCCGCGAAGACGTTCCCGCAGAACCGCGGCTATGTCGCCGCGGTTACCAGCGGCTTGCTCGCCTTCCTGGACACACCAGGCAGCATCGGCGACGACCGCGTCGTCTTCCTGAAAAGGGCCAGCTAGAGGATGCGGGCTTACACCTTGCCCACGGGGGCGGCGCCGGCCGCCTCGGCGATACCGAGCCGGGCGAGCTCGTCCGCCCGTTCGTTACCGGGGTCGCCGTTGTGCCCCTTGACCCAGGTCCACCTGACCTCGTGGCGGCTCATCGCGGCGACCAGCCGCTGCCACAGGTCGACGTTCTTGACCGGCTGCTTCGCGGTGGTCACCCAGCCCCGCCGCTCCCAGCTCGCGATCCACTTGGTGATCCCGTCGAGAAGATACCTGCTGTCGGTGTAGAGCCGCACGCTGGACGGCCGGTTCAGCGCCTCGAGCGCCTGGATCGCGGCCATCAGCTCCATCCGGTTGTTCGTCGTGGACGGGTCGCCGCCGTGCAGTTCCTTCCCGGTGTTCCCCCAGCGCAGCACGGCCCCCCAGCCACCGGGTCCCGGGTTGCCGCTGCAGGCCCCGTCGGTGTAGATCACGACGTCGGTCATGGCGGAAAGAGTACGCCCTCGCCCGGGGCTCCTGGCCCGCGCCTTGGCGTGACGTTGCCCGGGAGAGCGGCCACCGCTCGTTCCGTATGAACAAATGCAGACCCGGAGTGAAAGGGGCAGCCCCGCGCCGGCCCGTCGGTGACCGCGCGGCACCCGGTATGTTCTGCTAGTGGGGTGGTAAGCGAACCTGCGTACACGCCGCGCATGCCGCCGCCTCCGGGGTCGACCGATCCCGAGGATCTCGCCGTGCTCGCGGGCATGACGGTCGTGGACGACGATGAGCATGATGATCCGGTCCTGCTGTGGCCCGACGGCACGGTCGTGGACACCTGGCGTGAGGACTACCCGTACAGCGAGCGGCTGCGGCGGCCGGAGTACGAGGCCGGGAAGCGCCTGCTGCAGATCGAGCTCGTCAAGCTGCAGAACTGGGTCAAGGAAACCGGCCAGCGCCTTGTGATCGTGTTCGAGGGCCGGGACGCAGCCGGCAAGGGCGGCACGATCAAGCGCTTCACCGACCATCTCAACCCGCGCGGGGCCACCGTGGTCGCGCTGGAAAAGCCCACGGAACGGGAAAGAACGCAGTGGTATTTCCAGCGTTACGTGACGCACCTGCCCGGCGCCGGGGAGATCGTCATGTTCGACCGTTCCTGGTATAACCGCGCCGGTGTCGAGCGGGTGATGGGATTCGCCACGCCCGGAGAATACCTGGAGTTCATGCGCGAGGCGCCAGAATTCGAGCGCATGCTGGTCAATTCGGGGATCAACCTGACGAAGTTCTGGTTCTCCGTGTCGCAGTCCGAGCAGCGGACGCGGTTCATCGTCCGCCAGATCGACCCGCTGCGCCAGTGGAAGCTGAGCCCGATGGACATCGAGTCGCTCGACAAGTGGGAGGCTTACACGGAGGCGAAGGAGGGGATGTTCTGCTACACCGACACGGCCGACGCGCCATGGACGGTGGTGAAGAGCAATGACAAAAAGCGGGCCCGGCTGGAGGCGATGCGGCACATACTGCTGAAGTTCGATTACGCCGGCAAGGACCCGGAAATCGTCGGGAAATGCGACCATAATATCATCGGGCCGCCGTCGCAGCTTTTGGAACGCAACGCCGACCGCAGCTTCCCGCGCCTGTGAGCGCGGCCGCGCGGTTGAGCTGGATGAGTTACTTCTTCCGCGCCTGCGCGAAGCGGATCATGTTGCCCGACGGATCACGGAAGGCGCAGTCGCGGACGCCGTACGGCATGTCTATGGGCTCCTGCATCACCTCGGCGCCGGAGGCACGGATGTGCTCGAAGGTCGCGTCGCAGTCATCGGTCGCGAAGATGAAGCGGCCGAGCAGGCCCTTCGCCATCAGGTCCGCGACCGCCTGCCTGTCGGCGGGTGAGGCGTTCGGGTCAGCCGCCGGCGGTTCGAGGACGATCCCCACGTCCGGCTGCGCGGGCGGGCTGACGGTCACCCAGCGCATTCCCTCGAACTTGACGTCGTTGCGGACATCGAAGCCGAGCACGTCACGGTAGAAGGCAAGCGCCGCGTCAACGTCATGCACGGCGACGGTGCAGTGCGAGAGCCGTAGATCCATGAGGGTCACGCTACGGGGCCGGCGACGGGCCGGCTTCTCCATTCCTGACCGGCCGGGTGAAGATCTTGGCGAAGCACGCCGGGATGGCCGCGCCCTCGTCATGGCTTCGCGCCCGGTACGCGCTCGGGCTCTCCCCCACCAGCTCGGTGAACCGCGAGCTGAACGAGCCCAGCGACGAACAGCCGACCTCGAAGCAGACCTCGGTCACCGTCAGGTCCCCCCGGCGCAGCAGCGCCTTCGCCCGCTCCATCCGCCGTGTCATCAGGTAGCTGTACGGCGTCTCGCCGAAGGCGGCGCGGAAGCTGCGGGAGAAGTGGCCCGGTGACATGAGAGCCACCCGCGCCAGCGCCGGAACGTCCAGCGGCTTCGCGTAGTCGCGGTCCATCGCGTCACGGGCCCGGCGCAGCAGGACCAGATCGTCCGGTGTCACACGACCAGCATGCCACGACGGGATTCCGCTGGTCGCCGGGCGGCCCCGCTGCTACGTTCCCATGACATGGGGCTGATCAGGTTCCCGTCGCGGGAGCGGCGGTGAGGTTCGGGCTGGCCGGGACCGGCTACTGGGCCCGCGTCGCCCACGCGCCCGCGCTCGCCTCGGCCGACGACATCGAGTTCACCGCGGTGTGGGGCCGTAACCGGCGGGCCGCGAGCGATCTGGCGGACGCTTACGGTGCCGAGGCTCACGACGACGTCGGCGCGTTCCTGGCCGGCGTCGACGCCGTCGCGTTCGCGGTCCCGCCGGACGTGCAGAGCCAGATGGCCGTCCGTGCGGCCGAAGCGGGCAAGCACCTGCTGCTGGAAAAGCCGGTCTCGACGTCCGAGGCGGACGCCGGCGCACTCGCCGACGCCGTCGAGCGGGCACAGGTCGCGTCGGTCGTCTTCTTCAGCGCGCGGTTTCAGGACGACGTGCGGGCCTGGCTGGCCGACGTCACTTCCCGCGGCGGCTGGGCCGGCGGGACAGCGGTCTGGCTCGGCTCGGCGCTGCGGCCCGGCAGCCCGTTCAACACGCCCTGGCGGCGCCAGAAGGGTGCGCTGTGGGACGTCGGCCCGCACGTGATCTCGCTGCTGTGGGCCAGCCTCGGCCCGGTGACCTCGGTGACCGCGGACGCGGGCCCCGCGGACGTCACCCACCTGGTCCTGCATCACGAGGGCGGCGCGACCTCCACGGCGACGGTGACGCTGAGCGCGCCGGAGGACGCCGCTCACGCGAACGTCAGCCTGTGGGGCGAACCCGGATTGTCCGCCGCGCCCATAGCCGCGGGCGATCCCGTGACACGGCTGCGGACGGCGCTCACCGAGCTCGCGTCCAATGCCCGGTCCGGCCGGCTCACGCATCCCTGCGACGTGCGGTTCGGCCGCGACGTCGGCCGTGTCCTCGCGGCGGCCCAGCGCCAGATAGATCAGCGCCGGTGTCGTTAGCCCTTACCTTCGCGGGCGAACGTGAAGCGCGGCGCCTGGCTGGTCAGAACCGCGACAGCCGGGTCGGCCGACCAGACCTCGGCCAGTTCCCCGGCGATGGCCGCCGTCAGCTCCGCGATGCCGGCGGCCGCCGGCCCGTGCAGTGCCTCCGCGACGATCAGGGTGGCCGTTGTGCGGTCGCGGACGGCCGACAGGCCGCTCTGCCGGCTGGTCCACCGGCGGGCGTGCGCCTGGCCGGCGGCGTCGGCGAAGATGACCTCGCCGGGCGCGGGATGCTCGACATCACCGGAGAACGTCAGGTAATCCTCGTCACCCGCCGCGTACCGGACCTCGAGGTCGCCGGTGATCTTCGCGACGTCCAGAACGGCCACCGGGATGGCGAACGCGAGCGAGACGGCGTTGCACAGGTCGACGAGCGGGTGCAGCCGCGGGATCGCCCCCTCCTTCCGGAACCGCCGCAGCAGTGACTCGGCGGCGCACCGGTACTGGGTCGGCTTGAGCCCCATCTGGGAGAACGCGCGCCGCCACGCCTGGATCTCGGGCATCTCCCCTTCGGGCGCCTGCGCCAGCCGGGACCTCGCGATGGCGAGGTATTTTTCGGCGCGCTCGCCGACCTGGACGTCCGGGGTGATTCCGCCGGCGTGGAGGACCCCGGGAACGAGCGCGGGGAAGTCGCGCCAGATCTCAGCCGAATGCTGAAAGTGCACCAGACCGCCTCCTTCTCCTCATTCGCCGGCTGGCTCATTCACCGCTTGGCCCGCGCCGGCTGACCCGCGCCACTTGGCCCGCGCCGGCTGACCCGCGCCGCCCCGCAGGCCGAGGGCCAGCCCGCCGCCGACCACCGCCATGCCCGCCCAGACCGGTGGCCTGGGAGCCGGGCCGCCGAGCAGGACACCGCAGGCCGCGGCGGCGACCGGCGCCACGCCGGTGAGAAGGCCGGCCCGGCTGGCGCCCAGGCGCCCGACACTGGAGTACCACAAGACGAAGGCCACCGCGGTGACGGCAACGGCGAGATAGACGATCGCCAGCCAGCCGGCTCCGCCCAGCCGCGACGCGGCGCCGGGTCCTTCCCGCGCGAGGCCCATTCCGGCGAAGGCCACCGCGGCCAGCCAGGTGGAGTGCACCGACACTCCCCACGGCCCGTGACGGCCGAGTACCGGCACGGCGAGCAGCGTGAACGCCGCCTCGCAGCCGAAGACCACGGCGGCCCAGGCGAGCCCGGTGGCGTCGCTGCGGCCCACCCCCTGCACCAGGGCGGCGCCGCAGGTGACCACGAACGCGGCCGCCACCACGACCGCGCGCGGGCGCGATCCCTCGAGGAGCGGGCCGGCCACCGCGAGCAGCGACGGCACGCACGCCACCGCCACACCGAAAACGGCGGGCTCCGCGTGCCTGGAGCCCTGGACGAGCGCGATATTGAACACCACCAGGCCGGTCGCCCCGATGCCGGAAAGCCAGAACCATTCCGGGCCGCGCGGCATGTGCAGGCGCTGGCCGGTCAGCCGGGCGAAGACGACAAGAAGAACGCAGGCCATGGTGTAGCGCACGGCCTCGGCCGTCAGCATCGGCGCCCCCGCGAGCACAGCCGACACCGCGACGCTTCCGCCCACGCAGACCATGGCACCGGCGCCGGCCGCGGCTCCCGCGCCCGCACGGCCACGACCCGCCGCCGGGGACGCCCGGCCGGCGAGTGTCCGCACGGCGGGCGTCCGCAGCGAAGGTGTCTGAAGGGCAGGAGTCCGGGCCGCGGGCACGACGGCCAGGCTATGGGCCCTGTGGTCCAGCTAACAGGGCCATACCTGAGAATTTATGATGGACCAATGGTGAGCGGCGCGCTGCCTCGCGAGGCGGACTTCCCGCCGTCCGGCGGCGCGGACTTCGCGCAGCCGGGCGGGGCGGACTTCCTGCAGCTGAATCCCGCCGCCGCGCCGGCGAGGGGGCTGACGACCTGGCTGGCGGATGCCCTGCGGGACGCCATCATCGACGGCCGCCTCCGGCCCGGAATGTCCCTGCCGGCCACCCGCGTGCTCGCCGGCGATCTCGGCATCTCGCGCGGCGTGATCGTCGAGGCCTACCAGCGGCTGAGAGAGGAGGGCCTGGTCGGCGCGCAGCGGAGGACGGGAACGACGGTGCTGCCGCGGCCCGGGGCCGGACCGGCGAGTCAGGCCCGGCGGCCGGACCGCGCCGCGCGGCCGGCGGGACCCCGGCCGGCTCCCGCTCTGCTCCCGCTGCCCTGGCGGGCCGGCGCCGAGATCGACCTGTCGCCCGGCGTGCCTGACCTGTCGGGGTTTCCGCGCGCCGCGTGGCTCCGCGCCGCGCGGGCGGTGCTGGCGCGGGCGAGCGCGGCCGACCTGGGCTACGGCGACCCGCGCGGCAGCGAGCGGCTGCGAAGGGAACTGTCGGGCTGGCTCGCGCGGACCCGCGGCCTTCGCGCCGACCCGGACGACATCCTCATCGTCGCGGGGGTCGCGCAGGCGCTCGCGCTGCTCGCCCAGGTACTTCGCGCCCGGGGCGAAACCGGGGTCGCGGTGGAGGACCCCGGCTCGTTCGGTGCCCGTAACCAGCTCGCCCAGTGGGGGCTGGACCCGGTCCCGGTTCCGGTCGACGACCTTGGGCTGGACGTCGCGAGCCTGGCGCGCAGCGGGATGCGGACCGCGCTGCTCACCCCGGCGCACCAGTTCCCCAGCGGTGTCGTGCTGGCCCCGGCGCGCCGCCACGAGCTGCTGGAATGGGCCGCGGGCGACGGCCTGCTCGTCGAGGACGACTACGACGCCGAATACCGCTACGACCGGGCGCCGGTGCCCGCGCTGCAGGCGTCCGCGCCGAACCGGGTCGCCTACACGGGCAGCACATCCAAGACGCTGGCGCCCGGCATGCGGCTGGGCTGGCTGGTTCCGCCCCGCCGGCTGCACGCGGACCTTGTCACCGCCAAGCACGCCAGCGACCTCGGCAGTCCCGCCCTGCCGCAGCTCGTTCTCGCCAGCCTGATCGCCAGCGGAGAGCTCGAGCGTCACATCCGGCTGGCCCGCGCGCGCCAGCGCAGCCGGCGGGATGCCCTGCTCGCCGCGCTGCGCGAGCACCTGCCCGCCGCCCGCGTGCAGGGTGTCGCCGCCGGGCTTCACCTGCTGGTCACGTTCCCTGGCACGGCCGGCGACATCGACGACGCTGCCCTCGCGAGCCGGCTGCGGACGGCAGGCGTGCTCGTGCACCCGCTGTCCATGCACCGCCAGCGCGCAGGGCCGCCCGGGCTGGTTCTCGGCTACGCGGCGCACCCGCCCGGTCAGCTGCGCGATGCCGCGCTGCGCATCGCGCGGGCCGTGCATGCCGCGGCCGGAAACCGGTAACGGGCCGGTCAGGAGATGTGAGGTAATGGGGATCATGAGCGAGCGGTTCGTTGTCAGCCGGGACGGCGGTGAGCTCGCCGGCGAGCGCTGGCCCGGCGGCAGCCCGGTGGTCGTACTGCTGCATCAGGGGGTGGCGGACCGCCGCGCCTGGCGGGAGACGGCCAGCCATCTGGCGCCGGCTGTCACGGTGGTGTCCTACGACCGGCGGGGCTTCGGCGAGTCCGCCCCGGGCCACGAGCCGTTCTCGCATGTCGATGACCTGATCGCGGTGCTGGGCCAGGTTGCGGATGATCCCGTGTGGCTGGCGGGCGCGTCGGCGGGCGGCGGTGTGGCGCTGGACGCCGCGATCGTCGCCCCGGAGCGGATCGCGGGCCTGGTCCTGATCGGTTCCGCGGTGAGCGGTGCGCCCGAACCGGAGCTCGACCCCGGTACCCAGCGACTCGGCACGCTGCTTGACCAGGCGATCGCCGCCGGGGACCTGGATGAGGTCAACCGCCTGGAGACCTGGCTCTGGCTCGACGGCCCGGCGCAGCCCGAGGGCCGCGTCTTTGGCCCGGCCCGGTCGCTGGCCCTGGACATGAACGGGGCCATCCTGCGCGGCGGAGCACCGGAGGACGCGGGCGGCAGCGGCGTCGATGCGTGGAGCTGCCTCGAAGAGGTGCGGGTTCCCGTCACCGTCGCCTGCGGCGACCTCGACGTTCCGTTCCTGATCTCCCAGAACCGGGCGCTGGCCGAACGGCTCCCCCGCTGCCGGTACCAGGTCCTGCCCGGGGTGGCGCACCTGCCCAACCTGGAGCAGCCTGAGATGCTGGCGCGGGTGGTGGCGGACGCGGTCAATGAAGGCCCGTGACCGGCCAATCCGGCCGTGTGATCATTGAGATATACGAAACGGGCGGTGGCCAGCCCGCCCGGGTACGGTTCCCCGGTTACCGGCGCCTGCCGCGCACGCACTCAGCGCAATCGCACATGCGCAATTACGGTGAAGCCGGCGAGTAGCCGCGCGATGACGGTCTGACCGCATAACCCGACACGATCCCGGTAACGGAAATAATATTTTACGTTCGATTCTGTGTGCTTAAGAGCCACATCCCGCCATGTGGACAAGTATCCATGATGTCCGGTTATGTAGTAACCCGCTACCATATCCGCCTCATCGTCATTGCACACGGGCCTCCCACAGCCCCAGACGGAAGAGCGGAATGTGAACCTACGAGCACTGTTTGCCGCCGGCATCGCGGCGGCAGCCATCGCCGCGCCGGTCGCGGCCACGGCTGTCTCCGCGGCGGCGGGCACACCGGCCGCCAGGCCCGCGGCGCTGGAAGGCACCCCGGCGCCCGCGAGCATGGCGTCAATCGGAGGCATTGTCCCTGCCCTCGGAACGCAGGTGAGGCACAACGTCTTTGCCCCAGCCGTGAACGGGTGCAGGGAACCACGCTGTAACCTCGGCTATCACCGCGGCCCGGTGATGCACGCGCCGCGGATTTACCTCGTGTTCTGGGGGCCGAAATGGAGGACCTCGGGAGCCGACTACAAGTACATAACCCGGTTCTACAGGGGACTTGGCGCGCCGAGAGACAACTGGCTGAAGATCACGACGCAGTACGGTGACCGCGGGGGCCACCCCCGCGTCACCGGCTCGCTCGTGGCGCGCATTTACATGGACCGCGCCAGGCCGCCGCGCACGGTCAGCCCCGACACCCTGGCGATCCTCGCGACCGGTGTGGCCAACCGCTTCAGGGTCAACCGGGCCAACTCCGACATCGTCATCCTTTCCCAGTCGGGTACCTGCTTCAGCGACGGGTTCGCGGGAAGCTGCGGCCATCCGCACACCCCCGGGTACTGCGGCTGGCACGGAGCCGCCACCAACGGCGTACTGGTCACCAACGACCCTTACCAGCCGGATGCGGGAAGGCTGTGCGGAGTGAACTGGCTCAGCAGCGGGGGAAACAGCCGTTACCAGGGGTTCAGCGTGGTCGGCGGCCACGAGTTCGCGGAGAGCATCACCGATCCCAGGCCGGACTCCGGGTGGATCGACTGGAACGATGTCAGGATCACCGGGGAGAGATCGGTGACAAGTGCGCCTGGGGCGAGCCAGTGCCGGGTGTATTCGTCCCCAAGGGCTTCGTTAGCCTGCCCACCGGAAGGTTCGCGATGCAGAGCCTGTGGAGCAACAAGCAGCGCGGCTGCAAGATGGCCTCCTAGCCATCGCCTGGCGGTCTCGGCGGCCCTCGCAGCCCGAATGGCAGCGAGGGCCGCTCCTCACGGCGACCTGTGGAACCGGGCATCAGGGCGGGACTCGGCACAGTGCCGGGCCGGCGACGGCAATACAAGGCGCCTGGTTTCACGGGTACGCTGTTAGTCGCGATCATGCCTGGGTAGAAGGCCTGCCAGCCCAGGAGGGCGTTCAACTGCGGCTGGGCGGTGCATGGCCCTCAGGTGACACGACGATGATGTTAGGTTAGCCTTACCTAAGGTAGTACTGTTCGCAGGGCAACCTACCGTCTGGAGACCAACTCGATGCTGGCCACGTTCGTCATCTTCCTTCGCGAGGGCGTCGAGGCGAGCATGATCGTCGCGATCTTGCTCGCTTACCTCAACCGCATCGGGCGGAGGGAGCATTTCCGTGACGTGTTCCTCGGCGTCGGCGCCGCACTGCTTCTCGCCACCGCCGGCGGGGTCGTGGTCTACGAGACGGTCCGCAGCTACGACGGCTCCCGGGTACAGACGATCTTCGAGACCGCCACGTACCTGCTCGCCGCCTCCGTGCTGACCTACATGACGTTCTGGATGCGCAGGCACGCCAGGTCGCTGTCGAAGGAACTGCGCGCACGCACCGACGCCGCCCTGGATGGCCGGGCCAGATGGGGGCTCGGGCTCCTCGCCTTCCAGGCGGTCGGCCGCGAGGGGCTGGAGACCATGGTCTTCACGCTGGCCATCATCTTCTCCACCTCAACCGCCGGCGCGCTCAGCGGCGCGGCGATCGGGCTGGCCGTGTCGCTCGGGATCGCGTTCGCGATCTACCGGCTGGGCCACAGGCTGAACATGGCCAGGTTCTTCACGGTCATCGGCGTGCTGCTGATGGTCTTCGCCGCCGGCCTGCTGGCCAACTGCATCGAGAACCTGCAGCAGCTCGGCTGGCTGCCGGTGCTCAACGCGCCGATGTGGCACTCCTCCCGCGTGCTGTCAGAGAGCAGCGCGTTCGGTGACGTGATGCACAGCTTCTTCGGCTACAGCGACGCCCCCACCCCGCTGCAGCTCCTCATCTACGTGGCCTACCTGGGCGTCGTTATCGTCGCCTACCTCGGCATACTCGCCAGGTCCGGCAGCCGGGCCGACCGCCAGCAAGCCGCCGCCCACTGATTGTCATGGCTTCACCGGTTGTCATGGCTTCACCGGCGCGAGGCGGCCCGCCGCCGTTACCGGCCTGGCCCTTCACCGTGCCGTTCGAGGTGGGCGGCGAGCCTGCCGAGAAGACCGGCCAGGACGTCGCGGTCTTTCCGGGGGAGACCTTCGAGCAGCGCGGCTTCGGTGCTGACCAGGTCGGCGACAGCGCGGTCGATCACGGCCCGGCCGCCGGCGGTGAGCCCTACCTGGACGGACCGCCGGGCTGCCGCGGCCGGTGTGGGTGCTGGCCGGAGGCTCGTTCGTCAACTGCAAGGGCGGCTTCGTGATGCCGTTCCTGGTGCTCTACCTGGTCCACCGCGGCTACAGCTCCGCCCTGGCGGCCTCGCCCCGCCCGGCATGACCGGCCGCTACGCTGGCGCCCGCAGCCTGTGCTACGGCACCGCCCCGCTGGTCGCCCCGCTGGCCGACACGGCTCTGTACAACCTGAGCCCCGCCGCCCTCTGGTGCACGTGCGCCGCGGCCGGAATCTGCGCCGCCGCCATGATCACCCCTGGCCAGATGCGGTCTCTGCCGGCCGTTCGCCAGGGCGCCCAGACCCCGGCAGCGGCCTCGGTCCGGCTCCCGCTGATAATGGCGAACATGAAGTCGCTGCCGCCCAACCCCGGCGCGGCAAACCCGAAGAGGAGTTGAGCCGGTGTGACGCCTGAGGAGTTCGGCGCTCTCTTCGAGCGGTTCAGGCGGTCAGCGTTTCGCCTGGAAGCGCGGGACGTATACAGCGTCCCGGACGAGCAGGAGGATCTGGCGGCCTTCCTGAACGGGCAGCAGGTTCCGGCGAGGACCCCGGGCAATGACTCCTGGCTGGCGCTGGTTGCCGGGGCCACGGCAGCGGGGCGCGGCGTCGTGCGCGTCCGGGTCGTTGGCCGTCCGGTCACCGACTACACGCGGTTTGAGTTCGCCGCGTACATCGAGAACGTGATGGCGGGGGAAGAGGTCCGGGTGGTCGAGCGAGGCTGGCTGGACGGCGCCGACATGGCATGGGCCAACGATGACTTCTGGATTTTCGACGACGAGACCGTCGCGCTCCTCCGGTACGACGAGCACGGGCACTTCCTGGGCGCCGAGCGGGCCGGTGACCCCGCGGCCTACCTGTCGGCCAGGCAGCGAGCGCTCGCTCTATCGGTGGACCTGGCGGATTTCACCCTGTGAGCGGCAACGCCGAGTGCGGGCCCGGCCAGGCCAGCCCGGGAGTGAGTGTGGTTGAGGTCATCGTCGACGGGTCGCGGGAGTGGGAGTGGGAAAGGAGCGGTCAGCCGCGTACCGGGTCTGTTCCGCGGTGAGCTGATCGATCGCCCGTTCCAGCGACACGCAGGAGGTCATCACTTTGTTCGAGGAGGAAGGCTGAACTCGGTAGCGGGGACGAGAGCGGCGGCTGTCGAAGGTGATGCGGAAGCGTGACCCGGCCTGCCGCCTACCCGGCGGAGAGATTGCGCCGGATCTGCTGGAGCGTGCGGATGAGCGCCTCGCGCTCGGCCGTGCTCAAGGTGGCGAGTGCCCGGTCGGTGAGCTGGCGGATCTCCTCGCCGATGACTTTCTCCAGGCCCTGTCCCCGGCTGGTGAGGCATAGCCTGACCATGCGGCGGTCGCTGGGATGCGGCTCCCGGCGCAGCAGGCCCGCCGCCTCCATCCGGGCGGTCGCCCTGGTCACCGTCGGTGTCGCGAGCCCCAGCCTCCTGGCAACCTCGCCCGGGGTCAGGCCATCCTCGGCCCACAAGCTCCGCAAGACGAACTGCTGACCCTCGTGCACGCCGTGCCGGGAGAAGGCTGTGGCGGAGGCCAGCGCAAGGGCGTGCTTGGCCGACCAGAAAGCCGCCTGGAAATCGGTGGCGGGTTCCTGAGCGGCGTCGGGGGAGCCGCCGGCGGGAGGCAGGGCATCGTTCTCGGTCATCGCACGCTCAGCGTACGACCCCAGGGTTCATTAGCCGGCTTATGGTAAATTCATTACCCGGCTAACGAGTTACCGGCAACGGAGTTGGGAGCGCACGCGATGAAGATCGGAATCGGGATAGGCGACTTCTCTTGGCCCGTGACCACGGACGAGATCGGGTCCGTGATATCCCGGATCGCCGTCACGGCCGACGAGGCGGGCTTCGACAGCCTCTGGGTCCTGGACCACTTCTTCCAGATCCGGCTGACCGGGCTGCCGCCGGAGTCGCCGATGTTCGAGGCGTACGCGACGCTGGGCTTCCTGGCGGGCCAGACCAGGCGGATCAAGCTGGGGACGATGGTCACGTCCGTCGCCTACCGCCACCCGGGCGTCCTCGTCAAGTCGGTGACGTCGCTGGACGTGCTCAGCGGCGGGCGCGTGTTCTTCGGCGTCGGCGCGGGCGCGCCCTGGAACGTCCCGCCGGCCGGCCCGGGGACCGCCTTCGAGGCCGAGGGGCTCGGCATCCCGTTTCCGTCGCTCGCCGAGCGGTTCGAGCGGCTCGAGGAACTGCTGCAGATCGCGCACCAGATGTGGCGGGGAGACGAAAGGCCTTACGAGGGCCGGCACTACCAGCTGGTCCGGCCGCTGAACTCGCCGAACTCCGTGCAGCGCCCGCATCCGCCCATCCTGATCGGCGGCAGCGGGGAGCGGAAGACGCTGCGGCTCGTCGCGCGGTACGCCGACGCCTGCAACCTGTTCGACCTGCCCGGCACCGAATTCGCGGACAACATCGCGGGCAAGCTGCGCGTGCTCCGGGAGCACTGCGCGGCGGCAGGGCGTGACTACGCGGAGATCGAAAAGACGGTGTCCAGCAACTTCGACTTGGGGGAAGACCGGCAGGCGGGCCTCGGCGACCTGCTGGCGCACCTGCGCGAACTCGCCGCCCTGGGCATCGGCACCGTACTCGTCGCCCCGCGTCATCCGTGGGATGACGCCACCCTCGAGGCCCTCGCGTCGATCCTGCCGGACGTGCACGCCATCCAACCGCGTGCCTCATGAAGAAGCGCTGGCTGTTCACACATCCGGACCCCGAAGCTGGCTGCCGAACGCGCGGGATCCGAAGGTCCACATGTTGCCCTCCCGAGCCCGGGCACTGTATCCGCGCTGCGCGCCATTCGGGTGAGAGTGTGGCTCGTTGAGGACGTGACCGCCCCGCTCGAGCGCTGCCGGGTAGTGCGTATCGGGATCGGGGACTCGGCCTCCCCCTCGATCCGTGAGCCGGGTGACTCGAGCTACTTGATGATCCGGTACGTGATGTGCGTGACGTGCGGGTTCCCGGAAGCCTCGGTGACGAGGAGCTCGACCGGCTTGGTCAGATGATCGAAGAGCCGGATCCCGTGTCCCAGCACCACGGGCACGAGGTCGATGTGAATGGCATCGAGAAGCCCCAGTTGCAGGCACTGCTGGGTGACGCTCGGAGCACCGACCACGACGTCCTTGTCGCCTGCGATCTCCCGGGCCACGTCGATGGCCTTCGGCACTCCCTCCGTGACGAACGTGAAGGGCGATCCTTCGCGGCTCACCCATTCTTCGGGGACCCGGTGGGTCACCACGACCATCGGCACGTCCATGGGGTGCTTGCCGCCCCACGCGTGCGCGATGTCGAAGGTCCGCCGCGCGGTCACCAGCACGCCGGCACCCCGCCCGGCTTCCTCGATCGACTCGGCGGCTTCAGGCGTCATCCCGGTCGCGTGGTCGCCGGCCATGACCTCGGCGTCCGTGCCGCCCGCCGAATACCACCTGAAGACCTGTTCAACACCGTCATCCGGATCAGCGACGAAGCCGTCCAGTGACATCGAAAACCCGGCGATTACCTTGCTCATCTGATGTGCCTCCTAACTGCCTGTCCGCGTACTTGGCTTGGCGATCCGGCCCGGCGGGTAACCGGTCCAGCTACAGGGAACGCGCGCCCGCGCGCTTAGCGATAGAACGATCCCAGGAGGCGGAACTCATCGGCCGCCCGATGACCGCGACCGTTTCCGTGCACGACCGTACGGCCGGCGGCTCGTCCAGGCATCGGCACGCTGCCCTATCCAGGGTCCTTGGATTCGCGTCCGGCCTTCCCCACCCCGGGCTTGGGAAACGCGCGGGACCATTGGACCGTGAGATATTCAGAATCCCGGGCGGCCGCGAAGCCCGATGATCTGGCGGTGACTGCGGAGCGATGCGCGGCACAACTGCTCCGTGGTGACCCGGCGGGCAGTGCCGAGGAGGTCGCTGGGCGGCTGCTGGCCGTCCAGGCGCAAGACGCGCGTGGCGCGCGGCTTGCGATCCGGGCGCGTTCAGCGGGGTTGTCCGCCTTGGACGTCGACTCCGCCCTCACCCAGCGGCGGACGCTGATCGTCACCTGGCTGAACCGCGGCACCTTGCACCTGGTCCGCGCCGAGGACTACTGGTGGCTGCATCCGCTGACTAACCCGCAGCTGCGCACCGGGAACTCCCGCCGACTGGCGCAGGAGGGCGTGCCGCCGGAAGACGCGGAGCGGGCGGTGGCCGCCGTGCGGGCCGCGCTGGCCGGCGGCCCGCTGACCCGGTCGCAGCTCCGCGAGCGGGTCGCCGCGGCCGGGATTCGGACCGAAGGCCAGGCGATGGTGCACATCCTGGCGCTGGCCAGCATCCGGGGACTGATCGTGCGCGGTCCGGTGGCCGGACGGGACCAGGCGTTCGTGCTGGCCCGGGACTGGCTGGGCGCACCGCCGCCGGCGATGAGCCGCGAGGCGGCGCTCGGTGAGCTGGCCCGGCGTTATCTCGCCGGGCATGCCCCGGCAGCCGACCGTGACCTCGCCCAGTGGGCGGGCATCGGGCTGCGGGATGCCCGGCTCGGCCTGGCCCGGTGCGGCGCGGTGCAGCGAGCCGACGGCCTGGCCGAGCTGCTGGCCAGGCCGCGCCGCGCGGCGGCCGCACTGCCGCCGCCACTGCTGCTGGGCGCGTTCGACCCGCTGCTGCTCGGCTGGGCCTCCCGGGAACCCATCGTCGGCCCGCACCGGCGGATCGTCACGGTCAACGGGCTGTTCCGGCCGTTCGCGCTGGCCGGTGGCCGGGCCGTGGCGACTTGGAACATCGCGGGCGGCCAGGTCGCCCTCGCACCGTTCGCCCCGCTGGATGCCGGGACCCAAGCCGCGCTGGAGGCCGACGCCGCCGATGTGACACGGTTCCTCGGCAGATAGCACATCCCGCCGGCTACGGCAGAAAACCCATTGCGCGGCGACGCGCGCTGGACGAAACACGCAACCGCAGGGCGGCTGCAGACGGCAAGTCGCCGGTACCGTCGTGGCGCTGAATTCGGCGAGCGCCAGGCCGGCGCTCCCCGCGGGGGGGGGCGAAGACCGTTAGCGGGTGACGCCGTCGATCGCCTGCCGGATCACGTCGGTGACGGCTTCCGGCTTGGACATCATGATCACGTGGGATCCCTCGACCTCGGTGATGGCCGCTCCGGCGCGCTGCGCCATGGAACGGACGACGTCGCTGCCGGCGGCCTTGTCGCCGGTGGCTACGACGGCCCATGATGGCAGGTTCTTCCAGGCCGGTGTCCCGTTGGGTTCGCTGAACGCGGCGGCGGCGACGGGGCGCTGGGTGGCGGCCATGACGGCGGCTTGCTTTTCGGGCAGGTCGGCTGCGAAGGCGTCATGGAATCTGGCGGGGTCGATGGCGAATTCCACCGCGGTCTCGGTGCCCGGCCCGGCCGGGTACTGCAGCTGGAGCAGGGCGGTGTTAAGGACGCTGTCCTTGGAGTCGCCTTCGATGTCGGAGAGGATCTAGCCTTCATCTGGGGCGAAGGCGGCGATGTAGACCAGGCCGACGACGTTGCCGGTGTGGGGTGCGGCGTTGGTGATGATCGCGCCGCCGTAGGAGTGACCGACAGCGAGCACCGGCCCGGGGATCTGCCGGATGGCGCTGGCGACGTAGGCGGCGTCGGCGGCGATGCCGCGCAGCGGGTTCGAGATGGCCTGCACCGCGATCCCGGCGGCCTGCAGCTGTTCGACCACGTCGTTCCAGCCTGAGCTGTCGGCGAACGCGCCGTGGACGAGGGCGACGGTGAGGCGGGGACTGGCGGCGGCAGTGGCGTCGGATATCAGAATTCCTCCTGGCTAGCGACGACGGAGTGATCGGGACGCTGCTCTTTGCTGGCTGGGAATCCAGCCGCAGGCTGGCGTGGGCTGTTTCGGTGCGGAGGTGGGCGGGCGGGGCGAGGTCCGGGGCTGCTGGGCTGGGTAGCGGGGCAGGGTGTTTCACCGGTCGTCCGGCTGTCCGGTGAACGAGGCCAGTGGCTGCCCGGCCTCGACGATGTAGGTGGACAGCATGTGTCCCGTGCCGGGACCGATGTCGCGGGCGTTGTGGGGTGTGCGGGGCGGGATGAGGAAGCCGTCGCCGGCCTGCAGGGTGAGGGTGGCCCGCCCGTGGACGGCCATCTGGACCGTCCCGGCGACGATGTACCCGACTTCTTCGCCGGGGTGGGTGTGCCAGCCCGATTCCACGCCGGCCGGGATTTCGGTGAGTACCTGTACGATCTCCCGTCCGGGGATGGAAGACGGGCTGTGCTGGATCTCGGTGCGTTTGAGCGTGCCGGCAAGCGCGTCGCGCGGTGGCTCCGGGCTGGTAGCCGGATAAGGCATGAGTTCTCCTTGATTGCGGCGGCGGTGGCTGGTGGTCAAAGGGTGGCCAGCTCCAAGACCGCCGCGGCGAACGCGTCCGGCGCCTCCTGGGGCAGGTTGTGGCCGGCGTCCGGCACCTGGTGGTGGCGGCGCGCCGCGGTGAAGTGATGCGCGGAGGCGGCGCCGTCAGTCGCGGGGAAGTTGCCGTCCGCCATGCCGTCCAGGGTGACGGCCGAGACGGTGATCGGCGGCAGCGCGGCCAGCCTGTGCTCAAGCTCTTCGTATGGTGGGTGACCCGGGGCGTATCCGAGGCGGTGCCGGTAGGAGTGCAGCACCACATCGACGTAGTCGGGATTGTCGAAGGCCGCCGCCGTACGCTCCAGTGTTGCGTCGTCGAACGTCCACGCCGGGGAGTTCCGCGTCCAGATCACTTTGGCGATCTCCCGCCGGTTCGCGGTCAGGCCGGCCCGGCCCCGGTCGGTGAGGAAGTAGAAGAAATACCACAGGCCGGCCTCGCGATCCGGCGCGATGGGAGTCATGGCAGCGCCGATGTCCTGGATCAGGTAGCCGTTGACGGAGACCACCCCGGTGCAGCGCTGCGGCCACAGCGCCGCCGCGACGCAGGCGGCGCGGCCACCCCAGTCGTATCCGGCGAACACGGCGCGCGGGATGCCGAGCGCGTCCAGCAAGGCGATTACGTGAGCGCCGATGGCGGCTTGCTGGCCCGATCGCGCAGCGGCGGCGTCGAGGAACCGCGTCGGCCCGTGCCCGCGCAGGTACGGGACGATGACCCGGCGGCCCGCCGCCGCCAGCCGCGGGATCACCTCGACGTAACTGTGGATGTCATACGGGAAGCCGTGCAGCAAGAGCACGGCCTCGCCGTCGTCCGGGCCGGCTTGGTAGTACCCGACTTCCAGTTCGCCGGCGCGCACCCGGCGCACTGGTTCCAGCCGGGCCAGGGCCCTGGTCGCTGAGGCAGGCTGGTGATGCGGGCTCATGGTCGTCTCCCGGGCTGGCGGGGGTAACGGGGCCGGTCGGGTTCCCGGGCCTGAAACGGTCGCCGGGGCCTGCAGGAGGCTAGCTTCGCAGGAAGTCCAGCAGGTCGGCGTTGAGCTGGTCTTGATGGGTGTCCATCAGGCCGTGCGGCGCGCCCGGATAGTAGATTTCCGTCGCGCCCTTGATGAGCCGGGCCGATTTATGCGCGGAGTCCTTGACGGGAACGATCTGGTCGTCTTCGCCGTGCAGGACCAGGGTGGGGACGTCGAACTTCTTGAGATCCTCGGTGAAATCGGTCTCGGAAAATGCCTTGATGCTCATGTAGGCGTTCATGAGGCCGGACTGCATGCTCCACAGCCAGAACTGATCCAGCACGCCCTGCGACACCTGGGCGCCCGGCCGGTTGGCGCCGTAAAACGGCGCGGCCAGATCCTTGTAGAACTGCGAGCGGTCCTTGACCAGGCCATCGCGCAGGCCGTCGAAGACCTCGATCGGCAGCCCGTCCGGATTGGCATCTGACTGCACCATGATCGGCGCACCGCGGAGACCAGGACCGCCTTGGCCACCCGGCCTGTCCCGTGGCGGCCGATGTAGCGGGCGACCTCCCCGCCGCCGGTGGAATGACCAACCAGCGTGGCGTCCCTGAGATCCAGCGCCTCGATCACGGCCGCGAGATCGTCAGCGTAGCCATCCATGTCGTTCCCCGATGCAGGCTGGCTGGACCGGCCGTGGCCGCGCCGGTCGTGCGCGACCACGCGGA
>Ga0213875_10000540_pt1 | contig 30997 bp, 23 predicted proteins | sample BarmaccomBMRX_R8_FD_160105 | JGI IMG/M metagenome (GOLD analysis project Ga0213875, IMG submission 160105) | Root-associated microbial communities from Barbacenia macrantha in rupestrian grasslands, the National Park of Serra do Cipo, Brazil - RX_R8 | ecosystem: Host-associated > Plants > Roots...
CCGCGGGGGTGCCGCCCGCGCGATCGCCGCGCCGCGGGGGTGCCGCCCGCGCGATCGCCGCGCCGCAGGCGTGCCGGCCGCGCGATCGCCGCGCCGCGGGGGTGCCGGCCGCGCGATCGCCGCGGCACCAGCATGCCGGTCGCGCAACCGGTGCGCTAGAGCACGTTCAATTGCGAATCGGCTCGCCCGAGTCAGCGCAGGCCGCGCGGGGACGAGGACTCCCGGAGGCGGCCGGGGAACGCCAGGCGCCGGGAGCCCGGCTAATGTCGCGACCCGGCGGAGCGGAGGTGCGCCTGGCCGGACGAAGCGGGAGCGTATCCCCCGGAGAACCGGCCGCAGCGGATGGAGCGCAGCAGGAGCGCGGTGTCCAGCGCCGCCACAACGGCCTCCCATCCCTTGTCCTCGCGACTGTCCGGAAGCCCGCAGCGGTCGCGGGCATCCTCGATTGTGTCACAGGTCAGCACGCCGTTGCCGACAGGAGTGCCGGTATCGAGCGCCGCCCGGGTCAGGCCCATGGTCACCGCGTCGCACACGTACTCGAAATGCGGCGTGCCGCCGCGGATGACCGCGCCGACGCAGGCCACCGCGTCGTAGTGCCTGCCGAGCTCGGCGGCGACCACCGGAAGCTCCACCGCCCCGGCCACGCGGACCACGAGCGGCTCGGCGATGCCGCAGGCGGCCGCCGCGGCGGCCGCCTGGCCGGTCAGCGAGTCGGTGATCTCCGGGTGCCAGCGGGTTCCCGCGATCGCCAGCGTCAGCCCGTCGGCTTTCACGGTCCCCAGACTGGGACGACCCTGCCCGCTCATGCGATTCGCTCTCCTGGGACGGGAACGATGCGCCCGTTCGGTATCGATAGATTGTCTATCTTGTGGCCGAGGCGGTCGCGCTTGGCCGTAAGGTACCGCAGATTATGCGGCGTTTCCATGGCGGGCAGCGGAATCCTTGTCACGGTGACGCCGTGCTCCGCGAGCCCGTCCACCTTGGCCGGGTTGTTCGTCAGCAGCTGTACCGAGCGGACGCCGAGGTCCCGCAGCAGCTGCGCGGCCACCGAGTACTCGCGGGCATCGACCGGCAGGCCGAGCTCGAGGTTCGCGTCGACCGTGTCCGCGCCGGCGTCCTGCAGCTCGTAGGCCTGCAGCTTGCTCAGCAGGCCGATGCCGCGCCCCTCGTGCCCGCGCAGGTAGAGAACGACGCCGCGGCCGCGCTCGGCGATGGCGCGCATCGCGGCCTCCAGCTGGGCGCCGCAGTCGCAGCGCAGCGAGTGGAAGACGTCACCGGTGAGGCATTCCGAGTGCACCCTGGTCAGCACGTCGGCGCCGCCGGAGATGTCGCCGAGCACCAGGGCGACGTGCTCCGCGCCGTCGATGTCACCCCGGTAACCGTACGCGCGCCAGTCCCCGTAGGCGTTCGGCAGCCTGGTCTCCGCGACCCGGCTCACCAGCGTCTCGGTGCGGCGGCGATAGTCGATGAGCTGCTCGATCGAGATCAGCGCCAGGCCGTGGGTGTCGGCGAACTCGCGCAGCCTGGGCAGCCGGGCCATCGTGCCGTCGTCGTTGACCACCTCGGCGAGCACCCCCGCCTCCGGCAGGCCCGCGAGCCTCGCCAGGTCGACCGCGGCCTCGGTGTGGCCAGGGCGCGCCAGCACGCCGCCTTCGGCGTAACGGAGCGGGAAGATGTGACCGGGACGTACGAGGTCGGCTGCCTCGGTGGCGGGATCGGCCAGCTTGCGGATCGTCGTCGCGCGGTCGGCGGCGGAGATGCCGGTCGTCACCCCGTCGCGCGCGTCGACCGTGACCGTGAAGGCGGTCCGCATGCGCTCGGTGTTCTGTGAGGTCATCAGCGGCAGGTGCAGGCGGTCCAGGGCGGCGCCGGGCAGCGGCACGCAGATCACGCCGCTGGTGTGGCGGATCATGAACGCCAGCAGCTCGGGCGTGACCTTGCTCGCCGCGAAGATGATGTCGCCCTCGTTCTCCCTGTCCTCGTCGTCGACGACGAGGACAGGGCGGCCGGATCCGATCTCGCTGACGGCCCGCTCCACGGGGTCGAGCACGGTCGCGCCGCGCAGGGTTTCGGCGGTCACCTGGCCTCCCCGAGCAGCTTCTCCACGTACTTGGCGATCACGTCGACCTCCAGGTTGACGGTCTGGCCCGGCTGCTTCCCGCCGAGCGTCGTGCGCTTGAGCGTCTCCGGAATGAGGCTCACCTCGAACCACTCGCCGCCGCCGTCGCCGTCGCCGCCAAGCGCGGAGACGGTGAGGCTGACGCCGTCGACGGTGATCGAGCCCTTCTCGACCACGTACCGTGCCAGGCCGGGCGGAAGGGTGACGCGGACTATCTCCCAGTGCCTGCCGGGCGTGCGCGCGGCGACCGTCCCGGTGCCGTCGACGTGGCCCTGGACCAGGTGACCGCCGAGGCGGTCGGTGACCCGCACCGAGCGTTCCAGGTTGACCTGGTCGCCGGGGCCGAGGGCGCCGAGGCTGGACCGGTTCAGGGTCTCCCGCATCACGTCCGCGGTGAACGTGCCGTCCAGGAGGCCGGTGACGGTGAGGCAGACGCCGCTGACCGAGATGGAGTCGCCGGCGTGGGCGTCCTGCGTGATTCTGGGGCTGCTTATGGTGATGGTGGCCGCATCTGAGAGCTGCCGAATCTCGGTGACCTCGGCGAGGTCTTCCACGATTCCCGTGAACACCCGCGTCTCCCTCCGGTATGGCTCCGGGGGACGCGGGCGGCCGCCCTGGCGGGCGCCGCTCCCGCACGGCGCCTCGCGGCAGCCCTCGCGGGCTCGCGCGGCTCACGCCGGGCGGCGCGGCCGGGACCCCTGGCAGGGCCCGACCCCACGCGTGCTGCCTCCCATCCGGACTTTCACCGTCGGTCCCGGAATTCCACCGGGTCAGCCAGCCACCGCGTTCGCGTCGCGGCATTTTCCTCGCGCCACGACGCTCGCGCGGCAACCGGGTCGCGGACTGTCACCGCCGGTTCGGAGTTTCACCGACCCCGGAGCACGCTCTATCTGCGTGAACCAGTGTGCCACACGGGGTATTCCGCCGAGCAAGGGGTTATCCGGACAGCCGGCTGACCTGGCGCATCTTGTTCGTGGCGTCGAGCGCGGCCACCTTGTAGGACTCGGCGAGCGTCGGGTAGTTGAACACGGCGTCGACGAGGTAGTCCACGGTGCCGCCGCAGCCCATCACGGCCTGGCCGATGTGCACGAGCTCGGTGGCACCGGTGCCGAACACGTGCACGCCGAGCAGCTTGCCGTCGTCGGGCGAGACCAGCAGCTTGAGCACGCCGTAGGAGTCGCCGATGATCTGGCCGCGGGCGAGCTCGCGGTACCGCGAGACGCCGACCTCGAACGGCACGCTGTCCGCGGTGAGCTCGTCTTCGGTGCGGCCGATGAAGCTGATCTCCGGGATGCTGTAGATGCCGATCGGCTGCGGCGCGTGCGCCGTGTGCACCGGCTCGCCGAACGCGTGGTGCGCGGCCAGCCGGCCCTGCTCCATGGACGTCGCCGCGAGCGCGGGAAAACCAATGACGTCGCCGACCGCGTAGATGTGCGGCACTTCGGTGCGGAAGAACTCATCGACGGTGATCCGCCCGCGCTGGTCGGCGGTCAGCCCGGCGGCCTCCAGGGCGAGATCGCCGGTCATGCCGTGCCGCCCGGCCGAGTACATGACGGTGTCGGCAGGGATCTTCTTGCCGCTGGCCAGGAACGCGATGGCGCCCTCGGGCCGCGTCTCGACCGAGGTCACCGTCTCTCCGAAGCGGAACGTCACGGCGAGGTCGCGCAGGTGATACTTCAGGGCCTCGACGACTTCGAGGTCGCAGAATTCCAGCATCCGGTCACGCCGTTCGACGACGGTCACCTTCGTGCCCAGCGCGGCGAACATCGACGCGTACTCGATGCCGATCACGCCCGCGCCGGCCACCACCATCGAGCGGGGTACGCGTTCCAGGTGGATGATCCCGTCGGAGTCGATGACGGTCCTGTCGTCGAAGGCGACGCTCTCCGGCCTGGCCGGCCTGGTGCCGGTGGCGATGACGATCTTGTCCGCCCCCACCTTGCGAGTCCGGCCGCCCCCGTCGTCGACCTCGATCTCGTGCGGGCTCAGGAACCGCGCGGTGCCGGGGATGATCGTGACGTGGTTTCGGGTCAGCTGGCTGCGCACCACGTCGTTCTCCCGGCCGACCACGTGCTGGGTGCGCGCGGTGAGGTCGGCGATCGTGATCTCTTCCTTGACCCGGTAGCTCATCCCGTATATCTCGCGCTGGTTCTCCCCGGTCAGGTAGACGATCGCCTCGCGGAGCGTCTTGGACGGGATGGTGCCCGTGTTGTTGCAGACGCCGCCAAGCATCTGCGGGCGCTCGACCACAGCGACCCTGCGGTCGAGCTTCGCGGCGGCGATAGCCGCCTTCTGGCCGCTGGGACCAGAGCCGATTACGAGCAGGTCAAAGTCGTGCACACTCCCCAGTGTGACCGGCGGCAACGTAAAACTGAAGGGCCGCCGCACACAGTTCACGGCGGGATGAAACCGTGCTGGTCTGGTACCGGGTCAGTTCCTGACGGTGCGGCGGCGGGCCAGGTTAGTCCTTGACAGAGGTGCGAATGCGCCCGATTCTCTGGATGTGAGCGCTAACAACGAAGTTGGAATCGCTTCCCAGAAGATCTCGCGGCGGGACGCGCTGCGGCTGAGCGCGCTGGCGGCGGGCGTGCCGCCGCTGCTCGCCGCGGCCGGGGGCACCGCCGGGACGGCTGCCAATCCGGGCGGGACGTCCGCGGCGGCGGGAACCGCGGGCAAGACGTATCCGCCGGGGCCGCCGGTTCCGGACAGCTGGGTGGTGACCGACTTCCCGCTGGACCGGGTGACGCTGAAGGACAGCCTGTTCTCCAGGCACCGCGACCTGATGCTGGAGTTCGCCCGCGGCTACCCGGCAGACAACATGCTCTACAACTTCCGGGCCAATGCCGGGCTGCCCAATCCGCCCGGCGCGCAGCCGCCCGGCGTGTGGGACATTCCGGGCGGCAACCTGCGCGGCCATTCCACCGGTCACTTCATGACCCTGCTCGCCCAGGCCCACGCGGGCGGCGGCGGTTCCCTTTACAAGGACAAGCTCGACTACATGGTCGGGGTGCTGGAACAGTGCCAGGACGCGCTGAACGCGATGGTCGGCAAGCCCGCGCCGCCACCGCCCCCGGTGAGCTGGGTGACCGGTAGGTTCGGGGGCGCGGTGGAGCTGAGCGGCGCCGGCCAGTACGTGGTGCTGCCGACGGGCATCGTCAGCGCTCTCACCGACTTCACCGTCGCCTGCTGGGTCAGCATCGGCCAGGTCATCACCTGGTCACGGATCTTCGACTTCGGCACCGGGACGAACAGCTACATGTTTCTCACCGTCGACGCGGGTTCCGGGCCGCGATTCTCGATCACGACCTCCGGTCCCGGCGGTGAGCAGCAGGTCAACTACGGCACCGAGCTTCCCGCGGGAAAGTGGACGCACGTCGCGGTCACGCTGTCCGGCGGCACGGCCACGCTGTACATCAACGGCGCGGCGGTCGCCGGCAGCAGCAACATGACGCTGACGCCAGTCAGCCTTGGCTCCACCGGCAACAACTGGATCGGCAGGTCTCAGTTCGGTGACCCGGATCTCAGCGGCTCGGTGGACGAGTTCCAGATCTGGAACCGGGCACTGTCCGCCGCGGAGATCCAGTCGCTGACCGCAAGCGCGGGCGGCAGCCCAGGTGGCGGCAATGTCGCCTGGTATCGCTTCGACGAGACCGGCGGCAACACGGCCGCCGACTCCTCCGGGAACCGGCGCACCGCTACCGTGGTGACGACCAGCCTCGGCGCCCCGGGGCCCAGCCACGCGGGGTACCTGGCGGCGTACCCGGAGACCCAGTTCATCGAGCTGGAGCGGTACGCGACCTACCCGGCCATCTGGGCACCCTGGTACACCTGCCACATGATCATGCGCGGGTTGCTCGACGCCTACCGGCTGACCGGCAGCAAGCGGGCGCTGCGCATCGCGGCCGGCATGGCCGACTGGGCCCACAGCAGGCTCGCCCACCTGCCGAGAACTCAGCTCGACACCATGTGGAAGCTGTACATCGCCGGGGAGTACAACGCGATGCCGGTGGTGCTGGCCGAACTCCATGCCATCACCGGGAACCGGGACTACCTGACCACGGCGGAGTGCTTCGTCAACACCTACCTGTTCGACGCGGCCGTCCACAACACCGACATCCTGGACGGCGAGCACGCCAACCAGCACATTCCGCAGTACCAGGGTTACCTGCGGATCTTCGAGTACGCCGCGCAGACGGACTACTACACCAGGCAGGACTACTACACCGCGGCCGTGAACTTCTGGGACATGGTGGTCCCGCACCGGATCTACGTGGACGGCGGCGTGGCCGGCCGCGGCGAGATCTTCGGCGCCCGGGACGTGGTCGCCGCGACGATCGGGACCTCCAACGCGGAGGGCTGCCCGCTGTACAACATGCTCAAGCTGAGCAGAAGCTTGTTCTTCCATACCTCGGATCCCAAGTACATGCAGTACTTCGAGCGCGGCCTGTACGGCCAGATCATCGCCAGGCGGCAGGACGCGCACAGCGCCACCGACCCGCTGGTCACCTACTTCCTGCCGGTCGATCCCGGCGCGGTCCGCGAATACCAGGGCAACCTCGGCGACTGCGACGGCGGGACAGGGCCCGAGGACCACACCAAGTTCCAGGAGTCCATCTACTTCCGCTCGGTCGACGGATCGGCCCTGTACGTCAACCTGTACATGGCGTCGGTGCTGCACTGGCCCGAGCGGGGCTTCATGATCGAGCAGTCCACCGCTTATCCCGAGGATCCGTCCGGCTCGGTCACTATTCGCGTGGCGGGGTCCGGCAGGCTGGACATCAAGCTCCGCGTGCCGTACTGGGTGCGGCGGGGGTTCACGGGGCGGGTGAACGGCGTGCGGCAACGGCTGGACGCGGTGGCCGGCAGCTATGTCACGCTCAGCCGGGAGTGGCGGCCGGGCGACATCATCCGCGTGTCGATGCCGTTCAGCCTGCGCATGGAACGAACGCCCGACCAGCCGCAGACCCAGTGCATCGCGTACGGGCCGATCCCGCTGGTGGTGCAGAGTCCTTCCGCGAGCTACCTGGAGCTCAGCTTCTACAGGGACTTCACGCTCTCCGGTGACCTGTCGCACGCCATCACGCCGGCCGGGGCGCCGATGACGTTCACCGCCAACGGGTACACACTCGTGCCCTTCTACCTGGACGACACGCACCCGTATCACGTCTACTTCCACCGGAGCGAGCCGGAGATCGTGTTCGGTTCGGCCGACTCGGGCGTGCCCAATCGGCAGCGGGCCGACGGGCTTTCGTTCCTCGACCTGGTCTGGGCGCAGGCGCCGTTCGCCAGCAAGGGGACGTTCCAGCACGCGGTGGCCGCAGTCGCGGCCGAATGGGTGCGGGCCGGCCTGCTCACCGCCGCCGAACAGCGGAAAATCGTGGCCGCCGCGTCCGCGGCCCACCTCGGGCCGTAGAGCCTGCCCTAACCGGGCCGCCCGGCTGGTTGCGCGCCGGCGGCATGCCGGGCGGAGGAAGCCACCGTGGGGACGGGAGGCAAGCCACACGCGGGAGGCGCGGTGAAACTTTCGCAGCGGCCTTGTCGCGGAAAACCATTTCTTTAGAGAAAGCCCACCTTATCCGCCATTGTCGCGGCTGGTGTTGACGGTGCCGGGCGGGAACGCCCGGATTTCTTGACGGGAACCGGGCGCGGCGATGAATGTGAACGCTAACAGCTCGGGGCGCCCCGGCGGACGCCGCCTGTATCGGGAAAAGCTTTGCCGAGGCTCATGGATGGGTGGATCTGGACAGTGAGTACAGCGACCATGGCCAGCCGGTTCCCGGCACGCCGCTGCCTGATATCGATCGCTTTCGCCGGGGTGATGCTGAGCACCAGCCTCACCCCGGCGCAAGGCGCCGCGCGGCAGCAGGCCGGGAGCTTCACGTCGACGGGCGTCAACGTGGGCAGCGGCCTGTGCATCGACGATCCCGGTTCGCAGACCGCCGCCGGGGTGAAGCTCATCCAGTGGGCCTGTAACGGCGGCAGCAATCAGACCTGGGCGTTCACCCCGGTCTCGGGCGCCGCGAACACCTACACGATCACCTCCTTCGCCGGGCTGTGCATGGATGTCTCGGGGCGTTCAGCCGCCGATAACGACCCGGTGATCCAGTGGTCGTGCAACGGGCAGACGAACCAGGAGTTCCGTGCCGCGCCGGTCACGGTGGGCGGGCAGGGCAACACGTTCGATCTGGTCGCGGCGCACTCGGGCAAGTGCATCGTGCCCTCGGGCGACTCGACGGCCGGTGACACGCCGCTGGTCCAGCTGCCATGCACCACCGCCGCCACCCGGGCGTGGCAGCTTCCCGGCTTCCCCTCCGGGACAGGCGGAGCCACGGGCGGCTACCAGGGCCTGCCCAGCGTCGGCCCGAATGCCTGCGGCGACTCCAGCTTGCCGCGCTCCTACGGCACCAACTTCCCGGCTCCCGCCGACCCGAACGGTCAGGGGTTCGCCGACGAGACCGCGATCGGCTGGGACGGGAACTACTGGCCGGTCTTTGCGTACCTGTCCGGCTCGTTCTTCGCCCGCGGCGTGCCCACGACGTACACCAGCGGCGGCACCAGCTACTGCGGCGCGATGTACACCTTCAGCGCCTATGACTACGGCGGCGCGCCCGGCCCCGGCTCGGTGCGGTGGACCGAGGACAGCGGCTATCTGCCGGCGATGACGACGACTCGGACCGTCGGCAGCGTGGTCATCTCGATCAAGGACTTCGCCGACAAGGTGACGATCGGCGGCAATCCCTTCATGCTCGTCTACGTACGGGTCTCGGTGACCAACAACGGCTCGGCGGCGGTCACGGTGCCCCCGGGCGGCTCGGGGCCGAACCTGCTCCGGCTGACCAGCTCGTCGCTGGACACGGTGCAGCCCGGCCAGACCAGCAACAACGACTTCCTCGCCGCCGTGGACAACTTCGGCACCGGGGCGGCGCTGCCCACCGGGCCGGCGCTGTCGGCGAGCGCGCCCGGCTACGACAGCGCCTACGCCGCGATGGCGGCCTACTGGAACAGCCGCCTGGCCGAGACCGCCAGCCTCCAGCTTCCCAACCTCACCCTGCCCAGCACCGGCGGCCTGGCGAACCCCGGGACGGCCATGACGAACGCGTTCAAGGCCGGCACCATCTACGGCCTGATCATGCAGGTCGGCGAGGCCCAGTTCTCCGCGGCCAACAACTACGCCTGGGTGCTCAACCACGACGTGCCCGGGGAACTTCAGGCCAGATTCGACAGCGGAGACTTCCGTGACGCGCAGAACCTGCTGCTCACGGCCCGGATATCGGAGGACCCGAGCTTCAACGAGGTCGGCGCCAACTGGTACTGGGACGGGGTGTGGAAGACGGTCGGCACCTGGGCCGACTACCTCCGGCTGACCGGGGACACCGCGTTCGTCAGCCAGTACTTCCACGATGACGCGAGCGGCTCCAGCCCGTGGGGACCGAGCCTGTACACGATGATGCGCAGCCTCTACCCCTCGCAGCTCGCCGCGGACGGCACGCTGGTGGCCAACGACGACAACGACTCCACCGGCCGCTGGCTGTTCAGCAACTTCTCCGCGCTGGAAGCACTCGCCGCCTACAAGTACATCGCCACCGTCATTGGCCAGACCGGTGAAGCACAGTGGGCCGGCGCCGCCTACACCAGCCTGCTGAACGCGCTGAACACCGTGGTCGGCAACAACGAGTCCGGCAACGGGTTCAGCTATCTGCCGTGCACCGTGGACCAGCCGAACTCCGCGAACCGGTGCGGCACGTACAACGACGCGAACTGGGCGTCGCCCGGCTGGGCCGGCCAGAACCAGTGGTCGACGATGCTGATGGGCGGCACGCTCAGCGGCCTCATCGGCGACCCCGGCCAGATCGACCGGATGTACCAGTGGGGTTTCGGGCGGCTGGCGGCAAACGGCCTGCCGTATCCGACCTTCGGCGCGTTCACCGGCTACTCCACCGCCTACAACACCGCCTACGCCAGCGACGGCCTGTACAGCAACAGCTACCGCGACCTGCCCATCACCAGTTACGCCTGGCAGATCCAGACGACCACCGGCGGCCCGAACGCCTGGTGGGAAGCCAACCGCAGCGGGCCGGACCCGGACAACCCGTGGGCGGGCAACCACGCGCCACCGGAGTTCGGCGCCTGCCCCTACGCGTGGCCCATCTCCGGCCAGCAGCTTGGGCTGCTGCAGTCGATCGCCGCGACCGGCCTGTCCGCGTCGGGCAGCGGACCCTACACCTATACCCAGCCGCTGTACATCGGCCGCGGCATCCCCGACACCTGGATCGCGCCCGGGCAGACCATCGCGGTCAGCAACCTCACCTCCGCCTACAACATCAGCTCGGGCAGCCGCGCCACCTTCGGTGTCTCGCTCGCCGTTACCCGCCCGGCGAGCACCCGCGTGGTCACCGTGACCATCAGCGGAAGCGCGCCCGGCGGCCCGGTGTACATCCAGCTGCCGGTCTTCGGCAGCACCGGGGTCAGCTCGGTCACCGGCGGCAGCTACGACGCGGCCACGCACACGGTGACCGCTGTCCCGGGAACGACTCAGATCACGGTCACGCTCGCAAGCTAGCGGGCGCGGTGACATGCCCGCGGTGGCCGGCGCTTGACCCAGCTTCCTCAGGGCCGCGGCGCGCCGCCGAAATCCGCTGGATCCGGCCAGTGCCGTCGTAGATCATACAGTTCATGGCGGTACGCGCGGTTATCTTCGACTGGGGCGGGACGCTGACCCCGTGGCACACGATCGACCTCGAGGCGACGTGGCGCGGGGTGTGCGAGCTGCACTTCCCGGTCGCCGAGGCCGCCGGGGCAGCCGCGGCGATCTGCGCCGCCGAGGGCGAACTGTGGCGGCTCGCTGACAGCTCACAGTGCAGCGCCACGCTGGAGCAGCTCTTCACGCGTGCCGGGGTCACCGTGCCCGACGGGTTCCTGGCGAGCTACTTCGCGGCCTGGGACGCGCATACGCTCACCGACCCCGACGCCGCCCCGCTGCTGCGCGAGCTCAGGGACCGCGGCATCAAGGTGGGCGTGCTGTCCAACACGATGTGGCCGCGCTCCGCGCACGAGCGCGTGTTCGCCCGCGACGCGGTCATCGACCTGATCGACGGCGCCGTCTACAGCAGCGAGATCCCCTGGGTCAAGCCGCATCCGGAGGCGTTCCGCGCGGCGATGCGCGCCGTGGGCGAAGCCGACCCGGCTGCCTGCGTGTTCGTCGGCGACCGGCCGTATGACGACATCTACGGCGCGAAGAGCGCCGGGATGCGCGCCGTCCTCAAGCCCAACACCGGGGTGCCGCCGTTTGACGGCGCGGTGCCGGACGCCGTCATCACCCGGCTCGCGGAGCTCCCCCGCCACCTCGACGCCTGGTAACGGCGGCCGCCTAAAAAATTCTCGGCAAAAACGTTGGCGCTGGGGGCCGCGCGCGCTCATACATGCGGGGAGCGGAGGGGGGAACCAGCGGGGCGCCGGGATGCTTGCTTGGAGGGGGGCAACGTTCCGGCGCCCCCCTGTCGAGCAGACGCACAGGCTTGACCGTGCCTTGCGGGAATCGTCAACGAGCGGGCGCTAACGGTCAATGACATCTCCGGCCTTCGCGGGCAGTCTGTGGAAGGAAGCCACGGCCATCACCGCGAGGCCGCGGGCTCTCACCGTCCAACCGGAGGAAGGGATCCTGTACATGTCAACGCTCACGGTCGAACAGGTCACGGTCACCCGCTCGCCCCGCGATCCCGGTGTCATGCCCATCAAGATGAATGACTTCGTGGATACCGGAAGAAGCGACGCAGACATCGACAACGACTACGACAACTGCATCAGCGGCGACCACGCGGATCAGCCGCCGTTCAATGACTGCTGAACCCGGCTGTAAAAGGAGTCGGTAATCCTTCCGGAAGACTACGTATCCGTATTCGTTGGGAGACTCCATCCATGACGACTCTCAGCGACCGGGCGGAGACCGCGCTCAGCGCGCGGCCTCTGCCCGGTCTGTCCCGTCTGATCGATCCCGTCGACGTGGCCACATTCCAGCGAGTGTACTGGGAACAGCGGCCCTTGGTCGTGCACCGTGAAGACCCCTGCTATTATGCGGGCCTGCTGACATTGGACGACATAGACCAGATACTCAATATGTCCAACGTTCTTCAGGATAATGTGCGGGTGGTGATGAATGGCAAGGAAACCCCGGTTTCCGAGCTAGTCAGCAGCGGGGGACGCAACGCCCGCGCGAATGCGCTGGAGGAACTTTACGCGCATTACCGCGATGGGTCCACCATCGTGCTCAACGCGCTGGAGCTGCGGTGGGAACCGCTGGCGCAGCTAGCCCGGTCGGTGGGGGCGGAACTCAGCGCCAAGCTGCAGATGAACATCTATCTCACCCCGGCCGGCTCGCAGGGATTCGCCGCTCACTACGACACCCATGACGTCTTCGTGGCGCAAGTCCACGGCAGCAAGCAATGGCGGGCTGCCGCAGGCACGCCCGCGCTGCCGCTGATGAGCCAGCCATACGACAAGTCGCAACCAGAGCCGAGTCCCGACCTGGAATTCCAGCTGAATGCGGGCGATGTGGTTTATCTTCCGCGGGGCACCGTTCACTGGGCGACGTCGAACGCCACCGCGTCGGCTCATATCACCATCGGCGTCCATCCGTTCCTCTATGAAGAGGTGCTGGTGGGCGCCATCAAGAAGGTGTTCGCCGAGGACGTGCGCTTCCGCGGGGGACTGCCGATCGGATTCGCCGCGGACGAGGCACTGCAGCATGGGGCCAGGACCACGGTGGCGGAGCTGATCGACGTGCTGCGGATGCGGCTATCGCCCGCGGACATGGTCGCGGAGGCGGTCACCCGGGCGGCGTCGCTGAGCACTCCCCCACTCCGCCACCACCTCACCGACCTCGAAGAACTGGGTGAGCTGTGGGTTGACACCCGGGTGCGCCGCCGGGCCGGCCAGCAGTCGTACCTCACCGTCAGCGACGACAGCGTCCGGCTGCACTTCAGCAACAAGGCGGTCGGGTTTCCCATCGGCGTGGCCCCGCAGGTGCGCTACGTGGCGGAGAACGACAGCGGCAGCTTCACCGCCAACGACATCCCCGGTGACCTCGATGAGCCGGGGCGCCTGGTCCTGGTGCAGACGCTGCTCAGGGAGGGCTTCCTGACAGTCGGCTAGCCGTGGGCGGCCGCATTCCCGGGCCAGGACGCAGCACGGCAAGCGAGGGGCCCGCCATGGAGAGGAAGGACCATGACCGGCGAGCCTGCAACCGGGCCGCGTGTACCTCTGCGCAGGATCGTCCGGCTGTTCAAGCCGTACCGCGCCAGGCTCGCCGGTGTCATGGCCCTTATCGCCCTGTCATCCGGGCTCGCTCTGGTCCCCCCGTTCGTGCTGCGGGCGATTCTGGACGTCGCGCTGCCGCACGGGCGGACGGGGCTGCTGACCGTGCTGGCCAGCGCGATGCTGGGCCTGGCCGCGGCCAGCAACGCGGCCGGCGTGCTCGAGTCGTACCTCTCACTGACGGTGGGCCAGCAGGTGATGAACGACCTGCGCAACGCGGTCTACACCCACCTGCAGCGTATGTCCCTGGCATTCTTCACGCGGACGCGCACCGGCGAGGTGCAGTCTCGTATCGCCAGCGACATCGGCAGCATGGGGACGACCGTCACCAGCGTCGCCACCGGCATCGCGGGCAACCTTACGACAGTGGGCGGCAGCCTAGCCGCCATGATCCTCCTCAACTGGCGCCTGACGATCGTGTCGGTGCTCATGCTGCCGGTGTTCGTGTGGATCAGCCGCAAGGTCGGGCACGAACGCCGGGTGATCACCCGGAAACGCCAGGAGCAGATGGCCACCATGTCGGCTCTGGTCGAGGAGTCGCTGTCGGTCAACGGCTTCCTGCTCGGGCGGCTCCTTGACCGGTCCCGGCCTCTCAGCGACGAGTTCGCCCGGCAATCCAAGAGCCTTTCGGACCTGACCGTCCGGTCCGCCATGGCCGGGCGATGGCGCCAGTCGAGCATCCAGGTCATCATGGCGGCGATGCCCGCCGCGATCTACTGGGCGACGGGCCTGACCGGCCACAACGGCCGGCCCGCCATCTCGGTCGGCACGCTGGTCGCGTTCACGAGCCTGCAGCAGGGATTGTTCGGCCCGCTGGTGCAGTTGCTACAGCTGGGCATCTCAGTCCAGAGTTCGCTGGCCCTGTTCGAGCGGGTCTTCGAGTACCTGGATCTGCCGCCAGACATCTGTGAGCCGTCGTGCCCGGTACCTCTCCCGCCAGCCCGCGGGCATGTTACGTTCGAGCACGTCGATTTCGCCTATGGCGACCAGCAGGTCCTGTACGACATCAACCTTGACCTGGCGCCAGGCAGTCATCTCGCCGTGGTCGGGGCTACCGGAGCGGGCAAGACCACGCTCGGCTACCTGGTGCCCCGTCTGTACGACGTGACCGCGGGACGTATCACGATCGACGGCGTCGATGTCCGCGACCTCGCCTTCAGTACGCTCGCCGACACCGTTGGCGTGGTATCCCAGGACACGCACCTGTTCCACGCCACCGTCGCTGACAACCTCCGCTTCGCCAAACCCGGCGCGAGCGAAGAGGAAATGGTTTCTGCCGCCAGGGCCGCCCAGATCCACGATCTCATCGCCAGCCTTCCGGACGGCTACGAGACGCTCGTGGGAGAACGCGGCTACCGGTTTTCCGGCGGTGAGAAACAGCGGCTCGCGATCGCCCGCGTCATGCTGCGCAACCCTCGCGTACTGGTCCTGGACGAGGCCACGAGCTCGCTGGACACCCGGACCGAACAGGCTGTCCAGCAGGCTCTGGAGAGCCTGTCGGCTGGCCGGACCACCATCACCATCGCTCACCGGCTGTCCACCATCCGTGGCGCCGACGAGATCATCGTCCTCGAGGACGGCCACATCGCTGAACGGGGCACCCATGAGGGTCTGCTCACCCGCCAGGGCCGCTACTGGGTGCTCGTCAGCGCGCTGCCCGCCGCCGTCATTAGCGATCACCAGAGAGTGAGCAATGATCGAACCCGGTACCTATCTCTTGTACAACGCAGGGTGCGCTAGCTGCACGTCGCTTGCCGAACAGGTTATCGCCGCCAGTAATGGCAGCCTGAAAATGGCCAGCCTGCGGGCGCCGGAGTTCAACAGAGTCCTCCGTGCGGTACGGCCGCTATGGCGATTCGAGCCGACACTGCTCACCGTGGACGGCCGGACCGCCCAGGTTGCGACGGGATTCTTGATGCGCTTTCGGCTGCTTTGGCTGCTTGGCCCGCGCCGAGCTATACGGGTCGCGAGAATAGCATCCCGCTTTGACGTTCCAGTCATCGGCATGGGAACGCTGAGCACTTACCCGGCGCGCATAGCTGAGGAGCAGTTGCGTAAGGTCGGGTCCGGTACCCGGGTGTGGGTACGGCTGGGCAGGCGATGGAAGATAAACGCCACACCCAAGACGCTGGTCTTGCGTTCCCGCTTGAAGAAGATCAAGCTCGCCCCGCAGGTCATCGAGGAGATACGTTACATGGCGAGCCTGGACGAGAATCAGGGCTTTGCGGCCTCGGCTATTCCGGGAACCCTGGATGAATCCAGGCGTGTCCGGCTCGTCCGCGTCCTGCTCCAAGCGGGTTTCCTCACGCTCACCCCGCCTCGTCCAAGGATATTTGCGACCCGGCTGAGGGGGCGGTACGGCACACCAGCCGTCCGTCACTGACATTCGCGTGCGGCAATTGGCCTGCGAGGGCCTGCTGGCGATACTCCTTCGGGGTCATTCCATATTTTTCCCGGAAAGACCTGCTGAAGTGAGCGGCACTGGAAAATCCGCGCCTTGCCGCGATAACATGGACTGGCTCGTCCCGCCACATTGAATCGGCCAGGTCGCGCCGGCACGCCTCCAGACGGCAAGCGCGAGTCCAGGCCGCAACCGTCTCATCCTCGGCGCTAAAGAGCTTGTGCAGCTGCCGGGTGGATATATAGTGCGCTGCGGCGATGGTGTCAGGGCTCAAATCCGGGTCACCGAGCCGCGCCCTGATGAAATCCTTGATTCGCAGCACCAATGCATTGTGCCGTGAGTGCGACGGCACCACCTCATCGGCTTCCAGTTCGTGAGCGATGAGCGCAGCGACAAGATCCACGATCGAATTCGCCAGGCGGGTGCGATCCGAAGGCTGGTAATGTTCGCAGTCCCGCACGGCCCGTTCGATAAAATCCCAGATCAGGAGGCCCATGCCGTCCCGTCCAGAGAACCGCTTCCCGAGAAGCTGACCGACGACCTTGCGAGGTAGCGGCAGCAGCTTCCGGGCGAACGTCACAATGATCAATTCGACCGTCTCGCCGTCCTCGCCCCGCCAGCCGCCGAAGGGAAGCGACGTGTCGAGCAAGAGGAAATGACGCGGCCCGAGCAGGGCCTGCCCCGCGCCCGTTTCAATTCCGCTCTTCCCCTGCGCTCCCAGGACCAGGCGGTACGCTTCCGGATCGCGCCGGCGGATCAGCGCCGGAGTCCGCACCGCCTCGTGCCGGGTCCGCGACGACATCGATAGAACGCTGAGTAGCCCAAGGTCAGCCGCCCCCAGCTCGGCCACGAAATCGGCTGGCCGCTCACGGCGCACATCGACCGGAGCGGTGAGGCTCAGGGCGGCATCCCGCCAGAACGCGAACCGCTCACGAACGGGAAGGTGCTGAGTGGTGAGCAGAGTGCGCATCGTCACCAGGTTTGCGCTCGGGCCCGTTGATGTACCGGGGCGGAGATCGTTATGCGCGCAATACGAGATATCGATTTCTCAGCCACCCGTGTAGTGTGTGAAAACGGATTACGCACTGTCAACTCTCTGCCGCTGATCAGCACCGATATCGTTCAAGTGCGGAGGTTCCCGCTGAGTTTGACGTGGCCTCCGTCCGGCAGAGCCGAGTAATCGATCTCTGACGAGAACCGAGATGACCTGCTCATCCATGCCTGTCCAGGTATGCGGTCGCGCCGCTACGGTAGGCGTATGCACGACAGCGAGGTGGTCGCGACCATCGTGGCGGGTGATCCCAGCGGGCTCGCCGAGGCCTACGACAGGTACGCGGCCCCGCTGCATTACTACTGCCGCTCGCTGCTTCGCGAGCCGGCGGACGCCGCCGACGCCGTCCAGGACACGTTCGTCATCGCGGCGTCCAGGCTCGGCGGGCTGCGTGACCCCGGCCGGCTGAGGCCGTGGCTCTACACCGTGGCGCGAAACGAGTGCCTTCGCCGGCTACGAGCGAGAGAGGCGACGTCGGCGCTCGAAGAGGCGCCGGACGTGACCGACGAGACAGCGGACGTGAGCGGGGAGGCCGAACGGGCGGAGCTGCGCACGCTGGTCCGCTCCGCCATCCGGGGGCTCAACCCCGGCGAGCAGGAGGTACTCGGGCTCCAGCTGCGCCAGGGGCTGGACAGTGGCGAGATCGCGGACGTGCTCGGGGTATCCCGCAACCATGCCCACGCGCTGCTGTCCCGGGCCCGCGACCAGCTCGAGACCGCCCTCGGCGTGCTGCTGGTGGCACGCACCGGGCGCCAGGACTGCCCCGCGCTCGACGAGCTGCTGGCCGGCTGGGACGGGCAGCTGACCCCGCTGCTGCGCAAACGGGTCAACCGGCACGTCGACCGGTGCCCGGTCTGCACCGAGCGCAGGCGCCGCGAGCTGCGCCCGGCGATGCTGTTCGGTATCGCGCCCGGTGTCGCGCTGCCGCTGGCCGCGGCCGGGCTCTCCGCCGGGTTCAGGGACGAGGTGCTCAGGCTCGCCACCGGGGACGGGCCCGCCACCGTGGCGTACCGGGCGGCCGTGGGGCACCGCGCGGGCCCGTTTGGTCACCATGGTTTCCCGAAACCACTGAGCGCCCCTCAGCCATGGTGGCGACGGCGCCACGTGCAGACCTCGGCCGCAGCGGTGGCGGTCGCGGCCGCGGCGGCGGCGATCGCCGCGGCGGTGCTCGGCGGGACACCCCACGCCGGCCCGTCGGCCGCGGGCGTGCCGCCGGGCATCGCCGGCGGAGCGGGCGGCGGCGGTCACGGAGGCCAGGGCGGCCGGGGCGGCCAGGGCGGCCAGGGACCTGGGGGGCACGGCCCCGCGGCACAGCCCGGCGTGACGGCCGGCGTCGTGGGGACCTCCAGCCCCTCGCCAGCCCCGGGAACGTCGGCCTCCCCCACCACCGGCGCCTCACCGACCACGTCGCCGGGCGGCCCTGGCCCGTCGCCGGGGTCGCCGGGGCCGTCGACATCGGGCCCGTCCCCGTCGTCACCGGCCCCCTCGTCCTCGTCCTTGCCGCCTCCGCCTCCGCCGAGGCAGGGAACGCTGGCCGTGTCGCCCGCGACGATCGTGCTCACGCCGCTGCTCGGCAGCACGATCACGCTGACCGCCGGGAACGGGCCGGTGAACTGGTCGGTCTCCGAGCCATCGAGCCTGCTCGGCAAGCTGGTGGTCTCGCCGTCGTCGGGCACGCTGGCCGCCGGCCAGTCGGTGCAGGTGACGGTCACCGTGGCCGGCATCGCGTCGCTCGACACACAGCTGACGGCGAATCCCGGCGGCGTTCCGGTCACGGTGCTGATCGGCGTCGGCCTGGCCCGCGGGCGCGGCTAGCGGCACGGTCAGCGCACCTGGCCTGTACGTACAGGTCACCGGCGCGGTCCCGCGGCGGCTGGACACCGGCGGGCGCGAATCGGGAAGGCCCATCTCGTTCATGCCTGTGCGGGAACGCGGTGGCGGGGATTCGGTGGCGTGGATACGGTAGGGCGCATGTGCGACAGCGTTGTCGTTGCGGCCATCGTGGCGGGTGATGTCAGCGGCATCGCCGAGGCCTATGACCGGTATGCGACATCCCTGTACGCCTACTGCCACTCGCTGCTGGGTGAGCCCGCGGACGCCGCCGGGGCCGCGGACGCCGCCGCCGCCGTCCGGGACACGTTCATCATCGCCGCGTCCACGATCGGGGCGCTGCGTGACCCCGGCCGGCTGCGCGCGTGGCTGTATGCCGTGGCACGGAACGAGTGCCTTCGCCGGATACGCGCGAGGACGGCGGCGCCCGCGCCGGAGGAGACGCCGGCGCGGGAAGAGCCGGCACACGTGACCGGCCTGACAGCGAACGCCGGCGCGGCCACCGAACCGCTGGATCCGCGCGATCTTTTCCGCTCAGCCATCCCCGGGCTCAGCACCGGCGAGCGAGAGGCACTCCTGCTGCGGCTGGGCCTGGGGGCGGACAGCGCCGGGATCGCCAGCGTGCTCGGCCTCTCCCGTAATCACGCGCACGCGCTGCTCTCCCGCGCCCACGATCAGCTCCAGATCGTGCTGGGCGTGCTGCTGGTGGCCCGCGCCGGGCGCCGGGACTGCCCCGCGCTCGGCGAGCTGCTGGCCGGCTGGGACGGGCGGCTGACCCCTCTGCTCCGCACGCGCATCAGCCGCCACATCCAGCGGTGCGAGGCCTGCACCGTGCGAAGGTACCGTGAGCAACGCCGGGGGGTGCGCCCCGCCATCGCACCGGCCGGCGCGCCGCCGCCCGCGGCCGGGCTGCCGTCCGGGTTCAGGGACGAGGTGCTCAGGCTCGCCACCGGGGACGCGCCCGCCACCGTGGCGCACCGGGCGGCCGTGGGGCAGCGCGCGGGCCCGTTTGGTCACCATGGTTTCCCGAAACCGCTCGATCCTCCGAAGCCGGGCTGGCGCTCGCGGCGGGCGCGGACCGTGGCCGCCGGGGTGACCACGGCCGCCGCCGTCCTGGCCGCGGCCGCCTTGACCGGCGGGACGCACCGCGCGGGCCCTCCGCCCGCGGGCGCGGCTCCTCGCATTACCGGCTATGTGGAGGGCGCCGGCCCTGGCGGCAGCCGGGCGCCGGGCAAGCACGGCCGCTCAGCGCGGCCCGGCGATCCAGCGAACATCGCCGGGACCGCGAGCCCCTCGCCAGCGGCCGGCGTCCCGCCCACGGCGTCGCCGGCCGCGTCGCCGACCGCGTCGCCCTCCGGTCCCGGCGCGTCGCCGAGTTCGCCGCCGCCGCCCACTCCGGGGCCGCCGGCCAGGCACGGCACACTGTCCGTGTCGCCGACGAACATCGCCCTCGCGCCGCAGAGCAGCACGCTCACCGTGACCGCCAGGAACGGCCCGGTGAACTGGACCATCTCCGAGCCATCGGGCCTGCTCGGCGAGCTTGTCGTCTCGCCGGCGTCGGGCTCGCTCGCGTCCGGGCGGAGCACCAAGGTGACCATCACCGGCAACGGCGTCGCGTCGCTGGACACGCAGCTCACGGCGAATCCGGGGAACGTGACGATCACGGTGCTGATCGGCCTTGGCCTCGCCGCCGGGCGCGGTTAGCGGCCCCGGCAAGCAGAAATGTGGATCATCAGGCGCACGCCCGGCGGCATGATGGGCGATAGCGCTTGGAGGAACACATGGACAAGAAGTGGTGGACCCTGCTTGCGGTCTGCGCGGGGATCTTCATGCTCCTGCTCGACGTCACGATCGTCATCGTCGCGCTGCCGGAGATCCAGAGCGGCCTGCACGCCAGCTTCAGCGACGTGCAGTGGGTGGTGGACGCCTACGCGCTCACGCTGGCCTCACTGCTGCTGACCTCCGGTGTCCTCGCCGACCGGTACGGCCGCAAACTCCTGTTCAGCGTCGGCCTGGCGATCTTCACGATCGGCTCGCTGCTGTGCGGCCTGGCACAGGATCCGCTGATGCTGATCGTCTCGCGCAGCGGGCAGGGTGTCGGCGGCGCCATCATGTTCGCCACGTCGCTGGCGCTGCTGGGGCACAGCTTCCGCGGCAGGGACCGGGGCGTGGCGTTCGGGGTGTGGGGGGCGATAACCGGCATCGCCGTGGCCCTCGGGCCGGTGCTCGGCGGCGTGATCACCAGCGGTATCAGCTGGCGGGCGATCTTCCTCGTCAACGTCCCCGTCGGGGTCGCGGCCATCACGCTGACCCTCTGGCGCGTCGGGGAATCGAGGTCGCCGCGCCCCGCACCGCCGGACTGGGCCGGGTTCGCGCTGCTGACCGCCGGGCTGGTGAGCCTGGTCTACGGGCTGATCCGGGCCGGCGAGCAGAGCTGGTCGGAAACCGGTGTGATCGCCTGCCTGACGGCCGGGGCAGCCCTGCTCGCGGCGTTCATCGTCATCGAGCGCCGGGTGGCCAACCCGATGTTCGACCTCTCGCTGCTGCGCACGCCGACGTTCGCCGGCGGCTCCATCGCCGCGTTCGCGATGAACGGCTCGCTGTTCGCGGTACTGGTCTACCTGGTCCTGTATCTGCAGGACATCCTCGGCTACTCCGCGCTCGGCGCGGGCTTCCGGCTGATCATCATCAGCGGCGCGCAGCTCGTCACCGCGACCCTCGCCGGCCGCCTCAGCGAGCGCGTCCCGGTCCGCTGGCTGATCGGGCCGGGCCTGCTGCTGACCGGCATCGGGCTGATCCTGATGGCGGGACTGTCGGGCGGCAGCACCTGGACGCACCTGATCCCGGGCTTCGCCGTCTCCGGCCTCGGCGCCGGGCTGGTCAACCCGCCGCTGGCCTCGACCGCGATCGGCGTGGCGCCGCCGCACCAGGCGGGGATGGCCTCGGGCGTCAACTCGACGTTCCGCCAGATCGGCATAGCCACCGGTGTCGCGGCGCTCGGCTCCATCTTCGGAGCCGCGATGCTTCGGCACCTGGAGTCGGTACTCGGGCCGTCGCTGGCCGCGGACGCGCCGCGGATCGTCGCCCTGACCCGCCAGGGCGCGATCGGCCGGCTGCTGGCGAGCCTGCCTCCCGCGGCCCGCGGTCACGTCGTCCTGGCCGTCAAGTCCAGCTTCACCGCCGGCGTCAACGACCTCCTGTATGTCACCGCCGGGGTCGCTCTCGTGGGAGCGGCCTGTGCTACGGTCCTGATTCGCGGCAAGGATTTCGACCGTACCGGCCGCACCGGCGCGGCGGGAGCCGCTGGGCAGGCGCGCGAGGCGGGGCGCGAAGCGGCACGCACCCGAGGCAGGCTCGGAACGGCACGCGCCCGAGGCAGGAACGAAGCCGGAAGCGATCGACCTCCCCGAGACCCGGCTCTGCCTTAAATCCCGGGACGGTAACTAACCTCATCGATCGCTATCCGGCCCTGCAGCACACAGGTAACACCCCCGCTGCCGGCAGCCGGCCCCTGCGCGGGGCCAAATGCGCCAGCGGCCCCACTGGGCGGGGCCAAATGCGCCAGCGGCCCCGCCGCCATCGTGAGCCCGGATCGCGGCCATCCAGAAAGTCCGGCGGCCCTTACCGGCGGAGCCCTTTGGAACAATGGTGCCTCCACGAACCCCTGGCGATCCATCGGGTTCGGTGCCACGCGATCTCGATAGACGGTCATGGTCCTGCCTCGGCAAAGGAAGTGGGCATGGTCCTCTGTATTGCATGGGCACACAATTTCGATTAAGCTATTTTAGCTGATTCTGAAACATTCAGAATCAGGCGGGCCGCCGTGGTGTTGGAGCACCGGCGACGGCCCTAGACCATCCCATCCACCCAACGGACGGAATGACCATGGACACCATCTTTCCTCAGCGCGGGCACGCCGTGACCGCCTCCCCCGCAGCACCGCTCGCCGTCACCGGCGCGGCCCCCGCACCCCGGGACCGGCTGAACCGGCTCGCCGGCCTTGACCAGGAAGACAAGACCGCAGGCCTGGTATGGCTGGCGATCCATTCTCCTGCCGGTCGCGCCGATGCGCAGCGGCCCGGCTGCCCGGGGCGGATGGAGCTCGAAGATCATGCCACGTCCTGCCGGGCGCGTTCGGCGAGCTTGGCGTCCACCCCGGCTTGCAGCGCCTCGGCCAGCATCCGCCGGGCGCCCTCACGGACAATCTCATCGATCAGCGACGGTGCGTGATCCTTCCCGCCCTCGTGGCCAGAGCCGTTGCCAGGGACTATGGTGAGCATCGGGCTGTACCTTCCCGGCCGGCGCGCCAACGCCGGTCATTGCTTGAGACTCGACACGGTCACCGGGAAAGTACACCCCTTCCCAGCCGGTCCACAGGTCTCAAGCATTGCTCGCGCCGCCGATGAGCAGCATGCGTAGTCGGTACCTGTGGCGGTTGCGGAAGCTGCGGGCGATTCAAGGCGCTCCACTGATCCGCCGTTTGCAGGCGGAGGGAGTCTCCCCGCAGTGCCTGGCGAACGATCGAGCGAACGCCCCGGCGTCGTCGAAACCCACGGCGATTGAGACCTCGAGGACGGAACGGTCCGGCTGGGCCAGCAGGGCCATGGACGAAGCACACGGATTCGCGGGGGCTACCCGAGCTGGTCGCGGCGGCGTGCCAGGGAGGCGGGTCTCGGCGGTGTTGCCCGCCAGCTCGATGGCTTTGTCGTACGCCCGCTGGCCTAATGTCCGGCCAGCTCAGCTACGACCGGAGCGAGCGCGTCGGCGGAGTCGGCGCCGAAGACGAAGTAGGAGAAGCCGGTCTCCTCCCGTCGCCGCTGGATCTCCTCGGCGGCTGCCGCGGGGTCATCCGGAAGTACCGCCAGCGAGTCCGCCGCGCGAAGCGCAGCAGGGTCGGTGTCGGGGGGCGCCATGAACGGCGCGACTGTGTCGCCGATTACCGGCACGTGGAGCGCGAGTTCAACGTCCCGGATGGCGCGGAAGTCGCGTGCCAGCCGTGTGATTTCGACCCGATCCTCTCCCGGCATCAGTGCGAAGGTGACCGTGTCTGCGACCTCGGCCGCCAGTGCCCGGGCCTTCGGCCCGCGCACGGCCATCACCACCGGCGTGTGCAAGTCGGGGCCGTCGAGATCTCGCAGCGCCGTCACGGTCTCACGCACCTGGGCCAGCCGCTCGCCCGGCGGAACCACGGGCAGCCCCCGTTCGCGGAGTTCGTCTTCAATGCCAGGCCTGCCGGTGCCGATGCCCATCTCGAAGCGACCGTCAGTGAGCACCGACAGCGAGTGCGCTTCCCACGCCGTCATCCATGGCGGGCGGAACGGGGAGGCATACACCCAAGTGCCCACCCGCAGGTCGGCAACGGTGGCCGCGACGGCCAGCGTGGGGGCAGGCACCGGCTGCCATTGCGGGACGTCGGGCATCAGCAGCGTGGAGTATCCGCTGCCGGCGATGCGGCGCACCCGGTCTCGCCACGTCGGCAGGTCAGTTGTGAGCGGGGCAACGACCCCGAATCGGAAGGGTCTGGTTCCGCCAGTTGCCGTCGAATCGGTCATCATTCCTGTCCTGATCAGTAGAGATGGTTCCGGTCCTGCTATGTCACGTGCTTCATGATCGTGGTCCCTTTCTCCCCGGGCGCCCTGGTCGGCGTCTCACCCCTGCTACGAACGCCGCTGCCCCGATCCGACACCGCGTCCCGGAAGTTCTGCCGAGGATCTTCCGGTACGCCGGTTGTCAGCGATCCAGGTTCGGGTGAGCGTGCTTCATCTACATCATGCGCGCCCAGTGCGGACGAACTCTGGGACCAGATGGACAGCGGACACCCTGACTCGTCGTCGGCACATGCCGCCGACCGGAAGCTGTTCGTCCTGCATCGGCTTACCACTCGCTGCGGTTCGTGCGGCGAGGTAGCCGGTCCAGTCACGCGGCACGGCAAGTCGGCCTGGACGCCGGTACCTCGGGGATGCCGTCTTGCCGGTCACGCCTGCGCGCTCCGCGCCGGTAAGTCCATGCGAGTGTGATCAGGAAGGTGATCGCGATTCCGCCGGCGATGGCGAGCACGGCCGTCCTGATCCCGCCGCTGGTGGCGATCCGCAACGCGTTGCCGTCAAGTCCGCGGGAGCTGGCATTGGCGATCAGGACCAGCACGGCGAGACCGGCCGCGGCGCCGATCCCTGAACCGGTGGTGACGATCCCCGAGGCGAGTCCCTGCCGATGGCCGGGCACTCCGGTCGCCGCTGCGATGTACATGGTCGTGAACACGGTGCCGTCGCCGGCGCTGACCGCGATCAAGCCGGGCACCAGCCAGGTGTAGGAGCCATCGGGCGTCAGCGCGAGCCCGAGCAGGCAGGCGCCGCCGGCGCCGGCGGCAAGCGCGCCGAACAGGGTGCGCGGCACGCCGATCCGGGTCACGATGGGTCCCGCCAGCACCGAGCCGGCGACCACCACCGCGGTGGGCAGCAGGAACCCGAGGCCGGTGGCCAGCGCGCCATATCCCCGGACGTCCTGGAGATAGATGGACAGGAAGTACAGCAGTGACCCGAACGTGGCGGTGAACATGAACGCGACTGTCACGGCCAGGACGAGGCTGGGGTTGGTCAGCAGGCGCAATGGCAACAGCGGATCGGTGCTGCGCCACTCGATCACCGTGAACGTTGCGAGCAGCAGGAAGCCGGCGGCCAGGGCGGCCACGATTCCCGGCGAGCCCCACCCTGCGTCCGGCCCGCGCACCAGGGCGGACACCAGCAGGGTCACCGCGACGGTGACGCTCAGCGCGCCGGGCAGGTCGAACCGTCGCCCCGCCCCACGTGCCCGGTCGGCGTCAATGAGCGCGAACGCCAGGACGATCGCGGCGCCGGCCAGCGGAACGTTGACGAAGAATACCGCCTGCCACCCGAAAGCCTGCGTGAGTACCCCGCCGAGCAGGACCCCGACGACCAGGCCGGCAGCGCCGGCTCCGCCCCATACACTCAGCGCGCGGTTGCGGTCGCGTCCCTCGGCGAAGGTCGTGTTGATGATCGCCGAGGTGCTGGGGAAGACCAGCGCGCCGCCCAGGCCCTGCAGCGCGCGGCTGCCGAGCTGGACGAGCGGCACGGTGGCCAGTCCCCCGGCGGCCGACGCGACGGCGTACAGCGCCAGCCCGGTGACCAGCACCCGGCGCGGGCCGAGCAGATCCGCGGCGCGGCCGCCGAACAGCACGAATCCGCTGGAGGCGATCGCGTATGCGCTGATGACCGCTTGGAGAGTCTGGGCAGAGTAGCCCAGGCCGGTTCTGATCTCGGGCAGGGCGACCACGACGATGTACTGGTCCAGGGACACGATCAGCATCGCGAACGACAACAACGCCAGCCGCGCAGCCCGGCGATCGCGGCGCGGCGCGGCGGACTCCGCCCAGGTCATTGTGGGCTTCGGCACCAGGTGTACCCCCTGTCAGGTAGCGGAGCGGTTCTCCCGCGAGCACGTGAAATGAACTGTACGCTACAGTTCATATGAACACAATAGTTCAGTTCAGTTGAACTGCACGGGTCAGTTCATAGGCTTGGTATCATGCGGGCATGACCGGAGTGCGACGGCGGACGCCCACCGGCGAGCGCGCCGATCTCAAGCGGCGAGCGATCGTGGACGCCGCCCGCGAGGTATTCCTTGCCCGCGGCTTCGAAGCCGGCATCGATGTCATCGCCGAACGGGCCGGCGTCTCGAAGGTGACGATCTACAACCACTTCGGGAGCAAGAGCGAGTTGTTTCTCGCGGTCATCCGCGATGCCCTCGAGGAGGCACTCCAGCAGCCGACGGTGGCCTTGAAGAAGAGCCTGGCTGAGTCCACCGACATCCGGGAGATCCTCGTGCAGACGGCGCGAGGGTGGGTGGCGGGTATGGCGCGGCCCCAGGTGCTCGCGCTCCGCGCACTGGTCGCCAGCGAGGCACAGCGGTTTCCCGAGCTCGGCCGGGCGTGGAAGGCCAACGGCCCCGACCTGACATCTGCCATCCTCGCCGGGGAGTTCCGCAACCGGATCGATGCCGGTGAACTCAACATCCCCGATATCGACCTCGCTCTGATCCAGCTGTACTCCCTCGTCCTTTACCCGCACTTCACCCACATCGCTTACGGCGAACGAATCGACAAGAAACGCACACACGAACTCATCAACCATGGCGTGGACATGTTCCTCACCTACTACTCAGCCAAGAACGACAACACAGGTGGCAAGAGGAGATCTGTGCCCGATCGTGAGCGCTCACGGCGCTGAACTGCTCGCCCGGGCGGGGCCGGATGTGATCCGGCGGGCGCAGGCCTGTCTCAGCTCGTGCGCGGCGCGGCGATCCTGGCCATTCAGGACGGCGGCACGCGGGGCAGACGTCGCCGACGGCTCAACGTCCGGCGAGGCCGCCGTCCTGCAGCGCGGCTTCGTCAACCACGCCGGGCAGGTCCCGGGCTGAGCTCGCGCCCCGGCGCGGTAGCCCGTCAGCGCGCCCAGGCCGAGCCGGCGGTGGCCCGCTCGGCCTGGGCGCGCAGGGCCTGGATCGCGCGTGCCGGGTCGTCGGCGCCGTAGACGGCCGAGCCTGCCACGAACACGTCGGCGCCGGCGTCGGCACAGCGCTCGATGGTCTCGGCGCTCACCCCGCCGTCCACCTGCAGCCATACGGCTCCCCCCTGCCTGGCCACCAGGGCCCGGGTACGGCGGAGCTTGGGCAGCACCATGTCGAGGAACTGCTGGCCGCCGAAGCCCGGCTCGACGGTCATCAGCAGCAGCATGTCGACCTCGGGGAGCAGGTCCTCGTACGGCTCGACCGCGGTACCCGGGTTGAGGGCGAGCCCGGCGCGGGCGCCGGCGGCGCGGATCGCGCGCAGCGTTCGCACCGGGGCCCGCGCCGCCTCGGCGTGGACGGTCACGTTGCCGGCTCCGGCCTCGGCGTAGCCCGGCGCCCAGCGATCCGGGTCATCGATCATCAGGTGGCAGTCGAGCGGCAGGCTGGTGTGCTTGAGGAGAGCCTCGACCACCGGCAGGCCGATGGTGAGGTTGGGCACGAAGTGGTAGTCCATCACGTCGACGTGCAGCCAGTCGGCGACGCCGGAGACCGCGGCGGTCTCGTCGGCAAGCCGGGCGTAGTCGGCGGACAGAATGCTGGGCGAGATCTGAACAGCCATATAGACGCGAGTGTAGAGTGCCACCGGCGCGGCCTCATCCCGTGACCCAGGGAAATCCGGCGGGTGCCTGCTCGCGTGGTCGCCGGCGCGGGTCGGGGAGAATGTCGTACCTTGCTGTTATGGTCGATTTTCAGTTCGACCGAACTTCACGGGAGGTTACCCGGTGCACACTGAGCCATCGACCGCTCTCCTCGACCGCGTCCGCAAGCTGCTGGCGAAGGCCGAAGACGAGGGTGTCACCCCGCACGAGGCCGAGGCGCTGACCGCCAAGGCCGCCGAGCTGATGGCCCGCTATGGCATCGACCGCGCCCGGCTCGCCGCCACCCAGCCGCACACCGACAAGCCGGACAACCGCGTCATTGACATCGACAATCCGTGGGCAACCGTCAAGGCCCACCTGCTGACCGGGCTCGCGACCGCGCTGCGCTGCCAGTGCGTGCTGCTGGCCCGCCGCATCCCCGGCAGCCGGGTGCACGTCTTCGGCTATGCCTCCGACCTGGAGCGCGCCGACATCCTGTACACGTCCCTGCTCGTCCAGATGGCCCGCGGCCTGGCCGCGGCCATCATCCCCGCCACCGCGCACAATCCGCGCGCCTGGCGGCGGTCCTGGATGCTCGGCTACAGCGCGGCGGTGGTCGCCCGGGTCAAGGCCGCCGAGCAGGCCGCGGCGGAGCACGCCGACGACGGTCGGCCGTCCTCCGGGCCGTCGACCGCCCTGGTGCTCGCGGACCGGGCGCTGACCGTGCGGCTGCAGTGCGAGCAGGCCTATCCGAACACCCGCAGGACCCGCATCACCTACAGCGGCAACGGCTACCACGCCGGCTACCGGGAAGGCGAGAAGGCCGACATCGGCGGCCCGCGGATCCGGCCGCGCTCAGCCCCCGCCCTGGCCCGGTGACACGGGCGGCGCGGGACGGCGGTGAAACGGGGCGGCACGGGAGGCGATCAGGCGAGCCGGTGCGGGAGGGTGATCAGGCAGGACGGTGCGGGAGGATGATCACGCGAGACGGCGCAGAATGGCGATGAAGATGGCGTCCGTTCCGTGGCGGTGCGGCCACAGCTGAGCGAACAGAGGGCCCGGCGAGCGCAGGCCCGGGACCTCGGGGAGAAGGGCCGGCGCGTCGAGCACTTCGGCGCCGCCGTCCGCCACGACGGCCTCGACGACCTCCCGGGTCTCGGCCACGTGCGGCGAGCACGTCACGTAGGCGACCAGGCCGCCGGGCCGCGCCGAGGCTATGGCGGCGCGGAGCAGCTCCCGCTGCAGCCCGGCGAGGGCCGCCACGTCGGCTGGCGACTTGCGCCACCGCGCTTCGGGGCGCCGCCGGAGCGAGCCGAGGCCGGAGCAGGGGACGTCGGCCAGGACGCGGTCGAAGACGCCCTCGCGCCAGGGGATCCGCGTTCCGTCGGCGGCCACGACGGCCCCGGGGGCGATCGCCGCGCGGACCAGGGCGGCGCGGTGCGGGTGGATGTCGGAGGCCACCAGCCGGGCGCCACGCCCGCCGGCGAGGCCGCGCAGCAGTCTCGCCTTGCCCCCCGGGCCCGCGCACAGGTCGAGCCACAGCCCGTCGGGGCCGTCCAGCGCGGCGCGGAAGAGCGCCAGGGCGGCGAGCTGGCTCCCCTCGTCCTGGACCGCGGCGCGCCCGGTGGAGACCAGGTCGCGCGGGTCACCGCCGGGCAGCACGAACCCGAACGGCGACCAGCGGGTCGGCTCGGCACCCTCCGGCATGATCTCGGCACGATCCGCGGCGCCGGGTACGGCCGCCAGGACGACCGAAGGTCTCTCGTTGCCCGCGGCAAGCGCGGCCTCTGTCTCCTCGCCACCTGGCGCGTCGCCGAGCGCCTCGCCGAACGCGTCAACGATCCAGCGAGGATAGCTGTACCGCACCGACAGGTAACCGGCCGGATCGGACTCGCGCGGCGGCGCGACGATCGTCAGCCACTGGCCGAGGTCCCGCGTGGCCACCCGCCGGAGCACCGCGTTGACGAACCCCGACGCGCGCGGGCCGGTGACGTCCTTCGCCAGGTCAACGGAGGTGGCCACGGCGGCGTGGCTGCCGATCCTGGTGGCGAGCAACTGGTGCGCGCCCATACGGAGCACCTCGCGGACCGGCGGGTCCACCCGGTCCAGGCGCCGGTCGCTGCAGGCTGTCAGCACGGCGTCGTAGGTGGCACGTCCCCGGAGCGTTCCGTAGGTCAGCTCGGTGGCCAGGGCCGCGTCGCGGCCCGCGATGCCGCGTTCGGTCAGCAGCCGGGGAAGCAGCAGGTTCGCGTAGGCGGTGCGGTCCGCGACCGCGCTGAGCACGTCATAGGCCGCACGCCGTGCCGGATCCGCACGGCCGGGCCGCCGTCCGGCGGGACCCCGCGCGCCTCCGCCCGGATCACGGCCGGCGCGGCGGGTGCCTGTTGGCCCAGCCGCCACGTCAGCCCAGCCGCAGGGAACTCGGGGCGCCGTGCGGCGGGCGAAGTCCCCGCGCCCAGTCCGCGGCCCGCATGCGGCGCTTGCCGGGTGGCTGGACGTCGCCGAGCCGCACCGGATGCGATCCGGTGCCCGCGTAGACGGCGTCGCGTTCCGCGCGCAGCTCGCCGGGCGCCAGAGACCAGGGAACCGCCGGGGCGAGGCCGTTCGAGCGGGCCAGCGGCCACAGCTTCAGCCTGCCGCCGTCGAATTCGGTCCACGCTCCCGGCTCCGGGGTGCACGCGCGGATCAGCCGGTCGATGACGTACGCGGGCATCTTCCATTCCACGCGCGCGTCGGCGGGGGTGATCTTGGGCGCGAGGCTGACGCCCTCCGCGGGCTGCTCGGCCGGGACCAGCGTGCCGTCCTCGATCCCGTCCAGGGTCGTCACGAGCAGCCGGGCGCCGGAGACCGCGAGCCGGTCCAGCAGGTCGCCGGTGGTGTCGGCCGGCCGCACCGGTTCGGTCACCACGCCGTACACCGGGCCAGCGTCCAGGTCGGCGACGATGTGGAAGGTCGTTGCCCCCGTGATGTCGTCGCCGTGCAGGATCGCGTGCTGCACCGGCGCCGCGCCCCGCCACGCGGGAAGCAGCGAGAAGTGCAGGTTGACCCAGCCGTGCGGCGGGATGTCCAGCGCCGCCTGCGGAAGCAGCGCGCCGTACGCGGTCACCGGGCAGCAGTCCGGCCCA
>Ga0213875_10000541_pt1 | contig 30955 bp, 27 predicted proteins | sample BarmaccomBMRX_R8_FD_160105 | JGI IMG/M metagenome (GOLD analysis project Ga0213875, IMG submission 160105) | Root-associated microbial communities from Barbacenia macrantha in rupestrian grasslands, the National Park of Serra do Cipo, Brazil - RX_R8 | ecosystem: Host-associated > Plants > Roots...
GTTGTTCAGCCCCGCGTTGTCGCACAGGCCGGTGGCGAGGTACACGATCGTCGTGCGCGCGTACGGCATGTTCGGCGACGTCGGAATCCAGCGCAGGCCGGTCTCGCTCCACACCATCGTGCGCGACCAGCCGTCCATCGGGATGACGCGCAGCGTGCAGCCGATGCCGAAGTGGTCGTTGAACATCCGCGCGAGCTCGCCGACCGTCATGCCGTGGCGTTCTGGAATCGGATACAGGCCGACGAACGATTTGTACTTCGGCTCGAGCACGGGCCCGTCGACGAGCGCGCCGCCGACCGGGTTGGGACGGTCCAGCACCCAGACTTCCTTGCCGTACTGCGCCGCCGCTTCCATGACGTACGCCATCGTCGACACGTACGTGTACGGCCGCGCGCCGACGTCCTGGATGTCGAACAGTAGCACGTCGATCCCGTCGAGCATCGCCTTCGTGGGACGGCGCGTCGCGCCGTAGAGGCTGTGCACGGGCAGCCCCGTGCGCTCGTCGACGGACGACGCGACCGTCGCGCCGGCGCTCGCGCCGCCGCGGATGCCGTGTTCCGGCCCGAACAGCGCCTTCACCGCGATCTCACCGTTGCGGTGCACCGCGTCGACGAGCGGTTCGCCGCTGGACAGCACGCCGCTCGGGTTCGTGACGATGCCGACGGCGCGCCCGTGCAGCTCGCGCCACAGTTCGTCGACGAACGCGTCGTCGCCGAGCCGCACGCGCGGCTGCGCGGCGCGCACCGCGAGCGGCGCGGCGGCCGCGGCGGCCGCCGACGCGAGGAACGCCGACCGGCGCATCAGACGAACTCGGGCCGAACCGACGGCGGGATGAGACCGGCGCGCGCCGAGCGCGCGAAGAAGTCGTCGACCGCGGCGATGCCTTCGTCGCCGACGTCGTCGCTGTAGGCGTTCACGTAGAGGGCGATGTGTTTGCGCATCACCTCGTCGTCCATCTCGAACGCGTGCTCGCGCACGTAGCCGATGACGTCGCCCTCACGCTCGCGTGCGAACCGAAGGCTGCGCCGGATCGCGTCGTCGATCGCACGCGCGTCGTCGACGGGCACGTCGCGCCGCACGAGGATCGCGCCGAGCGGGATCGCGTTGCCCGTGTCGTGCTCCCACCAGTCGCCGAGGTCGATGACCTGTTCGAGGCCCGCGCTCTCGTACGTGAACCGCGACTCGTGGATGATGAGCCCGGCGGCGACCTCCTCGTTCGCGACGGCGTCCACGATGCGATCGAAGCGCATCTCCCGCACCTTCGGCTCGTGCCCGAGCGCGAGGCGCAGCAGCGCGAACGCGGTCGTCATGCGGCCCGGGATCGCGAACGTCGCGTCGGCGGCGAAGTCGGTGAGCACCGGGGCGCGCGTGTCGACGCCGGGGCGCGCCACGACGAGCGGCCCGCAGCCGCGTCCCAGCGCTCCGCCCGAACGCAGCACGCGATACTTCTCGAGCACGTACGGGATCGCGCCGTAGCTGACTTTCGTCAGCTCGTAACGGCCCTCGCGCGCCGCGACGTTGAGCGCCTCGACGTCGTCGAGCACGACGTGGACGTGCGGCGCGCCGTCCAGCAAGCCGTTCGCGAGCGCGGCGAAGATGTACGTGTCGTTCGGGCAGGGCGAGTACGCCAGCGTGTAGCGCTTCGTGTCGGTCGTCGTCATACGTGCAACAGAACGTCCAGAAGGGCGTCGAGCGTCGCGACCGCCGCCGCGGCGCCGGCGCGAAAGTTCCATTCGTTCGCGGCCCGCTCCCCGACGAGGTTGGACACGCCGCGAACCTCGACGGCCGGGACGCCGGCGAGCTGCGCCGCGCGCAGCACGGCGAAGCCTTCCATCGACTCGACGTCGGCGCGGAAGCGGTGTGCGAGCACGAGCGCGCGAGACGTCGTGCTCGTGACGGTCGCGGACGTGACGCCGCGTCCGACGATCACGGGAACGGCGCCGGCGAGGAACGGCTGCATCAGCGTGTCGTCGGACTCCGCGTGCCGCACGAGCGGGATTCCGTCCGGCAGCGGAAACGCCGTGCCGTCCTCCAGGCCGAGCTCGGCGTAGTCGTCGCGCGCGCACGCCACCGCGTCGCCGACGGTGCAGCGGTCACGAAACCCGCCCGCGATGCCGGCGTTGATCACGGCGTCGTACCGGCCGCGCGCGAGCGCGCGCGTCGTGCCGCCCGCCGCTTCAACGGGGCCGACGCCGACGGCGACCACGTCGACGCCGCTGCGCGGCGCGAGCGCGGCGAGCTCCTGCGTTACCGCGCAGACGACGAGGATGCTGACGACGGCACCACGCGGCTCGTGACGCACACGGGGCCGACGAGCAGGTGAACGAGGGTCATGCGGTTACCTCACGCCGATGAACTTGTGCGTCTGCAGCGACAGCCGCAGCCGCGCGGGGTTCCGCTTCGCCGCCTCGACCGCGAGCGCGACGTTCGCGGGCGTGTTGCCCTCCGGCTGCAAGAACATCGGCGTCGTCTCCGGGAACGCCGTCAGCCATTCCTCCGGCACGCGGCCGTCGACGATCAGCTTCGCCTCGTCGGCGCGGCGAGCCATCTCCGGAGCGAGCCGCTCCTTCGGCGACACCGTCAGCCAGACGTCGTCCGCGAGCCGCGTCGGCACCGTGCCGTTGGACTCGACGTGCACGCGGCGTGCGTCGGCACGCAGCGCGTCGATCAGCGCGGCGCTCTCGCGCTGCGCGAGCGGCTCGCCGCCGGTGAGGATCACCATCGGGCATCCGCCGCCCTCGGCGCGCACGCGCGCGACCACGTCGCCGACGCTCGCGAAGAACTTCAGCGCGTAGTCCGTGTCGCAGAACGAACAGCTGAGGTTGCAGCCGGCGAGGCGGACGAAGACGGCCGGTGTGCCCGTCCACGTCCCCTCGCCTTGCACGCTGTAGAAGATCTCCGCGAGCTGAAGCAACCCGCTCCTAGGCTTGGCGGCGCGAACGCAGCACCTGAACGGTGACCTGCGATCCTTGCGGGATCGTGACGTTCGCGCGGTTGTTCTTCGCGACCATGTACCCGCCCGCGGCGCCGGCGAGGCCGCCGGCGTTCGTGCCGATCGCCTTGCCCAAGATGTTGCCGACGATCATTCCGGCGACCGCGCCACCGGCTTCCTTGAGCGCGTTGTTCTTCGTGTTCACCTGGACTTGCACGACGCGCCCGTCGACGGCGTACGCGCTTCCCGAGCGCGTCCGCAGACGGTCGAAGCAGAGCTGGATCGACGCGTTGCGACCCTGACTGCCGTGCTGCACGTCGCACACGTGGCCGTACAGCGTCCCGCCGTTGATGTCGTTGTCCGGAGAGTGAACGCCGCCGATCGTGATGGGCTGGCCGACCTGCGCGCTGCCCGAGTCGAGCGATTGGTTCATGTAGCCGATCAGCTCGGTGCCGGGTCCGACGGCAGCGGACGCCGCGAGCGGTGCCGCCGCGAGAACGGCGGCGACGAGGGCGGAAAGAATGCGGATCATACCGAGTAGCTCCTGTCGATTCGAGTCGGTGACTTCGAGCGCTTACCCGCTCGGAGGGTTCCCCTTCCCGAGAACGACGCAGGACGTCGGAGTCTCCCACAGCGTCAGCTCAGCGAGGCCGGGCAGCTCCGGCGCCAACCGGTCCCACGCCCACAGCACGACATGCTCGGCGGTCGGGTTCTCGATCAGCTCGTTGAGCGAGCGGTGATCGAGCTGCGCGATCACCGCCGCGCGGACGACGGCCGCGACGACGTCGAAGTCCTCGACCATCCCCGCCGCGGGACCGTCGGCGTGCAGCGGCCCCTCGAGCGCGACGTCGAGACGGTACGAGTGCCCGTGCAGCCGCGCACACTTCCCCGGATGGTTCGGAAGCACGTGCGCCGCCTCGAAGGTGAAGGACTTGCGAATTTGCACGGCCGAGCCGCTTCGCCGTGAAGACGAACCGCTCCCGATTGGTCGCGCAGACCCTGACCGCCGTCGTGGCGCCGCCGCTCGTCCCGTCCGGACTCTACGACGTCGGCGCCGACGGCACGCCGCGCATCCTCCCGTCGGTCGGGGGCATCACGCTGAACGTGCGCGTGGGCGACGGCGCCTTCGCGTTCGAAGCGGATCACGTCGAGCCCGGCGCGAGCGTCCGCCATGCCGACGACAAGGTCAACGCCGGGTTCTGCGTGTTCGCGTGCGTCGGGAACGCGGCGACCGTCGCCGGCGGCGACGCGAAGGGCGAGCGCGGCGTCGTGACCGGCAAGCACGGCGGCGTCGAGCACGTGATGGTCGACTTCCCCGAACGCGTGCTCGAGCGGCTGCAGATCGGCGATGCGATCGCGATCCGCGCCGTCGGCGTCGGCCTCGCGATCGACGACGCCGGAGACGTCCGGATCTTCAACTGCGATCCCGACCTCTTCGAAAAGCTCGGCGTCGAGCGCGACGGCGACGGGTTCTCGATCCCGGTCGCGCGCGTCGTGCCGGCGCGCGTCATGGGCTCCGGCCTCGGCCGCACGACCGTCGCGCGCGGCGACTACGACATCCAGTGCTTCGACGACGCGACGGTGCGCGAGTTCGGCCTCGACCGGCTCCGCCTCGGCGACATCGTCGCAATCACCGACTCCGACAACTCCTACGGCCGCATCTATCGCACGGGAGCGGTGACCGTCGCGATCGTCTCGCACGGCGGCTCGTCGATCGCCGGACACGGGCCGGGCGTGACGACGTTGCTGACGTCCGCGTCGGGCGCGATCCGTCCGTACGCCGACGAGCGCGCGAACCTCGCGACGATCCTCGGACTCCGGTGAGGCGACGGCGATGAACGTGAGACGCGTGCGCACGACGACGCTGGAAATCGCGTACGAGGTGTCCGGACCGGACGACGGCGCGCCGGCCATCCTGCTGCACGGCTGGCCCGACGACGTTCGCACGTGGGATCGCGTCGCGCCGCGTCTGCACGAGGCCGGGGTGCGCACGTTCGCGCCGTGGCTGCGCGGGTACGGCGAAACGCGGTTTCTCGATCCGGCGACGATGCGTTCGGGCCAGTTCGCCGCGCTCGCGCAGGACGTCGTCGACTTCGCCGACGCGCTGGACATCGCGCGCTTCCACGTCGTCGGACACGACTGGGGCGCGCGCGTCGCGTACGTGCTCGCGTGCGCGTTCCCCGAACGCGTCGCACGCTGCTGTGCGCTCTCCGTCGGCTGGGGCACGAACGACCCGGACCAGTCGCTCTCGCTCGGGCAGGTGCAGAGGTACTGGTATCACTGGTACATGGCGCTCGAGCGCGGAGAACGGCTCGTGCGCGACGATCGTCGTGCGCTCGCCACGTACATGTGGACGATCTGGAACCCGAATTGGACGATCCCGCCCGACGAGCTCGAACGCACGCTGCGCGCGTTCGACAATCCGGATTGGGCGGACGTCGTGCTGCATTCGTACCGCGTGCGCTGGGGACACGCGGCCGGCGATCCGGCGTTCGCCGCGCTCGAGGAGCGCGTGCGGCGCGATCCGGTCATCGCGGTGCCGGCGCTGGTCGTTCACGGCGGATCGGATCCCGTGAACGATCCCGCGACGTCGGAGGGCAAAGAGCGCTTCTTCGCCGGCCCGTACCGCCGCGTCGTGTTGGACGGCGTCGGACATTTCCCGCAGCGCGAACGCGCGGACGCGCTGTGCGCGGAGCTGGTGCCGTTCTTGCGCGGCGACGCTGCGACTTTTGGCGGCGCGAACGCGCCTTCGCCGGCGCAGAAAGCGCGCGCGCCGTTTGTGGGGAAACCATCCGTATCGTGAGCACCTCCGTCTCCTCGCTCGATTCGCAGCCGGACATCGTGCTGGTCGGCGCCGGCGTCATGAGCGCGACGCTGGCCGTCCTGCTCAAGGAGCTGCAGCCCGACCTGCGCATGGTGCTGCTCGAGGAACGGGACGGCGCCGCGGAAGAGAGCTCGAACGCCTGGAACAACGCCGGCACGGGCCATGCGGCGCTGTGCGAGCTGAACTACACGCCGCAGCGTCCGGATGGCACGGTCGACATCGCGCGCGCGCTGAAGGTCAACACGCAGTTCGACCTATCGCGCCAGTTGTGGGCGTACCTCGTTCGCGCGGGAGCGATCGCGGATCCGGATGCGTTCATCCACTCCGTCCCGCACATCAGCTTGGTGCGCGGCGAGAGCGACGTGTCGTTCCTGCGACGTCGGTGGGAAGCGATGAGCGCGCACCACTGCTTCGCCGGCATGGAGTACTCCGAAGACCGTCGCGAGATGGCGGAGTGGATGCCGCTCGTGATGGACGGCCGCGATCCGAACGAGCGCGTCTCCGCGACGCGCATGGTGAGCGGCACCGATGTCGACTTCGGCGCGCTCACGCGCCTGCTGATCGCGTACCTCGCGACGAAGCCGGGCTTCAGCGTCGCATACCGCCACAGCGTCACCAACCTGTCGCGCGCCGGCGCGCGCTGGCGCGTCGCCGTGAAGGACCGTGCGAACGGACGGAAGGCGACGCTGTCGACGCGCTTCGTCTTCCTCGGCGCGGGCGGCGGCGCGCTGCCGCTGCTGCAGAAGTCGCGCATTCCCGAGGGACGCGGGTTCGGCGGTTTCCCCGTCAGCGGGCTGTGGCTGAAGTGCGACGACCCGCGCCTCGCGCAGCGCCACAACGCGAAGGTGTACGGAAAGGCGTCGGTCGGCACGCCGCCGATGTCGGTGCCGCACCTCGACTCGCGCGTGATCGGCGGCAACCGCGGCCTGCTGTTCGGCCCGTACGCCGGCTTCTCGACGAAGTTCTTGAAGCACGGCTCGCTCGCGGATCTGTTCCTCGCGGTGAAGGCCGACAACGTCACGCCGCTGCTGGCGGTCGGCCGCGACAACATGGACCTCACGAAGTACCTCGTCCGTCAGGTGCTCCTGACGCCGCCGCAGCGCTTCGCATCGCTCAAGGAGTACTTCCCGGACGCGAAGCCCGGCGATTGGAAGCTCGCGGTCGCGGGGCAGCGCGTTCAGGTCATCATGCCGGACCGGAAGAAGGGTGGCGTCCTGCAGTTCGGCACCGAGGTCGTGACGAGCGCCGACGGTTCGCTCGCGGCGGTGCTCGGCGCCTCACCCGGCGCGTCGACCGCCGCGGCGATCATGCTCGACGTGATCGCACGCTGTTTTCCGCGCGAGCTGCCCGGATGGGAGCCGCGCCTGCGCGAGATCATCCCGTCGTACGGACGCTCGATCGCGGATGACGCGGAGCTCTGTCGCGAGGTCCGCACGCAGACGGCGGCCGCGCTGCACCTCGTCGACACGGCCGTGCCGGCGCGGTAACGCGGTCAGCGCTTCGCGCGGCGCAGGTGCAGCGCCGTCGCGCGGTAGTCGAACCAGATCTCGTACGTGCGCAGCAGGTCGGTGCCGACGATGCCGTCGACGTCGTCCGTGCCGAGGTCGGCATTCGCGACGTCGGCCGTCGCGCCGCGCGTCCAGATGCCGCCGATCTCGAATGCCGGCACGCGCGTCGTCTCCGCCGTGGCGAACCCGCCCATGCCGCGCACGTGCGTCGTGCTCGCGACACGGTCCGGCGAGAAGTCGGCGCGGTCGGCGAACGCCGTCTCGAAGACCGTGCGGTTCGCGCCCGTGTCGATGACGACGCGACCGCTCGCCGACCCGGCGCGCGCCATCACCGCGGGCGTCTTGTCGTCGAGCGCGAGCCCGACGGTGCTCGTGTCCGGCGGCGCCTTGAACTTGTCGGGCGCGAGCGCTTCCGCGAGCGACTTGTCGATCTCGAGGTGCACGACGGTGTCGGCGAAGAAGTCGAAGCCGAGCAGGCCCGCGACGTGCGTGCGGTCGTCGACGCGGAACGGCACCTTCACGACGCGCGCGACGACGCCGCGCATGCGCAGGCCGCCGATCGTCATCTGCGGCACGATCGCGGTCGACTCGGGGAACGATCCCATCGTCGCGCCGACGTGCTTTCCGCTCACGTCGAAGCCTTGCTGTTCCGCGACCGACGGATCGATGAAGATGCCGGCCGCGCCGGAATCCAGCAGAAAGTCGTAGGCGGAGCGGCCGACGATGACGCGCACGATGGCGAGCCCGTTCACGAAGCGCACCGGCAGCCGCACGGCACTCTGCCGCTCCGGAAACTCGACGACGCGGCGTGACGCCGGCATCTCGACGTCGCGCGGATCGGGCGTCGTGTCCAGCGTGCGGCTGACGAGGATCTGCTCGCGCTCGTTGCCGAGCGAGTCGACGGTGCGCACGCGCGAGGGCTCCGGCACGCCGTCGAAGAGACGATAGTCGTCGTACGTCGTCGTGTACCGCCGCCGCCGCTCGACGTACTCGCGCCGCACGACGTAGCCGCTCCGCTTGTCGACGTAGAGCCACTCGTGCCTGCCCGCCGGCGGGTTCATCTCGACCACGTACGCGGCGAACGCGGGCGAGTCGCCGACGATTCGCACGTTGCGATCGTCCCCGGCGTCGCGAAACGCGCGGTCGCTGATCGCGTCCCGCTGCTCGTGCACGCCGGGATACGTGAACACGATGCCGTTGCGGTCTTGCTCCCAATGCGCGCCGCGCAGCACGCCGCGCTCGTACGTCACGGGGCCGAGCACCGTCGTTTCGCGCACGTCCTTGCCGAGCCGGTTCACGCGGAACGCGCCGACCGTGCCCTCCTGGAACAGGCGCCAGTCCTCGATGACGGTCGCCGCACGCGTGTGCTCGCGCGCGTGTGCGCGCTCGTACAGCGCACGAACGCGCGCCAGCGTCGTCGTCGGCGCGACGAGCCCCCCGGGCTCGTCATCGATCGCCGCGCCGACCGGCAGCGTGGAACTGAGAAGGATGAGAACCGCGATGCTCGCGATCGCCGGCGGCTTCGCCCGTCGCGACGCGACGGCCGAGACGCGAAGGGTTCGGCCCTCGCCCGAACCCGCTAGAGCGAGCCGGATGGGCCCATCGCCTCGAGGCGCTTCTTGAGGTCGCTCAGGAAACCGCTCGCAACCGCGCCGTCGACGACGCGATGGTCGAGCGACATGCACACGTTCATCATCGAGCGAACCGCGATCGCGTCGTCGTCGCGCACGACCGGCCGCTTCACGACCGCCTCCGTCGTCACGATCGCGGTCTGGCCCGGCACGAGGATCGGCGCGGAGAGAATCGCGCCGTTCGCGCCGGTATTGTTGACGGTGAACGTTCCGCCCGCGAGGTCGTCCGCGCCGAGCTTGCCGCGGCGCGCCTTGTCGATCAGCTCGCCGGCTGCGAGCGCGATGCCCTTGATCGAGAGCGTGTCGGCGTCGCGAATCACCGGCACGACGAGGTTGCCGTCGGCGGCGATCGCGATACCGACGTTCACGTCGCGGTGCACGCGGATGCCCTCGTCCGTGAACGACGCGTTCATCAGCGGAAACTTCGAGAGCGACTCGACGACGGCGCGGATGAAGAACGGCAGCAGCGTGAGCTTCGCGCCGTAGGCGCGCTCGAACGCGCCCTTCTCGCGCCCGCGCCACGCCCACACGTTCGTGACGTCGACTTCGACCATCGTCCACGCGTGCGGCGCGGTGTGCTTCGAGTCGACCATGCGCTGCGCGATGATGCGGCGCGCCTGCGTGAGCGGGATGAGATCGCCGGGCTGCGCCGATGCGTACGACGGCTTCGGCGTGCTCGGCGTCCGTGGCGCACTCGGCGCGCTCGGCGGCGCGGCCGCGGCGGCCGGCGCACGATACTCCGCATTGTCGGCGGAGATGGTCGCCGCGACGCCCGCGCTCGGGCCTGCCGTCGCGGCGGCAAGGATGTCGTTCGCGGTGATGCGGCCGTGGTCGCCGGTGCCGCGCACGCGTGCGACGTCGACGCGGTGCTCGCGTGCCAAGCGTCGCACCGCGGGCGAGACGCGCACGCCGTTCGCCGTGCCGGACGACGCGCCGTTCGACGACGTCGCGCTCGACGCCGACGCCGACGCCGCGGCGGGCTCTGCGGTGAACGTCGGTCCGCCGAGGCCGACGTTGCCGCCCGGCACGGGCTCGTCGCTCGCCTGGCGGTTCGCCTCCGCGTTCGTGCTCTGCGCGACCTGCTCGGAGGGCGACGCGCTGCCGGTCGGCGCCGGCGTGTGCGCGGCCGCGCCGACCTCGTCAATGATCGCGATCGGCGCCCCGGTTGGAACCGTCTCGCCTTCCTTCACGATCAGCTCGCGAATCACGCCGGTGACCGGCGCCGGAACTTCCGCGTTGACCTTGTCCGTCGAGACCTCGACGAAGGCTTCGTACTTCTCGACGGCGTCGCCGGGTTTCTTGAGCCACTGCGCGACGGTGCCTTCGGTGACCGTCTCGCCGAGCTGCGGCATCGTGATCGTCATGTGAGACGGCGCTCCGCCCCGGGCTGCGCGCCCCCCACGCCGTGCGTAAAGCCCCCCGTCCGACCTCGCAACGACGTGCGGATCTGGGCGCGATGGGTCGTCGCTCGGTCCATCATCTTGTCCTCAGAACGTCACCAGCGAGCGCATTGCGTCCACCATCTCGTCGGTCGAGATCATGAACTCTTCCTCGAGCGGAAGCGCGTAGCCCATCGCCGGGACGTCGGGGCCTGCGAGCCGGCGAATCGGCGCGTCGAGCTCGAACAGCGCCTCCTCCGCGACCATCGCGCTGATCTCCGCGCCGATCCCGCCGAACTTGTTGTCCTCGTGCACGATCAAGAGCTTGCGCGTCTTGCGCACCGACTCGAGGATCGTCGTCTTGTCCATCGGGCGGATCGATCGCAGGTCGACGACTTCCACCGAGATGCCGTCGCCGTCGAGGCGGCTCGCCGCGTCGAGCGCCTGATGCAGGTTGTAGCCGTACGACACGACGGTGAGATCGGTGCCGGGCTTCTTGACGTCGGCCTTCCCGATCGGGATCGTGTAGTAGCCGCCGGGCACCTCGCCCTTGACGCTGCGGTACGTCTTCTTGTGCTCGAGGAACAGCACGGGATCGGGGCACGCGATCGCCGCGTTCAGCAGGCCTTTGATGTCGGCCGGCGTGGACGGCGCCAGGATCGTCAGTCCGGGCACGTGATAGAACAGCGCCTCGATCGACACGGAATGCGACAGTGCGCCGCGCACGCCGCCGCCGTACGGCGTGCGGATCACGAGCGGGCACGTGTAGTCGCCGTTGCTGCGGTACCGCGTCTTGGCCGCTTCGCCGACGATCTGGTTGAACGCCGGATAGATGAAGTCCGCGAACTGAATCTCGGCGATCGGGCGCAGACCTTCCATCGCCATGCCGACCGCGATCCCGACGATCGACGCTTCGGCCAGCGGCGTGTCGACAACGCGCTGCGCTCCGAACTCCTCGAGGAACCCCTTCGTGATGAGGAACACGTTGCCGCGCGCGCCGACGTCTTCGCCCATGATCAGCACGCGGTCGTCACGGACGAGCGCGTCGTGCAGCGTCGTGCGCACCGCTTCGACGTTCGTCATCGTAACCGTCTGCTCGCTTTGCGCGACGGCGGTCATGAGCTGCACTCCTTCCGCGTCAACCGCGCGAGCACGAGGGACGCCAACGCTGCGCCGATCACTGCCAGTGCCTCCATGGTGCGTAGTCTTCCGCCGTGATGTTCTCGTACAGGGACTCGACGGTCGGATACGGCTGCGCCTCCGCGGCGTCGGTCGCCTCGTTCGTCTCGCGCAGCACGTCGGCTTTGAGCGCCTTCGCGCGCGCGTCGTCGATCACACCGGCCTCGATGAGCACCGCTTCGAACCGCGGCACCGGGTCGAGCTTGCGGCGTTCCTCGATGATCTCGCGCGAACGGTACGTGCGGTCGTCGTCGTCCGTCGAGTGGGACAAAAAACGATAGCACTTGGCCTCGACGATCGTCGGACCGCCGCCGGACCGCGCGCGCTCGAGCGCGTCGTGCATCACCTTGTACGTCGCGATCGGGCTGAAGCCGTCGCACACCACGCCGGGGATGCCGTAGCCGGGCGCCTTGTCGGCGACGTTGGCGACCTTCATCTGCATGTCTTGCGGCGTCGAGATCGCCCACTCGTTGTTCTGGACGAGGAACACGATCGGCAAGGTGTGCACGGCCGCGTAATTGACCGACTCGTGCCACTCGCCTTGCGACGTCGCGCCTTCACCGGTGGTGCACACGACGGCGCGGCCGCGCTCGTTGCGGTACGCCATCGCCGCCGCGGCGCCGACGGCGTGCGTGCAGTGTCCGGCGATGATCGACGAGATCGACATGACGCCGAGGTCGCGATTCGTGTAGTGGTTCGGGAATTGCCGTCCCATCGAGCGATCCGTCCGCCGCGCGAACAGCGAGGAGAGGATCTCGAAGGGCGTCATTCCGACTCCCAGCGCGAGCCCGAGGTCGCGATAGTACGGTACGAGGATGTCGGCGCCGCGCTTGAACGCCGCCGCCGCACCGGCCTGGACCGCCTCGTGCCCCTCGGATCCGAGCGCGAACGGGATCTTGCCCTGACGGTTCAGCTGGAACCCGCGGTTGTCGAGCTGCCGCTGCAGGAGCATGTTGCGCAGCATCGCGACGAGCTGCGCGTCGTCGAGCCCCGCCCGGTCCAGCTCCCGGCCGCGTGCGGCCGCCGTTTTCGCCATGGAATCGATCCCTTCGGATCCGTCAGAGTGAGAATCGCGCTTACTCGGGCGCGCGCGAGCGCGAGTCCTTCGCAAGCCGTCGGCCCAGGGATTCCTCAGAATGTCCTAAAAAGCGCATTCCCCGGGCGGCCCTTCGGCCGCTTCAAGAGACGAGCCGGGCGGCCGTGATGGTGCGCGGCGCTTTCGTTGTCCAACAACCCATGAGGAGAGCTCGCGTATGAGAGTCTTCCCGATCGTTCGCGGCCGCGTTGCGGCGCGGCTCGCCGCCGGCGCGCTCGCCGTCGCGTTCGCCGCCGGATGCGGCGGCGGTGGTGTCTCACCGACGCCCGTGACGCCGAACCAGACGCAGCCCAAGGGCAACGTGTCGGTCACGTTCACGATGAACTGGACGTCCGGCTCCCTCGCCGCGGCGCGACGGTCGCCGCAGTACGTGCCGGCGACCGCGCGCAGCGTGTCGGTCGCCGTCAACGGCGGAACGCCGCAGTACTTGAACGCGCCGGCCACGACGATCACGATCGACGCGCCGGTTGGGACGGACACGTTCGCGTTCCAGACGTACGACGCGCAGAACGGGCAGGGCAACGTTCTGAGCCGCGCCGCCGTCACGCAGATGGTCGCCAGCGGCGCCGCGAACACGGTGAACGCCGTCCTGAACGGCGTGGTCGCCGCGATCGCGATCTCGCTGAGCAACGCATCGCCGAACGCGGGCGCGCCCGCGACCGTCAACGTCATGGTCGCGGCGAAGGACCCCGACGGCAACACGATCGTCGGACCCGGCGACTACAGCACGCCGATTCAGCTCGCCGTGAACGATCCGAGCAACAGCGGCACGTTGAGCCTCTCCACCACGACGATCCCGAACGCGTCGACGACGGCGACGCTCACGTACAGCGGCGGGACGCTCGCAAGCGCCGCGGTCGTCGCGAGCGCGAACGGCGTCGCGGCGTCGCAGTCGGTTGCGTTCACGCCGAAGCCGACGTTCTACCAGTTCTCGATCCCGACGTCGACCAACCGGCCGCAATGGATCGCGCTCGGGTCCGACGGCAACATGTGGTTCACCGAGAACCCGGGCAGCAAGGTCGCGCAGATCACGCCGGCCGGCGTGGTCACCGAGTTCACCGTTCCGACCGCGAACGCGCAGCTGCAGAAGATCATCGGCGCAAGCGACGGCAACCTCTGGTTCACCGAGTACTCGCTCAATGCGAATTCGTCGCTGGACACGAGCAAGGTCGCGAAGGTCACGACGACGGGCACGTTCACCGAGTACTTCACGTTGTTTTCGCCGCCGCCGCCCGACGAGCCGCTCGGGCTGACCGACCGCGGCGACGGGAACATCTGGTACGTCGCGTACGGCGCGAGCCGCGTCGGCTATCAGAGCATCAACGGCGGCGTTGCCGGTGAGACGAGCGTCCCCACCGCGAACTCCGCGCCGTTCGACATCGCGCCGGCGGCGGACGGAAACCTCTACTACACCGAGTCCGCAGTCGACAAGATCGGCCGCATCGCGAACCTCTTCACGGCGCAGAGCGAGATCAGCCTGACCAGCGGTACGCAGCCGGAGTCGATCGTCAAGGGCCCCGACGGCAACCTCTGGTTCACCGAGTTCGGGACCAGCAAGATCGGGCGTCTGTCGCCGTCGTCGTTCTCGGTGACGGGCGAGTTCCCGACGCTTACGGCAAGCTCCCAGCCGACCGGCATCACCGTCGGTGCCGACGACGCGCTGTGGTTCACGGAGAACGGTCAGGACAAGGTCGGCCGCATCACGACCGGCGGAACGGTCACGGAGTACGCGTCACCCGTCACCGGGCTGGGTCTGCGCGGCATCGCCGTCGCGCCCGACGGTTCGCTGTGGTTCTGTGAACCCGGCACGGGGAGCAACCCCGGCCGGATCGGAAAGCTGGTGTACTGAGATGCGCGATCTCCGAAACGTGCACGCGAAGGCTCGCATGATGCTCGCTGCGGCCGCCGTTGCGTCGCTCGCCGCCGTCGCCGGCTGCAACGGCAGCTCGTCGACGCCGCCCACGGTCGCGACCGGAACGGCGACCGCGACACCGACGCCCGGCGCGACCGCGACACCGACGCCCGGCGCAACGGCGACACCGACGCCCGGCGCGACCGCGACACCGACGCCCGGTGCGACCGCGACACCGACGCCGACCCCCGTGCCGGCGGCGACGCCCGTTCCGGCGCCGATCGGCGGCGCGCCCGCGACCGTGGCGCTCACCACCGTCGGCAGCACGGCGCAGTTCCAGGTGACCGAAAGCGGCTACAGCGGGACGTTCACGGTGAACGCGACCGCGTGCGGCGGAATCGCCGGCGTGTCGCCGAGCTCCGGTACCGGTCCCGCGACCACGTTCACCGTCACGGCGGCCGGCGCGGGCTCGTGCAGCGCGACGGTGAGCGACGATCACGGCGGATCGATCGCCGTGTCGATCACGGTGACGACGACGAGCGGCACGATCAGCGTCGTCAAGCGCACGCACTAGACCGCGTCGCGTCATCTGTGGGCCTCGTCGCGGTTCGCGCCGCGACGGGGCTTTTTTCACCCGCTCGATTCAACCGTCCGTTTGCACGCGCGCGGAGATGGGAAGTGAAGGAGCAATTGCATCGCTCCACGAGCGGAGGTCACTTCTCCATGGCAGCAGCGAAACGCGGCGGCGCACGCAAGGGCGGCGCGAAGAAGAAGAGCGGTACGGCGAAGAAAGGCGCGGCGAAGCGCGGCGGCGCGAAGAAGTCGACCGCGAAGCGCGGCGGCGCGAAGAAGTCGACGGCGAAGCGCGGCGCCGCCAAGCGCGGCGGCGCGAAGAAGGGCGGCGTGCGCAAAGCGGCGAGCGGCGTCGCGAAGCGCGCCAAGGGCGCTGCGAAACGCGCGACCCGCACCGCCACGAAAGCAGTGCGCGGTGCGCGCAAAGCCGGCGCCGTGATCGATCAGGCCGGCGACATTCTGAAGGCGGGCGCGGCGGTCGTCGAGGCGGTTACCGATCGCGTGCAGCAAGCGACGCGCGGCGGCGGTCGCAAACGTTCGTCGGGCGGCGGCCGCAAGCGCAGCGGCGGCGGCGGATCGAACGGCGCCGCGGGCGGGGACGGCGCCGAGGAGTAGCCTCGAACGCCGACGTCAGGCCGTGACGATCCTCGCGGCCTGATCGAGCCCCAGCTTCGCGATCGACTCCTCGCGCATCTTGAACTTCTGAACCTTGCCGCTGACCGTCATCGGCCAGCCGTCGACGAACATGACGTAGCGCGGGACCTTGTAGTGCGCGATTCGTCCGCGGCAGTACGCGCGCACGTCCTCATCGGTCAGCGACGCGCCGTCGTTGAGGATCACCCACGCGCACAGCTCCTCGCCGAATCGTTCGTCCGGCACGCCGATGACCTGGACGTCCTTGATCGCGGGGTGCGCGAACAAGAACTCCTCGATCTCGCGTGGGTAGACGTTCTCGCCGCCCCGGATGACCATGTCCTTGATGCGGCCGCTGATGTTGACGTAGCCGTCGTCGTCCATCGTCGCGATGTCGCCGGTGTGCATGTACCGGTTCCCATCGATCGCGACGGCCGTCGCTTCCGCGTTGTCCCAGTAGCCCAGCATCACGACGTACCCGCGCGTGCACAGCTCGCCCGGCGTGTTGCGCGGCACGATCGCGCCGTCTTTGTCGACGATCTTGATCTCGACGTGCGGGTGCACGCGGCCGACGCTGGCGGTCCGCTTCTCCACCGGGTCGTCCGTGAGCGTTTGCGTCGACACCGGCGACGTCTCCGTCATGCCGTAGCAGATCGTGACCTCGGGCATGTGCATCTCGCTCTGCACGCGCTTCATGACCTCGACCGGACACGGTGAGCCCGCCATGATGCCCGTGCGCAGCGAGTCGAACGCGAAGTCCGTGAAGTTCGGCATCGACAGCTCGGCGATGAACATGGTCGGGACGCCGTAGAGCGCGGTGCAGCGCTCCCGCTGCACCGCGTCGAGCGTGAGCTGCGGGTCGAACGTGAAGTTCGGGATCACGATTGCCGCCCCGTGCGTCGTGCACGCGAGGTTCCCGAGCACCATCCCGAAGCAGTGGTAGAACGGTACCGGGATGCACACGCGGTCGCGCTCGCTGTACCGCAAGCACTCGCCGATGAAGAACGCGTTGTTGACGATGTTGTGATGCGACAGCGTCGCGCCCTTCGGGAAGCCGGTCGTGCCCGAGGTGTACTGGATGTTGATCGCTTCGTCGAACTGACAGCGCGCGGCGCGCTCCGCGAGGCGGGCGTCGTCGACGCCGCCTGCGTGCCCGAGGTACGCCTCCCACGCCGTTTCGCCGTCGCCGGGCGGCGTCTCGCCGACGACGACGACGTCCCGCAGCGACGGCAGCGTCGCGCGTACCTCGCGCACCATCGCGAGGTATTCGCTGGTCTTGTACCGGTCCAGCACGACCAGCGTGCCGACGCCGCTCTGGCGCAACGCGTACTCGAGCTCGGAAAGCCGGTACGCGGGGTTGACGTTGACGAGGATCGCGCCGATCTTTGCGGTGGCGTACTGCACGAGCACCCACTCGATGCTGTTCGGCGACCACATGCCGACGCGCTCGCCGTGCTCGACGCCGGCACCGATGAACGCTTTCGCGAGGCGGTCGACGTCCGCGGCGAACTCCGCATACGTCAGCCGGCGCCCCTGGTGGACCGACACGACGGCGTCGTTGCCGGGAAAGCGCCGCGCGATGCGGTCGAGGTTGTCGCCGATCGTTTCCCCGATCAGCGGCACGGAGCTCGCTCCGTGCGCATAGGAGAGAACCGCCACGCGTGACGGTTCGCCGGATGGGTCGCGCCGGGCCTTCGGCGAAGCCCGCCGTCGCATGTCGATCACCGCGATCCCGCACGACGAGCTCGTCGCCGTCCGCCGCCGTCTCCACGAGCATCCCGAGCTCTCGATGGTCGAGCACGACACGGCGGCGTTCGTCGCGGACGAGCTGCGGACGATGGCGATGGACGAGGTGCGGACGGGCGTCGGCGTCACGGGCGTGCTCGGGACGCTGCGCGGCGGAAAGCCCGGTCCGGTGACGCTGCTCCGCGCCGACATGGACGCGCTTCCCATCACGGAGCTGAACCACGTTCCGTACGCATCACGGCGCGCCGGCGTCATGCACGCGTGCGGTCACGACGGTCACGTCTCGATCTTGCTCGCCGCCGCCCGCACGTTGGCGCAGCAGCGCGACGACGTGCACGGCACGCTCGTGTTCTGTTTCCAGCCCGGTGAAGAAGGGCACGCCGGCGCCAAGAAGATGATCGACGCCGGCGCGCTCGAGAACCCCCACGTCGAGCGCACCTTCGCGCTGCACGTGTTCAGCGGGCTCGACGTCGGGAAGATCGGCGTGCGCGACGGCGCGTTCTTCGCGTCGGCCGACGAGTTCGACCTCACGATCCGCGGCAAGGGCGGACACGGCGCGATGCCGCAGCTCGCCGTCGATCCGGTGGCGGCGGGCGCGTACGTCGTGACGGCGCTGCAGTCGATCGTCTCGCGCGAGATCGCGCCGAAGGATCCGGCCGTCATCACGGTCGGTCAGTTCGTGAGCGGCACGACGTTCAACGTGATCCCCGACGAGGCGAAGATGAAGGGCACCGTGCGCGCCTTCGACGCCGACGTTCGTACCTCGATGCCCGAGCGCATGCGCCGCATCATCGCGGGGCTCGCGACGGCGCTGCGCTTCGACTACGAGTTCGACTACCACTGGTCGTATCCGCCCACGGTCAACTCGCGCGCGATGAACGACGTCGTGCGCGAGGTCGGACGTCGGGAGCTCGGCGCGGAGAACGTCGTCGAGCACGACATCGTGATGTGGGCCGAGGACATGTCGTTCATGATGAACGAGCGTCCGGGGTCGTACTACGTGGTCGGGGCGCGCGGCGGGCTCGACACCTCGTTCCCGCACCACAACGCCCGGTTCGACATCGACGAGCGCGCCCTCGACGTCGGCTATCGCATGATGGTGGCGCTCGGACTCGCGCCGTAGCGCCGCGGCTTTCCAAGGAAACTCTCAGCGGCCTCTGACGCTCCTCCGGAACGGTTGCCAGGCGACCCGCGTACACTCGGGCCACCCCGTTCGTGAGGAGTGACGCGTGTACGCACCCCAACCGCTGCCCGTTTCCGCGCCCCTGGTGCTGCGCTTGATCGGCGTCCTCGACGCCGACATGATCGCGGCGTTCTCCGCGCTCGAGCGCGGACTCGTCGGGGCGCGCGGCGCGACCGTCATGGTCGACGTGCGCGACGTCGAGGTGCTCGGCGAGCACGACCTCACGGGCCTGGTCGACGCGATCGCGGCGGCGCGCCGGGACGGCCGCGACGTTCGGCTTGCGGCGCGGGGGCTGCACTGGCGGCGCCTCGCGAAGAAGAAGCTGGCCGCGCAACCCGCGATCACCGCGGACCTCGCGGCCGCCGCCCGCCGAACCGTCATCCTGGCCCACAGCGCGAAGAAGCGTCACTGATCCCGGCGCGCGTGCCGCCGACGCACCGTTTGTCGAATGACACGCGCCTCGCGTTGGCCGTATCATCGACGCTCCGATGCGCCAAGACGAGCACGACGCGTGCGGCGTCGGATTCCTCGCCGACCTCTCGCACCGCGGCGCACGCCATGAGATCGTCGACCTCGCGCTGAGCGCGGTCGGCGCGATGGAGCACCGCGGCGCTCGCGCCGCGGACGGCCGCACGGGCGACGGCGCCGGCATCCTGCTCGAGACGCCGCGCGCGATCTTCCTTCGCTACCTCGCCGACGCGCACGTCCGCGTGCCCGAGCAGCACCTCGCGGCAGTCTGCGTCTTTTTGCCGCTCGACGAGGGCCTTGCCGCGGCGATGCGCGCGAAGATCGAGCACGCGATCCGCTCCGAAGGCGTGAAGCCGATGCGGTGGCGCGTTCCGCCCGTCGACCGCGACGTGCTCGGCAAGCAAGCCGCGGCGAACGCGCCGTCGTACGAGCAGGTGCTGGTCGACGTCGGGCCCGGCAACGCGCGCGAGCGCATGCGCTCGGTGCGCCGCGCGGTGATCCGGACGCTTCGCGAGGAGAACGACGCCGCGACGCTCGTGAGCGCGTCGCCGACGACGGTCGTGTACAAAGGGCTGCTCTCGTCGAGCGAGCTCGGCGCGTACTTCGCCGACTTGCGTGACCCGGCGTGCGCGTCGCGCTTCGCGGTCTTCCATCAGCGCTTCTCGACCAACACGTCGCCGAGCTGGCGCCTCGTGCAGCCGTTCGGCACCGTCGCGCACAACGGCGAGATCGACACGATCACCGGCAACCGCGCGTGGATGCGCGCGCGCGGCGTGCTGTCGCCTCGCGGTGCGAGCGACTCGCTGGAGTTCGACGTCGCGCTCGACGCGATGGTGGGCGCGGGGTACCGCGTCGACGAGGCCGTCGATCTGATGCTCGCGCCCGCCGTCGACGACGGTGACGAACGGCTGCGCGCGTACTACGACGCGCACATTCCGACCGTGGAGCCGTGGGACGGTCCCGCGGCGATCGTGTTCGCGGAGGGCGACCGCGTCGGCGCGGCGCTCGACCGCAGCGGCTTTCGTCCGCTGCGCTGGTGCCGCACGCAGAGCGGCCTGGTGCTCGCGGCGTCCGAGGCCGGCGTCGTCGACTTCGGCGACGACGCGATCGTCGAGCGCGGGCGGCTCGGTCCCGGCGAGCGCATCGTCGTGCGGTTCGCGAGCGGCGAGCTGATCCGGCCCGCGGCGTTCCGCGCGCTGCGCCGCGAGAACGGCGACTTCCGCGCAACCGTCGCGTCGTGGCGCTTCGATCTGCCGGCGAACGGTGCGCCGTCCTCCGTCGACGCGGCCGCGCTGCGGCACGACCTGGTACGCTTCGGTTACGCGCAGGACGAGCTGAAGCAGGTCGTCGCGGCGCTCGCGCAAGGCGGCGAGCCGATGTGGTCGATGGGCGATGATGCCGCGCCGGCGTTCCTCGAGCGCCGTGTCCCGGTGACCGAGTACCTGCGCCAGCGCTTCGCGCAGGTGACGAACCCGCCGATCGACGCGCTGCGCGAAGGCTTCGTCTTCGACATGCGCGCGTTCGTCGGAAGCGGCGACACGAACGGCGACGTCCCTGCGCCGGGAAGCATCGCCGTCGTCGAGACGGCGATCCTCGACGAAGGCGCGTTCGACGCGCTCGCGTACGACGCGCGGCTCGTCCCGCACCGCATCGCGCTCGATTTCGCGGGCACCACGCTGCGCGAACGCGTGGAAGCGATTGCGCGCGAGGGCGAGCGCGCGGTGCACGACGGCGCGACATATCTCGTCCTCGACGATCGCACGGCGGCGCTGCCGGTGCCGGCCGTGCTCGCCGCCGGAGCGATCCATCAGCGTCTGACGTCATCCGGCTTGCGGATGCAGGCGTCGATCGCCGCGTGCGACGGGTTCGCGCGCGACGCGCACGGCTGCGCCGCGCTGATCGCCGCCGGTGCCAACGTCCTCACGCCGTGGCTCGCGGCACGCGCGGCCGCTGACGGCGGCTCGACGAGCGCGCTCCTCGATGCGCTTCGCGCCGGTCTGGTGAAGGTGCTCGCGAAGCTCGGCATCTGCACGCTGCGCTCGTACGTCGGCGCGCAGACGTTCGAGTCGCTCGGGCTGCAACGCGACGTCGTGAGCGCGTGCTTCCCCGGCATGGCCGCGCACGTGCCCGCGGTCGGCTTCGACGAGCTCGACGAAGACGTCCGTGCGTGGGCGTCGCTCGCCGCGGACGGTGCCGAACCGCCGCAACGCGGACTGTTTCGCTACCGCCGCGACGGCGTGAAGCACCACTACGATCCGCCGCTGCTGAAGAACCTGCGCAAGACGATCGTCGCGCGTGACGAGGCCGCGTTCTTCGCGCTCTCGGACGCGCTGGAGCGGCGCGACACGATCGCGCTGCGCGACCTGGTCGAGCCGGTCGCGATCGGCGATCCGATCGGGGTCGACGACGTCGAGTCGGAGGACGCCATCGTCGCCCGGTTCGTCACCGCTGCGATGTCCCTCGGCGCGCTCGGCCCCGAGGCGCACGAAGCCGTCGCGCTGGGCGCGAAGCTCGCGGGTGCGCGCAGCAACGGCGGCGAGGGCGGCGAGGATCCGGCGAAGACGCGGAGCGCGGTCAAGCAGGTCGCGTCGGCGCGGTTCGGCGTCGCGCCCGAGTACCTCGCCACCGCGGAAGAGCTCGAGATCAAGATCGCGCAGGGCGCGAAGCCGGGTGAAGGCGGACAGATTCCGGGCTTCAAGGTGACGCCGGAGATCGCCGCGCTGCGCGGTGCCGTCGCGGGGCAGTCGCTCGTGTCGCCGCCGCCGCACCACGACATCTATTCCATCGAAGATCTCGCGCAGCTGATCTACGATCTCCGCCGCGCGAACGCGAAAGCGAAGATCGCGGTGAAGCTGGTCGCGCAGTCGGGCATCGGCTTCGTCGCGAGCGGCGTCGCGAAAGCGCGCGCGGACGTCGTGCACGTCGCGGGGCACGACGGCGGGACGGGCGCGTCGCCGCTGGGCTCGATCAAGCACGCCGGCCTGCCGTGGGAGCTCGGGCTCGTCGAGACGCACCACACGCTCGTCGCGAACGGCTTGCGCGGGCGCGTCGCGCTGCGCGTCGACGGCGGGTTCACGACGGGCCGCGACGTGATCGTCGCCGCCATGCTCGGCGCCGACATGTTCGGCTTCGGCACCGCGCTGCTGATCGCGCTGGGCTGCGTCTATGCGCACCAGTGCCATCTGAACACGTGTCCGGTCGGCATCGCGACGCAGGACGCCGTGCTGCGCGGCAAGTTTCCCGGCACGGCGGAAGACGCCGAGACGTTCCTGCGGTTCGTCGCGCGTGACGCGCGCCGGCGCCTCGCGGCGCTCGGCGCGCGCTCGCTCGACGAGATCCACGGCCGCAGCGATCTCGTGCGCCCGCGCGACGATCGCGCGCGGGGGATCGACCTCGACGAGCTGCTGCGCTTGCCCGAGACGCGCGTGCCGAACGACTTCGCGCCGCTCGACCTCGCGCATCTCGACGACCACGCGATCCCCGGCGGCGCGCAGCGCGTCGTGCCGGCGGATCGCGCCGTCGCCTCACGGCTGTCGTACGAAGCCGTCGTGCGCAAGGCGCGCGGCGAGTACGTCGGTGCGGCGACGTATCGCTACTCGGGGAGCGCGGGTCAGAGCTTCGGTGCGTTCCTCGCGGCGCCGATCGCGATCGAGCTCGACGGCGAGGCGAACGACGGCGTCGGCAAAGGCATGAGCGGCGGATCGATCGTCGTGCGCGGCGCCGGCCGCGACGACGAGCCCGCGATCGGCAACGCGTGCTTCTACGGCGCGCGCGGCGGCGAGGTGTTCGTGCGCGGCACCGCCGGCGAACGGCTCGCGGTACGCAACAGCGGCGCGACGATCGTCGTCGAAGGCGCGGGCGACCACGCCTGCGAGTACATGACCAAGGGCACCGTCGTCATCCTCGGCGCGACCGGACGCAACCTCGCGAGCGGCATGACGGGCGGCGAGCTCTTCGTGCCGCGCGCCGATGCGAACCGTCTCGGACCGACGCCCCTGCAGCCGCACGACCTCGACGCGCCGGCCCGCGAACGCCTGCGCGCGCTGCTGGCGCAGCACGCCGCCGCGACCGGCTCGCAGCGCGCGCTGCGACATCTCGACGACGGACCGTCCGGCCTCGACGGCTTCGTGCGCATTGCGGTACCCGCGGCCGTGACGGATGCGCGCGAGCCGATCGTCGTCGCCCGGTAGGCGGCGTGTCGTGATCGCGCGTCGGCCCGCGTGGTCGTGAGGTGCCCCTGCGGCCGTCGGCGTAGTCCGCTCCCCGAACGATGTTCATCTTCTTCAACAACCGCGTCGGCTGTCTCGGGTCGCTCGCGATCTCGCTGATCGCGACGGTCCTGCTGGTCGTCCTGCTGCGCGCGTGCTCGCACGGCGCGATCGTCGCGACCGTGGCGCGAGCCGCGCCGGCGGACGATCTGCTGCCCCTTCGCGCGTTTCCGCCGCCGACCGCCTCCGGGCACCGTCTTCCGGCGTTCCGCGGCCCCGGCCCCCGGGCCCCGCGCGCGCTCCGACCGCGAACGGATCGGCGCAGCCGACCGCTTGGGGGAATCGCTCGCGCTACGTTGAGAAGTAGAGCGATGTGAGCGCTGAAATCGCGGGTTCGTTTCCCGAGCGGGTTTGCGTCGCGTGCCGCGCGGCCGCCGTCACCACGCCGTTCTGCACCACGTGCGGCGCGGACGTGGGCGGGATGCGGTTCCCGATCGTGCACGAGTCGCCGGAGGTCACGAAGCTCGTGCACCGGCTGAACTTCGGCGCCGCGCTGCTGCCCGGGTTCTGGACGTTCGCGCACGGCGCTCCCGTCCTCGGCGTGTTCTACTGGCTGTTCTTCCTGCCGCTGCCGCCGGTGTCGATCGCGATCATGGTGTACCTCCTCTTCAATGGGAATCGCGTCGCGCTCGAGCGGCGGCGGTTCGCCGATCCCGCCGCGTTCCGCCGAGTCGAGCGCATGTGGTCGGTCGTCGGCTTCGTGCTGACGCCATTCGGCCTGATCGCGCTGTTCGTCTGGCTCTCCATCGCGGTGCGGCTTGCGATGGCCGCCGGAGCGGCACAGTGACGGCCGGCGCCGTGACGACGTGCTGGTCGTGCGGTGCGCCCGTCGCCGGGCGCTACTGCGGCAACTGCGGCGCGGACACGTCGCTGTCGCCGTCCACGCCGACGCACTGGCAGGACGGCATCTACGTCGGCCGCGGGGCCGCCCTCTACCGTCGAGCGCCGAGCGAGATCCGCACGCTGCTGCCGCTGCTCTTCCAGCCGTTCCGGCACCTCGACGCGATCCCGCGCGACCGGTGGCGCAACATCATCATCGTCGCGCTGATGGGCATCGCGCCGCTCGCGCTCCTCGTCGTGCTGCAGAGGAACGAGTACTACGCATTCTGGGCGATCGGCTACTATTTCTCGACGCTGTGGGCCATCTTCTTCGGAGCCGCCTTTCAGACGACCGGCGTGCGGTGGCGCAAAGCGGTGTTCGTGTACGTCGGCACCTCGCTGATCGGCATGGCGCTGCTCACGGCGGCGTTGATCCTCAACCTCGAGGTGCTGCGCGACCCGTTCATCGCCGCGAAGAGCCTCGCGATCTCGATCCCGTCGTCGATCGTCTTCATCGGCTTCCCCGAAGAGATCACGAAGGCGCTCGTGCTGTTCGGGATCTGGCGTTGGTGGGGCGTCGGAACGCTGCGGGCATTCATCTTCTACGGGCTGCTGTCGGGCCTCGGCTTCGGCATCGCCGAAGGCGTCGGCTACCAGTCGGGACCGTATCTCGCCGCGGCGACGAAGACGCACGACTACGGCGGATACTACCTCGAGAGCATGCTGCGCCTCACGTCGTTGCCGTTCTTCCACGCGGTGTGGGCCGGCACGGGCGCGTTCCTCATCTGGTTCGGCGCGCGAGTTCCGTCGGCACGCGCCGGCTTCATCACGCTCGCGATCGTGATCCCCGCGACGTACCACGGGCTGTACGACGCGCTGACCGACTCGCACGTGGTGCTCTCGCTCATCGTCGTCGGGATCAGCATCGTGATGCTCGGAATCTACGTGGCGTCCGCGCGCCTTTTCGAGTCGTGGCTCGGCATCCCGGACGACGAGGACGCCGCGCTCGCGGCGCCTACGGTTCCGGCGGCGGTTCGCGCCGATCCGTCGCCGACTGTGCCGCACTGACCGTCGCGTCCGCCGCCTTCTTCGCCTGATCGGCGAAGATCGAGAGGTGCTGCTGCGCCTGCGTCGCGCCCGCTTCGAGCACCGTTTTCCCGGCGGCGATGAACGCGCCCGCGTGCAGCATCGCCGCGTTCGCCTGCTCTTGCGCCGCGGCGGTCAAGTTCGGCGTCTGCTCGACGATCGTTTTCTGCAGCTCTTGCGCTCGCGCAACGCCTTCGCGCACGAGCGGCTGCGCCTGCTCGTAGCTCGTTTGCGCTGCGTCCATCGCGATCCGTTGCAGCGCCTGCGCCTGGTCGATCGCCTTGCTGTAGAAGTCCATCGCGTCACGTGCCTCCGTCGGGTCAGCGTTTCGGATCGTTGCCTTCGACGCCGATGCGCCGGTTCGGGATGATCAGCGGTACCGCGCGCGGCCCGAGGGTGTTTCGTCGCGGGTGGTCGAGCACGTGGAGCACGTAGAGCTGGTCGATCCACCGCACGTTCGTGAAGTAGCTGCCTCCTATGGCGCGGTGTCGCCCCCGTGCACGGTGAGCACCCATCGCATCGCGCGCGCGTACTGATCGAGCTCGCGCACCGTGCGCCTCAGCCATCGAAAGGCGGGATCGCTGCGTTCCGTTCTGCCGAGCGCGGACTCCGCGTGTTTCAGGTACGTCGCGATGGCGCCGAGCTGGTGCTCGACGCCGTCCCACTGCTCGCGCAGCGTCGCTTCCGACGCGTCCGGCAGCCGGCTCAGGATCGGCGGCGACGGACGACCCGCGAAGCGCATGCTGAACTCGAGGCGCGCCAGCGTGTAGTCGCTGCTGCCTTGGATGTAGCTCGCGAGCAGGTTGACGAGCCTGGGATTCATGGCGACGGGGCGACGACGGCTAGGCGGGATTCCCCGCCGGCGCGCTCTATCACCAGGGTGGTGTCTGATCGTCGGTACGTCATCGTCGGCAACGGTTTTGCAGGAACGACCTGCGCGGAACAGCTCCGCAAAGCGGACCCTGCTTGTTCCATCGTCCTCTTCGCCGACGAACCGTACTGCCTCTACAACCGCATCGCGCTTCCGCCGCTGCTGCGCAAGCAGGTGACGCAGCAAAAAGTCATCATGCGCGACGTCGCGTGGCACGAGAAGAACCGCATCGACCTGCGGCTGTCGACGCGCGTCGAGCGCGTCGACGTCGAGGCGCGCACGGTGACGGCCGCGGGCAAGGAGGAGCCGTGGGACGCGCTGCTGCTCGCCACCGGCGGGCGCCCGAACCCGGCCACCACGCCGGGCGCCGCCGGCGCGGGCAACGTGCACAACTTTCAGTACATGGACGAGACGCTCGCGATCTCGGAGGCGCTGGAGACGGCGAAGGCCGGGGTGGCCGTCGGCGGATCGTTCATCGCGTACGAGCTCGCGGAGGCGTTCGTCTCGCGCGGCGTCGAGACGCACTGGCTCATCCGCGGTCCGCGTTTTCTGCGCCGCATGCTCGACGAAGCCGCCGGCGAGCTGCTGCACGACGCGGCACGCGCCGACGGCGTGCACCTGCACTTCGGCGAGGAAGTGCGCGAGTTCGTGCGTTCGAACGGCGTCGTGACGAAGGTCGTCACGACCGGCGGCGCGACGATCGACACCGACGTCGTCGGCATCGGGCTCGGCCTCACGATCAACATGGAGCTGTGCGACGGCACGGGCATCGAGACGCGCACCGGGATCGTCACCGACGAGCACCTCGAGACCGCGGTCCCCGGCGTGTTCGCGGCGGGTGACGCCGCCGAGTTCTACGACCCGATCGCGGAACAGCACTATCGCATGGGAACGTGGAACAGCGCCGGCGCGCACGGCAAGCTGGCCGCGCACAACATGGCGGTGTCCGGCACCGAGGGCGAACGGAAGAAGTTCGACACCGTGCCCGAGTATAGCTCGCTCGTGTTCAGCGGGCAGACGATCACGCAGTTCGGCCTCTCGCCCGAGTATCGCGAAGACATCGAGACCGAGATGCACGTCGATCGCGACAAGGGATGGTACCGTGCGCTGTATTTTCTCGAGAACCGCTTCGTCGGCGCCGTGCTGATCGGCAAAGGAAACCGTGCCGGAAAGCGCCGGTACCTCGAAGCGATCAAGACGAAGGCGGCGTTTCCGAAGACGGAGCGCCGCGCGCTGCTGGAGTGGACCGCGGAATGACGGCGGCGCGCAGCGCGACGAGTTCGCGCGCCGCATCGATCGCCGTCGCGATCGCCGCGCGGCGGTAGTCCCATCGCGGGTCGGCGTCGGGCGGCGCGAGCACCATCGTCGCGTTCGCTTCGAAGACGAGCACGTCGCCGCCGGGCAGCAGCGTGAAGTCGATTCCGCCGTAGTCCAGCGCGAGGTCGGCGGCGATTTGTTCAAGCGCCGTGACGGCGCGCTCGCTGAGCGCGGCGCGCATGTCGCGCAAGAAGGCCGCCTCTTCGTCCCGGCGATCCGCGCGGTCGTGCATGCCGGCGCGAAAGTAGTGCACCTTCCAGCCGTCCGCGATGGCGAGGTGGACCGGATACAGGCGTCCGCCGATCGCCATCACGCGATACTTGCGGTATGCGCCGTCCGCGCCGCGCCCGTCAACGAACTCGACCGCGAGCAGCGTCGATCCGGGCAGCGACGCGACGCAGCCTGCGAGCGCCTCCGGTCCCTCGACGCGCTCGAAATGCTCGCCGGTTTGGAAGCCGGGGCTCCGCACCAGCAGCGGCCACGTGAATCCGTGCGCTGCGATGCGGTGCGCGCCGTCGGGTGCGCGCACGGCGTCCGCGCCGAACGCGGCCATGCGCGGCGTGCGGACGCCCGGAAGGGCGCGCAGCCGTTCGGCGTTCGCGACGCGCCCCGTGCGGAGCACCGCGGCGGGCGCGTTCACGACCGGCGCGCGCGAACGTTCGGCGATGCGCGCGACGTGCGCGAGCGCACGCGCGCAGCGATCGGCGTCGCCGACCGCGTTGAACAGCACGTCGTGCGGCGGCAACGTGATGTCGTCCGGAGCGGACTCGGCGATGAGCGTCACGACGTCGACGAGGCGCTCGTCGAGCACGTGGTGCATCGGGATGTTTCCGCCGAGCGCGGACGTCACGTACAGCACGCGCAGCGGCGTCCCGTCGCCCCGGTACTGCGAGCGTTCGATCGAGCCGTTCGGGAAGCCGCGCCGCCACGCGCGCTGCGCGTCGTGGCTGCGGCCCTCGCGTTCGGCGATGACCGCGATGCCGCGGTGCGCTTCGCGGCACGACGCGTCGAGCGCGAGCGCGGCGTCGAACTGCAGCAGCGCGGCCGCGTGCTCGCCGGCGTCCGCGAGCAGCGTTCCGAGACACGCGCGCGGAGCGACCGCGCCGGGGTGCGCGCGCACCGCTTGCTCGAACACGGTGCGCGCCGCCGGTGCGTTATCGCGCTCGGCGAGCGCGGTGCCTAGCTGCATCAGCGCGCCGTAGTGCGTCGGGTCGGCACGTACGGCGGCAAACAGCTCGTCGACCGACATCGTCCGTACTATCGGCAGCGAAGCTGGGATTCGGATGCGGGGGAGCGTCCGGTCCCGAGTGAATCTCAGGGACGCCGTCGATACTGAGTCGGACCCCAACATGCCAGGAGCAGCCCAATGAGCCACCTTCGTCGCACGACCGCCGCCGTACTGACCGCGCTATCCGCCGCGTCGGCGCTTTGGACCGTCGCCGCGCTCACGAACGCCGCGGTCGGCATCGGTCCGGCGGCGTCCGCGCAAGAAGCGGGCGGCGGCCAGCGTCGCGGTCAGTTCTTCGCGAAGCTGCTGATGAGCGTGCATCCGCCGCTCAACGACGCGCAGAAAGCGGAAATCCGCCGCATGCGCGACGACATGCGCCGGCAATATCAAGGTCAGCCGCCGCCGGCCGATCCCGCAGCGCGTCGCGCGCGCTTCGAAGCGTTCATGGACAAGATCCGCGGCGTGCTGACGCCCGACCAGCGGCGCGACTTCGACGCGAAGCTCGCGGCGGCGCGCGCGCGGATGAAGAATCAAGGGCAGCACTAGCGCGTGAACCGTCCAGCCGCGGCGCTCGCGCTCGTCGCCGTGATCGCGACCGCTGCGGGCTGCGCGCATCGCGCGTCCGAGCGCGGACGCGCGCGCCTCGCATCGGCGCCGAACGCGATCCCGACCGCCGCGGCGCGCGCCGCGACCATTCACGGCAGCGCGTCGATCTCGGGCGTCATCGCGCCGCTGCAGAACGTCGCGATCACGAGCCAGCTCGCCGAGCCGGCCGATGCCGTCAACGTCAACGAAGGCGACCGCGTGCGCGCCGGCCAGGTCATCGCCGTGCTCGACACCGCCGACCTGCGCGCGCAGCTCGCGCAGGCGCAGGCGACGGTCGTCACCGACATGCGGAACGCCGCGTCGGCGGACGCGAAAGTGACGCAAGCGCGCTACACGCAGCAGCTCAACATCGGGCAGAGCGGCGATCAGGTGCGCTCCGCGGCGGCCGCGCTCGCGCAGTCGCAGCAGACGTATCGGAACGACGACCTCACGCTGCAGCGCGACCGCGCGCTGCTCGCCAACGGATACATCGCGCAGAGCCAGTTCGATCAGCAGAACACGCAGGTCGCGAACGACCGTGCCGCGGTGCGCAGCGCGACGGCGGCGCTGGAGTCGGCGCGCACGAGCCAGCAGGTCAACGGCACGCAGACGGCCGGTCTGCAAGCGGCCGACGTCGCCTCGGCGGCCGCGGACGCGGCGTCGGCGCATGCGACCGTCGGCCAGGCACAGGCGCAGGTGCGGCAGCTCGAGGCGCAGATCGCGAAGGCGACGATCGCCTCGCCGGTCGACGGCGTGGTCGTCAACCGCAACATGAACCCCGGCGAGTATCCCGGCTCGCGCACGATCTTCACGATCCAGCAGCTGAGCCACGTCTACGCGGAGCTCAACGCGTCGAGCAGCGACACGTTCGCGATCCCGGTCGGCGCGCCGGTCACCGTCACGGTCTCCGGCACCGGCGGTCGCGCGTACAACGGAACGGTCGTCGCGGTGCTCGGCCAGGTCACGCCCGGCTCGACCGACTTCACCGTGAAGGTGCTGATCGCCAACGCCGACGGCAAGCTGCAGTCCGGTCTGCCGGTGACCGCGACGGCGTCGCTGCCGCCGGTTCGCGGCATCGGCATCCCGACCGCCGCGTTCCTCGACGAGACGCACACGTCGGTGATGATCGCCGACGACGAGCTGGTGGACATCGTCGCGAAGACGGCGCACGTGCACGAGGTCGCATCGGACGGCACGACGTCGATCGTCACGGGGCTGAAGCCCGGGACGACGGTCGTCGCGAACGGTCAGCTCGGCATCTCCGACGGACAATCGATCGCGTCGAACGGGCCCTAGCGGCGCATGCGTCTGACGCAGCTCTTCGTCAACCGGCCGCCGCTCGTGTTCGTCGCGATCGCGCTCGTGTCGCTGCTCGGCGCGTTCGCGCTCGCGACGCTGGTGCAGCAGAACTTTCCCAACATCGACTTTCCGACGATCAACGTCAGCGTGTCCTATCCCGGCGCGCCGCCGTCCGAGCTGCGCGATTCCGTCGTGCGCCCCATCGAAGACGCGATCGCCGGCGCGCCCAACCTCGACCACATCAACACGTCGATCCAGCAGAACCAAGCGAACATCTCCGCGACGTTCAGCCTCGACTCGGATCAGACGACCGACCTCGTCGAGGTGCAGGACCGCGTGCAGAGCGCGCGCGGCGCGCTGCCCGCGGACTTGCCCGCGCCGTCCGTTCGCACGTTCGACCCGGCGCAGGCGACCGTCGTCACGATGTCCGTGTCCTCGATCTCGCTGACGATGGCGGAGCTCTCGGCGGTCGTCACCG
>Ga0213875_10000542_pt1 | contig 30939 bp, 29 predicted proteins | sample BarmaccomBMRX_R8_FD_160105 | JGI IMG/M metagenome (GOLD analysis project Ga0213875, IMG submission 160105) | Root-associated microbial communities from Barbacenia macrantha in rupestrian grasslands, the National Park of Serra do Cipo, Brazil - RX_R8 | ecosystem: Host-associated > Plants > Roots...
CCATCAGCTGCTCGCTGGTCGCCGTGTTTATCCCGCTCCTGCTGATGAGCGGCATCGTCGGGCGGCTGTTCCGCGAGTTTGCGATGACGGTCACCATCGCGGTGATGGTTTCGGCGGTGGTCTCGCTGACGCTGACGCCGATGATGTGCTCGCGGTTCCTTCGCCACGATGAGGGCAAGCACGGCTGGTTCTACCGGACGATCGAGCGGATGTTCGATCTGGTGGTTGGCTTCTACGAACGCACGCTCGACATCGCTCTCCGGTTCCGCTTTCTCACCCTGATGATCTTTCTGGGGACGGTCACGCTGACCGGCTTCCTCTATGTCTTCGTCCCCAAGGGCTTCTTTCCCTCCCAGGATACCGGCGTGATCATGGGTCTCTCCGAGGGGGCGCAGGACGTCTCCTTCGAGGAGATGTGCCGTCGCCAGATGGCGCTGGACAAGGTCGTCGAGGACGATCCGAACGTCGCCGCCTACTCCGCGACGGTCGGCTCGGGCGTCGGCGGCCAGACCGGCAACAACGGACGCATCTTCATCAGCCTGAAGCCGTTCGATCAGCGCAAGCTGACCGCTGACCAGGTCATCGAGGAGCTGCGGCCGAAGCTCGCGGCCGTCGAGGGTGCGAGGCTCTTCCTGCAGGCCGCCCAGGACATAAGGGTCGGCGGACGCCTGTCGCGCACCCAGTACCAGTTCACGCTGCAGGATCCGGATCTCGGAGAGCTGGACAGCTGGGCGCCGAAAGTGCTGGACCGGCTGAAGACGCTGCCGATGCTGCGGGACGTGGCGACCGACCAGCAGATGGCCGGCACCACCGCCACACTCGCCATCGACCGCGACCGCGCTGCGCGTTTCGGCATCCAGCCGCAACAGATCGACGACACGCTCTACGACGCCTTCGGCCAGCGCGAGGTGACGCAGTATTTCACCCAGCTCAACACCTACTACGTCATCCTCGAAGTGACGCCGGATCTGGTCGGCAAGCTGGACACGCTCAACGAGCTGTACGTGCGCTCGGCGACCGGGCAGACGGTGCCGCTCTCCACCTTCGTGACGGTGGACACCAACAAGCTGGCGGCGCTGTCGGTCAGCCACCAGAGCATGTTCCCGGCGGTGACCATCTCGTTCAACCTGGCGCCCGGCGCGGCGCTCGGCGACGCGGTGAAGGCGATCCAGCAGGCGGAAGGCCAGATGGGTCTGCCGTTCACCGTGCAGGGCACGTTCCAGGGCACGGCGCAGGCCTTCCAGTCCTCGCTCAGCAGCCAGCCCTACCTGATCGCGGCGGCGCTGATCACCGTCTACATCATCCTCGGCATCCTGTACGAGAGCTACATCCTGCCGCTGACCATCCTCTCCACCCTGCCCTCGGCCGGTGTCGGTGCGCTGCTGATGCTGCTGATCATGCGCTACGACCTCAGCGTGATTGCGCTGATCGGCATCATCCTGCTGATCGGCATCGTCAAGAAGAACGGCATCATGATGGTGGATTTCGCCATCACGGCGGAACGGCGGGACGGTCAGTCGCCGCTGAACGCCATCCGCACCGCCTGCCTGCTGCGCTTCCGGCCGATCCTGATGACCACCATGGCGGCTCTGCTCAGCGGCCTGCCGCTGATGCTGTCGAGCGGCGCCGGCGCCGAGCTGCGCCGCCCGCTGGGCATCGCCATGGTCGGCGGACTGGCGCTGAGCCAGATGCTCACGCTCTATACGACGCCGGTAATCTATCTCTATCTCGATCGCCTGCAGCACTGGCTGATGCCGCGGCGCACTTCGCGCATGCCGGTGCTGGCGTCGAAGATGGGTGCCGCGGATTGATTGGCTAAGCGAGTCCGCCTCATCCCTGCTGCCCGAGCTGCTTGCGCAGGAAAATGCGGGTGTGGTCCCCAACCGCGAACTCCACGCGACCGAACTCCTCGTAGCCGTGCCGCTTGTAAAATCCGGGCGCCTGGAAGCTGCTCGTCTCGACCACCGCTTTTTTGCAGCCGCGCCGGATCGCTTCAGCTTCGACGGCGGCGAGGAGGCGGGCTCCCAACGCATTCCCTCTGGCCTCTTTCCTGACAAAGAACATGTCCAGGAACAGGAGGCCGAGTTCCGTTCTTCCCCATAAGCCGCCGATCACTGTCCCGCTGTCCGGATCGGAAATCCGCGCCCCGATGGGAATGCGGTCTGCGAAGCCCGTCTTCTCGAGATTGTGCTCATCAAGCGCCGCGCCGGCTGCCGCCTTCGCTTCCGAGTCGGGCGTACTCACCAGCTTCAGCACGAACTCCTGTGCAGGCCGGTTCTTCATGCCCGATCGTCCGCTCAGCCGGCCAACCGCGCCACCCCACACCACTCAGCAATGGTCAGGGCCAGCACCTTCGTGACCTCGTGCATCGCGGCGAGGCTGACGCTCTCGTCGATGCCGTGGATGGCGTCCGCCTCCGGGCCGTAGCAGGTGGCCTGCGTGTCCTGGTAGAGCCTGTAGAACCGCGCATCGGTCAGCGCCGCCGCTTCGTAGTGCTTCACCGCCTCGCCGGTGATGTCGCGATGACACTCAGACAGCAGGCGCGAGATCGGCTGGGTCGGCTCGAAGATCGCGCCGTCCGCCATGAAGCCTTTGAACGCGACCTGAACCTTCGCGCCCTTGAGCCGCGGATCGGCTGCGGCGTCGGCGACCAGCTGCTCGATCTCGCGCGCCGCGTCGCGACAGGAATGGCCGGGCATGACGCCGACGCGCATGCCGATGCGGGCCCGCGTCGGCACCGAGCTGTTCCACTCGCCGCCCTCGATGCTGCCGAAATTGACGTTGATCGGGTGGTTGTGGCCGGCGAAGGCGGGGTGCCGGCGCTCCGCCGCGTTCATCGCGGCTTCGTAGCCCTTGAAGCGCGCGGCGATGGCATTGGCCGCCTCGATGGCGTTCACCCCGGCCTGCATGTCGCGGACATGGGTGGGCCGGCCGGTGACCGTCACCCAGGCCCAGACCACGCCCACCTCCGCGGTATAGAGCGCGTTGTAGCCGGGGCCGGGCTCGGGGATGACGCAGGCGTCGGGCCTGGGCAGCGCCTGCATCACCGCGAGCGCGCCGTTGCCGGTGCACTCCTCCTCGATGACCGCCGCCATCTGCAGCTCGGCGGCGGGCTGCAGCCCGGCGCGGCACAGCGCCCGCCAGGCCATGATCGCGGCGACCAGCCCGGCTTTCATGTCACCGGCGCCGCGGCCGTACATGCGCCCGTTGCGCACCTCCGGCTGGAAGGGCGGCGTGGTCCACAAATCGGCGGCACCCTCCGGCACCACGTCCACATGCCCCTGCAGCATGAGGCTGCGGCCGCGGTGCTCGCGCGGCTGGTGGCGGGCGGCGACGTTGTCGCGGCCGGCATAGTCGATCAGCGGCGGCGAGAATCCGGGATGGTCGGCGAGATCGGCCGGGCGGACGGGCACGCGGAACGGCTCGAGGCCGCTCTCGGCGAAGACCTCCGCCATGTCCTCGAGGCAGGACGCTTCCTTCCCCAGCAGGCTGCGATGGCGGACCAGGCGAGCCAGCAGGGCGACGGCGTCCGTCTCCAGCGAGACCGCCGCCTCGAGAATGGCGCGGCGGGCGCCCGGGTCGATCAGCATCGCGTCAGTCAAGGGGCTCTCCTGGTGCGGTGGTTGGCGTAATCGCGGCGAGGGAGAATATGATGCACCCCGTAAGAGCCGATCCAGGATTTGATGCGATGACATCCGCGGAATGGGACATCCCGCTGAAGCTGCAGCCCGATCCGGACGACTACCCCTTCGATCTGGAGCGCATGCTGCAGGCGGTGGTGGGCCTGAAGACCGCCGTGCCGTCGGACGCTTTCACCGCGAACTCGCTGGGCACCGAGCGGGCCGGCAGCGGGGTGGTGATCCGGGCGGACGGCCTGGTGCTGACCATCGGCTACCTGATCATGGAGGCCGAGACGGTCTGGCTGATTTCGGCGGACGGGCGCGCCACCCCGGGGCATGCCCTGGCCTATGACCAGGAGACCGGGTTCGGCCTGGTGCAGCCGCTCGGCCGGCTGGCCCTGCCGGCGCTGGAACTCGGGAAATCCGGAAGACTGAGGGTCGGCGATGCGGCGATCATGGCCTCGCATGGCGGCCGCCGCCATGCCGTCGAGACGAAGGTGATCGGCCGGCAGCAATTCGCCGGGCATTGGGAGTATCTGCTGGAGGAGGCGATCTTCACCGCGCCGGCGCACCCGTTCTGGGGCGGGGCCGGGCTGATCTCGCCGGAGGGCAAGCTGCTGGGGATCGGCTCGTTGATCCTGCAGCAGGGCGACCGGAGCGGTCGGCGGCTCGACCGCAACATGGTGGTGCCGATCGATCTGCTGCCGCCGATCCTCGACGATCTGCTGAGTTATGGCCGGGTGGACCGGCCGCCGCGACCGTGGCTCGGCATGTATGCCATGGAGAGCGAGGACGCGATCGTGGTCGGCGGCCTGGCGGAAGGCGGGCCGGCGGACCGCGCCGGCGTGCAGACCGGCGACCGCATCCTGGCGGTCGGCAATTCCGAGGTGACGGATCTCGGCGGCCTCTGGCGCATGGTGTGGGCGACCGGCACGGCCGGCGCGGAGGTGACCCTGCGGCTGGTGCGCGACGAGGAGATGGTGACCATCACCGCCCGCTCGGCGGACCGGGCGTCGCTGCTGCGTTCACCGCGGATGCACTGAGGTTCGAAGAAGGCGAGGGGCTCCGCCCCCAACTCTTCAAGCGTGGGACCCCGCTGGGGCCCGTCGGCCCCAGACCCCTTGACTTAAGTAACTTGTTTCGCTTTCCGCTCCGCCTCGTGCTTGTCGAACATCCGCTTCGCCGCGCCTTCCTGCAGCGCATTCAGCTCGCCCACGTTGTCGAACACCCAGGCCAGGCTGTCCACGCGATTGACGTTCGACCCGCGGAAGTGCGGCACGACATAGCGCGCGTACAGCTCGAAGGATTTCTTCGTCGCCTCGAAATCCGCCCAGTTGTGCGCGAGCTGCAGCAGCGCGCCGAACTCGCCCTGCTTGGCGCGCAGCCGATCGATCAGCGCGATCGCGTCGTCCGGCGTGCCGATCACCGCGCGGCGGCTCTCGTTCAACGTGTCCACGGCATCGCGGCCTTCGACGTCGGCGAAGCGCGCCGGGTTGATGCGATTGAAGTAGCCGAGCCATTCATGCAGGCCGAAGCGCACATTCTCCCGCGCCTTTTCACGACTCTCCGCAATATGGATCGGCGCCACCAGGCGAAGCACGTCGGGGTTCATGGTCCGGCCGTGCTGCGCCGCCGTCTCGCACGCCACCTGCCAGTTGGTGGCGAGCGCGTCGAAGCCGCTCGCCTGCGTGGCGGCGACGCAGAGCATGCTCACCCCGTACTTGCCGGCCGCCCGCCCGCCCGACGGCGTGATCGAGCTGGCCACCGCCACCTCGGGGTGTGGCTTCGTGTATGGCAGCAGGTGCACGCGCGCATTGCGCAGCGTGTACCAGTCGGTCTCCTCGGTGATGGTCTCGCCCGTGAACAGGCGCAGGATGAGATCGAGCCCCTGCATCATGCGGTCGCGCTGCACATTCGGGTCGATGCCCAGCATCATCGCATCCGACGTCAGCAGCCCCGGCCCGACGCCGAGCATGACTCGCCCCATCGTCATGTGATCGAGCTGGATGATGCGGTTCGCCACCATCAGCGGGTTGTGGTACGGCAGCGAGACCACGCCGGTGCCGAGGCGGATGCGCTTCGTGCGCTCGGCCGCCGCGGCGATGAACAGCTCCGGCGAAGCGATGACCTCGAACCCCGCGGAGTGGTGCTCGCCGATCCAGGCTTCCTCGTATCCGAGCTTGTCCAGCCACTCCACGAGCTCGAGGTCGCGCCGGATGCAGAGCGTCGGATCCTCGTTCGTCGGGTGGAACGGGGCGAGGAAGATGCCGCCGCGCAGGCTCATCCCGGCCATCGGTCGCGCTCCGTGTTTCGCGGCAGCCTATCGATGCGACGGGCGAGCGACAACCCGGGCGTCAGCCTCAGCCCGGAAGGATGCGCCCGAAGAAGCCGGCGATCTCCGCCGCTGCCCGGTCGGGGTCCTCCCGGTGCGGGAAGTGGCCGACATCGGGTAAGGTCGCGAAATCGAGGTCGGTGAAGACCTCGCCCAGCCGATCTGCCCAGGCCACGGGGAAGATCGCGTCGTGCTCGGCCCAGCGCACACAGGTGGGCACAGAGATAGGCTGCGGGGCGGGCGCGTGGCCGGCGATCATCGCCATGCGCCCGGCGTGGGCGGCGCGATAATAGGCGAAGCCGCCTTCGAGATTGCCGGGGCGGAGGAAATTGTCCACCCAGTCCTCCAGCACGTCATCGAACGCGTCCTTGCGATGCGCCCAGTGCCGGAGGAAGTGGCCGATGTAATCGCGGCAGGTGTCGCGGCTGGCGCCGACCAGCGCGGGCGCCATCGGCATCTGGTGGAAGGACTGGTACCAGATCTCGTTCAGCCGGCCGGGCGCTCCCATGCGGGGGCCGATGCCGGGATAAACGAAGTCGAAGAAGAACAGGCCGGCGAGGCGCTCCGGTGACGCGCGGGCGAGAGACAGCATCACCGCGCCGCCGACATCGTGCCCGACCACACCGACACGGCCGAGGCGCAGGGCATCGAGCAGCGCGATCACGTCGCGCGCATGGTCCTCGGCACCCCACGGTCCGGCGGGCTTGTCGCTCTCGCCGAAGCCGCGCAGGTCCGGCGCCACCAAGGTGAACCGGTCGCCCAGGCGCTGCATCACCGGCTCCCAGCTGCGCCAGTATTCCGGCCAGCCGTGCAGCAGGAGCAAGGTCGGACCGGCCCCGGCGGTGGCCACGTGAAACCGCGCGCCGGCAGCGGTCACCGTCGTGTGCTGGATGCTCATCCCCGGAGAAACGGATTGCTACGGCGCTCGGCACCGATCGTCGAGCCCGGGCCGTGGCCGCAGATGAACGCCAGGTCGTCGGGCAGCGGCAGCAGCTTTTCCTGGATCGCGGAGATCAGCGCGGCGTGGTCGCCATACGGAAAATCGGTGCGGCCGATCGAACCCTGGAACAGCACGTCGCCGAGCAGGGCGAAGCGATCGGGCGCATCGATGAAGACGATGTGGCCGGGCGTATGGCCGGGGCAGTGCAGCACCTCGAAACGGTGCCCCCACAGATCGATGGCGTCGCCCTCGGTGAGCCAGCGGTCCGGGCGGATGCTGCGCGCGTCCGCCATGCCGTAGCCCCGCCCCTGCGCCTCCAGGCTGACCAGCAGGAAGCGGTCCCGCTCGTCGGGACCCTCCACCGGGATCGCGCCGCCCTCCGGCAGCCTGGCGAGCAGCGCCTCGCGCAGCGCCGCCGCCCCGCCGGCATGATCGAGATGGCCGTGGGTGAGCAGGATCCGCTCGACTGTCAGCCCGAGTTCTTCGATCGCCGCGAGAATGCGCGGCACGTCGCCGCCCGGATCGACCACCGCCGCCCGGCTGGTCTCCGCATCCCAGAGCAGGGTGCAGTTCTGCTGGAACGCAGTGACCGGAACGACGGCAACCTTCAGCTCTGCCATCAGCGGCTCATTGCGGGATGTTGAATTTCTGACGGAACTCCTGCGCCGTGATCTCCTGGCCGTACATCGGCGTGCCCATGGAGAACTCGCCGGAGCGCGACAATGGGCCCACCACCACCGGCTCGAAGCCGGCGTCGCGCACCAGGTCCGAGGCCACCTTCAGCGCGCCCTGGTCGTCGCCGGCGAGCGGGATGGCGATCAGGCCCTCCGGACGATGCGCATCCTTCTGGAGGATGCGGTAGCTGAAGGTGTTGAAGGCGCGCACCAGCCGCACCCCGGGCAGGTAGCCGGCAGCGGCGACGCCCAGCCCTTTCGACTGCGCCTCGGAGGCCAGTGCCGCTCCGTCACGCCCGGCGACCGCATTCGCCGGAAGCAGCACCACCTTGCCCGACATCGCAGGTCCCAGGTCATGGCCGATCTGCGGCAGCGCACCGTACGGCACGGCGAGGAAAATGACGTCGCCGAAGCTCGCCGCCTCGGCCGGCGTGCCGGCGCGCGCCAGCGAACCGAGCCCGCCCACCAGCTCCTTCAGCTCCTCGGGGTGGCGCGAGGAGAACAGCACGGGGTGGCCGGCCTTGACCCACAGGCTGCCGACCGTGCCGCCGATATGGCCCGAGCCGATCACACCGATCTTCAGCGGATTCGCCGACCCCTGTGCCCGTGCCGCGCGGCCCCCGAGCGCCAGCAGCGCCGCGGCAGCGCCCGCCAGCAGGAAATCGCGACGGCCGCAGAAAGCGTTCCTGTCCATCCCAAAGCCTCCTTCTGATTGAAGATCGCGGCACATCACCTTGTCCTCGCCTCCGGCTCCGCCTCGCTCGCCGCCAGGACTTCCTGCCGGTGCCCCAGCCACAGCCCGACCAGCAGCCAGATCGCCGACAGCGGCACCGCCATCACCGCCGTCCGGGTCATCCCCCATCCCAGCGCCGTCAGCAAGGCATAGGACCAGGCGCCGACCTGATCGCCGGTGCGGTAGATCACCGTGTCGATGAAGTTCTTCGCCTTGTAGCGATCCTCCCGCGGCACGACGGTGAACAGCACCTCGCGCGTCGGCCGCGCCACCGCGAAATTGCCGGCGCGCCGCAGCACCTGGAACGGCACGACCGCCGAAAGCGTCGGCAGCATCGCCAGCGCGCCAAAACCGATCACGCTGACCCCCGGCAGCAGGGCAAGCGTGATGCCGACACCCAGCCAGCGGACAATCCGCCCGGTCAGGAACAGCTGCACGCCCAAGGTCAGGACGTTGACCGCCAAGTCGATGGTGGCGAAGAACTCGGTCTGTGCGCCGCGGGTATGGAAGCTGGCATTGACGATGCTGGCCTGCTGAAAATACAGCAGGGTAGAGGTGATCGAGAACAGCAGCATGAAGACGCTGACGTTCACGAGATAGCGCGACCCGAAGGCGTGGGTGATGCCCGCCAGCACGCCGCCGCCGACCGGCCGGTCCCCCGCCGTGCGGGTGCGCGGATCGGCGCGCAGCGCGTCGGAAATCCGCGACAGATGCCGCACGCCGAGCACCGCTACCTCCAGCAGCACGGCGGCGCCGAGCAGCAGATAGGTGGGAGCGACGTGCTCGGCCAGCGAGGCGGTGACGCCGGAGCCGAAGATCGCGCCGATCGTCGCGCCCGCGGCGATGAAGCCGAACAGCCGCTTGCCCTGCTCGGAATTGAACACGTCGACGATCATCGCCCAGAACACCGAGACGACGAACAGGTTGTAGACCGAGGTCCAGATGAAGAACAGCCGACCAAGCCAGACCGCCTGCGCCCCGGTCGCCAGATGCAGAGCCAGCGCGAAGACCAGGATGTTCGCCGCGAAGAAGCGGTAGGTGATCGAGATGAAGCGGATGCGCGGCAGGGTCCGCACGAGCCAGGCGTAGGGCAGGTTCAGCAGCAGCATCCCCGCGAGCGTGCCGGTGAACAGCCATTGCAGATTGTTGACCCCCCCGGCGATGCCCATCTGATCGCGGATCGGCCGCATGATGTAGTACGACGAGAGCAGGGCGAAGATATAGAGCCACGACCATCCCAGCGCCGCCACCTCCTCCGGCCGGACGTCGATCGCCTGGCGCAGCGAGCGCGCGGCGAGCGTCTCGCCATGGAGGGGCGCCTCGGCCGCTATGTCTGCCGCGACAGAAGAAGGCAGCTCGTCAGCCATTCACGTCCTTGTTGAGATGCACCCCTGAAGCATCAAGCCCGCCGGGCGCCTGTGCAAGCGGCGTTACCCGCGAGTTGATGCGGGTGCCGGGGCGATCGTGAGGCGAACCCTGCTCATCACCCCATGCTCCTGGCCGGTTGCCAGGAGCCCCATAGTAACCCGGCTGCCACACGCTCCGCCTGCTTTGCGCGGACCGCAGTGCTGCCCAGCGCCTAGCCGGTTTGGAGGACGCGGATGCGCCGGAGCCCGTGCGAAAGGCAAGCCGTTGGGCGCCCGTCCAGGAAGCCGCCGACCTTGACGCGGGACCTCGTTCGCTGCCCTTTAGCCAGGCGAAGGCGAAATACCATCCGGCCTCTTGCATCGTCGATTGAACATGCTCAGGAAATCGGCTTAGTGACAGAGTGGGAGCCCAGCCAGGCCTCTCTCCCTCTGATCCAAGCTGCGTGAGCCGGAGATGCCATGAAAGCGAGTGCATATCTGAGCATCTTCGATGATTGGGAAATGGTCGGACCGGCGCTCGCCACCATCGTTCCCTATGTGGACGAAATCGTGGTTGTCGACGGTGCCTACGAATGGATGGAACCGTTTTTTGCGGCGAGAGGACGCGACCCGCGTTTCTCGCTGCCACAGGTGCGAGAAGCGTTGGGACCGTTCGGCGATTTGGTGCGCATCATCAACCAGCTCTGGAAAAACGAGCCGGAGAAGCGGCAAGCCGGATACGCCGCTTGCCGCAATCGTCACATCTTCCGCGTCGATGCGGATGAAATCCTCTTCTTCACTCCGGGGCGGCTTGAAGCCTTTCTCGCGTCCGGCTGCGCGGTAGCCGAGATGGAGATGCCAATCTATGTGGCGCCGGGCTGGCTGCGTTCTACCGACTCGAGCAGCCTGCTTGAACGGCAGGCGCTGCTGTTCGATCGCGACCAGATCGGGCCGCGTGAGCACCTCGCCTATCTTTGGCTGGTGCTACCGCCCGACGAGAAACAGGCTCTCCTGCCCAAGGATATGGGTCGGATCTTCCCGGACCCGATCGCGTTCAATGCGCATCTGACCCACTGGCGCACGCCCAGCACATCGGTCAGCCGAGCGCGCTTCTACGTGCTGAACTATTTCCGCAACGCCGGATCCATCGCCTGGATTCCTGGCTTCAATTACGAACCCCGAACTGGTTTCGCCACGCTGTTCGACCGCATCACGCCCACCGAATTGGAGGACATCCTTCTCGGCCACGAGATCGTGGCGGCTCCGCCCGATATGGCCAACTCGGTGCTCCGTCACTCACCCTTGTCGCCTCAGCAGGAAGCCGGCTTCTCGTCCCTCTACTGCCAGCTCCTGCAAGGGCTCGCCGCAGCAGGGCGCGACCTCGTTGCCCGGCCGCGTGTGATGACAGGTGGGCTGCGCTATCTGATCGACGCCTCCGGCGAGATCCCGCCGCCCCCATTCGGCCCAGACGGCTCGGTTCGCTTCAGCTTTGACGCGGAAATCGTCAACGCCACCGCCGAGTTCGCGAGCCTGCGGATCGAGCCCCCCTCCTCCATCCGCATTCCGCTGGACGTAACGGTGCAAGGACGTGAACTCCGGCTTCAGCTACCCTCATCGATGGGTCCGTCCGAACTTCGCCGAACCCTTAGTCTAACCGTTTGGGGACCTACCCAGTGGCACCGGTTTCGATTCCAGGCGGGCCCTTCTGTTTCTCTGAGCGATGCCGGCCTCGGAATCGCGCAATAGGTGAGTTGCCATGAAGACGCTGACGATCGGCTCATGCCTGTCAAACCTGACGGTCACTTGGCTGAAGATGGATTACGGATTCGACCAGACCCATAATGTGCAGCACATGCGCAGTGACGCATTCGTCACCTACTACGTTGAGCGCACGGCGAAGATGATACCGCTGGATTTCATGAACAGCTACCTGAAGGGCTCTGAGCGGTGGGCGACCGAAGCGCAGAAATACCTTCTCAATCAGTATCGGGAAACGCTCGGTTTTCATGAGCTGTTGGATTCCAAGGATCCTGACACCGACTTTTTCCAAGACATCCAGTCCCAGAAGGTCGATGTGATTGTCATGGATAATTTCATGGATGTAGCGGCCCAGCTGATGCGGCCAAAGAACTGGTCGGAGTGGCGGAACTCGCCGCTATTCCTGAACCCGCATTTCTACGCCAACCAGGATGAGATCTGCCGCGATTTCGAGTTCACGGGACACATCACGCCTGAGGACTCGGCAGCCTGCTGGCTGAAGATCTATCGCTTCATCCGAAAACTTCAGCCTGCCGCAAAGATGTTCTTTCTTTCGTTCATGTATGCGACGAGCACTGATTCTGCGGAGCGCTACCACCGCGCCCGGGAATTCTACCTCAACTTCTCCCAGCTGGCACGTGGAGAGGATCTGTTTCTGGTGCCACCGCTCGATCTGCCGCTGGAGTTGCACATCCCGGGGGACTGGTCGCATGTTGACGGTCATGTCTATCGTGCCCTGGCGGGTTATATATACCTGCACAGTGTGGCCGGAATGCCGCGGCCCGAAGATCTGCATCGCTCGGCGCCTACCGCAATGTCACCAAATGCCGAGTTGGTCGCTGCCGGCAATTGAGGCTGCCGGAGGCGAAGCGATTCGGACTGGCGGAAGGTGGATCAGCGGGAACTGACACGGCCCATCAATTTCTGGGAGCGTTTGGATGCTTCATCGTTCAGATCTTGAAGACGATATAGCGGCGTACCTCGTCGACAGGCTGCCGTCGGCTCGCATAAAGACCGTGTTCGATGTTGGCGCCAACATCGGATGGTTCTCGTACCAGTTCCTGCGCGCGTATCCCGAGTGCAACTGCTATTTGTTCGAGCCAGTCACAAGCAATTTCGAGAGAATCCGACCAAATCTCGTCGGGCTTGAAGGGCTCAATGCGAACGGGCGAATAAAATGTTTCAAACTGGGGCTGGGGTTGACTGCCGAAAGGCAGAAAATCACAGCCCTCCCAAACGTCACGATCAATCAGATCATGGCGGAGATTCCGGACGGAACGCCGTTCGAGGAGATCGAGATTGTCACAGGGGATGCGTTCTGCAAATCGGCCGAGATCGAGGCAATCGATTTCCTGAAAATCGATGCCGAGGGCTATGACATGAAGGTCTTGCTCGGGTTCAGCCAGATGCTGCTGCGTGGGCAGATCGACTTTGTTCAGGTGGAAGCCGGAATCTCACGTGAGAACACGCTGCATGTGCCGCTGGACGCCTTCGATGCCGTGCTGAGCAGCTTCGGATACCGGAAATTCCGCTTCACGAACCAGGCGTCGCATGCCGTACCGGTGCTGACCTGGGCAGACGTTGTGTTTATCAACCAGAATACCGCACAGCGTCTTGCATCCAGCTAGAGTACGCTGTGCGTTCACACCGGCGGCACCGGGCTGCAGGCCGCGGCGGCGGCGCGGGCCAGCAGGGTCATTCGGCGGGCCGCGACCATCGCCGCCGCGGTGTCGCCGGCGAGATGTTCGAGGATCGGATTGGACAGCAGGGCGTGCGCCGCCGTGTTGGCCGCCAGGTCCGCCGCGGTCACCAGGGCGGCCGACATCGCGGTCCGGCGCAGCAGCGCCAGCGTGCCGAGCAGACCGGGCCGCACGCCGTGCAGCTCCGCCACTTGGCGGACCAGCCGCAGGCCGCGCCACGCGAACAGCAACCCGTCCAGGCTCGGCGAGGGGATCGCCGCCGTCGCGGCGAACACCTGCAGGGCGGCATTGCGGCTCAGCGCGTCCGTGCCGGCGCGCAGTGCCGCGACCGGGCCGGCGCGCAGCAGGGCGACGACGGCGCCAACCTCGCCCGCCGCCTCGATGGCCGGCAGCACGCCGTCATGCTCCGGCAGGCGCGTCAGCCAGGCCCGCGCCGCCGCCCGCGCCTGCGCCAGGTCGCCGCCGGCCAGCGCCGCCCGCAGCCGATCGACGCGGTGCAAGCCGAGCAGCCCGCGCAGCTCGCGCCAGATGCCGGCGCCGAGCAGCCCGAAGCCCAACCCGGCCACGGCCAGGGTCAGCCAGCCCAGCGCCGCTCCGCGGGTAAACTGCGCGGCGACGAAATTGCCGGTCGCCAGCGCCGCCAGCCCGACCGCCAGCACGCCCACCCCGGACAGCGCGAGGGTGATCGTCCCCGGTCCCCGTCCCGGCAACGCCGCGGGCTGGATCACCGCCACCTCGGCCGGCAGCCGCGGCGCCGGCAAGGCCTCCGCTTCGATGCGCGGGCGCGGCAGGGTTTCGGTCTCGATCGTCACAGGAAATCCTCAAGCAGAAAGGCGAGCAGCGTGTCGAGGCCGATCTGCGACACCCCGGCGCGGCCGCCGGCCGGCAGGCGCCTCGGCTCGAACGCCGGCAGCGCCAGGAAACGATGCTCCCAGAACGCGGCATCGGGCGAGCGGTCGGGCACCTCACCGGGATAAGACCGGGTCATCCGCTCCTCGCCGATCACCCGGCCGCGCACCGCCGAGACCGGGCGACCCTCCAGGGTCCAGACGAAATCCTCGGTGCAGCGGATCGCGGCGATGGCGAAGGCCTGGGTCGCCGCGCCGCTCGCCGCCTCCGGCAGGCGCGTCAGGCTGCGCACCAGGGCCGTGAGATTGCCGCGCTGCCGCTCCGCCACGTGGTCCGCCTTGGTGGCGGCAAAGGCTACACGCCTGATGCCGCCGGCGCCCAGCCAGGCGGGCAGCGGGAGGTCGCGCAGCACCGGGATGGCATCAAGCCACGAGCGCTGCCACCGCAAGCCGGCGGCGACCTCGGTGAGCGCGTTCGCCGCGTCGGCGTAGGCGACCGGGCCGGCGTGCAGCGCCGAGAGCAGGTCGACCAGCACGACGAGCCGGTCCAGCCGGCCGAACAGCGGAGAGACCAGCTCGCGGCGGACCGCCTCGCGATAGGCGTCGTAGCGCGCCGCCAGCAATTCACCGAGCGGGCCGCTGAGTGTCGCGGGGAAAAACCCGGTCCAGGGGGGCTCCGGTCCCGGCGCCGGCATCAGAAAGCGGCCGGGCTGCAGGAAGGACAGGCCGACCTCGTCCCGCAGCCGCCGCAGGGTCTCGCGGTAGAGACGGTGCCCGGTCGCCGCGAGGCTCTCGTCGGCGGGGGCGCGGGCCGGCAGACCCTGCACGAAACCCAGGAAATCGCGCGCCTGCGGCGCCTGCAAGCGCCGCAGGGTGGCGGCGGACCAGGCGGCATAGTCCTGCCCGAGCATCGGCAGATCGAGCAGCCATTCTCCGGGGTAGTCGAGGAACTCCAGCGAGAGCCGCCGCGGCGGCAGCAGGCCGCCATGGCCGAATTCGAGCTCCAGGCTGAGCAGCGAGACGGCGCCGGTGCGATCCGGCCAGGCCGGCGGGTCGGCGGCGAGCGACGCGAGATGCCGGCCAAAGTCGAAGCGCGGCAGCGAAGTCGCGCCGGAGGGCGCCAGGCGCACCCGCATCGGACGCAGCGCCAAGGCCGCCGCCAGCAGATTGGCGGCGACCGAGGTGAGAAAGGCGGTCTTCCCCGCGCGGGCCAGGCCGGTCACGCCGATGCGCAGAGTACTCTGGCCAAGCAAGGCAGAAAGGAAGTTCATCGAAGAAGGCCAGGGGCTCCGCCCCTGGACCCCGCTGGGGACCGTCGGCCCCAGCGGGTCGAGGGCGGAGCCCTCGCCTTTACTTTCGCTGCACCAGCTCGATCTTATAGCCGTCGGGATCCTCGACGAAGGCGATCACCGTTGTGCCGAACTTCACCGGCCCGGCCTCGCGGGTCACCCGGCCGCCGCCCGTCCGCACGGTCTCGCAGGTCGCCGCCACATCGGGCACGCCGACCGCGAGGTGGCCGAAGCCGGTGCCGACTTCGTAGCCCTCGTCCTTGCCCCAGTTATAGGTCAGCTCGATGACCGCGCCGCTCTCCTCGTCGCCGTAGCCGACGAAGGCGAGCGTGTATTTGCCGTCCGGCACCTCGCGCCGCCGCAGCTCCTGCATCCCGAGCAGCCGCGTGTAGAAATCCACGCTGGCATCGAGGTTTTTCACCCGCAGCATGGTGTGGAGGAACCGGCTCATCGCGTGTCTCCCTGAAGCGGTTGGGTTGGATCTATGCCGAGCAGAAACAGCCCGGCCCCGTCGGCGGTTGCGATCATCGCCGCGCGATCCGTCAGCAGCGTCCCCTCGGCTTCGAAGGCGATGCCGCGCAGCCCGGCCGCGGCGGCGGCACGCACCGTCTCCGGCCCGATGGTCGGCAGGTCGGCGCGCCGATCCTGGCCCGGCTTGACCAGCTTGACCAGCACCCCGCCGGGGCCGGGCCGGGCCAGCGCCCGGCTGCGCGCCAGCATGGCGTCGGTCCCCTCGGCCGCCTCCACCGAAAGCACGATGCCCTGCTGCACGACGCAGGCCTGGCCGACATCGGCGGCGCCGAGCGCGCGCGCCACGGCGATGCCGCGCTCGATGTCCGACATCGCCTGCGCATCCGGCGGCAGGCGGGAGAGCTGGCCGCGCGGGCCCACCGCCTCCGTAAGGATCTCATGGGCGCCGAGCACCCGGAAGCCTTCCTCGGCCAGCACGCGCACGACGGCGGCGAGCAGCCCGTCATCCCCGGCGAAGGCGGCGCGGCCGATGCGTGCCAGGATGCGCGCCCCCTCGGCGTCCGGGCGAAGGTCGAGGAGCGAGGGCCGGCGCACCGGCCCGACCAGCACCAGGTCCCGGCACGCGGCGGCATGCAGCAGCTGCAGAATGCGTCCGGCGGCGCCGATCCGTGCCGGCGCATGCGGAAAGGGAGCCAGCACCGCCGGCTCGGCGTAGCCCTCGAGCGCCACCACGAAGACCTCGCGACCCGCTGCCCGGGCGGCCGCGGCCACCAAGCCCGGCAGCTTGCCGCCGCCGGCGATGATGCCGAGCGCCGGTCGCCGCCCGGTTGCCTCGTCTGGAGTCGCTGGATCGTGCATTTCAGATGCAACCGCTCGCTCACCCGTGCCGGGTTTCGTTAGCACTTCATTCACGAAGCCCGGCGACACTCGCAACCCTGCTCGGCTCACTCGGGACGCGCCATCGCTCATGACGCGCTCCCTGGACGCTCGGCCCGATGCCTTGCTGAAGGCCCAAATGCCTCGCCGGAGGCCCAACGCCTTGCTGGAGGAAGCCATCGATGGACGACGAAGACCGATTTCCGCCGGAGGTCTCGGCTGAAGGCATCATGCAATGCCTCTGCATGCTGGCCGAGGAAGCGGCCTCGCTCCGGCTGCTCCGTACGCTGCTGGCGCTGCGCGCGGCGCTCGAGACGTGCCAGAGCGAAATCGCCGCCGGCGAGCTGCTTGCCCCTGCCGAAGCCGCGGAGACCGCGTTTCCCGCCGGCATGACGCTACACTGAGGGATGGGGCACTAACTGATGGGGCACTGACGGTCGGCGATCGTCGGCCCTCGGTCTACGTCTCCTCCTCGGCCGGTGCGGCAGCGGCGCGGATCAGGCCCCGGCTGCTGGGCGCGTCGATGAAGGCCAGGATCTCGGCCACCAGCGGATCGTCGCCATACGCCGCGCGCGTCTCGACCACACGCTGCGCGAACACTCCCGCCTCGGCGAACAGCAGGCGGAACGCGACTCGCAGCCGGCGCACCTGCGCGCGGTCGTAGCCGCGGCGCTTCAACCCGACCAGGTTGAGCCCGGCCAGCCGCGCCCGGTTGCCGATGACGCTGCCGAACGGAATGACATCGGCCTCCACGCCCGACACGCCGCCCACCATGGCGCCGCGGCCGATGCGCACGAACTGGTGCAGCGCCGCGGCACCCCCGATCACCGCGTGATCGCCGATCGTCACGTGCCCGCCCATGACCACGTTGTTGGCGATGATCACGCCGTCCCCGATCGTGCAATCATGGGCGACGTGCACCACGGCCATCAGCAGGCAGTCCGCGCCCACGTGTGTCACGCAGCTGCCTGTCACCGTGCCGCGATGCACCGTGCAGTGCTCGCGCACATGCGTGCGGGCGCCGATTTCGGTGCGGGTCGGCTCGCCACGATATTTCAGATCCTGCGGCGCCAGGCCGACCGTGCAGAACGGCCAGAGCACGGCATCCCGGCCAATCCGCGTGTGGCCGTCGACCACGACGTGCGAGATCAGCCGGACGCCCTCTTCCAGCACCGCGTCCGGGCCGACCTGGCACCAGGGCCCGACACGGACGCCGGCGCCGATCGACGCCCCCGGAGCCACGATGGCGGTGGGATGCACCGGACAGCTCGCGGTCACGCCCCCGGCTTGTCCATGATCATCGCCGCATAGGTCGCCTCGGCCACGGAGATGCCGTCCACCCGCGCCACGGCATGGAACTTCCAGACTTGGCCGCGATTGCGCTCCTTGGTGCAGTGGATGCGCAGCTGGTCCCCCGGCACCACCGGCCGGCGGAACTTCGCGCCCTCGACCGACATGAAATAGACCACCTTGCCGGCCGCCTCCTCGCCCAGGGTCTCGACCACCAGCACCGCCGCGGTCTGCGCCATGCTCTCGATGATCAGCACGCCCGGCATGACCGGCTGCTTGGGGAAATGGCCCTGGAAGTAGGATTCGTTGATCGAGACGTTCTTGATGCCGATCGCCGAGGCGTTGCGGATGACCTCGACGACACGGTCGATCATCAGGAAGGGATAGCGATGCGGAATCGCCTGCATGATGCGGGCGATGTCGACCACGTCGATCGTGCCGCCGGGCTGATCGGTCTCGCCGGAATGTTGCGCTGCCGTGGCGTCCATCGACCTCTCAGCCCGTGCCCTCTTGCCCTGCCGCGCCGTCCTTGCGGGAGGCTGATCCGCGGCTCGCCAGTCGGCGCAACAGCGCGACCTGGCGGAAGAACTCGCGCACCGGTCCCGCCGGGCTGCCCACCCATTCGGCACCCTCGGGCACGTCCGACATCACCCCCGCCTGGGCTCCGATACGCGCCCGCCGGCCGATGCGCAAATGACCGATCAGGCCCGCCTGGCCGGCGACGACGACCTGGTCCTCGAGCACCGTCGAGCCGGAAATCCCGGCCTGCGCCACGACGACGCAGCCGCGGCCGAGGCGGACGTTGTGCCCGATCTGCACCAGGTTGTCGAGGCGAGAGCCGGCGCCGATGACCGTGTCATGCGCCGAGCCGCGGTCGATCGTGCTGTTGGCGCCGACCTCGACGTCGTCCTCGAGGATCACCCGGCCGAGTTGCGGCACACTCAGGAAGCCCTGCTCGGTGGTGGCGAAGCCGAAGCCCTCCTGGCCGATCCGCGCACCCGGATAGACATAGACCCGGGCGCCCAGCAGGGCGTGGCTCACCCCCGCCTGGGCGCCGATCCGGCAATCCGGCCCGAGCACCACCCCGGCGCCGATCACCGCGGCGGCCCCGATCCGGCAACCCGGTCCGATCGATGCGCCGGCGCCGATCACCGCCATCGGGCCGATCTCGGCGCTGGGGTCGATCTCGGCCCCGTCCTCGACCATCGCCGTCGCATGCACGCCGGGCCGGGGTGGCGGCGGCGGATGGAACAGGGCGGCGGCGCGCGCCCAGCCGGCATAGGGATCGCGCGTCACGATGGCGGCGCTGCCTTCGGGGACACGCGGCCGCATGTCGGGGTGGACGATCACGGCGCCGGCGCGGGTCGCCTCGAGCGCCGCGGCATAGCGCCGGTTGTCGAGGAAGCTCAGCTGGTCGGGCCCGGCGAGCTGCAGCGGCGCGACGCCTCCGATCAGGCGCGCCGCATCGGCCCCTTCCAGCGTCCCGCAAGCCGCCTGCGCGACGGCGCGGAGCGGCTGAGGCGCGCTGCGGGCGAAGAACCGCGGATCCCCGGCAATCTCCGGCCAGGCCACGGCCTCACCGACGGGCTGGCGCCGGCGCCGGGGTTTCCGCGGAGGCTGCTGCGGGCTGCGCGGTGGCGCTCGCCGCCTGCGCCGACCCCGGTTGCCCGGAGAGGCCCATGTTCGCCGCCGTTGGCTCCTGCCCCTCGGGGGGGATGGTCACCGACGCCAGCACCTTGTTGAGCTGCTCGGTGACCTGCTCGGTGATGTCGAACTCGTTGATGTTCAGCGCCACCTGCGCGCGGTGCAGCACCAGGTTCATGCCGCGGCTCTCGGCCACCTGGCGGATCACCGCGATCAGCTCGCGCTCGATCTGGCCGAGCGCCACCTGCGCGGCATCCTGGATGATGCGGTTGCGGTCGCGGAACACGCGCTGGGCGTTGGTGATACGCTCCTGCAGCTCGCGCTCCTTGGCGCGGATCTGGTCGGCGGAGAGGCCGGAGCGCTGGTTCGCCAGCTGCTGCTGCAGGTCGCGCCAGGCGCCCTGCTCCTTCTGCGCATCCTGGTTGAGCTTCTCGCGCCGGTCGCCGATCACCTTCTGCACCTGCTGCGCAGCGGTGGAGGCGCGCATCACCTCGGGCACGCCCAGCACGCCAATCACCGCGGCGGGGGGTGCGGTGCCCTTGGGGAGCGCCGGGAGGTCGGGCACCGGAGGCAGGGGCAGCGGCGGCTGACGCTGCGCCTGCTCATCGGGCGGGGCCGCCTCGGCAACCGGCGGCGGCAGCGGCGCGGGCGCCACCGGGGCGGGAGCCGGACGCGGCGCCGGGCGCGGCGTCGGACGGGCCGGCGCCGCCTGGCGCTGCGGCTGCTGACCGCCGGGCACGAACCAGTCCTGCGACTGGGCCACGGCGGCGCGCGGGTGGAGAAGAGCCGGCGCGCCCAGGATCAGGGCGGCGGCGAGAACGCGGAATGTATGCACTAGAACCTCGTGCCGAAGCCGAACCGGAAGATCTGGGTCTTGTCGTAGTGCTTCTTCACCACGGGATCCGCCACGTCGATGTTGATGAGACCGAAGGGTGTGCGCCACGCCACGCCGACGCCGGCGCCGACGCGGGGGCTGGCATCATCGATGATCGGATTGCCCTGATAGCTGTTGACCTGCGAGAGCGCGCCGACATCGACGAAAGCGCGTCCGGACAGGCCGAGATCGGGCGAGATCGGCAGCGGGAAGTGCAGCTCGGTGGACTGCGTCCAGATGAAGCGGCCTCCCAGGCTGTCGCCGGTGCTGGTGTCGTGCGGGCCGGCGCCGCCGGCCTCGAAGCCCCGCAGATTGTCTCCGCCGAGAAAGAAGCGGTCGATGATGCGCTCGACATGCCCGAGCTGGAAAAGGTAGCCCGCCCCGGCCGAGAGCACGACGCCCCAGTCGGTGTCGTTGGTGAAGTAGGTGAGCGGGATGAAGTAGCTGGCGTCCACCTTGGTGCGCACGAAATGCGCATCGCCGCCGATGCCGGCGAAATCGCTGCCCAGCCGCAGCACGAGCCCCTTATGCGGGTCCACCCGGCTGTCGCGGTAGTCCAGCGTGATCGTCTGGCCGATCTGCGACAGCAGCGAGTAGCCGGACTGGTTCTGGACGTAGATGCTCGCCGTGGAGGCGATGTCGTAGACGTCGCGATCGACGAGCGAGTAGTTCCAGCTCTGGCGGAGGTGGTCGTTGAACTCGTAACCGAGATTGACGGTGAAGCCGTAGCGCTTCTCGCTGTAATCCGAGATGTCCTGGTTGTTGTTGACGATATCGAAGATGTCGAACCCGGCCACCAGGTTGCGATCGAGGAAGTAGGGATCGGTGGCCGACAGATCGACCTGGCTCTCCTTGGTGCCGAGCGTGCCGTTGATGCCGGCATCGACGCCGGTGCCGATGAAGTTGCGCTCGCGCAATCCGAGGTTCAGCAGCGCGCCCGCATCCGTCGAGTAGCCGCCGCCGACGGTCAGCTCGCCCGTCGATTTCTCCTGCACCGTCGTGGTCACCACCGCCCGGTCCGGCGTGGAGCCGGGGGCCGACGTGATGTTCACGTTGTTGAAATAGCCGAGGTCCTGCAGCCGCTGGCGCGAGCGGCGGATCGCCGCGGCGTTGAAGGCATCGCCCTCGGCGAGGCGGAACTCGCGGCGGATCACCTTGTCCTCGGTGCGCGTGTTGCCGACGATGTCGATGCGCTCGACATAGACGCGCGGGCCCTCGGTGACGTCGAACACCAGATCGACGGTGTGCTTGGCCTGGTCGCGGGCGATCCGCGGCCGCACGTCGACGAAGGCGTAACCGCGGTTCTGCACGTCGTCCTGTATCGCGGTGACCGAACGCTCCACCGCGTCGCCGTCATAGGTGTCGCCCGCGCCGAGCTGCACATCTGGCAGGAGCACGGCGCCGTCCAGCCGCGGCAGCTTGCTGTCCACGCTGACCTTGCCGACGCGGTAGCGCTCGCCCTCATGCAGCAGGAAGGTGACGAAGAAGCTGCGGCGGTCCGGCGAAAGCTCGGCGGTGGCGTCCTGCACCTCGAAATCGGCGTAGCCGTTGCGCAGGTAGAAGCGGCGCAGCAGCTCCTTGTCGAAATTGATGTGCTCGGGATCGTAGTTGTCCGACGTGGACAGGAACCGCCACCACACGGATTGCCGGCTGTTGACCACCTCGCGCAACCGGCCCTCACCGAAGGCATGATTGCCGACGAAGGCGATGCGGCTGATCAGGGTCGGCGGGCCCTCGTTGATCGCGAAAACCACGTCCACCCGGTTCTCCGGCAGGCGGATGATCTTCGGGTCGACCTTCGCGGCGAAGCGGGCGTGGTGGGCGTAGAGATCAAGCAGGCGCTGGCGATCGCCCTGTGCCTGAGCGGTGGTGAACACCGCGCGCGGACGCAGTTGCACCTCGGCGCGCAACTGCTCGTCGGTGAGATGGCTGTTGCCCTCGAAGGCGACCCGGTTGACCAGCGGGTTCTCGGCGACATGCACGACCAGGGTGCTGCCCTCGCGGCGCAGGCTGACGTCGGAAAACAGGCCGGTGGCGTAGAGCGTTTTCAGGCTGCGGTCGATGCGGTCGGGATCGAACGGGTCGCCGGGGGCCAGCAGCATGTAGGACTGGATGGTGCCGGGCTCGATGCGCTGATTGCCCTCGATACGGATCGCCTGGATGGTGTCGCCCGGCCGTCCCTGGGTCACCGCCGGCGCCGGTCGTGTCCGCGCGCCGCGGGTCCGCACCGGGCTTGCCCGGGCGGCGCTGCCGCGTGGCTGAGCGGCCGCACCGGAGGGCGCCGCACTTCCCTGCGATCGCACCGGCATCGCCAACGCGATCGACAGCAGGCAACCGAGGACGATCGAAGCAAGGCGAGTGCGTCTCAAAAACGGTTTCCCTTCACCAGCATCGTCGCGCCTTATGAGACGACCCGTCCCGACGCGCGGAGAATAGCGGCGCCGCGATTCGGACGCTACAGGCTGCGTCCCGGCGCCGCTGCCGGAGTCGCCGGGCACCCGATCGCGTCGGCAGGTCCGCAGCAGGTTAGCCGATCATGCCGGCCATCCAGCGGAACAGCCCGAAATGCGTCAGGTCGTTCCAGGTGGCGAAAATGAACAGCCCGACTAGCAAGGCGAAGCCGGCGCGAAAGCCGTATTCCTGGGCGCGCTTGGGGATCGGCCGCCCGCGTACCGCCTCGGCCAGATAGAACAGCAGATGCCCGCCATCCAGGATCGGGATGGGGAACAGGTTGATCAGCCCGAGATTGACCGAGAGCACGGCGATGAACGAGATCAGGCTGGCCAGGCCGAGCTGTGCCACCTGACCGGAGAGCTGGGCGATCCGCAGCGGCCCGCCGAGGTCTTCGGTACCGCGGCGGCCGCTGATCATCTGCCACACGCCCCTAACCGTCTCGACGGTGACGTCCCAGGTCTGCGTCACGCCGGCGCCGATGGCGCTCCAGGGGGGTAGCGTCTCGAACGCCGTTGCGCCGCCGCGGATGCCGAGCTGGCCCACAAGGTGGCCGCCGCCTTCATCGCGCGCATCGGTGGTGACCGGCAGTGTCAGCTTCTCCGCGCCGCGCTGCACGAGCAGGCTGAGCGCGGCGGCGGGGTGGGCGGTGACGATGCGCTGGATGTCGCCGAAGGTGGCGATCGGCGTGCCGTCGATCGCCAGCACACGGTCGCCGGATTGCAGGCCGGCGCGTGACGCGGCGGTATCGGCGATCACCTCGCCGACGACCGGCATCGGCACCGGGCGGCCGGCGGTCGCGAACAGCAGGGCGAACAGCACGATCGCGAGCAGGAAATTCGCTGCCGGCCCGGCGGCGACCACCAGGGCGCGCGAGCCGACCGGCTTTTCATGGAAGGTCCGCCCAGCCATCCAGCCCTGCCGCACCTCGTCGGAGACCTCTTCGGGGCGTTCCTGGCCGTGCAGCTTGACGTAGCCGCCGAGCGGCAGCCAGGCGAGCTTCCATTGCGTGCCCCGCCGATCGGTCCAGGTGGCGATCGGTCGGCCGAAGCCGATCGAGAACGCTTCGATGTGCACGCCGCGCCAGCGCGCCACGAGGTAGTGGCCGAGCTCGTGGACGAAGACGAGCACGCCGAGCACCACCACGAAAGCGGCGGCGGTGCGGAAGAAATCCGGGATCAGGTGGAAGGCCATGGTGTCTCTGCCCGATCAGGCGGCGCGCGCCGCGGTGATGCGCTCGGCAGCATGGCGGGCGGCGGCGTCGAGGTCCAGGACGGCATCGAGCGTCTCCGCCGGCGGCGCTCCCAGCGCCGCGAGCACCCGCTCCGCCGTCGCCGCGATGTCGAGGAAGCCGATGCGCCGCGAGAGGAAGGCCGCGACTGCCACCTCGTTGGCAGCCGACAGGATCGCCGGCGCCCCACCGCCCGCCCGCAGCGCCTCGCGCGCCACCCGCAGCGCCGGGAAGCGCACCGTGTCCGGCTCGCCGAACTCCAGCCGCCCGAGGGCGGCGAGATCGAGCCGCTGCGCCGGCGTGGGCATGCGGGCCGGCCAGGCCAGCGTGTGGGCGATCGGCGTGCGCATGTCGGGCGAGCCGAGCTGCGCCAGCACGCTGCCGTCGCAGTAATAGACCAGGCCGTGGACCACGGATTGCGGATGCACCAGCACGTCGATGCGCGTCTCGTCGAGGTCGAACAGCCGCGCCGCCTCGATGAGCTCGAGGCCCTTGTTCATCAGCGTCGCGCTGTCGATGCTGATCTTGGCGCCCATCGACCACACGGGGTGGCGAAGCGCCGCCTCCGGCGTCGCCTGCGCCATCTCCTCGGCGCTGGCAAGCCGGAACGGCCCGCCGGAGGCGGTGAGGACGATCCGGTCGACGGCCTGGCGGTTACCGTCCGCCAGTGCCTGGAAGATGGCGTTGTGCTCGGAATCGACGGGGAGCAGGGTGGCGCCGGCTTCCCGCACGGCGCGCAGCATCACCTCGCCGGCACAGACCAGCGCCTCCTTGTTGGCCAGCGCCACCGCGCGGCCGCGCCGGATGGCGGCGAGCGTCGCCTGCAGCCCGGCCGCCCCGGTGATCGCCGCCATGGTCCAGTCCGCCGGGAGGCAGGCCGCCTCGACGACCGCCTTGGGCCCGCAGGCCGCCTCGATGCCGGTGCCGGCGAGCGCCTGGCACAGCTCGGGATAGCCCGCGGGATCGCAGAGCACGGCGAGCCCGGCCCCCAGCGCGCGAGCCTGCTCGGCGAGCAGGCGGGCGTTGCGATTTGCCGCCAGGGCGAGGACGCGGAATGCCTGGCGGTCGCCGAGCAGCTCGACGGTCTGGCGGCCGACGCTGCCGGTGCTGCCCAGCACGGTGACGGTTCTCAGCGCCAAATCGGCACTCCTCCTCCGAGGGCGAGAGCCAGCAGGGCAGCGGCCGGAGCTGCCGCGAGCACGCCGTCCACCCGATCCAGCAAGCCGCCATGGCCGGGGATCAGCCGACCGGAATCCTTGACGCCGAAGCGCCGCTTCAGCCCGCTTTCCAGCAGGTCGCCCGCTTGCGCCGCCAGGCCAAGGCCGGCCGCCACCAGCGCCGCGCGCCCGGCGCCATCGCCGAACCCTGCCGCGACGCAGAGGCCGACGGCAGTCGCGGCGAGCAGCCCTCCCAACGCACCCGCCCAGGTCTTGCTCGGCGAGATGCGCGGCGCCAGTTTCGGCCCGCCGAGAAGGCGGCCGAGCGAATATGCCCCGACATCGCTCGCCCACACCACCAGGGCGAGGAACAACACGTCGGCACGCCCCGCCGCGCTCCGGCGCAACCAGAGCAGCGCCACGGCCGCCAGCCCGACATAGAGCACCCCGGCAGCCAGGCGCGAGGCGCGGCCGGTGCCCCGGGCAGCCGCCCAGCTCAACACCGCTCCCGCCGCCAGCAGGCCGAGGCCGAGGCCGGGTCGTCCGACCGCCGTCGCTGCCCCGGCCGCGAGGATGCCGAGCGGCACGGCAATCCCCGGCCAGGCGAGGACCCGCCGGCCGCACAACGCCACCCACTCCGCGGCCATGCCGAGGAACCCGAAGGCGACCAGCGCCACCCAGGCCGCGCCGCCGAGCCAGATGCAGAGCAGCGCCAGGGGCGCCAGCACCGAGGCCGAGACGATGCGGATCGGCAGATCGCCCAGTCCGATGCGCTCACGCGGACGCGCCGCCTCCGGCTCGGGCACCGGCCATTCCCGCACCTCCAGCTCAGGCAGGTCCGCTTTTCGCAGGGCCAATTTATGCCGGTCTGGCACCGAACCGCCGGTCCCGCCGCGCATACTCGGCCAGCGCCTCGGCGAAATGCGCCTGTCCGAAATCCGGCCAGAGCACGTCGGTGAAGACGAACTCCGCATAGGCCGCCTGCCACAGCAGAAAATTGGAGAGGCGCCGCTCGCCGGAGGTGCGGATGATCAGGTCCGGATCGGGCATGGCGGCGGTCGAGAGGAATGCGGAAAAACCGGCCTCGTCGAGTTCGGCCGGATCGAGCCGCCCGGCGCGCGCCGCCTCCGCCGCCCGGCGCGCCGCGGCGACGATCTCATCGCGCGCGCCATAGGAGAGGGCGATGGTCAGGTTCAGGCGCCGATTCGCTGAGGTGAGCGATTCGGCCTCCCGCAGGGCGAGCTGGATGTCCTCGGAGAAGCGGTCGCGCTCGCCGATGATGTGCAGCCGCACGCCGTTGGCTGACAGCTCGGCGACCTCGCTCTTGAGATAATGGCGCAACAGGCCGGTCAGGTCCTTCACCTCCGCCTCCGGCCGGCGCCAGTTCTCGCTGCTGAAGGCATAGAGGGTGAGCCAGCCGACCCCCTGCTCGATCGCCGCCTCGATGGTGCGCCGCACCGCCTGCCCGCCGGCGCGATGGCCGGCGATCCGCGGCAGGCCGCGCGCCGCCGCCCAGCGACCGTTGCCGTCCATGATGATGGCGACGTGGGCGGGGGGCGGTGCCGGCGCGGCCGGGCGCTCCGCCCGGGCGGGCAAGGGGGAGGTGGCCGGCATGCGCTCAGACCTGTCTGATCTCTCTTTCCTTGTCGGCCAGCGCCTCGTCGATGCGCCGGACATACTGGTCGGTGAGCTTCTGCACCTCCTCGGACCAGCGGCCCATCGCGTCCTCGCCGATCTCGCCCTTGCGCTCCAGCCCCTTGATCTGGTCCATGCCGTCGCGCCGCACCCCGCGCACCGCCACCCGGCAGCCCTCGGCGTAGCGGCCCGCGGCGCGCGCCAGCTCCTGGCGGCGCTCGGCCGTCAGCATCGGCACCGGCACCCGCACCAGCTGCCCATCTGTGGAAGGATTGAGGCCGAGCCCGGAGTCGCGGATCGCGCGCTCGACAGCGGAAACCAGGCTGCGATCCCAAACCTGGACCGTGAGCATGCGCGGCTCCGGCACGTTGACCGTGCCGACCTGCGACAGCGGCATTTCCGAGCCGTAGGCTTCGACCCGCACCGGCTCGAGCAGACCCGGGCTGGCCCGCCCGGTGCGCAGGCCGGCGAATTCGCGTTTCAAGGTGTCGAGCGCACCATCCATGCGGCGGGAAAGGTCCTGCTTGATGGCATTCAGATCGGCCGGCACGGCTTCATTCCCCTTTCAGCCTCCCCATCGGGGCAAGGGTTACTGCGGTTCGGTGATTCGCGTGAACCGCCCCTCGCCGCGCATCACCGCCCTGAAGGCTCCCGCGGCATGGATATTGAACACCAGGATTGGCAGTCCGTTCTCCCGCGCCAGGCTGATCGCCGCCGCGTCCATCACCCCGAGATCGCGCGCCAGCACGTCCAGATAGGTCAGCTCGTCGTAGCGCTCGGCGCCGGCGACCTTTCGAGGGTCGGCGGAATAGACCCCGTCCACCTGGGTGCCCTTCAGCAACGCGTCGCACTCCATCTCGGCGGCCCGCAGGGCGGCGGCGGTGTCGGTGGTGAAGAACGGGTTGCCGGTGCCGGCGGCGAACACCACCACCCGCCCCTTCTCCATATGCCGCTCGGCGCGCCGGCGGATATAGGGCTCGCAGACGCTGGCCATCGGGATCGCCGACTGCACCCTCGTGGGCACGCCGCCCTTCTCCAGCGCGCTCTGCATGGCGAGCGCGTTCATCACGGTGGCCAGCATGCCGATGTAGTCGGCCTGCGCCCGATCCATGCCGCTGGCCGCCGCCGAGACGCCGCGGAAGATGTTGCCGCCGCCGATCACCAGGCAGACCTGCGCGCCGAGCGCGACAACGTCGCCGATGTCGCGGGCGATGCTGACCAGCGTCTCGGTGTCGAGGCCGTATTCGCGCCGGCCCATCAACGCCTCGCCCGACACCTTCAACAGCACGCGCTTATAGGCCAGCTGTTCGCTCATGCACTCTCGCGCGGCGGGGGGCGACCAACCCTAGCTGCCGAGTTGAGTCGGAACAAGAGAGGCGCGCTCTGCTACTCCGGCTCATCCGGCGGAGGTGTCACACCGGCGGCGGCGGCGACCTCGGCGGCGAAGTCTCCGGACTGGCGGGCGATGCCCTCGCCGAGTTGGAAGCGGGCGAAGCCGGCCAGGCTCGCTCCGGATTTCTCCAGGACGGCGCGCACCCGGCTCTCGCCGTCATGCACCCAGACCTGCTCCAGCAGCACCACCTCCTCGTAGTATTTGCGGATCCGGCCATCCACCATCTTTTCGATGATGGCCTCGGGCTTGCCGGAGGCACGCGCCTGCTCGATGAGGATGGCGCGCTCGCGCTCGAGCGCGGCCGGATCGACGGCAGCGATGTCGAGCGCCTCGGGCCGGGCGGCGGCGACGTGCATGCCGACCTGGCGGCCCAGCGTCTCCAGCCCCTCGAGTTCGCTGCCGCTCTCCACCGCCACCAGCACGCCGATCTTGCCGAGCCCCGGGCGCAGCGCCTGATGGATGTAGGTGGCGACGACGCCCTGCTCGACCGAGAGCACGCGGGCGCGGCGCAAGGTGATGTTCTCGCCGATCGTGGCGATCAGGTGGGTCAGCTGCTCGGCGACGCTGCGGTCCGCACCGGGATACTGCGCGGCGGCGATGGCCGCGACATCCTCGCCGACCAGCAGGGCGATCCTGGCGGTCTCCTCGACGAAACTCTGAAACGTCTCGTTGCGGGCGACGAAGTCGGTCTCGGCGTTCACCTCGACCATGGCGGCGCGCTGCGGCGCCGAGGCGATGCCGATCAGCCCCTCGGCGGCGACCCGACCCGACTTCTTGGCGGCGGCGGCGAGGCCCTTCTTGCGCAGCCAGTCCACCGCGGCTTCCAGATCGCCGGAGTTCTCGTCCAGCGCGCGCTTGCAATCCAGCACGCCGGCGCCGGTCTTCTCGCGCAGTTCCTTCACCAAAGAGGCAGACACGGGGGCGGCAGAAATGGGGGCAGCGGTGATCTCAGCCATTGGTTCGTCTCCTTCGGCCTTCTCAGGCGGCCGGGTGGGCAACCGGCTCGGCGGGGCCCGTGGACGCGGGCAGCGCCTCGGGCGGCAGTTCCTCGGCGGCGCCGATGTCACGCCCGGACGCCGCCATCTCGGCGCTGATGCCGTCCAGCACCGCCCCGGCGATCAGGTCGCAATAGAGGGTGATGGCGCGGATCGCGTCGTCGTTGCCGGGGATCGGGTAGTTGACGCCGAGCGGATCGGAGTTGCTGTCGAGCACTGCGACGACGGGAATGCCCAGCTTGTTCGCCTCCTCGACAGCCAGCTTCTCCTTGTTGGTGTCGATGATGAACAGGATGTCCGGCAGGCCGCCCATCTCCTTGATGCCGCCGAGCGCGCGGTCGAGCTTCTCCTTGTCCCGGGTGATCTCGAGCACCTCTTTCTTGGTCAGGCCCTGGATGTCGCCGCTCAGCATGTCTTCGATCTGGCGCAGCCGCTTGATGCTGCCGGTGATCGTCTTCCAGTTGGTCAGCATGCCGCCGAGCCAGCGGTGGTTGACGTAATACTGGCCGCAGCGATTGGCCGCGTCGGCGACGTATTCCGCGGCCGCCCGCTTGGTGCCGACGAACAGCACGCGTCCGCCGGCGGCGGTGACGTCGCGCACCGCCCGCAGCGCCCGATCGAGCATCGGCACGGTCTGCTGCAAATCGATGATGTGGACCTGGTTGCGCACGCCGAACAGGAACGGCGCCATGCGCGGATTCCAGCGTCGCGTGTGGTGGCCGAAATGCACGCCGGCTTCGAGGAGCTGGCGCAGGCTGAATTCGGGCATCGCCATCGGCGTGTCCTTTCCTTCGTCCGGTTGTGCCTCCGCGGGGCCGCGCCGTTCGGCACCGGACCCGGGTGAGAACCCCGGGAAAGGCGCCCCGCGTGTGAATTACCCCCATGGCATGGCCCGGGGGCGGCCGGGATATGGCGGAGGATCGGCGGAAAGGCAAGGATGCCCTTCGCCTCGTTGGGGCAAAGCCGGGGGACCCCGCATCCGAGCTCGTACCGACACGCTCTTCGTGGCGCTGCTCGGGGCCTTGCCGGCACTGGCGGCGCTGGCGGTCTTCGGCATCCTGCACACGCCCGACACGCCGGGCTATCTCACCTATGCCGAGCAGATCCGCACCGGCACGGTGCCCAACGGGGCGGCGCTGCTGGCCAGCGGTCCTTCGCCGGTCAGCCTGTTTCGCGCCCCCGGCTACTCCCTCGTGCTGGCCGCCTTGCAACGGGTCTTTCCTGGGGCCTGGCAAATGGCCGTCGTGCTGCTGCAGATCGCGGCGCAGGCGGCGGTCACCGGCGCGGCGTATCGGGCGGCACGCGCGCTCGGCGCCGGTCGGGAGAGGGCCACCGTGGCGGCTCTGCTCCCGGCGATCGGTTTCGGGGTGGTGGTGCAGATCGCCTTGCTCACCGACGGTCTCTATGCGGCGCTGGCCACCGGCGCGGCCTTGCTGCTGACCCGCGGGCGCCCAGGTGCCGCCGCCCTGGCCGGCCTGGCGCTGGGCTGCGCCACGCTGCTGCGCGAGGCGACGCCGTTTCTGATGATCGGCTACCTGCCGCTGGCACTGCTGGTCACCGACGGACGCGGCCGGCGCCTGCTCTGTGGCGCGCTGGTGCTGGCCGGGCCGGCTGTCGCGGCCGGCGGGCTGATGGCGTGGAACGCCGCGCGCATCGGCCGCCCGGTGCTGACCACCAGCCGG
>Ga0213875_10000543_pt1 | contig 30885 bp, 29 predicted proteins | sample BarmaccomBMRX_R8_FD_160105 | JGI IMG/M metagenome (GOLD analysis project Ga0213875, IMG submission 160105) | Root-associated microbial communities from Barbacenia macrantha in rupestrian grasslands, the National Park of Serra do Cipo, Brazil - RX_R8 | ecosystem: Host-associated > Plants > Roots...
TCCGTCCCCGCAGGCACTGGCGGGGTAGCGGCCATTGAGTGCCTCTAGCGAATTTGGTGGGGGGGTGACTCTCAGTAACCGGAGAACTCCAGCTTCAAATGGTATTCTTTGAGGGGATAACGTCAACCATGTTTGCCTATTTGCCTTCACCTTCCATTCTCTATTCCCTAACTTGCCAATTCTATGCGGAAGCGGTAGCCGATACGGTGTTCTGTCTGGAGATGATGCGGACGTGCCGGATTCGACTCGATTTTGTTCCGTAGATTGGCCATATGCACCCGCAGGGTATGAACATCTTCAGCATATTGCTCGCCCCAGACTTTAGTGAGCAGTTGACGATGGGTTACCACACGGTCGGGATGCAGTGCCATATATCGCAGCAGTTCGTATTCCGTAGGTGTCAAATGGATAGTAGTATTGTCTACTGTCACATGCCGCCGTGCAAAATCCATGTGTAACCCCCCGGTAGTTACCACGGGGCCATCTGTTCCTATTGCATTCGCGCGGCGCATTATCGCACGAATACGGGCTAATAATTCCTCTGAACTGAAAGGTTTGGTCAAGTAATCGTCTGCGCCTGAGTCCAAGGCGGCAATCTTAAAGTGTTGGTCTTCCCGCACCGATAAAATAATGATAGGAGCCTTGCCCCACTCGCGTAATTGACGGCAGGTATCAAGTCCTTCCATATCAGGTAAGCCTATGTCTAGAATAATGAGATCAGGCCGATGACTAGCAACCATATCTAATCCCTCCGTACCGGTAGCTGCCAAGATAACATCATACCCGTTGTGCTCCAGCCCGACACGGAGAGCACGACGAATCGGAGGCTCATCATCAATAATTAGAATCTGCGTCTGTTTCATTTCTGATCTGTTCATTCCTATCTGACAAGGTTGACGGTCATCTTCACGCGGCGGGCTGTGATACTTTGACGGGCCCCAGAGTCCTAAAAACTGGTGTCTGCAAAATACTCTCGGATACAGCTTTTGCCAAGACCCCATAACCCTCCGCAGTGAAATGGACATCCTGAGCGATTTGTAACTGCGCATGGCCGTGCTTGATGGTGGAGTAGAGATCATCAATGGCGATGCCATTGTCATGCATAATGCGAATAGCTTGCTCATTATAGGCAATCTCATCTCCGGCGTGGCGCTTGTTGGTGCCCGTGGGCACGGGAGTCGTAGTAGCCCAGATAATCTTTGCGTTAGTGGCTTTAAGCTTTGCTATAATAGCTATCAGGTTCTTAGCATACTCTTCTAAGGGCACCTGTTTAGACTCGCCTTTAAGCTTGATGTCATGCAAACCAGAGTTGATGTGAATAACAGCCCACTTATGGCCTTGGAGCCACTCATCTAGGTGCGTCAGGATATTGCGAGAATGCTCTGCATTGACGGGAATACGATAAACATTGGCTTTGCCCTGCAAGAAGCTGCGCACTGACGCGGTGTAGCCAATGGAAATGGAATCGCCAATGAGCAGCACATTGGGCAATGCAGTGTCTACTTTGTCCGGTGTCGGCTTTAGATCATGATGCCTGGCGCGGTGCATGGTGGCAGCCACTATCAACAATAATGTTAACGGCACTAATAGCAGGCCTGCCTGTATCGTAACTCGCTTCATCTCGCTTTTCCTTTCATCTCGCTTTTCCTTCTTCAGCGGCGCCCCGCTTGCCTCCTTAGATGTCATCGTGCTTCTCCTGGATCACGGGCCAGGTCTTAGGTAAAAGGTGGTACTCTCGAATTCTTCTTGAGCGAAACCCAGTCGTGCATCATTCCAGAAGCTGTTGCCCGCAATGCTCACACCATGAGATAGGAAGCCGAGATAGGACAACCGCCATGCATAGGCATAAAAGCAAAAACCACCGCCAGGGACGCCCTGCGGTGGTAGATAATTTCCAGTTGTCACAATGCCGCTTTGGGAAGCAGGCGGCCATCGCCAGACGTGATAGTAAACTATCACACTTCTTATTTTATAAAGACATTAGGTGCCTGTCAATAACTATACAGTCTGGAGCTGGCAAGTCAGCTCAAAGTCGACGCGCCAGTCTGGTGGTTGTCCTCTATGCCCCCTGCGCTTGCGGCTTGTCCTTACCCAAATTTTGCATTAAGCTGATGTGCCAACTGCACCCCTTCCACTAACGCCTGAAGCTGCTGCAACCCTTCCAGAGCGTCTGCCACCCTGGGAGTCCATCCCCATTGCAATTGAGATGACCACCCATTCGCCCCAAAGCTAAAGCGACATCGCACACCGTCTTGATTGGCTGCTGCGTCTTCAGGCCTAACACCTCCAACTCAAGCGATGTTAACCCCGCCCCACAAGCAGGTTGCGCTGGATGTACCCGCAGGTGTTCCCGTAGATCTAGGATCCGTAACGCCACAATACTTAAGAGGGCAATCGCCGCAAAGAGCCGTTCCGCTGTCTGCAATTGCAGGCGTTCGGCAATTGAAGGCGTTCGGCACCTAAACCACTCTTCAAGACTTTATGAAACTCTTCGATCAGCCAACGGTTGGCATATTGCAAGACACACTCTTGAGCCAGCGCAAAGTCCGTTATGCCTTGATCGCACAGCAACAACCATGCTAAAGGATCAACCCCAGGCGGTGCCTCCACTTCCCAAACGCGGACGGCACTACATATGTCCAGCCGGACAAAAGAGTGTGGAATGGCGGCCTCATCTCGACATCCACGGTAATAGCGTTGTCACCATACGCTTTTCCCCGAAGTCCTGCGGCAAGTGTCTTAGCCGAGAGCCGTGTTTTCCTCATCAGGTCTGGGTAAACAACCCGTGCGTCGTAGCATCACGGTGCGACCCCAAGAGCAATATGCCGCTTTCTCCCGTGGCGTGCGCACCTGTGGCTTACGCCGCACGCGCTTTGTTGGACAAGTCAAGGTGCATTTAGGACACCTTATGACAGCGGCTGCGCTCAACTTTCTGAGGGTCAGCCAATAGTTATCAGGAGCGGGTCGAGTTAAGACTATCCAGTCGCTATTTACGCGGTTAATGCGGGTGCCAACCTGAACGTAACGAATTCGCCAGCAGTATCAAAAGTGCGGGAGAACCACTTTTGCTCCGCTCTTGACACAATTGCCATATCCTCTATCTTATACTTTGACTGCTTACAGCACTGGGCTATCACTAAATTCAATGACGTCCGCACTAACAGCGATTAAAGTCGTAGGGGGCAATCTATCACCATGCTGAAAATGTCTCAGCAGAACACTGACCTTTCGGAATCCTATGCTATAAGGGGCATCGTAGCCAATCCTACAGGCGCGAACCCTACAGACAGCGTAGAGCCAACCGTCACCCCGATCGTAGAGTCGCCCTTCAACTACCGACGACTGGCATGGCAGTTGGTGCTGGGTGTGTTCCTGCTTTTTTTCTTGTCAGACACGATTGAACACGCCGTACTGCCGAGGCTGCATCTGGGCCACATCAGTTGGTTTTTTACCACGATTATTGCGACCACCTTGACTTACATCACAAGCCATATCGTACTGACCGATCTAGAATCTATTCACAGGCGACTGATCCACCAAAATGATTCTCTGGCCTCACAAGCGGAGGCTTTAGCGCGCGAGTCAGAACGCTTGGAGCTTGCCGTCCAAGAAGCGCATCATCGCATTAAGAATAACTTGCAAACCGTAGCCGCCTTGCTGTCGTGGTATGATAGTCAGAGTAGCACGCCTGAAGAAGCGCTGCAACACGCGGTGGCGCGGATTCGCGCCATTGCTTTAGTGCATGATTTCTTGACTTATGAATCGGCAATTTCCGCCGTTAACGTAGGTGATGTCATCCAGCAGCTTGGGCACGGCCTGATTCAGAGCATGACCAATAGCGATAAGATTCAACTTGGATTTGAGCTTGAAGAACTGTACATGCCCTCTAATCTTTGCACTTCGTTAGCTCTGATTGTGAACGAACTACTCCTTAATGCTTTGGAACACGCATTTCCGCAGCATCGCTCCGGAGTCATTAATATTATCTTGCGGCAGCAGACCCAACGAGTCTGGCTCATAGTAGAGGACAACGGAGCGGGGCTCCCGGCTGATTTTGACGTAGAGGCAGATACCCATGCGGGTTTGCACATCGCCAGGAGTTTAGCTGAGGAAGATTTGCACGGATCTTTTGAGATAATGTCCCACTGCGGCACTCTGGTAAAAGTCGCCTTCACGATGCGGGAGAATCAGGTAGTGGCCAAAGCGCCGCTTTAAATAAAGATGGCATCGTAAAAATAAAGATGGCATCGTAGTTCAGCTACGAACAAGTTAGATTACAAGAGAGATTGCCAGTGCGTACGATTCTAGTGCGGATGATTAAAGTGGGGTCTGCCAGGTGGTTATGGTCCAAGTGGCTATGGACTGGTATTCCAATTATCATGCTGGCGCTTTATCCTACGCTTTACACTCTGCTGTGCGTGCCACGGGGCACGTCTCCCGTGCTGCGGCCACAAGTCTTCATAGCGGTGGCCTTAGCCAATAGCAAAGCTAAAGGGGCGAATGTCCATCGTAAGGATGCGCCCTGTCAAACTTGTCATACGGCGGATGCAGTGACCCTGAATCGTAATGCCAGCCGCGCGAAGTTACTCCTCAGGCCAGACTTGGAAGCCGTCTGCAATCGCTGTCACGGTGATCAAGGCGCTTCCCATAAGACTGGGGGCAAACCCACCATGCCTGTGCCTGCCACCTTGCCACTGTCCGCCGACGGCAGGTTAACCTGCGCGACCTGTCATTTCATGCACAGCGAAAACAATAGCTTTGGCGATTTTGTGCGTCTCGATAATCGCCGCGGGCAGTTGTGCTTGTCCTGTCATAAGTTATCCGATTTGCAATAGTGACGATAAAATTCGCTGAACCAAAGGAATGTCGCCCAATGAGTGCCTTTAACCTTCTCCACTTTCATCCGCTCCATCGCTCTCGTCAAATCCGCTGGGTGCTGCCCATTACGGGTCTGTTGTTGTTGGCGGCCCTGGCGACGATGGGGACACTGTATTACGTGAGCAATCAGGATATTGGGAACGAGTTTTTTCATGCCCATAAAACGATCAGTCATACCGGGCAACTTCTGCAACGGGGTGTAACCCTGGGTATTTTCGTCCTCTGCTTTTTAATCTTGGGGACAACGCTGTGGGCCTTTCGCCTAACGCGGCGCATCGTGCGTCCCATCCATACCTTGCATCGGGCCTTGGATGAGCTGATAACGGGTAACCTGGCGGTGCAATTGGAACTGCATCGCCACGATGAATTCCAGGAAGTCGGCGGCGCGCTCAACCAACTCGTGACCAAGTTTAGTAGCACCATCACCAGAATTCACACGCTCGCAGACCGCGTCGAGGCGCTTGCCGCCCAAGTCGCGGCGGAGTCACCGGGCCAGGCCACCGAGTTGCAACTGCATCAACTAGCGACCGAACTTAATGAGACCATAGACTTTTTCCACTCTGAGCCGCAACGTATTATTCGTGAGGAGGATTCTTGAATGGCGACACTGGAAAAACAGAAGCCCGCCCGGTTGTGGCGGCGTGGTAAGCGCGGGGTTTATCGCGTCATGCGTCGCGGGATGCGTCAAAGCTTAGTTTTAATAGGCAGTCTCGCTATCGGTACGGCAGCGCACCCTGCGCCCACTGGCTTAAATACGATTCCAACCGCTGACCTCGTGCCCTCACATCAGTACACCTTTACCCTCCAAAACGGGAATTCGGCCCTCTCTGGGGATGCGGGCCCCACGCTGCTGCATCAGCCACGCCCATTATTCCAATGGCAGTTTGGAATGAATCCTCACCTGGAAGGCGGGGTGGATGCCGTGCCTGCCGATTCACCGGGCGACTATCGGCCACAATTCAATCTCAAGTGGAAGCCAATGGATGAAAGCTACCGGCATCCCGCCCTGGGGGTTGGCATTGCTCAAGTGGGTAGCGGGTTCCATGCCTCGCCATCCTATTATTTTGTGGCCACGCGCACCTTGAATTATAGTCAGATGCAATATCAAAAGTTTCGCGCGCACCACCGCAATATCAAACAGCGGGGCAAACGCATTCATGCTGGGGTGATCCGCACGCCTGCTGGCACGTTTGCCTTAGTCGGCACCGATCTGGAGCAGTCCGACCATTTTGTATTCTACGCGGATTGGATTTCAGGGTCTCCTAACGCGGTATCTGCCGGTGGGGTCTACATCATGAATCCCAATAATAGCATCACGGCGGCCATGCTCTATGGCAATCATGAGCATCGTCTCAATGGCTTGCTGATTAACTATAGTCGAACCCTGAAGTGGTGACGGCATAGTGGTATTTACAATAAATAGTGGTATTTACAATAACATGAGTCAGAAACGCATCTTGATCAGCGAAGACGAAACGATTTTACGCATCTGGCTGCGCCAGCAATTCAAGCGTCAGGGCTACGATGTCCTTGAAGCGCAAGACGGCGAGGCAGCAGTCGCAATAGCGACGAGTCAGGTGGTTGATTCTATCATTATGGACATTAAGATGCCCAAACGCGATGGGCTGGCCGCCAGCGCGGATATTATGCGGCAGCGCCCCGTAGCCATCATCGTTTTAACGGCTTACGGAGAAGCTCAAACTGTAGCGCGAGCCTTAGAAGCCGGAGTATCCTGGTATTTAGTTAAACCGGTTGAGGCCGCCCAGCTAGCCCCAGCCATGGTGATGGCGCAGGCCAAATTTCAAGAGATGATGGCGCTCCGCAAGCAAGTGGCCTCTCTGGAAGACGCGCTGGCATTGCGCAAGCTGCTGGATAAAGCCAAGGGGATACTCATGCGCGAACTCGGCTTGGATGAAGCTGGCGCGCATCAATTTCTCCAACGCCTGAGCAGTCAGCAAAGCCTACCGTTAAAAGAGACGGCAGAGCGGGTCATCGTAGCCGCAAATACGATAGGCCAAGCTGCGTCATTCCAGTGAGAAGCTGGTCCGCAGGATACGAAAAGAGACTTTGCAGGTTCAAGGTCAGCACCTATTTTCGGCTCAAGGCGGAACCAGGTTAGCTGTAGTATTGACACGATGCCATGCCTAACGTAAAATCTGAGATGTGTTAGGCAACTAACACAATTGGCGATGACCGCCTGCATTCCCAGGTGGCATTGTGACTATTGGAAAACTAAGCAACCGCCGCAGGGTATACCCTGCGGCGGTTTTTGTTTTTTAGATTAAAGGGCGTTGATAAAGATGATGAAAAGACCTAAACAGCGCGACATCTTTCTGATTGTCGGTCTGGCTGGGACTATGCTCGCTTTTTTAATCGTGCGCGCCGTCGTGGGCAGAGCGGCTAAAGGCAGCGCTACCGCTAGTGGGGGAAATTTGGCACAAGCCAGCAGCGCGCAGGCTAACCAGAATGCAAAAGGCGCGGCGGCGCACAACTCCGCAACCGGTGCGAGGGACACGGCGACAAGGGACACGGAACCATTGGGGATAACTTATGCCGAGGCTCGCTTAGGGCGTTCAGCACCATCGCTTAAAGCGCCAGGCACGGTTTCCTTGCCACCTTCCCAGGTCTCCAATGTGATGCCGCGGGTCCAGGGCCAGGTCGTGGATGTGTTGGTCCGGATCGGGGATCGGGTGCAGGCCGGACAAACCCTGGCCCGCATGCGCAGCCTGGACATCGCTACGGCGCAGAGCGCGTTTCGTCAAGCGCAAGATCAGGTGCGTTTCACCCGTGTGGCCCTGGAACACCAACAGCGATTGGCCCAGTTGGGGTCCTTTAAGCAGAAGCCCGTCGAGGATGCGCGGAGCGCGATTACCCAGGCTCAAGCCAGCTTGATGGCAGATCAGAGTTCCTACCAACAAGACCTGGTGGTGGTGCAGGAGGACCAGTCGGGGGTATTGCAGGATGAATCAGCGCAGCATCAAGATGAGTTGGACGAGGCCCATGATAAGGTCGTGGTGGACCGCCAGCGCCGACTCTATCAAGATGGCATTGTCGCGCGCCAAGACTATGAGGCGGCCCAGAATACCTTCAGCAAAGACGTCGAGAAACTTCAGGCAGATCGGGAAAAAGTGCTGGCAGACCGACTCAAAGTGCGCCAAGATCAAAGCAAGGCGGCGGGTGACCACCTGCATATCAGCAGTGACCAAAATCAAGTTCGTATTGCCCAAGAGGCGCTAAGTCGGGAATCGCGCATTTTTAACGCCAACATCTATTCCGACCAGGCGGTGGAACAAGCCAAGGCCACCTATTTCGCTGCCATGCAACAATTGCGGCAGGCGCGGGACACCTTAACCATCCATGGCGCGGGCGCGACGGGTGCTATTGGGTTGGTAGCGATTCCAGCTCCCATTACCGGCACCGTCGTGGCGCGTAATGTCAATCCCGGCATGAATGTTGACAACACCAACCAGACGGCTTGGCAGATGTTCACCATCAGCAATCTGACCAGTGTTTACGTGGATGCGAGCGTCAGCGACAAGGATTTACCCCATATTCACGTGGGCTTGCCGATAAAAGTTCAGACTTCTATGGGTAGCAGCTACACAGGTCAGGTGAATTATATCAGTCCGACGATAGACCCGCAGACGCATATGATCAAAGTGCGCTGTACCATACCCAATAACCAAAATCAGTTAAAAGATGGCATGTATGTGACGGTCTGGATTCAACTCGCCGCGCCGCAGTTCACCTTGCTGGTGCCCTCCAGCGCGATTCAATCTGATCCGGCCAAGCAAAGCTCGTTCGTGTTTGTGCCTAAGGCGAGTGGCGGCTTTGAGCAATGCCCAGTGCGGACGGGCCACGATCTGAATGGCCAGACGGAAATTTTGAGCGGGCTAAGTCAAGGTCAAAAGGTCGTCACCGCAGGCTCGATTCTCCTGAAGAATCAGAACAGTGACAGCGGGGACGATTGAGACCAAACAAAGGCACTAGTTCTATGCCGCGGGGTCTAACGCACTCCTGTCCCTATATTTGATGATTTACCATAGCCATGATTTACCATAGCCATGACTCGTTTAGCTTTGCTGCCACTAGCGCGCTACAGTCCGGGGCCGCGCCCATGAAAGGAATGCTCTGTGGTTGAGAAAATCGTGAGCTTTGCTCTCAACCAGCGTCTCATTGTCCTCCTGCTGGCAGTGGCGCTGGCAGGTTGGGGCTATGCCTCTTTCCTCCAACTGCCGATTGAAGCGTATCCCGACATCATGGATACGCAGGTTTCTCTCATTAGCCAGTGGCCGGGCCATGCTGCCGAAGAAATGGAGCAGCAGATCACGATTCCTGTCGAAACCGCCGTCAACGGTATTCCTGGTCTGAGCGTGATGCGTTCACGCTCCCTGTTTGGCCTGTCCATTGTTTATCTGAATTTCGAGACCGGCGTCACTGATGAATACGCGCGCAATCAGGTCGTACAGCGGCTCCAAGGTGTTAATCTGCCACCTGGGGTAGCCCCGCAAATGTCACCACAAAGTAGCGCCACCGGTGAGATTTACCGCTATACCCTCGTCGCGCCGCCTGGTTATCCCTTAGCCAAACTGAAAGAACTTGAAGACTGGACCCTGGAAAGAGAATTCAAAACGATTCCAGGGGTGGTGGATGTCAACAGTTTTGGGGGTCTGACCAAGCGTTACGAAATCATCTTAGACCCGGATCGCTTACGCGCCAATAACCTCACCCTGGCTCAAGTTGAACAGGCACTCGCCAGTAATAACGCTAACGCGGGGGGTAACTATATTGAGCGCGGTTCCGAATCGTATGTCGTGCGTGGTATCGGGTTGTATCATAGCGTTGAGGATATTGCCGATACCGTCATTGCCGAACATAACGGCGTGCCAATCCTGGCAAAAGACTTGGGCGTTGTGCATATTGGACATAAAACCCGTTTGGGTAAGGTGGGCATTAACGATACGGACGACACGGTGGAAGGCATAGTGCTCTTACTGCGGGGCGCTAATGCGGACGCGGTACTGGATAAGCTCCACGAAAAAGTGCGACAACTGAATTCCAGCGTGCTGCCCACAGAAGTCAAAATCGTGCCGCTTGCGGATCGCACGGACCTGATGCATACCACGACACACACCGTAGAGCACAATCTCTTCATGGGGATTAGCCTCGTGATCGTAGTCCTCCTGGTCTTTTTGGGCAATGCGCGAGCGGCCTTGATTGCGGCTGTAACTATCCCTCTCTCCCTGCTTTTCGCTTTTGGCATCATGCACCTGGAAGGCATCTCCGCCAATCTATTATCTATCGGGGCGGTGGATTTCGGCATCATTGTGGACGGCGCGCTGATCATGGTCGAAAACATCTTCCGCCATCTTTCGGAACATCACGTTGAGCGCGATAAGGTGGCGGATGTGGTCGCCGCCGCCGCCAAAGAAGTGCAAAGCCCCATCTTCTTTTCGGTAACGATTATCATCACCGCCTACTTGCCGCTCTTAACGATGGAGAGTGTGGAGCGCAAGATGTTCACGCCGATGGCTATCACCATCGGTTGCGCGTTGTTAGGCGCCCTGCTCCTAAGCCTGACCTTGGCTCCTGTCCTTTGCACTTATTTATTGCGCGGGCCTCTGCACCATGGCGATAACATCGTGACGCGCACCACCAAGAATCTCTACAATCCAGCGTTGAGCGCCGCCCTGAAATTCCCTAAAGTCACGCTGGCGGCGGCTCTTGTCATGCTGGTTTGTGGCCTAACACTTGGTTCCCGATTAGGCTCTGAATTTATGCCGCACCTGGATGAAGGCAATCTCTGGATACGCGCTAGTATGCCGTCCACGATCTCGTATAGCGCGGCCACGCGCCTCGTGCGGCAGATGCGCGCCGTAATCCATGCCCATCCCGCTGTATTAGATGTGCTGTCGCAGGATGGCCGACCGGATGATGGCACCGATGCTGTAGGCTTCGACGATGCTGAATTCTTTACCACGCTCAAACCGGAAGCTGAACGCCCCCACCACATGGCCAAAGAGGAAATTATTCATGAACTGAATGCCCAGCTTTCACGCTTCCCCAATGTGGACTGGAATTTTTCGCAGCTTATCGAAGATAACGTCGAAGAAGCGATGACGGGGGTTAAGGGCGAATTAGCGGTCAAGATATTCGGCTCTGACCTCAATGTCTTAACGCAGAAAGCGAGCGGCGTTGAGGCGGCCATGCGCCATGTTCCCGGTATTACCGATGTGGGCATCTTTGATGAATTGGGCGAACCGCAAATCACGATCATCCCTGACCGGGCGGCTTGCGCCCGGTACGGGATTAATGTGGCGGATGTGCAGGATATGGTGCAAACCGCCATTGGCGGCAATGCCGTTACCACCTTTCTGGAAGGCGCTAAACAGTTTGATGTGGTCGTGCGCTTCCAAAAGGCCGCGCGGAATAGCCTGGAAGCGATTCAGTCCCTGCCGATTTCGACTCCAGATGGCTTTCGCCTGCCTCTTTCTCAGGTCGCTAAAGTCCAGTACAGCACCGGCGCGGCCTTTATCTACCGCGAGGCTGGCGAGCGTTTTATCGCCGTAAAGTTTGGCGTGCGCGACCGCGATTTAGGCGGCGCGGTCGCGGCGGCGCAACGCGCGGTGGCGTCCCAAGTCACCCTTCCTACCGGTTATAGCCTGCAATGGGGCGGTGAATTCGAGAACATGGAGCGCGCAAAACGCAAGATGATGGTCGTCATTCCCTTAAGTATCGTGGTCATTTTGCTCTTACTCTACATTGCCTTCAATAATCTGCGCCACGCCCTTTTAATCCTGCTCAATATCCCCTTCGCGGTCGTGGGCGGTATCTTTGCCCTTTACATTACCCACTTCAGCCTCAGCGTTTCAGCCGCAGTGGGCTTTATTTCGGTGTTTGGCGTGGCTGTGCTCAATGGCGTCATTCTGATCTCCAGCTTCAATCAACTGCGCGCGGAGCATGGTTATACGCTGGCCCACGCCGTGCGTGAGGGCGCCATGCTCAGACTGCGGCCCGTATTGATGAGCGCTTTGCTCGCCATTCTGGGCCTGGTGCCAGCCGCCACTTCGACGGGCATTGGTTCTGATGTGCAAAAGCCACTTGCCATCGTGGTGATTGGTGGCCTGATGACTGGAACTGGTCTGACGCTGCTGGTCTTGCCAGTGCTGTACATGATGATAGAAAGCCGCATTAGGGGCACGACGGCAGCTATCCCTCAGAGCAATACGTTGCACTTGCAGCCATAAGCGCAGTGCAGGTCATTCAAATGATCTAGGCTGTTACCATGGCTTGAAGTCAATGAGGCTATCTAAATTATGAAATCTATGGGAGTTGTAAGTATGTCACGATACACACCTCTTTTACTCGCGCCAATCGTTAGCGCCCTTGCTCTGGCTAGCCCGTTAATCGGGCAGCCGTTAGCGGCAGACACTACTGCCCTTCAACCCTCGGATGCAGCGGCTATCAAGCCAGCCGTGCTAACCGTGTTCATCCTCTCTAATGTTCCTCACATCGGTTACTATGATGTGGAGCCTGACTATAGCAATCACACGATTATTAGTGGCAAAAGGCTGGCTCGCCATCAAAGTCATAGCATGGCGCCGTCCGTTATCCCCCTTGAGCAGCGCGCCCAATTACAAGCGAGCCTCCAAGAACAGGAAACCACTGCGGCCAAGTCTGCTGTTCAAAAGAATCTCAACGAGAGCTGTGATATTGCCGCTTTGACGCCAGAGGAGAGCGAGCAACTCGCGGCGGCTCTGGAGCCAACCGTGACGGAGTGGAGCAAGCTGCCAGTGGCCGCCGCGCTTGAAAAAATCTTCACGACGGCACCTCGTGCTACCCGCATTATCCTGCTGCGCGTGCATGCGGTTTCGCATAACACCGGCGTTTTTATTGAACACAAGGCTCTGGATCACTATGTCTGTGTAGATGTGGAAGTTACGGGGAGGAGCCTATTCCGTGATGGCCGAATGCTCCGGCTGCATACCTCAAGGATTTGCAATAATAGTAAGTTTCATAGTTGGCATACCGAAAAGCTGGAAGAGACCCTGCTGCGTCAACGTAACGCTTTAAAACAGGCTTTCTCCGATTTAGCGCATGATATTGCGGCAGATCAAAGGACACGCTAAAAATGGCAGATCACAGAATCAAACTTTATCATTTATTCGATAAAAAATCACGACTGAACCCGAGCGCATTCGGGCTAAGGTTGTGTGCAGGACAGCACCAACGACGAAAAAAAGATCAGCCTCTGGCCCTAGACACCTTAACTGGCATGACAGCCTTATTGTGTTACTGCGCCAATACGCAAGCTATTGCACTCACTGCGCCTAAAGCCAGTGGCAGCAATACGGCCGGTAGCACGGTGAGCAACGCGCCATTGGGTAGCGCGTTTAAGAACCCTGCCTCAAATCCCAGCGCGCCTAAAACTATGCCTCCAGCTTCAGTTAATCCACCGGTGCCGCCTGTTATAGGGACCCTGGGATCGCCCGTAGCGCCACAAAGTGCGGTAGCGCCACAAAGTGTGCCGGAAACACTTGGTCAGGCGGCTTCTGCCGCCGCTACACAGAATGCCATAACTCCGGGAAGCTCTGGCGCCAACTTAGTCGGCACGACATCAGGCCCTGCGACGGTGGCCGGGACTACTCCGCCCGGGACTACGATGCCAGTGGCTACTATGCCAGTGGCACCTGTCGGCCCGGCAATGGACGACCCCGTGAACCCGGCTAGGCCCTTGGCAGTGGAGGACGCAGTGCGTATCGGTTTAGCGCGCAGCCCCGCTATTGCGGCTGCGGTCGCGGGCGTCGCCTCGGCCAACGCCAACTACTCTTCCCTGGCCGCTCGCCCCGGCATCAATCTTAATTTGACGCGTGTCCAAGGCACGACCTCATCGCCCACGCTCAATGGTCAAAATACCGACACGTTTATTGATCTCGGCACGACGATTTACACTAGCGGCCAACGTCGTTTCCAGGCTGCTGGCGCTAAGGCCCAAGCCTCATCGACCGCCTACCAGTTGGCCGAAACCAAGCTGACGCTGGCCCAGCAAATACGGGACGCTTACTGGGCTTTAGCCGCAGCGCGGGCGCAAACTCAACTGGCATTAGTTAACCTGCAAGATGCTCAGCGCATCAGTAAGCTGACCCAGACTCAGTTTGAGGTGGGCGCGAATCCACAGTCGGATGTACTCCGCTCGTCAGTTACCGTGGCTGGCAGCGAACAAAGCTATGTGACGCAGCAAGCCACAGAGAGTACGGCGCTGACTGCCTTCAACACACTGCTAAACAGACCACCGCTCGCTCCCGTCCAACTGGCTGCCGACCTCTTGCAGGTCAATGCGGTGACTGGCCTGCGCCCGACGCTAGCGGCTAATCAGCTTAATCTGGCAGCACTGACGCAGGCCGCCGTGAACCGCCGGCCTCTGGCGCAAGCGGCCGCCGCCCAAGCCCAAGCCGCCGAATTTGCTGTCAAGCAGGCGCGTGCGAGTCGGCGGCCTGATCTTTCTGTAGATTACGAGCGTTCGGTGCAACAGCCGGTGTCTACGGTGTTAGTTGGCGTGCATGTGCCAATCTTTGATTTTGGCAATATCCGGGACGCGATTAAAGCGGCTGAGTTCACCAGAACGCAGGCCGTCGCTCAGGAAGCGCAAGCGCGGCAACAGGTGACGCAGCAAGTCGCCCAGGCTTATACCGACTATGTTCAGGCGCAGCAATTGGTCACCAGCTACGAAACGAAAATTCTCGGCCCATCTCTGACGCTGCTCAACATGGCCCAAACTGGCTATAGAGAAGGAGCCGTCAACATTCTGGCGGTATTAGACGCGGAAAATAATCTGCGGAGCGCCCGCAATAGTTACATTAATGCGCTACAAGGTGTTTACAAGGCAGCGGATGAACTCCAGGCTGCGACCGGCGATGAGAACGTACCGGTTACCGTCACTCAGCCCATTGCTGGTCTCATAGACACCACGCCCCATGCTCTCACCACGCCTACCTCAACCCGTTTGCAAACTCAGTCAAACGTCGCAGGACAGACCTTACCGGCCGGGCAAGAGCCAGCGCAAGAACGTGTGACCAAAAATCAAGCATGGTTAGCCGCTTTGCAGCCGCTCCCCGAGCTACTGGATCACAGTCCGGCCCCTAAAGCGTCGTTAGGGACTGTAGTGGAATTAGCCACAAAATCCGCCTCTGGCAATGTTTCGCAGCAACACGGACAGAAATTGCTGAAAAGTCAGCACACAGCAGTGGCAATGCAGAATCACAAGCCCGCATCGCCGTCTCCCCAAGATGCGGTAAACAACCAAATACCAACTAAGCAGACTGCGCCTGCGAACTTGTCGTCGCAGCAATTGTCGAAGGCAGACCGGGTGCGATTAGCGCAGTTGAATCAGGACTTAATCAAAGAGCAACGCCGGCTGAGTGTCGTTGATACGAGTCTGAGCGCAGGCCAGCGTGAGATGAAGAATTTAGATAGCAGCATGCGCCGGGCGATCCTGGAAGATGGCGCTGATGCTACAGGTTTACATCCGTTTGTACGAGTGGCTGAACGCTATGTCGGCACGCCTTACGTGTGGGGTGGAGAATCGGCGCGGGGCTTCGATTGTTCCGGTTTTATCATTCGCGTGATGCGGGATTTAGGCTATCGCTCGCTACCGCATTCAGCGTCCGAACAATTCAATTATGGCACAGCGATAGCCGTGCCTCTCCTCAAGCCAGGAGATCTCGTCTTCTTTAAGAATACTTATAGGGTCGGAGTCTCCCACGTCGGCATTTACCTTGGCCATCATCGTTTCATTCACGCTGCCAATCCCCGGATCGGCACCGTCATCTCGTCGCTCGATGAGCCTCTTTATCGTCCGGGTGGCGCGCACTATGCGGGCGCGCGTCGTCTGAGCCGGAGACCATCTTAGCCTTAATGCCAGGCACGGCGCTTCAGCTCGCTAATGCCACAACGCCAGACACGGTTCTGTAGGTCGTCTGTCGGTCGCTTGCAATACGTCACTTCAATGCGCAGGAGAGTCTATGTCAGGAGAGTCTATGTATTTTGTTAAGGTACGGCGTGAGACTAGCGAGGTTCGCCATCCACGTCACGGGTCTCAGTGGGGCGGTTCAAAATCCATCCTGATTCAGAGCTGGTTGCTGCTTGGCACGCTCATGTATGGTGGCGCAGCAGGCGCGCAGACCGCCGCCCTGGATAACCCCGCTCAAGCAGGCCCGCAGCAGCGCGCCTCCAGCGCTAAAGAGCCTGCTGCAATCCAGTCTAAACCAGCTTCCGGCACAGGCGGTAAAACAGAACCCGACGCAGGCGTGAAGACGCCAGCGAATGCCAAACCCGACGAGAAAGCGCCAACCGCAAAGCCTCTACCGCAACTCTCTCCAGAGGCGCGTTATGATTATCAGGGCGAAGCGACTTTTATTCCCCAACATCTTTTCGCGTTTCATAGCCCGTACGCCGGGCCACTGAGCTTGCCCGCTAACAGCGAAACCAGACTATCGCAAAGCTACACGTTATATCTCGGCGCACGTTTGAAACGCAACGTGGAGGTGTATGTCAATCCTGAACTAGCGATAGGCAATGGCATCGGCCAGATATCAGGGTTAGCCGGTTATGCCAATGGCGATATCATCGGTCAGCCTTTCCTGTCGCATCATCCCTATCCGGCCCGCTATTTTGTGCGGTGGCGGATACCCCTGAAGCAGCACGGAATACAGGAAGTTGAAAGGGAGACGGTTGGGCGTGCGCCCAACCTCATCGCCGGGAAGGTGCCTGCGCGCCGTGTGGTAGTGACGGCTGGCAAGTTCGCGGTGAACGACATTTTTGATGTCAATAGTTACGCCAATAATCCGCGCACGCAGTTTTTGAATAATGCGTTCTTTAATAACTTAGCGTATGACTATGCCCAAGATGCGCGAGGCTACACGACAGGTCTGTCTGCGGCCTGGGTCAATCCGAACTGGGCCTTGCGCGCTGGCACCTTCGCCATGCCCACTTCAGCCGGGGGCATAGCCACCGCTTACTCTTGGCGCAACCATGGTGATCAGCTTGAAGGGGAAGTTCATCCGCAAGTTCTCGGGCGTCCTAAGCCCCCTCTGATCCTCCGCCTGCTAACCTACCGTAACGTGGCAGACATGGGGCGTTACCAGGATGCCCTGGCAGCACAGCCACCGGGCATGGTTCCCGACATCACGGCGGTTCGACAATCGGGAACAGCCCGCTCTGGATGGGGTCTGAATTTTGAGCAAGCGCTGGCCGATGGCGGAGCGACGGGAATTTTTGGGCGCCTGGGCTGGAGCAATGGCAATATTGAAAACTATTCTTATACCGAGTGTGATCGCTTCTTTTCGGTGGGGGCCCAAGTCTCTGGCGCGCATTGGCATCGCCAAGATGATCGCATCGGCTTAGCCTTTGCCAGTAGCGGATTAGCAGCGGCCCATCGTGACTACCTGGCGGCAGGCGGTTTAGGCTTTACGCTGGGAGATACCCACTTGAAGTATGGAGCTGAGACGGTACTGGAGACTTATTATGCTTACCAGTTCTCAAAACCCCTCTCCCTAGCATTGGACTATCAATATGTTCGGGCGCCTGGATATAACCGTGATCGCGGCCCAGTATCAGTGTTGTCCTTGAGGTTGCATTATGGTTTTCGGACCTAACAGTCAATCTGCTGCCACGTTAAACGCCCATCTAAACGCCAGGCTGAACCGCAAGCTGCCCTCCAAGCTGCTCTAACCGGAATTAAAGGGCAAAGCGCCTCAAAGTCGCTTTGTTCCAACGGAGTGATTGTCCTAACAAAACTTTAACGAGGGAAAGAGAAAGCCGCCATGAGCATAACCTTAACTAGCCACATGACCATGAGACGCTTGTTGCAATTGACCAAGTTACGACCGTTCTTGCTGGGGCTATCGTTAGCGACAGGGCCCTTAATTGTGCATGGCAATCCGGCCCAACCCACAGCAGGCGCACCTCACTTGATAACGAAAGACACGCCTTTGGGCCGCATCCGCGCTGGCATTGTCGCGGAAAGCATCCAGATCAGCTCCGACGGCAAACGTCTGGCCTATGTTGCTGAACACGACGGCAAGTGGTCAGTCGTAGTGGATAACCATGATGGGCCACCGTATGAGGGAATCGCGAAAGGTAGCCTCCATTTTAGCCCAGACAGCAAGCACATCGCTTATGTGGCAGAGGAGGCGCAGCAGAAATTCGTAGTCATTGACAACTTGGAAGGCACTAGTTACGACGGCATCGGCCAAGGGCATCCTGTCTTTAGTCCAGACAGCCAGCACACCGCCTATGCGGCAGCCCATGGCAATAAGGTATCGATTGTCAATGATGGCAAGGTCGGCCCAGAATTCGACGGCATAGGGCAGGGAAGTCCTCTGTTTAGTCCTAACGGCAAGCGCCTCGCCTATGAAGCGGAACTCCATCATAAAAGCATCATTGTCGTAGACGGTCGGTGGGGGTCGGAATACGATGGCATTGTCACGGGAACCCTGCGGTTTAGTCCCGATGGCAATCATATCGCGTATCTGGGCGCACGCGCTGGGAAGATGTATTTAGTTTTAGATGGAGTGGAAGTGAAAGCATATCAGGAGTTCTTATTGAACAGTCCGATTGTCTTTGACACTCCTACGCATCTTCATGCCTTTGCCGTTTCGGGAGGGGTTATCGTCCGTGCTGACGTTCAATTGAGTCCTGACCCCACTCGGCGGAGATCACAACCTGCAACGCCCAAGCGCTAACGCATTACAAGTTAAATGTCCCGGCCAACCCCCTACTCATCCTAATGCTTAGTGGTCCTTTAACTGCCGCATAGGGCGTTGACCATCATTAGGAGATCTGGTTAGTGTCCCGCTCAGACCGTCCTGGCCCAGATGTAAGACAAGGCGATGAGGATTTTGGGGGTCTTTTCGGCATCTGGTGCGCTGCTTTGCTCAGGATTTGTGCGCCACTGATACAGCGGCCTTGACTGGCTTGACCACGAAAACGGTGAACACTATCTTTCTTAAAATCCGTCCTCGCATCGCCCAAGTCTGTGAACGAGAATCCCCTTTTACCGCTGGGGAAGTCGAGGTGGATGAATGCTACTTTGGTGCCCGCCGCGTGCGGGGTAAGCGTGGTCGCGGGGCCGCCAGTAAAACCCCTGTCTTTGGCTTGCTCAAGAGAAGTGGCAAGGTCTACGAAGTGGCAAGGTCTACACCGAAATTGTGCCTGATTGCAAGAAAGCCACGCTGCAAGCCATTATTCGAGGTCGTGTAGCCCCTGAGGTAGCTATCCATAGTGACGGCTGGCGTGGTTATGACGGTTTGGTGGATGTGGGTTATGCTAAACATTTTTAAACATTTTCGGGTGGATCACAGCACCAATGAGTTTGCCACGGGCAGCCGCCACATCAATGGCATTGAGAGCTTTTGGAGTTTTGCTAAGAGACGGCTGCAAAAGTTCAATGGAGTCCCGGCACATACTTTTTATTTGCATAGGACTTACGCAAAGGACATACAGCTAGCAGGATTTTTAAGTTGTTGGATCCGGTATTCTGACAGCAAGCCGCGCTTGAGTTGATACACCGTGCGCCCCTGCATATAAGCCAACTGCTTGAGGCGCAGCCAGACTAACAAGGCACAAGGCACATGATTACGTTGAATCTGGGCTTTACGACACTGACAAGACTCAATGCCTGTCAGTTGCTTGACTTCGCGGTGCAACTCCTCAATCTTCCACCGCACCGCACACCCTTCTCGTGCGCCCTGCGGGGTCGTTTGCGTGGTGTCGTTGGTCACGACATAATCCGTGCGGTGCGAAGACACCGCCACCCGGAACAGTTGCACTTTGTAATCTTGGGGCAAGCCCTTGATCTTGACCCGCTTGCCCGTCTGAGCCTCCATCGCCTGCCAGACCAAAGCCTCTGCCAGACCAAAGCCTCCACGCGCTGCTAAGGTGCGCTGCTAAGGTGCTTGACCGTCACTATCAGCCACCAAGCGGTCACTCTTCAAGGGACAATAAAAACGCTTATGGTTGCGGTCAAAGAGCAGCATCAGGTCTTTAGTGGCATACCAATTATCCATCAGCACGGTGCTAAAAGCCACGCCACGCCGCAAAGCACTCTGGAACATATCAGCGCCATGATCCAGTTTGGTTTTGCCATCGCCTTCAGGCGCATAGAGGCGGTAATCAATGATCCAGAATTGGCCGCTGGCGGGATGCACATAAATGCAGTTAACCAGGCTGATGCCTTGGATAACACGATGCTCATTGCCACGCCACTGACGCTGCACCAATTCAATCTGCGCCCCAAACCGCTTATCCAAGACCGTATCATCATAGACCAGGTAGGCATCGGGATGTGTTTCTAAGAGAGGTTGGACTTGCTCCCAGAGATGACGGGGCCGCAGTTTGGCACCGCGCAAGTAGCGATTGATGGTATCGTGACTAAAGCGTTGCAGGTGGTCAGCCAAGTGCGTCAGGGTGTAGTTGACCTGGCTATTGAGCAAAAATTGACAGTAATCCAACTTGCTAAAGCTCATACTTTGCAACCTACTATAAATTACCACTTCGGTCCTGCGTAAGTCCTATTGCATTTAAAAGAGTGTGAATGGCGTTTCAACAAGCGCCAAGCCAATCTTTATCAGGAACTGCTAAAATTGTTGCGAGAGCATCCACTTTAGCTCCCTTAACTACCTAAGACCCAAATTTTATAAACCTGTTAGGAATGGGAAAGCAGTTGGAAGGTGGACGTATCTAGAAAGCTGCAAAAGTAGTATAAGCTGGAGACAAATATATGAATGGCAAAAGGCAAAGAAGGACTGTAATCAAATCCGGGAGTATGGTAGCTGATTTTATCCGTGATATTAGTCAGCCACCCTTACCCGCCGATTTTGCTCCCCAAATTTGCTGTCGCTGCGGTCAGCCCTTTAAAAAAAGCAGGTATCATGTTTTCTGGGATGGCGATACGCCCTGCGCTGAATGCTGGCCCTGCTATGAAGCGTTCGCCATCTGATCTCAGCAGCGGTTAATTCTCTCGGTGTCGTCATACCCGGCCGTAGTGACCTCAGGTCTCGTTTCTATTGGGATTCGCTCTTCAGGGCAGACAGACACGAAAGCGCACAGCGGTAGTTTTGACCTACCGCTGTGCGCTTCATGTAACTCAACTTCGGGGTCACTAAATGTTCTACTGCTAGCCTAACAAACGCTGGCCACGGAGCATCTCAAAAGCGCCTGGCTTCCATAGCAAAGTCACTGGGTGCCGACATGGGGCACTGTGTCGGGAGCATTAGGGGCAGAGGGTGGGGCAGCGTTACCCGCTGGCGCCGTTGCGGCCGGAGTCGCAGCCGGTTTCTTGAAATCAAAGGTGTAATCGAAGCCCATGTAAATTTGATTACGCACATTATTACCGCTGGAATCGACAATGGTGCTATTGTAACGCAAGTAACCAACTTGGACATCTGACTTGTCATTGATGTTATAGAGCAGGCCAGGGGCAATCATGCTGTAGGCGGACTTACCCGTCCACGCATCTAAAGTAAACTGCAATTTGCCCTTCGCAAAGGTCTTGTCATAGCCAAATTGCGCCGTGGTGCGGTTCGCCCTACCGCTGGCATCTGCTACAAATCCCCCTTTTTGAGCCATGTGCGCCACACCCAAGTGGAACCTGCCATAATTCGCAAAACTCTTTGAGCCTAACAAATAAAATGCATTAGGTGGAAAGGTTGTTTCTGTGAGTGAACCACGCGCTCCTGTGCCCCAGAAACCTGCTACCAGGCGTGAACTCTGCTTGGCGTTATTATAGAGCTGTGTCTTGGCATTGAACCACAGTCGCTTGCCAAAACCGATCCCGTTGCCGGGATCGGCCAGCGCCGAACCGCCTGAAATATAGTCCACACCAAGCTCCGTGCGACCAAAAATCCCATCTTTATCCGGGCCAAGGCCATAGGTTAGCCCACCCGAGGTAAAGGTCGTTTTCTTTAACGCCTTGGAATAGTCGCTGGCATTGAAGTGAAACGATCCCTGACCTAAAATGTCGGTAGAGGGATAGAACGTCAAGGTGGATGGAATGGCGTCAGCCTCTTTTGCAGCTAGGCTGAGGATTGCTCCCAGCACTAATGCAGGACCCACCTTTGAAGAGCCTACGACACGCCGTATACATGAGGAACTGTTAAACAATGGTCTGCCTCCTAGTAGGTGTAAGCACCTGGTTTGGACTGCCAGCCAAAGGGAATTAACAGTTTCCAAGTTTCCAGCTAAACCCGAGTTGGCTGTCAGACCACCTTTCGTGACTTCCTAATAAAGAGTAATCGAAGAATGTTTCTCACACATTACAACCCGGTAAATTCTTGTTTTTCAGGAGGTGACGAGCCTGTGAAGTGGGGGATGCGCGGAGGTTAAGCCTACACTTTAACCTGGAGTGGTCGCTAAATTAACGCATGGTCATGGCCAAACCCGAACTGGCAGACAACTCAGAGCCAGCAATATGATAGCGCACATTAGCGACCACGACATCATCTCGCGCCAGCAAGGCCAGCGTGAGCGGAGGGGCGGCGCTGTTATCTAATAACTCACCTTACGCAGTAGGGTGATATAGTAGGCTGATTTTATGCCTGAACAGAAACGCCGTCTGCTTGATCTCTATACCGATTATCCGCTCGTCTCCTTTGGCGCCACCACCGCCACCGGCTTGGCCCGCTTAGTGCCCGAAGTTGGCCACGATCAAGTCACCCGGCTCTTGGCGCAACAAGAGCTGACCAATAAAGACCTCTGGCAGATCATCAAGCCGCAAGTGCGCGCTGCCCAATCATCCGGGGCCGTCGCGGTGATTGACGATTCGGTGGAGGAAAACCCTTTCACTGATGAGAGCGAACGCATCACCTCACTGATGGCATTAGAACCATAGCCAAGGCCGCACCGTCAAAGGTCTCAACTTACTCCCAGCTCTCTACTACAGCCAAGACACCTCTTTGCCTGTGGCCTTTGAATTGATCAAGAAAACCGTCATGGTCACCGATCCCAAGACCGGCAAAGACAAGTGGCAAAGTCCCGCCACTAAAAATGAATTAGCGCACCACTCTTGAGGCCTGGCGGGAGGATTACAACCATGGTAGGCCGCACAGCGCCTTGAGCCATCTACCGCCTGCGATCTGGGCACAACAAAACCAAGGCACAGAACCTCCCTCTTCGTGGGATGAACTTGGGCTAGCAGGTCATAACTACTGTACTTAAATTGGCCGCATCACTTTTAAGTTGATATGCCATCCGGCTAAAGCTGGCAGTAGAAGGTTACGCCAGGGAACTCCAAGGGAGTAACAAGAGCTAGGCAAGAGCCGTGGCGGATAGAATTTCTAATTTCTAGGCAGGTTACGAGCGCATCGGCAGGAGCAGGTGATAACTCGTGTTGCATCTCATAAAGCAGCTTTGCTGGCTTACTTAGCCTATTATGCCCCCTATAATGAGCAAGGGCAGAGGGCGCTAATTCAGCACCCTCTGCCCTTGCCTTACTACTGCATTGAAGCCTGGTTATTTAGCTTTAGCAGCTAATTCAACGACGATAGCATGGAGCAAAGGATGTCGGGTCCCGCTGCCCAGGCTGGGGTCTTTCAGGCCCGCGATGACAACCGCTTCGCCCACGGTGAGTTTCGCAGCACCGGTCGGCGTCCCATCGGCAGTTTCAAATAAAGCGTGTGAGAGATCGACTTCGTAAGTCAGATCGCTGCCCACAACAGCAGCTTTAACGAGCGCCGTTTCGCCACTACTTTGCGTGACGGTGCCCTGCACGACCACTGGCGTTACAGTAAGGGGCGCGCCCGGCTCCGCCGCGTTGGACTTGGCGCTTTCGCCCGCCCCGTTCACAGCGGTGACCTGATAGACGGGAATCGTATCAATGCCCATGCGGGCACTGCCATCCACAAAAGCCGTGATCTGGACGTTACGCTCCAGCAACGTGGTTGAGACCTTAGAGTGGGGTGCGACTAAAACCCCGCTATAGATGTTGTAACTGGTCGCCCCCGGCACGGCATTCCAGGTCAGGACAACCCCAGCGGCGCGGCCACTGGCATCGGTGCTAATCCAGTGCGCTTTGAGATCAGTCGGCGCGGCGGGCACTTTAGCGCCAGGCTTGTCCACGGCCTGGGCAGGCGTGGCGAGTTGCAACCCATTTAACAGTGAGGCGACTCCGACCGCGACGATGGAGCTTACGATGTTCCTGCGGGTAAGACGGTAACGCATATCTTTTCTCCTATTTCGTTTCGATTAACTTCAGCATCCCATTCTGAAATTAATCATGCGCTTTCGACGGCGCCACTAACATATTTGTTCCCGTTCCTGCGGGCTGCTGCCAGCATCTTGATGCTTCCTCAAATCTGGTGGGGTCTCGAAATCTGGTGGGGTCTCGGCGCGGCCCACCGCGCCAGCAGACAGTAACCCGAAAGGGCTTTAAGGTGGCTTTCAAGCATAGCTCATGCACAGCGTATGCGGAGCTCATGCACAGCTCAAACACGGTTAGTAGGTGCTCTCAGCACGATGCCAGGAGCTTCCCTAACCGGAGCTTCGTCATCAGGACCTCCCCTAACACGCTTGTTCATGGCCCTAACCGGGATCAAGCTAATCGGGATCGCGCTAAGGTTAAAATGACTGCCAAGCCTGACTACCCGACTCGTTAGGTCTCGAAGGGACCAGCGATCGGGCGCGGTGAGCGCCCAGGCTGCTAAAAGAGCAACCCTGACAGGGGCGCGTTGGCGCCCGAGTTGCCAATCAGCGCCAGCCCCGCCGCCGTCCCGTTCGAGTAAACTCAGGAGCGATCTGGCAGGTTGCCCCACAGGGGAGAACTCTACTCCGGGGCGCGCTGCCTGAGTTAAGCATCCTACGTGGCAGGAGAAAGCTATGCAGAGGTCGATGCCGCACGCGGCCCGGCTGGTTGGACTGGTGGCACTGTCCGTCATCCCCATCGTCCATCCCCAGAACATCTTAAGCTCCTGTGCGCTGGCCGCAACGGTGACCGCCAGCACGGTCGCCTCCGATTATCGCTTAACCAAGCACACTCTCAGCACCGGTGGCCGCGGGGGTCATAGCGTGACCTACTATCGCTTTGATCCTTACCTCGATCAAGCGACTACAAGGGCCTTGTCGCTGCCGCTGGGCCGCAGCAAACGGGTCACTGCCATCGGCACCTTCTTCAGCCCGCCCTACGCCGCCACCGTGACGGCCTCGACCGCACTCACGAACACCCCCTCTTTAGCTGTGTTCACCGTGCGCTACAGCGGAACGACCACAGTGCGGACGCCCCTGAGCGCGCATCAGAGCGTGGTCGCCACCGCGCAGCCGGGTGGCACCTTCACGCTCACCCGCGATGCCAATGTGAGCGTCTCGACCGCTGGCTACACGGGTGGCGTCTTTCGACTCTTCGGTAACGGGGTCGACGTGTTGTTAGGGCCGCTTTCCGGCACGAGCGGTCGGGTTGCGCTGGACACACCTCTGACCGCAGGCACCTATGGGGTTGCCAGTAGGCTGACCTACACGTCTAACCTCGACACCCAATTCGGCACGGCGATGCATCCCGGACTGACGTCTGCAACATGGGGTTTCACGATGACGATCACACCCAGTGAACCCGATTCTCTGCCTGGGGCTGGACTGGCGGGTAGCGGCAACTCGTAACCTGGCTTTAGCGAGGCGTTCTGTTACGGTCACCCGCCTGAGTGTTAAGCCTGCAGACCGACTCATATTGATTGCGCTTTTTCTTAATAAGCTATACTACAAGAGAATTATGCTTGCTAGATGTGGCGTGGTTAGGTAACAGACGATGGCACACACTTCAACCCCGACTGGGACTGATAAGCAGGAACGGCTAGAGGCATTGCGGCGGCGCTTGGCGGATGGTGGCCACCGCATTACGCCCCAGCGCTTGTGTGTCTTGGCCGCGCTGCTTGACTCAAACCAGCACCCCACGGCAGAGGCCATTTACGCGCGTGTCCGTAAAGTCAGTCCCACGACCTCATTAGCCACCGTCTATAAAACCATAGATACCCTCAAAGCGTTAGGTGAAGTGCAGGAGTTAGAATTCGGCGATGGGCGTTACCATTATGATGGTGTCGATCCTGTCCCGCATCCCCACGCCATCTGTACCCGCTGTGGCAAAATTGAGGATGTTCACCTGCCGCAAACGGTAGACCTCTCCCTCCAGGCCAGGCAGCTCTCTGGCTATGCCATAGCATCGCAACGCATTGAGTTCTACGGCCTCTGCAAGCTCTGTCAGCAACATGGGACTCAGCAACATGGGTCCAGGCCGGGGCGGATAAAACCTTAACCTTGAGCAGGCTAATAACGGCATTAACCTTGCTCAAGTGACAGCAGCAAAGCCCCTGCGGGCTTTTTCTTTTGCCTGATTATGGAGAACAATTCTCTATAGATAATTAATATCTTAAAATATAAGATATTACAAAGAAAAGGATGTTATGATCGAAAATACTGTGCCTCAGCAACCCCACGCTCCTGAGCAACCCCACGCTCCTGACACCCAGGCACCCGAGCAGGCCGACGCCGATTTTGTCTTGCAGAAAGTGCAGCCCGGGCTGCTGGGCTTGATGGATGGTTCGGTTTCAACCTTAGCGCCACTCTTCGCAGCAGCGGGTCTCACCCATAACCCGCATCAAACCTTCTTCGTCGGACTAGCCGCGTCCGTGGGCGCTGGGATCAGTATGGGATTGGCGGAGGCGCTGTCGGATGATGGTTCGGTGACAGGACGTGGCCAGCCTTGGACGCGGGGCTTGATTACGGGCTTGGCGACGACTTTGGGCGGCATGTTGCATACGCTGCCGTTCTTGATTACCAATTTGAGCGCTGCGCTGCATCTCGCGTATGGTGTAGTGGTGGTCGAACTGCTGCTGATTGCTTTTATCCGTTACAAATACATGAAGACTCCCTTAGCTGCCACCATCGGGCAGGTGATCGTTGGCGGTGGAATCGTGTTTGGCGTGGGGCTTTGGTTAGGCAAGTTAGGGGCGGGCGGTTAAGCTAAGAATATTAAATCTTGTCCAAGAGTGGCACTCAAACTATTTCCGTGCTGCTCTTTGCCCCCGTGCTGCTTTGAACCGAGGTCCAGGTAGCGCGGCAATCTGCTACCATTAGCGAGGAATCTTTATGGCACAAACCCGCCACATTGAAAAACATTTCACCACCAGTGAGACGGCCCGCGACATTGTGATTGGCACGTCCGATGGCTTGACCGTGCCTTTTGCCTTAGCCGCAGGGCTGTCGGGCGCCCTGGCTTCGACGCATATTGTCGTCAAGGCGGGTCTATCCGAGATCGCTGCCGGTTCCATAGCCATGGGCTTAGGCGGGTATCTCGCGGCCCAGAGCGATGCCGAACATTATTTTAGCGCGCGAACTCGTAAAAAGAAAGAGATCACGACCCTACCAGATGTGGAGAAATAGGCGGCCTTATCCCTTTAGCCCTATATCTTCCTCAAACAAGCTCATACTGCGCTAGAGCGTTCCGTGGTGATGACTTTAGTCGCCTTAACCATCTTTGGTTACATCAAAGGTCGTTTCAGTGGGACGCAACCCCAGCGTAGCGCGCTGCAAACGGCATTGATTGGCGGTCTCGCCGCTGCTGCCGCCTTTACCATTGCTAAATTGATCTCATAACTCAACAGGGGTTGAGCCAGTCCCTGGCCTGCGCTCCTAAACTTGCGATCGCGCACGGTTGAGTGTAGGCGGCGTGAATAAAGGACGTAAGTGACAGATGATGAACAACTGTGTTGCGCCGTTTGTTGATGTGGCCGTGTACCGTAGTGGGGTGAGTGACAATATTAGCTGCTCAATCCAACCATCGGCCACTCAGACTCAGTGGCCAGCACTGAGTCTGAGTGGTCAGTTTCGACTTCAGTTAGCTTTGTAAGCGGCTAACACGAGAGCCTACGGTTGCGCTTTAGCCTCCATCTGGCAACTGTCGTTGATGCTAAATTGAGAAGAGTTAGCGTGCCTTTGCGTATCAATCCTTACAATTCTTTACACGAGAACGCGAACAAGCCTTTATCGGCTGCGTCAGACCAAGGGTAAAGCCGAAGGGTAAAGCCGCCAGGTAAAGACTTTAACCATCACGGCATCTGTCCACAGGTAGAGCGACCGCAGCCTCTTAGACTGGGAAGCTCAAACATGGAACTTGATGCTGCAAAGGAAGCGATTAACATGAAACCACAGAGCCGTAATAAGGGTCGGACTGCGTTGGTCACGGTAGCTATCTTAGGGGCTGCTACTTTAGGCGTGTTGAACACCCCAGCCGCCCATGCCAGAGGTGCCAGGGATACAGGTAGCCCCGTCCATACCTGGAACCAGCAGGATAACCGCCAGTTCTCTTACCAGCAGAACGATCCGCAGTTGCGGGGTGACCACCAATTCCGGGGCGACCCGGCAGATGGGCAGTTCCGAGATGGCCGCAACGATCACAACTGGGGCCAGGAGCGCCATGCTGCTCAGTCCCAAGGCTTCCACCATGTTAATACTTATAACAGCGGTGGTTATGACAATGGTGCTTATACCAGTAATGGTTATGACAACCGTTCTGATCGCCAGGGCTACAATAATCGAGATTACAACAATCGGAGCACTAACACGGGGAAAGTCCTGGGCACTGGCATCTTGGGAGCCGTGCTCGGCGCGGTGTTAGCACGGTAGCAAACACCGTAGCAGGTTTGGCACGGTAAGCGCACTTTAACCTTAACCCGTGGCCCACCTAAAGTTGATCTCAGTTGGCAGGAGGATAGGCTCAGTTTGAATAGAGAGTATGCCCCCACCACATAATTTCATCGCCACATAATTTCATCGCCACACTATTTACGTACAAAAGGAACAAATCATGATACTCAGAATACTCGGACAAACAAATCGGTTGATCCCCGTTGCACTCTGTACAGTGACCAGCCTAACCTGGTTAGCAACCACATCCGCACAGGCCCAGGATCAAACAGAGCATCAATACCAGCGTGGACAAGGACAGGGCCAAAGCATCGCGGGCCGCCCCTATTACCGGCGTGCTGACCAGAGCGATACCAGTTCTGGGGGCGACCAAAGTGACCAGCACCGTCACTCCGGCTCAAGCTCTTACGCCAGCCCAAGCTCTCGCTCCGGTCAGGGGCATCGCTCCAACCAAAACGGCTACTCTGGGCAGGGCTATTACACCGGTCAAAGCTCGCGCTCTAATCGCAGTGGACGTTCGCATTATCGCAGTGGTCACCACAGATCAGGCACACACTCTGGTCAGAGCAATCGGTATGATCGTGGCACCGCTTCAGGGCGTGCCACCGCTTCAGGGCATGGCACCTACTCAGGGCGTGGCACGCACTCGACCCGGGGCACCCGGTGGGATCAAAACAGTAGTGCTACGACCAGTAGCCATCGCAGACACACACACGAGGACTCCGGTGCTGATCAGTCCTCATCCCACAACCAGTAAACCACTCTTTTCTCTTCGATAACAAGCAACTGGGCTGCCACGTTAAATGGTGGCAGCCCAGTTGCTTGTTATCGTTTATGAGATCATCTTCATTTATGGCTCGGCACCAGTTTCATCAGATAACCGTGATCTGGGCCACCGTAGGCCACCCACACAGCATGTGCCCCGGGGTCAACGGTTACTGAATGGCAACCCTTACCGGTTGGGACATTGCCGAGGTTACGCAATCCATGTGCTGTTGCCTCTACCACGGACAGGACGCCCGTGCCGCTGGCACAGTAGATTCGCTTATTGCCAGGATCGAAGGCGATCTGATCGACTCTGGGAGCAATATCTGCCTGCCCCATAACTTTGCCAGTAGCCATCTCTAACGCCACCAATTTGCCGTTGCCCCCTGCCACATAGAGGCGACGTAGCTTGAAGTCAATGGCAAGCCCGTGGGGCAGCAAGGCAGGCACTGTGCTCCAGCGTGCCGTTATTTTGTGCGTGGCGGGATTGATGAGGACGACCGTGGCATTAGACTTGATGTTCTGATACATCCGATTCGAGGTCGGATCGTAGGCCACGAATTCGGGCGCGGCGGGAATCTTCACAGTGGAGATGATCTTGTCGGTTTTGCTGTTAATGACCCAGACATCCTCGCCGTCATCGTGGCCCGCATAGACTTCGTGGCTGCGGGGGTTATAACCGACCGCATCCGCCGGGCCAGTGACTTTGATGTCGGTGATCTTGGTCAGAGTTTTACTGTTAATCACGGCGACCAGGTTCGCTTCGCCCGCACCGACATAATATTTGCCCTCGGCAGCAGCCACCGCGACGCCGTTGGCACCTCCGGTCTTGATCTCCCGAATGAGCGCACCGGTGCCGAGGTCAAAGACCCCCAATGAACTCTGGCTGCTGTGCGCCACGAGGAGACGATGGCGCGCTTGATCTACTTCCATAATGTCAAAGTGGCCAGCACCGCCAGGCACAGTTTTCGGCTGTTGTGCGATGAGTGGTGGTGCGGGAACTGGCGCGGCACTGGTATGGTGGATGAGGGATCCAGTGAGCACGGTGGCGCTAAGTCCCATTGCAGTGGCGTTGAGGCCAATAAAAGATACGATCTGATGGCGAAAAGAGGTATGGGCAACTCTGGTCTTCGGCATGGTTGTCTTACTCCTATGGAATCAACACTCCGCAGGCTGGCCCCGGAGTATGTCCACATCAGTGTACTTTATCGGAAAGCCAAGTGTAGCCGCCCACTTACGCCAAACGCTACAAGCAATGTGAGTCATAGAAGCTATAATCCTGCTCAACTCGATGGCGAGGCGCGTCAGAGAATGGCAGTGATTCCAGAGCACGAGAGTCATCGCCTCGATAAACCGCTTAACGCAGTCCAACAGAGAGGTTAGATTCTCAGACAGTCTTAAGGTCTGCTGTGGCGGGCAGCGAATATAATAGATAACCTAAGTTGCTACCGACACAGACAGTGAAAAGAGAAGGCTAAGAGAAAACACGTCAGTTTGAGCACAAACCCTTGCGGTGTGACGGCGTGGATGTGCTTAGGCAATAAGTTCGTGACTTGACTA
>Ga0213875_10000544_pt1 | contig 30876 bp, 28 predicted proteins | sample BarmaccomBMRX_R8_FD_160105 | JGI IMG/M metagenome (GOLD analysis project Ga0213875, IMG submission 160105) | Root-associated microbial communities from Barbacenia macrantha in rupestrian grasslands, the National Park of Serra do Cipo, Brazil - RX_R8 | ecosystem: Host-associated > Plants > Roots...
CACACAGCCTGGCTTGACGCGAGATACTCCCGATGAGGAAACCACCGACTGGAGAGCCGCATGCGGGAAAACCGCCCGTGCGGTTCGGAGGGCGGGGAGAGCTAAACTCTTCCCGACCCCTATCGAATGAGTTTTGATCATCACGGTTTCTTCGGCCCCACCTTAACGAACCAATCGAGGATCTGCGCGCCGGTCCAGAACAGCACGTCGCGCTTCTTCCGGATCGTCTCGATCGTTTCGCGGAAATATTTGAGCCGGTGCGGCGCACCCATGATGTAGGGATGCAGCACCAGCGCCATCACGCGCGCGGAGTCCTTGGCGTCCGCGTATATTTGCTCGAACTGATCGAGCGCGCGGTCGCGGTATTCCGACGCCTTGTGGTGCTGAATGAGCATCATGGCGACGTCGTTGCATTCCTGCGTGTACGGCACGTTGGCGATCGGCCGCGTGCGCGTCTTGAGCCACACCGGCTGGTCGTCGAGCACCCAGTCGCAGACGTAGTCGTAGCCCTCTTCCATCAGCAAATCGGGCGTTTCCCATGTTTCGGTCAGGCCCGGCCCGAGCCAGCCGCGCGGGCGCACGCCGGTTGCCTGCAAGATCACCTCCGCGGTCTTGCGGATATCGGCGCGCTCGTCCGGCACTTTCTGCATGTTGCGCTGGGTGAATCCGTGGCCGATGAACTCCCATTTGCGCGCCACCGCCGCATCGACGATCGGCCGATAGGCGGCGATCGCCGAGCCGTTGATGGCTAGCACGGCCGGGATGGCGAACTCATCGAACACCTTGAGCATGCGCCAGAAGCCGACCCGGTTGCCATATTCGTGCCACGCCCAGTTGGGTACGTCGGGCGACGGCGAGCCGCCCGCCGGCGGCGTGAGCACCGTGCGCGGCATCGGGGCCGTCGCGTCCCATTCCTCGACGTTGACGATCACCCACACCACCATGCGGGCGCCGTCCGGCAATTTCAGCGCCGGCCGCGCATCGATCGCCGAATAGGCGAGCCGGTCGGTCGGCAGCATCCGCCCGTCGGGCGCGTTCATGCCGCCACCGCCTTGCGGTCGCGCGTCGTGTTGTACCAATCGAGGATTTCCGCGCCGTTCCAGTGCAGCACGCCCTCGAAGCGGTTGACGTAGTCGTAGATCGTTTCGAGATATTTGATCCGGTGCGGTTGCCCGCTGATGTAGGGATGGATCGCGAGCGCCATGATTTTCGCTCGCTCCTTTCCCTCGGCGTAGAGCCGGTCGAACTGATCGATCGCGCGCTTGAGCAGATAATCGCTCTCGTGGTGCTGCACGATCATCATCGGGATGTCGTTGAGCTCGACCGTGTAGGGCAGGGTGACGAGCGAGCCGTTGGCGGTGCGGATCACGGTCGGCTCGTCGTCATACACCCAGTCGCCGATGTATTTGACGCCCGCCGCGACCAAAAGCTCCGGCGTGTCGAGCGTCTGCGTCAGGCCCGGCCCGAGCCAGCCGACCGGGCGCTTACCGGTGAAGCGTTCGAGGATGTCCATCGATTTGTTGATCATCCCGGCCTGGTCGTCCTGCTTGTGGATCGGCATCTGGTCGTAGGCGTGGCCCATGAACTCCCAGCCGTCGCGCTTGGCCTGTTCGGCGACGCGCGGATAGTCCTCGCAGACGCGGGCGTTGGTGGCGAGCGTCGGCCGGATCTTGAGACGCGCGAACAGATCGAAGAAGCGCCACGCGCCGACTCGCATGCCGTACTCGTGCCAGCTCCAGTTGGGCACGTCGGGCAGCAGCGCCTGGCCGGTCGGCGCCGGGATCACTTGGCGCGCCATCGGCCGCGCGATGTCCCAGACCTCGTAGTTGACGATGCTCCACAGCACGAGCCGCGCGTACCCCGGCAATTTGAGCGGCGGCCGGTCGACGATGGCGGAAAACTCGCACCGCTCGCGCGGGATCATGTGGTCGGCCATGGGTACCTCGTTTGCAAGCGCGAATAGTGAGTAGCGAATAGCGAATAGAAAGAACACGTCCCCACTATTCGCTATTCGCCATTCGCTATTCGCCCCTTCACGCTGGCTGCTCGCGCACGCGGCTCACCAGCTGGGTCGGGTTGACGAAACGCAACGCTAGCAAAAGCCAAACCAGCGTCACAACCATGTAGACGATCGCCATGGCGTCGACCGACTGCGGCGCGCGCACGCCGGCGGCGAACACCGCGTAATAGAGCGCGACCACCAGCGTCTGCGAATCGGGCCCGGCGGTGAGGAAGGTCAGCTCGAACAGCGCGATCGTGCGCACCAAGACCAGCAGCGCGGCCGCGAGGATGCCGGGCATGAGAAGCGGCGCCAGCACGTAGGCGAACATGCGCGCGGTGCCGGCGCCGAACACGCGGGCGGCGGATTCGAGATTGGGATCGATCTGCTCGATGAACGGCGTCATCACGAGAATGACGAAGGGGAGGGCCGGGATGAGGTTGGCGAGGATCACGCCCGGCAATGTGCCGGCGAGGCCGACGCGGTACATCACGGTCGCAAACGGAATGCCGTAGGTGAACGGCGGTATGATCAGCGGCAGCAGGAACAGCAGCAGCACGATCCGCTTGCCGGCAAACTCGCGCCGCGCCAGCGCATAGGCCGCCGGCACGCCGATCAGGACCGACAGCACGACGACCGCGAGCACCACCTCGACCGTGACCCACAGCACGTCGCCGAGCTGAAATTCCTTCCACGCCGCCGCATACCAGCCGGTGGTGAAGCCGTCCGGCAGCCAGGTGCCGAGCCAGCGCCGCGCAAACGAATTGGTGGCGACCGCCGCGACCATCAGCGCGACGTTGACGATGAACAGCGCCATCAGTCCGACGAGCAGGGCGCCCCACGCGCGCCCGCCCCACCGCTCCACGGTCGCGCTCATCCTTTCCCTCCCGACACCGGCCCGCGGTAGAACGCGCGGCGCAGCGCGAGCACGGCGGCCACCACGATCAGCTGGGCAAAGCCCATGATCATCGCGATCGTCGACGCCATGGCGTAGTCGTAGTTCTCGAATGCCGCCTCGTAGGCGGCAATCGAGATCACCCGGGTCGAGCCTGACGGCGCGCCCACCAGCACCGCCGACGGGAACACCGAGAACGCCTGCACGAACGCGAGGCAGAAGGTGATGGCGAGGCCCGGCGCCAGCAGCGGCAGATAGATGTGGCGGAACTGATTGAAGCGGTTGGCGCCCAACGTCGCGGCGGCGCGCGCCAGCACCGGATCGATGCCGGTGACGTAGGAGAGCAGCAGCAGGAACGCGAACGGGAAGCCCGAGATGACGAGCGAGATCAGCACGCCCCAATAATTATGGGTGAGGCGGATCGGTCCGTCGTAGAGATGAACGAGCTGCAGCGTCTGCGCCAGCCAGCCGCGCGGCCCGAAATAGGTGAGCATGCCGTCGGCGATCAGCACGGTGCCGAGCGTGATCGGCACCACCAGCAGGGCCGTGATCCAGCGCTGGTATCGCGTGCGCCGGCGCAGCCGGAACGCGATCGGCAGCGCGAGCCCGACGTTGATGACGGTCACCGGCAGCGCGAGACCGAAGGTGGTGACGAGGGTGCGCCACGCACGCGAGTCGGCAAAGAAGTTCTGATAATTCGCGAGCCGGCCGCCTTCCAGCGGTTGGAACGACAGCGCGAAGCCGTAGAGGAACGGATAGACGAACAGCATCAGCAGGAACAGGACCGCGGGGCCGACCAGCAGCCAGGCGGAATCAATCAGCGCCGGCCGCGCCACGCGTGCCGCCGCGTTCATGGCGCGCCCCCGTGCGGATAGACCAGCACGCGCTCGGGCGGAACCGTGAGCTGCACGGTCTCGCCGGGCGTGGGCTTTCCCGGCGTGCGCGCGTGCAACAGCAGGCCCGACCCGGTTCGCACGTCGATGAGCGAATCGCGGCCGCCGTATTCGACGTTCTCGATCTTCCCGTCGATGACGTTCACGCCGCCCGTGCCGACCGTCATCTCCTCGGGCCGGATCGCCGCCCAGGCGCGGGCGCCGTCGAGCGGTTGTTTGATCGTGCCGGTCAGCCGCACGCCGTCGCCGCTGACGACGACGTAGTCCCCGCTCGTCTTTTCGACTTTCAGGTCGAGCACGTTGCGGTATCCCATGAAGCGGGCGACATCGACGTTGGCGGGCTGGGCGTAGACCTCCTGCGGGCTCGCGATCTGCTGCACGCGGCCATCCTGCAGCACCACGATGCGGTCGGCGAGCGAGATCGCCTCATCCTGGTCGTGCGTCACGTAGATCGTGGAACGCCCCAGCTCCCGATGGATGCGGCGGATTTCGCCACGCATTTCCAGCCGCAGCTTGGCGTCGAGGTTCGACAGCGGCTCGTCCATCAGCAGCAGCGGCGGCTCGATCACGATCGCGCGCGCGATCGCGACGCGCTGCTGCTGGCCGCCCGAGAGTTGGCCCGGCAGCTTGTCCTCGTGGCCCTCGAGCTGCACCAGCGCGAAGGCCTTGGCGATCCGGCGCGCGGCCTCAGCCGCCGGCGTGCCGCGCATGCGCAGGCCGAACCCGACATTGGCGCGCACGCTCATGTGCGGGAACAGCGCGTAGTTCTGAAACACCATGCCGAACCCGCGCCGCTCGGGCGGCAGCACGTCGATGCGCTGGTCGTCGAGAAAGATGCTGCCGTCCGAGAGCGGCAGCAGCCCGGCGATGCAGTTGAGCACCGTCGACTTGCCGCAGCCGGACGGCCCGAGCAGCGCCACGAACTCGCCGCGCGGGATCGTCGCGCTGAGCGCGTCGACCGCGGTCGTTATCGCGCCGCTCGGGTTTAAGAACCGGCGCGAGACGCGGTCGAGACGCAGTTGTTTGAAGTCGTGCGGCATCAAACGAACTCGTCGTTCCGGGGCGCGCCGCAGGCGCGAGCCCGGAATCCATGAACACCGGATCGTGCAAGATTTCTTCGGTCCGTGTTCATGGGTTCCGGGCTCCCTCGCTTCGCTCGGGCCCCGGAATGACGACGATATGTGAGAAACATCACTTCGTCTTCTGGGCGCCGATCTCCTGGTCCCATTTGTGGAACGCCTCGACCATCGCCTTGGCCTCGAGCGGCTGCACGTGCGGGAACTTGGCGGTCCACTCGGCGTACTCCGGCCGCCCGTATTCCTTGATCACATCCTGGCTCTCCGCCGGCGCCATCGACAGCGGCACGTCTTTCACCGCCGGGCCGGGATAGAAATAGCCCTTGTCGTAGGTGAGCGCCTGCTGCTGCGGTTGCAGCAGATAGGCCATGAGATCGAGCACCACGGCGACCTTGTCGGCGGCGAGCCCCTTCGGCACCATCAAATATTGCGTGTCGTTGACCCAGGTGAGGTTGTCGAACGCCGCGACCTTGTAGCTCTTCGGCACGATGCCGAGCGCGCGCGGGTTGATGTCCCAGCCGGTGACCGTCACGGTCATGTCGCGCGAACCCTCGCCCAGCTCCTTCATCACGATGCCGGTGCCGGTCGGGTAGTACTCGATGCAGCTGTTGAGTTCTTTCAGATAGGCCCAGGTCTTGTCCCAGCCGTTGATCGGGTCCTTCGGGTCTTTGTCGCCGAGCAGATACGGCAGTCCCATCAGGAAGGTGCGGCCGGGCCCGGAGTTCGCCGGCCGCGCGTAGATCAGCCGGTTGGGATTGGCCTTGCACCAGGCGAGCAGCGCGTCCGTCGTGGTGGGCGCCTGTTTGACTTTGTCGGGATTGTATTCGACCAGCGGCCCCGAAGTCATGAACACCACCGCGATCGCCTGACCCTTGGCCAGCTCCTGCATCTTCGCCGCCGGCGCCAGATAGTTGCCCATCAGGTTGGGAAACGTGTCGGCGTGCTCGGGCAGCATGTGCGTCCACAGGTTCTGCTCGATCCCGGCCGACATGATGTCGAGGCCGCCCAGCACGAGGTCGATGTCGGCGCGGTTCGCCGCCTGCATCGCCTTGAGCTTTGCCGGCAGCTCGGGCGCCGGCGCCTTGGTGAAGGTGAAGCGCGACACCGCGTCGGGGTGGGCGGTCTTGTAGGATTCGATCGCGTCCTGCAGCAGCGCCAGCGCGCCGCCCACGTCGACCACGTTGATCGTCTGCGGCGCCGCCCGAACGGCGGTGCCGCCGATCAGGAGCGCGGCCGCGGCGATGGTGAGCAAATAACGTGCCTGCATGGGTTCCTCCGAAGGTTTTTAGTTTCGTGAAGGCGTCATTGCGAGGAGCGAAGCGACGAAGCAATCCAGGGCAGCGCGTGACGCCCCTGGATTGCTTCGGCACTCCGTGCCTCGCAATGACATTTCCCGCTACATCACTGCCAGGCCCTTGGCGCGCCGTTCTCGTCGAAGAAGCGCGTCGCCATCACCTGGCAGCGCTTGACGAGGCGCGGCTCGTCCGGCCGGTAGTCGGCGATCGCGTTGTGGATGGTGCCGAAGTTTTCCCACATCAGCACGTCGCCTTCCTGCCAGCGGTGCACGTAACGGTACTTGGGCTGGAGCTGATGCGCGAACAAATAGTCGAGCAGCTCGTCGCTCTCGGCTTGCGGCAGCTCGTTGATCTTCACCGTATAACCCGGGTTAGCGTAGAGCACGTTGCGGCCGGTGATCGGGTGGGCGAGCACCACCGGATGCGTCACCGGCGGCCGCGCCTGGCGCTGCGCTTCGGAGAGCGGGGCGCGCTTGCTGCCGGGGCGCTTGACCATCATCGACCAGAATTTGTCGAAGTCGTGGGTGGCGGTGAGGCCGTCGATCCGCGCCTTCACGTCGGCCGGCAAATCGTCGTAGGCCGCGTGCATATTGGAGAACTCGGTGTTGCCGAGCACGACGCCGTCGCGCCGCGGCACCTTGACGGCGTAGAGCACGTTCGCAAACGCGATCATGCGTGCGTAGGACATGTCGGTGTGCCAGTCCTGCCCGGCGTCGGCGAGGCCGATCGGCTTGCCGTTCTCGACGATGTTGGAAAGGATCATCACTTCCGGGATATCCGGTTCCTGATAGACGTTCGAGACGTGCACCTCGAGCTCGCCGAAGCGCGCGGAAAAATCGCGCAGCGCGCCTCCCGACAGCTGCTGGCGCGGGAAGCGGATGACGCCGTATTCCCCGAGCGCGCGGGTGATGGCATCGACTTCGCTCTCCGCAATCGGCGCGGCGAGATCGAGCCCGTCGATGGTGGCGCCGAGCCCTTCGCCGGTCGGAATGATGTTCATTGTTTGCTCCTGTCCGCCAGCATCCGATCATATCGCAGCACCGCCTGCAGCAGCACCTGCGCGCCCATGGCACATTGCTCCTGCGAGGTGAACTCCGCCTCGTTGTGGCTAATGCCGCCGCGGCACGGCACGAAGATCATGGCGGTGGGCGCGACCCGCGCCACATAGGCCGAGTCGTGGCCGGCGCCGGAGACGATGTCGCGCACGGAATAGCCCGCCTCCGCGGCGGCGTGGCGCACCGCGTCGACGCAATCGGAATCGAACCGCACCGGCGGCTGGTCCCAGATTTTGGCAAGCCTCACGTCGAGCCCGAGCGGCCGGCACACGGTGTCTACCTCGCGCAGGAATATTTGCTCCATCGTGTCGAGCAGGCTCGCCTCGGGATGGCGCAGGTCGACCGTGAAGAACACCTCGCCCGGCACCACGTTGGGCGAGTTGGGCTTGACCTCCATCGAGCCGACCGTGCCGACCGCGAGCGGCGCGTTCGCCTGCGCGATCTGCTCCACCGCCTCGACGACCCGCGCGGCGCCGAGCAGCGCGTTCTTGCGCAGCCGCATCGGCGTTGCCCCGGTGTGCGCGTCCTGGCCGGTGATTGTCACCTCGTACCAGCGCATGCCCTGCACGCCGGTGACGGCACCGATCTCGATGTTCTCGGCTTCCAGGATCGGCCCCTGCTCGATGTGCAGCTCGAAATGCGCGGAGAGCCGCCGCGCCCCGCACGGCTCGGCGCCGCGGTAGCCGATCGTCTCGAGCGCCTCGCCGAAGGTGACGCCGGCGCGGTCGCGCCGCGCCGCCGCCCAGTCGCGCGTGAACACGCCCGCGAAGGTGCCGGAGGCGAGCATCGCCGGCGTGAAGCGCGAGCCCTCTTCGTTGGTCCAGTTGACGACCTCGATCGGCGCGTAGGTCTCGTAACCGGCTTCCACCATGGTGCGCAACGCTTCGAGCGCGCCGAGCACGCCGAGCGCGCCGTCGAATTTGCCGCCGGTCGGCTGGGTGTCGAGGTGGCTGCCCATGACGATCGGCGGCACGTCGCTTGTGCCCGCGCGGCGCGCGTACATCACGCCCATGTCGTCGACGCTCACCGTGCAGCCGAGCTTTTCCGCCCGCGCGGCGAACCAGTCGCGCACCTGACGGTCGAGATCGGTGAGCGTGAGCCGGCAGATGCCGCCCTTGGCGGTGCCGCCGATCGCCGCCGTCTCCATCAGCTCGCCCCACAGCCGCTCAGGATCGATGCGCAGGTTGGTCATGCTATTTGTTTGACACTCCGCGGCCGTCATTCCGGGACGCCGCGAAGCGGCGGGCCCGGAACCCATGAACACCGGTCCGTGCAAACATTGCTCCGCCTGTGTTCATGGGTTCCGGGCTCCCTCCCCCGGATGCAGCGCTTCGCGCTGTCCGGGGTCGGGCCCCGGAATGACAGTGGCGGTTGCGGGGCGGGACTCAATCCCAAACACCGTCGCGGCGAATTTGGGGTAGGTGGGGGCGAGCGCGGGGGCGACGGTCTCGCGCATCAGCCGCAGGGTTTCGGGGGACGGCGCGGGCGTCACCGGCACCTGGTCGGGGAGGTCGAAGGCAAAGCCGGTGTTGGCGAGAACTTCCTCGACCGTGTGGCCGGGATGCACGCTGGTCAGCGAAAAGCGCGCCCGCGCCCGGTCGAAAGCAAACAAACAGCGATTGGTGACGAGCGCGATCGGGCCGCCCGGGCGGTAGACGTTCGCGGGGCTGGTGCCGGGCGCGCTGATGAAGTCGACCTTCTCGACCAAGGTGCGGCGAGTGTGCTCGAGCCGGAACAGGATCACCCGCGGCACCACGAAATAAAGATAGGCCGAGCCGAACGAGCCGGGGAAGCGTGCCTTGGGTTCCTGATAGTCGCCGACGCTCACCAGGTTGATGTTGGCCTGCCCGTCGATCTGGCCGCCCGAGAGGAAGAACACGTCGACGCGGCCCTGGCCGGCGCAGTCGAAGAGTTCGCGTCCGCCGTCGGAGAAGAAATTATCGGCGCGGCTGCCGAGCACCGAGACGTACGGCCGGCCGTTGCCGCGCGCGCGGCAGAGCATGGCGGCGAGCGCCGGGATCGGCGAGGCGTTGCCGACCGCGACGTGGCGCGCCTCGCCGATGAGCCCGGCGATCACGTTCGCCAGCAGCTCCTCGGCGCGGAAATTTGTTTCAGGCGGCGCGCCGCTCATGGACGTACTGATCGAGATAGCGGGCAAAGCCCTCGGGCGTCGCGGCGAGCCGCGCGTATTCGGCCAGATGCGCCTCGTCGGCGGGATAGTGGTCGGGCAGCGGCAGCGGCCAGGCGCCGCGCGGCGCCACCGCGACCGCTTCCAGATAAAATCCGCCGAGCGCGCCGGCCGCGAGCAGCGGGTCTTCGAACAGATTTGTTTCGTGTAGCTTCTCGACCGTGACGACGGTCTTCGCGGCGGCGTGCGCCATCAGCGCGAGGTCGCGCTGCTGGCCGATCCACAGGTTGCCGTCGCGGTCGGCGAGCGGCGCGTGGAACAGAGCGATGTCGGGCTTGAGCGCGGGCAGCAGCACGATCGGGTCGTGGTTGCCGAACGGGTTGTCGATCACGCGCCAGTCGGGCCGGTGCGCAAGCACGTCGGAGCCGATGAGACCGCGCAGGGGCATGAACGGCACGCCTTTCTCCGACGCCTGGAGCGCGGCGTGGATCGCCGGGCAGGTCGAGTCGCGCATGGCGATGGCGCGCGCGGTGATCGCGGCGGTGAAGCGCGGCGCCGGGCCGAACTCGCCGAGGCTCACGGCGGCGGCCTCGACCGCCTCGACGCAGCCGGCGCCGATGAGGAGGTCCGCCTGCAGGCTCGCGGTCGGGGTGGCGATGAGGGTGAGGCGGGTGACGCCGCGGCGGATGAGCGCGCAGGTCGCCGCCATGGCGACGCCGGCGCCCTCGCGCGGAATGAGCACCGAGGTGCCGTCGCCAATGGTGGCGAGCGCTTCGTCAAGGCTGCGGGCAAGGGTGGGCATCAGGACGCTCCGTCGTCAGAAGAGGTCATCATAGTACATTCTCGCGTTCGTCATTCCGGATCGCGGGCGAAGCCCGCGAGTCCGGAATCCAGGAACACCGGCCGTGCAGGACTTGCTTGGTCCGTGTTCCTGGATTCCGGGTTCCCTCGCTTCGCTCGGGCCCCGGAATGACGAGCGGAGGTGATCGACGCGATGAGTCCCAACAGCTCCCGCACGCTCTGCGACGCGGTCTTGCCGGCGGTGTCGAGGGTGAGGTCGGCCTTGGCATAGAGCGGCTCGCGGCTGGCGAGGATCGCGTTGAGGTCGTCCATGGCGCGGGCGTTGTCGGCCATCGGGCGCAGATCCCCCTGCGCCATCACCCGCGCCATGTGCTCGGTCGGCCGCGCCCGCACCCACACCGTGAGGCAGGAGGCGAGCAGCAGCTCGAACGTGCCCGGCTCGGTGACGAGGCTGCCGCCGGTCGCCAGCACGAAGCGCTCGTTCTCGGCGAGCGCCGCCTCCAGCGCCGTGCGCTCCAGGCGCCGGAAGGTTTCCTGGCCGAACATCTCGAACATTTCGGCGAGCGCCATGCCGCTGCGCCGCTCGATCTCGCGGTCGAGTTCCACGAACGGCACCTTGAGGTCGGCGGCGAGCCGGCGGCCCAAGGTGGACTTGCCGCCGCCGCGCAAGCCGATCAGCGCGATCCGGCCGTTGCGGGTGGCGCTCGACGGCCCACCGAATTTTTCCAGCAGCAATTCGCGGGCGCGCGAGAGCTCGGCCGGCGCCAGGCGGTCGATGAGCTGGGCGAGCAGCAGGTTCTCGACCGGCCGCTCGGGCCGCTCGTCGATCAGCTCGGCGACCGGCACGCTCATGGCGTGGGCGATCCGCCGCAGCAGCACGATCGAGCAGTTGCCGGCGCCAGCCTCGAGCTGGGCGAGGTAGCGCTCGGACACCCTCGAGTGGCGCGCCAGCACCTTGCGCGACATGCCGCGCCGGCTGCGCATGGTGCGCACCCGCTCGCCCAGCCGCTTGAGGTAGGCGTCGAGTTCGCCTTTCGCGGACTTGGCCCGCTTCGCCATGGAAACCTCTCGCGATGTATTATAATGCATCTCCCTACGGTCGTCATTCCGGGGCGCGCCGGAGGCGCGAACCGACGCGAAGCGTCGTCCCCGCGAAGGCGGGGACCCATGAACACAGGGCGAGCAAATCCTGCACAGTCCGTGTTCATGGATTCCGGGCTCCCTCGCTGTGCTCGGGCCCCGGAATGACGGGCACGGCCGGTGTTCATGGATTCCGGGCCCGCCGCTTCGCGGCGTCCCGGAATGACGCGCGTGGGAGGAATAAGAAATGAGCCAGGATTTCACCGTCCGGCGGGCGTATAACGCGGCGGCGGAATTGGTCGACGGCAACGTCGCGCGCGGCCTCAGTGACAAGGTCGCCTTCACCGATCCGGACCGCACGCTCACCTACGGTGATTTGCAAAAAGACACCTGCCGTTTCGCGCGCGGGCTTAGCCGCCTCGGCCTCGAACAGGAGAGCCGCGTCGCGCTGCTGATGCTCGACACGGTCGACTTTCCGGTAGCCTTCTGGGGGGCAATACGCGCCGGCATCGTGCCGATCCCGCTCAACACGCTGCTCGCGCCCGAGCAATACGCCTACATGCTCGAGGACAGCCGCGCCGAGGCGATCGTGGTGTCGCCCGCGCTGGTCAAAGCGGTCGCGCCGATCATCAGCAAGCTCACGCGCCTGCGCGTCGCGATCGTGCCGGCGCCTTATCCCGGCCAGCTCGGCACCTTGGAAACGCACGCGTTCGCCGACGTGTTGGCGCGCGGCACGCCCGAGGTCTTCGCCGTCGAGACCATCTCCGACGAGGTCGCCTTCTGGCTCTATTCCTCCGGCTCGACCGGCGCGCCCAAGGGCGCCAAGCACGTGCATTCGAGTCTTATTGCCACGGCAAAACTTTATGCCGAAGGCGTGCTCGGCTTCCAAACAAACGACGTGGTCTATTCCGCCGCCAAATTGTTCTTCGCCTACGGGCTCGGCAACGCCATGACGTTCCCGATGGCGGTGGGCGCGAGCGCGGTGCTGCTGCCCGACCGGCCGACGCCCGACGCCGTGCTCGACATCATGCGGCGCCATCGGCCGACCATCTTCTTCGGCGTGCCGACGCTCTATGCCGCGCTGCTCACGCACAAAGACATCGGCAAGGGCGCGGGCTCCGACCGCCTGCGTTTGTGCGTCTCCGCCGGCGAGGCGCTGCCCGAGCACATCGGCCAACGCTGGAAGGAGGTCGTCGGCCTCGACATTCTCGACGGCATCGGCTCGACCGAGATGCTGCATATTTTCTTGAGCAACCGGCCGGGCGACATCCGCCATGGCACCACCGGCAAGCCGGTGCCCGGCTACGAGGCGCGCATCGTCGGCGAGGACGGGCGCGAGCTACCGGCCGGCGAAGTCGGCGAGCTGATCGTGCGCGGGCCGACCGCCGCCGAGGGCTACTGGAACCAGCGCGCCAAGAGCCAGCGCACCTTCGTCGGCGAATGGACCTGGACCGGCGACAAATACATCCGCGACGCCGACGGCTACTACCAGTGCTGCGGGCGCACCGACGACATGTTCAAGGTGTCGGGCATCTGGGTGTCGCCGTTCGAGGTCGAGGCGGCGCTCGTCTCGCACGACGCGGTGCTCGAGGCGGCGGTGATCGCGCGCGAGGACGATGAAGGCCTGCTCAAGCCCAAGGCGTTCGTGGTGCTCAAGAGCGGGCATCAGGCGGACGAGCGTTTGTTTGATGCGCTGAAGGAGCACGTGAAGGCGCGCGCCGGCCCGTGGAAATATCCGCGCTGGATCGACGTGCGCGGCGAATTGCCGAAGACCGCCACCGGCAAGATCCAGCGGTTCAAGCTGCGCGAAGAAGACGCGGCCGATAGATAATACGCGGTGTCATTCCGGGGCGCGCCGAAGGCGCGAGCCCGGAACCCATGAACATGGACCGTCCAATTTTCGCTCCGCCTGTGTTCATGGATTCCGGGCCCGCCGCTTCGCGGCGTCCCGGAATGACGACCTTCCCCTCCAGGGGAGGGTAAGGGGTGCGTGCTGCACTTTAGTGCATATATGCCTTGTCTGAACCTGTCTCGCGATGCATAATAATGCATCGGTCGTCATTCCGGGACGACCCGAAGGGCCGGGCCCGGAATCCATGAACACGGACCGTACCAGCTCGGCACCGCCGGTGTTCATGGGTTCCGGGTCATAGGCCGCCTTCGGCGGCCGTTCTTAGTACAAAGAACGCCGACGCGAAGCGTCGGCTATGCCTTCGGCCAGCCCCGGAATGACGCCGCAGAGATTGAGGCGCCCCCTATGACCATCGAGTTCCAGACCGAGCCCGCGCGCTACCGGCATTGGCGCATCGAGCGCGACGGCGAGGTCGCCTACTTGATCATGGACGTGGCGCCGGACGGCGGGCTCAACCGCGACGTCGAGTTGAAGCTCAATTCCTACGACCTCGCGGTCGATATCGAATTGAACGACGCGGTGCAGCGGCTGCGCTTCGAGCACCCGCAGGTGCGCGCGGTGGTGATCAAGTCGGGCAAGGACAACGTGTTCTGCGCCGGCGCCAACATCCGCATGCTCGGCAAGGCGAGCCACGGGCACAAGGTCAACTTCTGCAAATTCACCAACGAGACGCGGCTCGCGATCGAGGATGCCTGCGCCAACTCCAAACAAATATACCTGTGCGCGGTCAATGGCACCGCGGCCGGCGGCGGCTACGAACTGGCGCTCGCCGCCGACCACATCATGCTGGTGGACGACCGGCGCTCCTCGGTCGCGCTGCCGGAGACGCCGCTGCTCGCGGTGCTGCCCGGCACCGGCGGCCTCACCCGCGTGGTCGACAAGCGCAAGGTGCGGCGCGACCTCGCCGACGTGTTCTGCTCGACCGAGGAGGGCGTGCGCGGCAGGAAGGCGGTCGAGTGGCGGCTGGTCGATGAAGTCGTCGCCAAGTCGAAATGGGAGGAGGGCGTCAAGGCGCGCGCGCACGCGCTCGCCGCCACATCCGACCGACCCGCGAACGGCGCGAGTGGCGTTACCCTCGCGCCCCTTGAGCGAATCATCGACGGCGACGCACTGCTTTATCCCAACGTGCGCGTCGACATCGACCGCGCCCGCGCGCTCGCAACACTCACCGTGCACGGGCCGGAGAAGCCGGCGCCCGCATCGCTCGAGGAAGCGCACGCGCAAGGCTGCCGCTTCTGGCCGCTCGCCGTGGCGCGCGAACTCGAAGATGCGATTTTGCACCTGCGCTTCAACGAGCCGGCGCTCGGCCTGCTGCTGCTGCGCGCCGAGGGCGATGCGCAAGCGGTCATCGCCTACGACGATTTTTTGGAGGTGCACGCGGCCGACTGGCTGATGCGCGAGATCAGCCTTTACGTGAAGCGCGTGCTCAAGCGCCTCGACGTGACGGCGAAGAGTTTGATCGCGGTGATCGAGCCCGGCAGCTGCTTTGCCGGAACGCTCGCCGAGCTGGCCTTCGCGGCCGACCGGCAGGTGATGCTCGTCGGCCGCCGCGACGGCGACAACCGCCCGCCCGCCGCGCTTACGCTCGGCCGCGCCAACTTCGGCCGTTATCCGATGGGCAACGGGCTCACGCGACTTTCGACCCGCTTCCTCGGCGAACCGGAGGCGGTCGCGCGCGCGCAAGAAAAAATCGGCACGCCGCTCGAAGGCGCCGACGCGGAGGCGGCGGGCCTCGTCACCGCGGCGATCGAGGCGTTCGACTGGGACGACGAGCTGCGGGTGATGATCGAGGAGCGCACCAGCTTCTCGCCCGACGCGCTCACCGCCATGGAGGCGAACCTGCGCTTCGCCGGGCCCGAGACCTTGGAGACGAAAATCTTCGGACGGCTGTCCGCCTGGCAGAACTGGGTGTTCCAGCGGCCGAACTCGGTCGGCCCGCAGGGCGCTCTCAAGCTCTACGGCTCGGGCGTGAAGCCGACGTTTGATAAGGACCGTGTTTGATGCTGCGCGCAAAACACCCAGATTGTCATTCCGGGACGCGAGCGCAGCGAGCGAGCCCGGAACCCATGAACACCGGGCCGTCGATCCCGTCATTCCCGAAGCCGAGCGAAGCGAGGCTGTCGGGAATCCATGAACACCAGTCGATGAAAAAAATGCTCGGCCGGTGTTCATGGGTTCCGGGCTCCGGCCTTCGGCCGGCCCCGGAATGACACCGCGATGGAGTTGAAAGCAAATACAAGAATACGAGGTGCCATATGAACGACATCGGCAATGTCGATTACCAAGGCCTCATTCCCAACAACGTCGATCTTGCCCACGACACCCGCGTCAAGCACGCGCTCGAGCGCTGGCATCCCGGCTATCTCGACTGGTGGCAGGACATGGGGCCCGAGGGCTTCCAGGATAAGCTCGTTTATCTGCGCACGGCGGTGAGCGTCGACCCCAAGGGCTGGGCCAAGTTCGATTACGTGCGCATGCCCGAATACAAATGGGGCATCCTGCTGGCGCCCGCGGTGCCCGACCGCAAGATCGGCTTCGGCGCGCACAAGGGCGAGCCCGCCTGGCAGGAGGTGCCGGGCGAATACCGCGCCATGCTGCGCCGGCTGATCGTGATCCAGGGCGACACCGAGCCCGCCTCGGTCGAGCAGCAGCGCGCGCTCGGCAAGACCGCGCCTTCGCTCTACGACATGCGCAATTTGTTCCAGGTCAACGTCGAGGAAGGCCGTCACCTGTGGGCGATGGTTTATCTGCTGCAGAAATATTTCGGCGCCGACGGCCGCGAGGAGGCGGAGGAATTGCTGGCGCGCCGCTCCGGCGATCCGGACACGCCGCGCATGCTCGGCGCCTTCAATGAAAAGACGCCCGACTGGCTCTCGTTCTTCATGTTCACCTATTTCACGGATCGCGATGGGAAGATGCAATTGGAGGCTCTGGCTCGATCGGGCTTCGACCCGCTCTCGCGCACCTGCCGCTTCATGCTCACCGAAGAGGCGCACCACATGTTCGTGGGCGAGACCGGGGTCGGCCGCATCGTCGAGCGCACCTGCCAGGCGATGCAGGAGGCGGGCGTCGAGGATCCGCACGATATTGCGCGCGTGCGCAAGCTCGGGGTGATCGACCTGCCGACCTTGCAGAAGAAGGCGAATCTGCACTTCTCGCTCACGCTCGATCTGTTCGGCAGCGAGATTTCGACCAATGCCGCCAACGCCTTCCATGCCGGCTTGAAGGGCCGCTTCCGCGAGGAGCGCATCGATGACGACCACGTGCTGGAGCGCGGCACCTATCCGGTGCTCCGCCTGAAGGACGGCAACATCGTCAACGAGGACGTGCCGGCGCTCTCCGGGCTCAACATGCGCCTGCGCGACGATTACGTCACCGACTGCAACGTCGGGGTTGCCCGCTGGAACGCGGTGATCGACAAATACGGCGTGAAGTTCAAGATCAAGCTGCCGCATGTGGCGTTCCACCGGCACATCGGCGAGTTTGCCGCCGTCCATGCCGAAGCCGACGGCACCATCCTCGCCGAGGCCGAATGGGAGAAGCGGCGCGACGAGTTTCTGCCCTCGGCCGGCGACCGCGCGTTCATCGAGGGCCTGATGCAGCCGCAGTACGAGCCGGGCAAATTCGCCGGCTGGATCGCGCCCCCCAAGGTCGGCATCGACAACAAGCCCGGCGACTTCGAATACGTGAAGGTCGCTTGATCCGACGACAGAGGACAGACGGACGACGGATTGCGTCGGACGGCGACACTACGTTCCGTCCTCCGTCCTCTGTCGTCCGTCCTCTGTCGTCCGAATCAGCAACGATCTGCAAGCAACAATAAGTAATAAGCGCCCCCTCCCTGTCCCTCCCCCGCAAGCGGGGGAGGGAACGCTGTGGCGCGACCTCGGCACCAATTCTTCGCCCCGGCGTGCCGACGCGGGAGAAGGCGCGGCGCCAGCGCAGCGCGCTCCTCCCTCCCCCGCTTGCGGGGGAGGGATGGGGAGGGGGCGAGTGCTTGGGTGCGTTTCATGCTCGACTGCTGAATCAGCAACGATCTGCAAGCAACAAAAAGTAATCAGCCCCCAGCCCTCGGAAGAAGGGCGGGAAGGGGGCGCTGCAGCACGCAAAAAGTTCCATGGGGTACTGTTCCGTGTTGTTGTTCGATTGCTTCGCCATTGTTCTTTTCGCCCAATCCATTGTTCGTGCTGCGGTGCACTCTCCGCCGCGCGCCCATTTTTTCTTCAACGATTTCAAACAACTGGCGCGTTGCTTGTCTCAACTGCGCGCCGTCACCGCCATTGTATTTTCACTGTTGTTTACAATGGCGCTCCCCTCTCTCGCTGCACCGCAGCGGCAATCTACGGCGACTGCATCGCCGGCCGCGGGGTTCCCCTCCCCCCATTCCCGAAGGGAATGGCGGGGAGGGGTCAGGGGTGGGGGGGCTCTTGCCTACGCCCGGAATCTCTGAATCAGCAACGATCTGCAAGCAACAAAAAGTAATCAGCGCCCCCTCCCTGTCCCTCCCCCGCAAGCGTGGGAGGGAACGCTGTGGCGCGACCTCCGCACAAATACTTCGCCCCGGCATGCCGACTCGGGAGAAGGCGCGACGCCAGCGCAGCGCGCTCCTCCCTCCCCCGCTTGCGGGGGAGGGATGGGGAGGGGGCGAGTGCCTGAGCGCGTTTCGTCCGAATCAGCAGCGATCTGCAAGCAACAAAGTGTGGTCGCTTGTTCCGGCTTGATATTTTCGTTCAAGCGGCCGCTCGCGCGGCGGTGCATCGTCCGGCGCGTGTCTTGTTTTTTCAACGATTTCAAACAACCCGGCGCGTCGTGCGCCGCAACCTATTGCATCGCCGTCATCCGGCGCGCTTGTATTTCCGCTGATATTTACAAGCGCGAGCCGCTCATTTGCCGCAGCGCACTACTGCCGTTCAGGTCGTCCGTCCTTCCGCCTTCGTCGTCCGAATCAGCAACGATCTGCAAGCTCTCGTCCCCTTCAGGCGCGGCTTCCGGCATGTCCGACCAGTTTTCGTCTTGGTGGGGCGGCAGCTCGTCGTCGTCGATGTCCGCTTCCTCCTCCTCCGCGTCCGTCTCCGGCGCCCGCCGCTCGAAGTCGGGGAGGTACGGCCGGCTGGCGAGGAAATGGTCGAGCCCGAGCGTGTGGGCGGACTTTGCCACCTCCGTCCGCGCGACCTTCTTGATGTACTCCAGGGCTCCGGTGAGCCGGGTTAGCGCGCCGACCACGTTGATGAGGTCGACCGCCTCGCGCGCGGAGAGAGCGCCTTGCTTGAGCGCCTCCATGATCACGCCGGCGGCGATCCGCGCGTCTTCGGCGGAGCGCACCGGCGGCAGCTCAACCGGCAGCGGCCGTCCGCGGCCGGTGGGAAGGATGCGCTCCATGGCGATGCGCATCGCCGCCGGCTCGCCGTTCTTCGCGCGCGTGACGAGGTTCGCGACCAGCTCCTGTGCGTGCTCGAACAGCAGCGCCTCGGCGGCGAGCGTCTGCTTGTTGCGGCTGCCGGCGGCGCGGCCGGCGGGATTGCCGCTCTGCCCGGGCGTGAAGGTCATGGGGTCTGCTCCGTGTTTGTTTGATTGTCGATCGGATAGTTTTCGCCAATCCCGCCGGGCGCGCGCGGCGCGACGGTGACGAAATCGTCCATCCCGAGCGCCGCCAGCGCCTTGGCGAGGCCGGCCTCGATCTCGGCGAACTTGCGCACCTGCGCGACGGCGGGCCGCAGCCGCCTTGAGCCTGCCCCGGACGGCGCGAAGCGCCGATCCGGGGGGGCGCCAAGCGAGTCCAGCAGGCGCGAGGCCTGGCGGATGTTGATGCGGTTTTCCACGACCAGCGCGCCGATCGCCGCGAAGTTGCGGTTGAGGTTGGCGGGGTCGTAGCCCGGCACGAGATCGATCGGCGGCGGCAGGCGGCCGACCGGGAGCGCGCGCGCGAGGCAGAGCTTGAGGCACACGGGATCGCCGCCCTGGGCACGCCGCATGACGACGCTCACGATGCCCGCCGCGCACTCGGCGAATTGGGCCATCGCGGCGAGGATCGGCGCGTTGCGGGCGGCGAGGGCGGAGGTGGGGTGGGGTTCGGTCATGGTGATCGCCGTCAATTCCATTGGTCGGCGCATATATACTATTGCGAATGGGAGGTGTCAAGCGGATGTTTGCCTCTCTATGCGATATTATAGAAGCTTATATAATAGTTAGGTTTACAGCTAACGCGATTGGGCTTATCGGCAAGGCCCTCTCGGCCGTTCCCCGGCGCGGCATAGTCGAGGGCTGAAGCCACGACCTTAGCCCCAGAAGCTTGCGAACGGATTCCACATGAGCTATCTAGCTATCTTCCCATCTGACTATCTAGCTATCTGCAGAGGGCGAATTGAAACCTGGAGGGCGGGCCCGATCGGATGGCCGTAGGCAGCTGCTGCTTTATCTCCGTCCGGAGGTGATTAAGCGGTTGAAGATCAGAGCCTTGGACGAAGGGCGGGCAGCGTACGAGCTGGCAGAGGAAGCGATCTCCGACTGGTTGGAGAATCGCATGAAGCGTCGCCCGCGGCGCGGATAAGGAGGAGAGTAACTTGAATAGAAACCGCGCGTTAACCACCGCCAGGTCATACGGTTAACCATGGATAAAGGGGGCCGACGGCGGCTTCTCCGGCTGCCGCCTGAACGGGAACGGGCATTGATCGCGGCGGCGCGCAACGCCGAGCCCGTTCGCGGACTGACGCACGGGTTCTACAAGTATCCAGCTCGGTTTTCCCCTACGTTCGCCCGCGCAGCCATCGAAACGTTCACTAAGCCCGGCGATCTCGTTCTCGATCCTCATGTCGGCGGCGCAACGGCCCTGGTCGAGGCACGTGCCGCGGGCAGAGGGGCCATCGGCGTGGACATCAGTCCGCTTGCCGAATTCGTCGCGAACGTCAAATGCACGATTCTCTCTGAGGCGGAGCTGGAGACGCTTGAGAGTTGGGTGGTCAAGCTCCCTGCGGCGATTGACATTTACAGCCCATCCCTGCGCTTCGAAGAATACGCCGAGCTTGGATATTACAAGCACCTCACGCATCCCGCGCGATGGCGATTGCGAAAAGCCATAGAGCAGGCGCTTGGCCGCGCGATTGCGCTTGGATCGCCGCGACTAGAACGCTTCGGACGTTGCGTTGTGCTGCGCACGGCCCAGTGGGCGCTCGATGGAAGGAGTAAGGCCACGAGCGTCGAGGAATTCCGCAGCAACTTGGCGCGATTTGCGAATGAAATGGTGCGTGGCGCACGTGAGTTTCGCGAGGCGGTCGCCGCGAACGGTCGCTGTCCGGTTACAGTCCTAAATCGAAGCGCGGCGGGTCTTGAAGAAGATATCCGCGTACGTGGGGTCTCTGCGCCGCGGCTCGTCGTCACGTCGCCGCCGTATCCAGGCGTGCATGTGCTTTACCACCGGTGGCAAGTTGATGGTCGCAAGGAAGCGCCTCTGCCGTTCATGATTGCGAACAAATTGGACGGCGCGGGTAGCAGCTACTACACCATGGGCGATCGGAAGTATCCGGGCCTTAAAACGTATTTTGACAACGTGCGCGCAACAATGTCGTCGGTCGCAAAGATAGTCGATGAACGGACTGTCATCGTGCAGATGGTCGCGTTCTCTGAGCCGAGGTGGCAGCTTCCGCGGTATCTTGAGACGATGGAAGAAGCCGGTTTGACAGAGGCGTTACTGCCGACGCTGAAGGATGCAGCGGACGGACGCCTATGGCGAAGCGTTCCGAGCAGGCGCTGGTATAGCGATCAGCGGGGCAAGACGCCGGCGTCACAGGAAGTCGTCTTGTTCCATCGAAAAGCTAGGGGCGCGCCGTAGCAGCGCGCCCGGGAGTCGGCTACTTCTCGGCCACGTCCATCAGCTTGATCATTGTCATGGCCACGCGGCGCACCTCGGCTCGTCGCGCTGCATCAGCGACATCTACGTCATAGTCCTTCTTGCCGATGGTCTCCTGGTACATTTGGTACAGATGGAAGGCGATATGTGACGTGTACTTGTTAAGTTTGCGCTGTACATCTTGTTCGGTGTTACGCTTGGTGAGCGCCTGTCGAAACTCGCGCAGCGCGACCATGTCCTGATTGATGATCAAGATAAGCGGAGCGCGTTCGGTCGGTTTGATGAAGGCGCCAGCATCTTCGTCGGTCCACTCCGAGGCGTTCCAGCACGGCTGATCGTACTCGTCGCGCGTGATCGTTTTCAGCTCATAGGGCGGGCGACGCATCGAGCCGGTTCTAAACTCGCCATCGACAAGACGCGGCTTGTTCTTCTCCGGCTTTTCCGGCGGCGGTGGCGGGTCGATCACGTCGGCTTCGAATATGGCGATCAGCTCTCGACCGCCGGGGCCCGACGCATTGACCTCGAACTTCAACCGCTCACCGACCTGCCACTCCGGGCGCGGAGATATGAGCAGGCTGAACCGCCCGGCGAGGGGGTCCGAAAAGTTCATGTCAGGCTGTGGTCCTCCATGACCGACCAGCTTTGCGGATAGCTTCCACTTGGGAGCATCGTCAGTCAGCAGGCGGTCTTTGCCGTCCCAGCGCAACCGGACGTGTGTGTCTGTGTCGCCGCGGCGGATTTTCACCGGCTCGCGCGATGTCACCTTTATCTTGACTGGATCTTCGAGAAGCTGCGGGTCGGGCTTGTACGCTTCCGGTTTGATCAGGACCGAAAGCGGAAGCTGTCTCGGTTCGGCTATGCCGTTGAAACGAGCCGTGACCTTCACCACCGCATGAACAGGATATTCGTCAGTGTCAAATCCATCCGGCTCGGTGAAAGTAAGGATGAGCTTCGCGTGGCCGTCGAGAAGTTCCTTCTTTACATTCAGCTCCATCACCCTGGGGTCGCTCTGCGCGGTGAACTGCGAGACCGCCTCCCAGTGGCCGGACGGGATCGACTTGATCGCGATCTCTCGCGGCTGATTGGGACGGAGGCGAATGATTGACGCCGCCGGTTGCGATGTCAGAGCGGGGTAATCGGCAGCATGGCCGGTGTCCGGCGGCAGCAAGGTCACCACGCCACCCTTATTCACCTTCTTGAAGCCGAGTTCGTCCCCGTTTTGGTCCCCACCAGCGCCGCCGACCCCCTCGACAAAAGAGTGTCCCTTGTCGTGATGGGACTCGATGAGCTGGTCGAGCGTCTGCTTCACCTTCTCGTCGCCGGCAGAAAGCTCGGAGACGGCCTCTTCCGCTTCCTGCTCGAGCCGAAGCAGGTCCGGGTCTTCCTTCAGCGTGGCGATGATGCGCTTGGTGATCAGCTCACGCACCGCGCCGCGGTAGAACCCCTGCCGCGAGCCTTGCATCATCTGGCCGATGGCTTCCTGCGCGAGACCGTCCACGTCGATCATGATGATCATCCGAGAGCGCAGATAGCGAAAGCCGAGGTCCTGCACGATGAAGGTGTTATCGTCGAACTCTTGTCGCTGACCATTGACGAGGTAGACCACGGAGCGCTTGCCGCGGCTCGCTTCGAGATAGCTGCTGACCGGGGTGGCGCCCTTCTCGTCCAGCATAAACTCCTCGCCCTCGTCCAGGTCGAGGGGGAGCTCGATGTCCTTCGCCCTTCCTTTCTTCGGCTTCGGCGGGAGCACGAAGACGCGGATCGAGATGGTGCCTAGATCGGCTATCGGAAGTTCGTCGAATGCAAAGGGTTCGGCTTCGAGTATTGCCGCTTCGGCCATAACATCCTCCTTAGATCACCGGCCGCGCCGCGAACGACTTGTCGAGAGCGACGCCGCGGCCAAGCATGCGCACGCGGCGGGCGAGCCGGTGCGCGGTCCCCAGCATCGGCTCCGGCGTGTCCTTCAAGGCGAACAGCTCGTAGGGCATCACGGGATTGAAAAGCACATGGTTGAGCGATTGGTACATCGACCGCGAAATGGCGGAGTCGGATGAGCCGAAGTCATACGCGATATGGCAGAAGTGAGCGCCGTGCATGAACCCGGCCTTATCAGCGTGGGTGGCCTCGACGTGAGGCACGCCGCCCTCCTCCGTTGCCGCCAGGTATGCGAAGTAGGGATCACGTCGGCCTTTAGGCTGTATCTCGCGGACGATGGTCCAGCCCGCGCCGCCGCTTTCCTCCGGCTTACGGATGTCGGCTGCTCGGCGAGAGACGACGACCGAGTACTTCGCGATCGAGAATGCCGACGACCCGCCCTGGCCGAAGACCCCGATCAGGTACGGCTTGTCAGCCTTGTCGGTGCGCCCGAGTGATAGCAGCGTCTTGTGCATGTTGCCGGGCGCCTGGCCCATGCCATGGTCGCGGATCGAGACGGCAAACTGTTTGGACTTCTTGTCGAAATCGAGAGTGATGGATAGGTTCTTACGGACCGTGTCCACGAGTGCGCGTTTTTGCTTACGCTCATCATCATCCAGACGTTCGAGAGAATCCAACTTAGGGAAGCCGAAGTAGCGGAGCACTGCCTCGCGCGGACTTGCCGGCATGAGTGCGGTCGAATTCTTTAGCAGCTCGCGAAGGCGGGCCAGTTCGATCAGCGACTCCATGCCGTTGACCAGGCGCTCCGCCAGCGGGTTCATGGGTTCCCCCGCGAGCTTGATCCGGCCCCCATTGCCGCGGTCCCGGCCAACGGGCACCCAGTGAAGCTTGCCGGGTTGCCACGGGCCTGAGCGCTCGTCTGCCGATATCCATTGATACTGCTTCGGAGAGATAATCGGCAGGTCGATCATAATGGCTTCGACCTGCGCGGTGGTGCGGGCCGATAGCAGGCGCGGGAATAGGTCAGGGGCATTTAACGCCATTGCGGGTCTCTCTGGTTGGGCGCGGCCGGTCAGTTGAGGCTGAAGTCCAAGGTGTCTTTGCCGCCGCTATGGGACATACGGGCCTTCAGCGCTTCAATCTCCTTGTTAAGCGCTCGGACGATCTTCGACACGTCGGATTCATCGTATTCATAGGCATTCTTGTTGCCGAGCTTGCCGATCACCCGAATGGCTTTCATCGCATTGCGTGTGCGGTTTTCTGCCAATTTGACGAACTTTTCTCGCTTTTCCGCCTTGGCGGACGCGCCTTTGTCGAGCATGGATCGCTCCCATTTTCGTGCCGAAAAGCGGCCCTATTATCGTACAATTTTTCGTGTAAATTAAAGACTCAAAAGAGTCGAGTCGATTCTACAAATTTTTCCCGTTAACCCCTGGAGCCGGCGAGCGCCGTTTTCAAAACGTCGCGCGTCTTTCCAAGAGAGTGTGTTGCATAACTGCAACACTCTGCGCAAATAAATCTACACTCTAATTTATTCTGGATAGAGTGTATTGTATTTTTGTCGAGACTGTGGCAAGTTCCCGCCCGAGCCGAGATGTCGTCCGACATCTGGCTCGCCCTGAACCGAACTCGCAGCGCCCTTTGAGCGATGGTCGCTCTCCCGGGGCCAGAGTTCAAACAGACGGAGAACTACCATGTACGTACATGTACCCGCCATGCGCGGAAAAATCGGCAGCCGCACCTACTACTCATGCCTCATGCCGATGAGCGCCATCCCGAACATGTTCAAGTTCACGAACTGGATCGGGATCAGTCCGGAAGACCGCGAGCAGCGCGTCCTCGACGAGCGTCGCGTCCCGGAGATCAAGAACTACATCGTCGAAAACGAGGACGACTACCTCTTCGCGGCCATCACGGCGTCGTACAAGTCCCAGCCCGTCTTCGAGCCGGTACAGAACGGCGCCGGCGAGGGCAGCCTGGGTATCCTGAAGATCAAGCTCGGCGACGAGTTGATCATCAACGATGGCCAGCATCGCTGCGCTGGGATCACCGCCGCGCTGGTGGAGAACCCGAGCATCGGCGAACACGCGATCTCGGTGCTCCTGTTCCCGTACGAGAACCTGGACCGGGTCCAGCAGATGTTCTCGGACCTGAACAAGAACGTCGTCAAGACCTCGAAGTCGCTCGACATCATGTACGACAAGCGCGACAAGATGTCGGCGGCGACGCTGGCGCTGATCGACAAGGTCGCGGTGTTCAAGGAGCTGACCGAGAAGAGCGACATGTCGCTCCGCGCGAAGTCCCCGAAACTGTTCACGCTGGCGGCGCTCTACGACGCCAACCGCGAGCTACTGAAGGGGCGCGAGCAGGCCGACGTAGTCGATAACGTCACGTTCCTCCGGGAGTACTGGGACGCGGTCGCCCAGCACATGCCCGACTGGAAGTCGGTCTTGACACAGCACAAGACGGCCATCGAGTTGCGTGCGGAGAAAATCTGCTCGCACTCGACGGTGTTGCGTGCGCTGGGCGGCCTCGGGCACGAACTCATGAAGTCCGAAGATTGGCGTGACCGACTCGCGGCGCTCGACGAAATCGACTGGTCCAAGAAAAACACGGACTGGGAGAATGTGTGCATCATCGCCAACTCGGTGGTGTCCAACCGACAGGCGCGCGCCGCGACCAAGGCGTACATCAAGGCCAAGCTCAAGATGGAGCTCACTGAGAGCGAGGCGCGATCGATCGAGAAGAAAGCCGCCTAACCAGCAATCGCTGCGACGAAGCCCCCTCCGTCAGGAGGGGGCTTTTTTATGCGATGAGCCGGAGCGCTTTGGCCTGTGTGGCGGCCGAGATCTTGCCTGCGGCCTCGCCGATCACTCGCACCGATCGAATGACCGCGTTCTGATGCACCCGGCTCGCCTGGAAAGCCTCCTCCTCGAGCCATTCGACGAAACTTCTCGCGTCCTGCGCCGCCAGCAGCATATCGAGCAGCAGCGCCGCATCGCGCGCGGGCAAATCAGCCGTAGACCGTTTCGGCTTCGTTCAGGATTGCGCGACGCCGGATGAAGTTGCGGCTGGCTTCGATCGCGGGACCACAATAGCTACCTCGATGTTTCCTAACAGGTGTTCAATTCGGCGGCCGAAATCGGCGTCGGCCGGCGCGATAGCGTTTCATATGCTTTCCTGGGATAAGTAAAGCGACGAGGCGCGGCAGTAGGTCGCTTGTGCTCATGAGCTTTTGGTGGAAATAAAGCGCGCAAAGGGCCACCGGCAATTCACCGAGCTCGATCTTCCACAGCGTGTCTTCCATTCTAAGGCCGCGCCCTTGGAGCTCTTGAGTGATCCAGCTTATTCGGTCTCCTTGCGGATCATCGTCTGGATGTATGTCCAACCACTCCTGGTGCAGCTCCAATAGGTCTTTGTCGGCCAATAGTAAGGTCCCCTCAAAAGCCTTGCAGAGTAGTGCCAGCGTGATGTACGCCCTATCTTTCGGTACGCCATCTATTTCATGCATCGCTCCCCAAAGCGCACTATCATGCCTACAGAGTATCCGCGTCACAAAAGCATTAACTTCGTAATCGGTCATCTCATACAGAGCCAGAGCTTGTCGCGGCATGACTATTGTTAGCTGAGAAAACTGCTTCAATTCTGAGCATATAAACCTAAGCTGTTTATCGTACTCTATTTCGTCAACACATAGTAGAAGATAGTAATGTTCTACTTTTACGTTTTGAATTGCGGTGGTGTACTGGGCCTTTAGCGTTGCCACGAATTTATCATCGCGCCCTTTAGCCCATTGCGCTAATTCATGCTGACTCTTTATTTGCAAACCTAGTCGGTATTTTCCATCATCGTATTCATAACTCAACAAAACGTCGATGCCCTCGTCCCGCGGGGACTGAATGTCGTACACATCGGCTCTATGGCTCTTGTATGCGTCAAGCATCGCACTCACGCGATCTCTAAATGCAGGGCAAAGGTGTTTATCGTGACGCAGATCCTTGAAGCGCTCGGTATCTGCCTTCCGGTAGCCCTTCAGGCTGAGCAATTCCGAAAGCATCTCGGCGGGCGTGAGCTGGTCGGTAATGAACATCGCTGGCCTATAGAGCTGACTGCTGTACACCGACGGCGCCATAACCATGCACCTCGTCGGCGTTCGCAGCGAGAATGGAGGGAGGCAACCCCGCGGCTCTACTTTATATCGAGCAGCAGCGCCGCGTCGCGCCCGGGTAAATCAGCCATAGACCGTTTCGGCTTCGTTCAGAATCGCCTGGCGGCGGATGAAATTGCGGCTCGCCTCGATCGCCTCCCGCTCGACCAAATCAACCGGGCGGCCGAGCAGCCGCTCCAGCGCCTCTTTCAGATCTGCGAAAGCCGCAAGATCGTTGCGCACAGATGGCTTGAAGGTGACGAGGAAATCGGCGTCGCTGCGCGCGCGATCGAAGTCGGCGCCGCGCGCAGCCGACCCGAACACTTCCAGCCGCTCGACGCCATAGCGCCGGCAGAGGTCGGCGAGGGCCTCGCGTTTTTCGGCAATGTCGAGCTGCACGTGTTGCTCCGGTGATGCGTGCAATGTTTCGCGGTCGATCATATCACGAAGTGAAGAAAGCGCCCCCACCCCCGACCCCTCCCCGCGCGCCTGCGGCGCAGGGGAGGGGAACCCGCGGCCGGAGTGTAGGCAACCATAACCTCACGACCTGGATGCCAACGCGAAAACCCCAGGTTGGCAGTGAGTGTGATATTCTTGCGCTATGGCTTCCCTTGTCAAAAAGGCAGCGAGGCGCCGCAGACGCAGCAAGCGCAGCCGCCCGCCGGCCGTGCGCGCAATCGGTTACGAGCAGCCGAGCGTCGAAGAACTCAAAGCCATCGCGGCGGGCAGGAGAGCGTACCGGCGCGGGAAAATCGTCGATGTGGAAACCTACTTCGCCGAGCGCGCGCGGCGTGGCTCCGTTCATAAAGCGCTGAAGATTCTCAAGCGCGCAGGCGTCGGGAATCCGCCGATGAAGGGTGATGAGTTGCGACCGCGGCGCAGGCGGACGCGGAGCAAGTAACCGATAACGCGGCGTAAGCGCCTGCTGACGCGGGTTACGCCGCATGCCTTCGACTGGGCCGAATGAGCACTTCGGCGGAAATGCCAAGCCGGCGGTGCAGCCGCCGTATCCTGCCAATCGAGAGTCCCCGCTTGCGGTTGAGGACTTCGGCGATCCGCGTTCGCGTGCCGATGATGTCCTCAAGGTCGCGGCGGCTTAGCCCCTGCTGCTCCATGTGGAATTTGATGGCCTCGATCGGGTCGGGCGGATCAATCGGATAGTGCTCCGCCTCGTAGGCGTCGATCAGGGTCGCGACCACATCGAGCCGGTCGCCTTTGCGCGTCCCTGCCCTCGCTCCCCACAGGCGCTCGACTTCCTTGAGCGCAGCTTCGTAGTCCGCCTTAGATCGAATCGGCTTCACCTCAGCGGCCATGCTGTACCTCTCTTACCTCGATCCTGTCGTAATCTTTGTGGATTCTCAACCGCCGGAGCGTTGGAGCGCCCCCCTCACCCGCCCGCCTTCGGCGGGCGACCCCGGATCACGTCCGGGGCAGGCTCTCTCCCCGCAAGCGGGGAGAGGTGGAGCGCGCTGCGCTGGGTTCGCGTAGCCGCCGGGTTCGGTTTGTTTGCTCGGCCCCCACCCGGCGCCGCCCGCTTGCGCGGGCGGCGCCACCCTCCCCCTGCGGGGGAGGGATAAGTGCGCCCGCCTAGCGCGCCAAATGTTTGTCGAAGAAGCGCGCCAGTTCCTCGAAGTGCTCCTTGGTCTCCGGCGCCCACGGGTCGGCGGCGTATTGCGCGTGCGACTGGCCCTCGAACACGACGAGCTCCGCCTCGACGCCGGCGGCGCGCATCTTGCGATGCACCCGCACCGTGTTGCTGAGAAACAGGTCGCGGGTGCCGGTGGTGAGGATCGACGGCGGAAAGCCGGCGTAGTCGCCGTACACCGGCGAGAGCTGCGGGTCCTTCAGATCGTGGCCGGCGGCGTAAAGCTGCGCCGCATCGCCGAGCCAGCCGTCGTTCGACACTGGTGTCCCGATTCCGAAGTTCGCACACCCTTGCTGCACCCTCTGATGCGAACTTCGGAATCAAAGGGACACCAGCAGATCTACAATTATAGTGCCGCTTTGAACCCGAAGTTCGCACTCGAGCGCGCCGCAAGGTTTTGCGAACTTCGGGTTCGCGGCACTATTACGTTGTCGACCATCTCGTTGGTGAAAAAGCTGTCGCCGGTCTTCGTCATGTCCGACCACGGCGTGCCCGGCGCGGTCGCCGCCGGCAGCGGCAGCCCCTCGGTTTTCGCGCGCAGCACCATCGCGAGCGTCATGCCGCCGCCGGTCGAGGTGCCGAAAATCGCAAGCTTCTTCGGATCGTTGCTTTTGACGACCTCGCGCCACACCGCCATGGCGTCGTCCATGGCGGCCGGGTAGGGCGCGTCGGGCGGCATGTGGTAGTCGATCGAGACGACCTTCATGCGGCCGTAGCCGGCCATCAGGATCGCCTCGCGCGTCGCTTGCGGGGAGAGGGTCGGGGTGAGGGGGAGTTCAGTGGCGTGACGCCAGTGGAGAGTCCCCCTCACCCGGCCGCTTCGCGGCCGACCTCTCCCCGCAAGCGGGGAGAGGTGGAGCGCGCTGCACCCGTGTGTTGATAACCTCGAAGTCGCAGTTTGCTTCATGCGGCCGAATCGGTCCGGGTGGATGAAGCGGCCGTAGCCCCGCTATAACCGGCAGAGCACTTCCATGGCGCGAGGCCAGCACACGTGACCGCGCAGCGCGACAACTACCGCGACGCCGGCGTCGATACCGACGCGGCCGATGAGGGCCTCTCGCGCCTGACGCGCCGCATCGCCGCGACGTGGCCGGCGGCGGGCGCGCTCGGCGCCGTCAAGCTGCCGATCGGCTATTTCGCCAACGTGGTCGAGGTGCACGGCCACGGCATCGCCATTTCGACCGACGGCGTCGGCTCGAAGACCATGATCGCCGCGCAGCTCGGCAAATACGATACGGTCGGCATCGACTGCGTCGCCATGAACGTCAACGACGTGGTGTGCGTCGGCGCGACGCCGGTGTCGCTGGTCGATTATATCGCCGCCGACAAGGTTGACGCCGCGATGCTCGACGCGATTGCGGTGGGCTTGTGCGAAGGCGCGCGGCGCGCCGGCGTGTCGATCTCCGGCGGCGAGACCGCGCAGCTTCCCGACATGGTCCATGGCTTCGACCTCGCCGGCACCGCGATCGGCCACGTGGCGCTCGACCGCATTGTCGTGGGCGCCGACGTGCGCGCAGGCGACGCGGTGATCGGCATCGAAAGCAACGGCGTGCACTCGAACGGCTTCTCGCTGGTGCGCCACGTGTTCCTGAAAGAACAGCAGGTCCCGCTGTCGCATCGCTTCGGCGATCTCGACCGCACGCTCGGCGAGGAGCTGCTGCGGCCGACCCACATCTACGTGCGCGAGGCGCTCGCTTTGCTCGCCGCCATGCCGGTGAAGGCGCTGGCGCATATCACCAGCGACGGGTTCCTCAATCTCACGCGCGTGCAGGCGCCGGTCGGCTACGTGCTCGACGCGCTGCCGGAATCGCCGCCGATCTTTGCTTTGATCCGGCGGCTGGGCGAAATCGACAACGCCAACATGTTCGCGGTGTTCAACATGGGCATCGGCTTTTGCGCGGTGGTTCAGGAAAAGGACGCCGCGCGCGCGGTCGCGATCGCATCGAGCCACGGCAAGCGCGCCTGGCGCATCGGCCACGCCACCGCGGATCCGTCGCGCCGCGTGCACCTGCCGCAGCACGGCCTGGTGGGGCAGGGGAAGCATTTCAGGAGGGGATAGGCGTTATCGCGGACCGTCATTCCGGGACGCCGCGCAGCGGCGGGCCCGGAACCCATGAACACCGGCCGGGCTATATTGCATAGTCTGTGTTCATGGGTTCCGGGCTCCGGCCTTCGGCCGGCCCCGGAATGACAGCCGTGGGACTGCGGGGGGGGGGGGGGGGGGGGCTCGGC
>Ga0213875_10000545_pt1 | contig 30871 bp, 32 predicted proteins | sample BarmaccomBMRX_R8_FD_160105 | JGI IMG/M metagenome (GOLD analysis project Ga0213875, IMG submission 160105) | Root-associated microbial communities from Barbacenia macrantha in rupestrian grasslands, the National Park of Serra do Cipo, Brazil - RX_R8 | ecosystem: Host-associated > Plants > Roots...
GCTTCCGGTGCCGATGATGAACGTGCTCAACGGCGGCGCCCACGCCGACAACCGCGTCGACTTCCAGGAGTTCATGATCGTCCCCGTCGGCGCGCGCTCCTTCACCCAGGCGATGCGGATGGGCACCGAGGTCTACCACCACCTGAAGGCGACCCTGAAGGACCGGGGCCTCGGCACCGCGGTCGGCGACGAGGGCGGCTTCGCACCCGATTTCGAGTCCAACGAGCAGGCGCTCGAGACGCTCGTGGGGGCGATCAAGTCCGCCGGCTACGTGCCCGGCGACCAGGTCGCGATCGCGCTCGACCCCGCCGTGTCCGAGCTGCACACCGACGGCGGCTACGCGCTGGAGGCCGAAGGGCGCACGCTCAGCTCCGACGAGCTCGCCGCCTATCTCGAGGACCTCGCCGGGCGCTTCCCGATCGTCTCGATCGAGGACGGGATGGACGAGGAGGACTGGGACGGCTGGGCCAGGCTCACGCAGCGGATGGGCAGCCACATGCAGCTCGTCGGCGACGACGTGTTTGTGACCAACACCCAGCGGCTCAAGCGCGGTATCAAGGCCGGGGTGGCCAACTCGATCCTCATCAAGGTCAACCAGATCGGCACGCTGACCGAGACCTTCGCTGCCATCCGCATGGCCCGCGAGGCCGGCTACACCTCGGTGATGTCGCACCGCTCGGGAGAGACCGAGGACGTCACGATCGCCGATCTGGCGGTCGCCAGCGGCTGCGGCCAGATCAAGACCGGCGCGCCGTGCCGCTCGGATCGGGTCGCCAAGTACAACCAGCTGCTGCGCATCGAGGAGGCGCTCGGGCCCGAGGCGACCTATCCGGGTCGCTCCGCGTTTCGTCGCTGACCTGCGCGCGAGCGCTCTCGACGGCGTGCACGATCCGATGCGGCAGGAAGGAGCGCCGGGCCGCCGAACGAAGGCGGTACCGGATGCCCTCCGCCCGCTCCGCAGCCGCCCGCTCCGCAGCCGCCCGCTCCGCAGCCGCCCGCTCCGCCTCCGCCCGCTCGGCGACGTCGCGCCCGACGGCCGCCCGCTCCGCGACGTCGCGTCCGACAGCCGCCCGCTCCGCAGCCGCCCGCTCCGCGACGTCGCGCGCGACAGGCTCCCGCTCCGCCGCGCGCCCCGCGACCGCGCGGCCGGCGGCTCGTCGCCAGGCGCGCCGCCCGCAGCGGGTCCCGGTCCGCTCCGCGGCGCTCCGCGTCCGCTGGGAGCGCGTCGGCCGCTACGGGCTGCTGCTCGTGCTGGCGATCGTCGTCGGTCTGTACGCCGAGCACACGGTCTCATACCTGTCGACGAGCTCCCAGGCCGACCAGCAGCAGGCGGCCGTCAGCCGCCTGGCGCGCCAGAACCGCGGTCTCGAGCGCCAGATGCGCGCGCTGAACGATCCGGTGACGATCGTGCGCGACGCCCGCTCGCTCGGCATGGTGCGCCCGGGCGAGCGCTCCTACGCGATGACCGGCCAGCCGCAACGCTGAGCCCGACGGATCGCTGGCCGCGACCACGGCCAGCGATCCGTCGGCCGCGACCGCGGCCAGGACACGCGGCGGCGGTCGCGCGGTGAGCTATCCGGACCTGGCGCGGTGAGCTATCCGGACCTGATCGGTCTCTGGGAGGAGGGCCAGCGCCGCCTGGCCCGCTCCGAGCCGTCCGAGCGCGTGGTGCTCGAGCGCGTCGTCGACGAGCTCGTGGCTCAGCTGCGCCGCCGGCTCGGCGGCGCGTTCACGACCGCTGAGCTGGCACGCCTGTACGAGAAGCAGGGGACTGACTGGTGCTTCGACGTGGCCGTGCGCGTCGCGCCCGACACCCCGGCGGCGTGGGACCTGACGACCGTCGCGGGCGCAGCGTTCGCGCGCTACGCCCGCGAGGCGATCGACTACACGACGGGTCGCCGGATCGCCGGGGACTAGTCCCCGTCGCCGCCGTCGGAGTCCGAGTCGGAGTCCGACTCGCCCGAGCGACGGATGACGATCTGGTCCTCCTCGATCACGACCTCGACCGGCCGGTGGCCGGCCCAGTGCTCGGCGTAGACAGGGTCGTCCTGGACGGCGGGGTCGAGCCACAGGCCGTAGCCCTCCTCGCCGTGGTCGAAGGTGGCCTCGAGCGTGCCGGTGGGGCGGCGCCGCCCGCGGCCGCGGCCGCCGCGGCGGCTGCGCCGCCGGCGCGAGGGCTTCTCGGCGTCTGCGTCCTCGTCGTCGGACTCGTCCTCGTCGTCGGAGGTCTCGGCGGCGACCGCGTCGAGCTCGGCGGCGATCAGGGCGTCGTCCTCGGCGCGCAGGTCAACTTCCTCGTCGACATCGACGGGCGGCCCCGCGCCGTCGACGTCGTCACCGGGCTCGAGCTTCTGCTCGCGCTTGAAACTCTGGATCTGCTGGACGGTCACCTCCAGCTGGTGGGCGATCCACGCATCGGTGCGTCCCTGGCGCACCCAGGCGCGGATCCGGTTGAGCTCTGGTCTGAGCGATCGGCGTGGCATGGCAGCGGAGAGTAGTACAGCCGACGGCCGGGATACGGCGGTCCCGGCGCGGTTACCATTTATTCGTGCAAAGGCGTCGAGTGGTTGTCACGCCGCTGGCGCGACCGCTATGGTTCCGAACCGGACTGAAGCCGTGCCTCGGTGGTGAAGGTCCGTCCACCTGGCCACAGCCCGGAGGCAGACGATGCTGGTACTGACGCGCAAGTCCAACCAGAGCATCATGATCGGCGACGACATCGAGGTGTCGGTGCTGGCGATCATGGGCGAGAAGGTCCGTATCGGCATCCAGGCCCCGCGCGACGTTCCGGTCTTCCGCAAGGAGGTCTACCTCGAGATCCAGCAGGAGCGCTCGAGCGAGGCCGACCCCAAGGACGCCCGCGAAGAGGTCGACGCCGCGCTGCGCAGCCTCGGCGACTCCGAGTAGTCCCCGCCGCACGGGACACGTCAGCCCGCGGCGAGCTATTTGCCCCCGGGGCCAACCCAAGCCCCCATCTGCACGTCCTGTGGGCGCGGACGCTACGCGAGCAGCAGGTACAGCGACTCGAACATCGCCGCGGTGACGATGAGCGCGGTCGCCGCGAGCGTGAGCACGAGCAGCCAGTAGCGCATCGAGCTGCGCTTGACCGCGCGTTCGTGGGTGCGTAAGCGCGAGCGGCGGGCCGTCGAGCGCTGGAGCCGCTCGCGCCGGTTGCGATCGAGCTGAGTCTCGTGGCGGAACTCCTGCTCGAGCTGCGCGAGGCTCTGGCGCATCTTCATCGGCACGCGGCGAGCCTACCAACGCTGCAGCATTTCGTGCAGCCGGCCGCCCGCACGAAATGCTGCAAATGCTGCAAACGGCCCCGCGGGCCCGCGATCGCTCAGGCGACCTGCTGGTGCTCGTAGACCTCGACGAAGTGCAGATAGTTGTCGGCGATCTGCGACGCCGCGGTCTCGCGGTCGGTGTCCGAGGCGAGGAAGCCCTTCAGCGCGTCCCACCAGATCGAGCGGCCGATCGCAAAGCCGATGAACCCATCGACGGTGGAGGAGGCGTGCAGCCACTGCTCGACCTTCTCAGTCGAGGCGCCGCGGCCCAGCAGCACGCAGGTGACGCCCTCGCGGCCCTCGCCCGAGCGCGCCTGCTCGGCGAGCATGACCGCATCCGAGCGCTCGTCGACGCCCTCGATCTTCCACACGTCGACCTCGATCCCGAAGTTCTGGATCTCCTCGATCGCGCGGCGCATGAGCTCGGGGCGCGACTCGGCGTCGTAGCGGTCCGAGTCGCCGTCGACCTTGGCCAGCTGGTCGTCGGTCGCCGGGACGAGCAGCTCGAAGAGGAACTTCCGATCGTGCTCGTGCAGCCAGTCGGCGAGCTCCTTGAGCCGGCCGAGCTGGCGGCGGTTCATCTCGACGTCGGGGTCCTCGGGGTTGTAGCGAACGAGGACCTTGGAGAACGCGGGATCGAACCTCTCGATGTGCTCGCCGAACTGGGCGCCGTACTGGAAGTCGAACTCGTTCTGGCCGGACTTCTCGACCGGCATGGCGAGCTTCTGGCCGTGCTCGTGAGCCTGCTCGGGGATGTCGGAGCCGAACTGCTCGTCGACGAGCACGCCCGTGGCCGACGCCTCGGCCCCGCGCTTGACCGCCTGCTCCATGCCCTCGTAGATCAGGTGCTTGGCGTCGGCGATCGTCGCCGTCTGGTCGGGCGTCGGGTCGCCCTCGATCCCGAACATCTTCTTCTGAAACGAGCCGCGGTGATCGAACGCGAGGATGTACAGCTTGCCGTCGTAGCCCAGACCCATTGATCCACCCTTCATCTCTATTGCCCTTGTCGCGCTCAGTCTAGGGGTCAACCCGCCGCCGCGCCGGGCATCGTTGTCGTGGCGAAGCCCTAGGCTGTGGGCCCGTGGAGCACCGCTTCCAGGGACACGCGTACACCCTGGGGATCGAGGAGGAGCTCATGATCCTCGACGCCCAGTCGCTCGAGCTCGTCAACGCGATCGAGCGCATGCTCGAATCCGCGCCCCAGGGCGACATCAAGCCCGAGCTGATGGAGTCGGTGCTCGAGATCTCCACCGAGCCGTGCGCCGACGTCGCCGAGGCCGCCGAGCAGCTGCGGGCGCTGCGCCGCCAGGTGGCCTCCACGGCCGCGGCCCAGGAGCTGGCGATCGGCTCGGCGGGCACGCATCCGTTCGCGATGTGGGAGGACCAGCGAATCGTCGCCCGGCCGCGCTACCGCGATCTGATCTCGGCGCTGCGGTTCGTCGCCCGCCAGGAGCTGATCTTCGGCATGCACGTCCACGTCGGGGTCGACGGGCCCGACAAGGCGATCCACGTCGCCAACGGGATGCGCGTGCACATCCCGGTGCTGCTCGGCCTGTCGGCCAACTCGCCGTTCTGGCGCGCCGCGACCACGGGCATGGCCTCGACCCGGATGCCGATCTTCCGTGCCTTCCCGCGGGTGGGGATCCCGCCCACCTACGAGGACTGGGAGGACTACGAGCGGCGGATCGAGTTCATGATCAACGCCGGGGTGATCGCCGACTACACCTACCTGTGGCACGACGTGCGCCCGCACCCGATGTTCGGGACCGTCGAGGTCCGGGTGATGGACTCCCAGACCCACATCGAGCACGCGCTCGGGATGGCCGCCCTGGTGCAGGCCCTCGTCCGCGAGCTCGCGATCCACTTCGACGACGGCAAGCGCCTGTCGCCCTTCCCCCACGAGATGCTCGACGAGAACAAGTGGCTGGCCGCCCGCCACGGTCTCGAGGGCGAGCTCGTCGATCTCCCGAGCTCGGACCGAGTCCCCACCCGGGCGCTCGCGCGTCGACTGATCGATCGGATGCGCGAGCACTGCACCGATCTCGGCTCGATCTCCGAGCTCGAGGCGGTCGAGGACCTGCTCGCCCGGGGCAACGGCGCCCACCGTCAAGTGGTCGTCTACGAGGCCAACTACGACATGCGGGAGGTGATGTCCGAGATCGTCGCCGCGACCCTGGCCTGAGCACCGCTGAGCGGCTCTACAATCGCTACGTGAGCACGGGCGGCCCCGATCTCTTCGTGATCTGCAAGAGCTGCGGCTCAGAGGTCAGCCCCTACATCACCGAGTGCCCGTACTGCGGCAGCCGCCTGCGCAAGCGGGCGCCGAAGCTCGACCGCGACCAGCGCGTCACCGAGCGCAAGCCGCGCCGCTCCGCACCGCCGCTCCTGACCCGCCTGCGCCGGGACGAGATCCCCGGCATCCGCCCCGACCGCCGGCCCTATGCCACCGGCTGGCTCATCCTGCTCGGTCTCCTCGGCTGTCTGCTGTGGCGCACCGGCGTCGTCGACGAGAGCCAGCTGATCATCATCGGCAAGCCCGGCTCCGAGTGGTGGCGGCTGTTCAGCGCCGCGTTCACTTACGACAACATCGGCTACGCGTTCGTCGCCCTGCTGGCGATCGGCCTGTTCGGCCTCCTGCTCGAGCGCCGGCACGGTCCGGCGGTCGTGCTCGCCCTGTTCTTCGTCGGCGGGATCGGTGGCCTGGCGGCCACCGCCGCGCTGTACGCGGTCCCGGTTGCGCTCGGCGCCAACGGCGCGGCGCTCGCGCTGCTGACCGCATGGGCGGTGCCCGACCTGCTCGAGCTGCGCGCGGGCGGCGAGATCGAGGGCGACCTGCTCGGCGTGGCCGCGATCGCCGCCGCGGTCATCCTCATGCCGCTCGCCGTGCCCGAGGCGAGCTGGATCTCCGACGCCGTCGGGGTCGTCGCCGGGTTCGGGCTCGGCCTGCCGCTCGCGCGGCTCGGGCCCCGCTGAGGTTCGGTCTGCCGCTCGCGCGGCTCGGGCCCCGCTGAGGTTCGGTCTGCCGCTCGCGCCGCTCGGCCCGGCTGAGCCTCGGCTGGTCCCGGGCGAGTTCGCGCCACCACGCCCGGACGAGCCCGCTCGTAAGATCCCGCCGCGAATGCCCGAACGCGCCTACACCGACGCCGAGCTCGAGGCCGCCATCGACCACGTGTCGGACCCGGACCGACTCGGCGAGGCCCAGGACCTGGTCATGCGCGCCGCGCCATCGCTGCAGCGCGTGCTCGCCGCCGCGATCGCCGAGGGCGGCTGGTTCGACGCTGCCCACGACCAGGCGGTGCGCGAGGCGATCGGCGCCGCGGATGCCGAGATGCGCCTGCAGGCCGTGCGCGCCCTGCTGGCCGAGGAGACGCGGCTCGGCATGCTCGTCGGCGTCGCCGTGGGCTTCGAGCTCTCCCGCGCGCTGCGCGGCGACGACCCCCGATCCCAGGAGTAGACACCACGATGGAGATTCGCTTTCTCGGCCACGCCTGCTTCACCCTGTCCGCGGGCTCGACGACCGTCCTCATCGACCCGTTCCTCACCGGCAATCCGGTCGCCGCCGCGGCGGCCGACGAGGTCGACGCGACGACGATCCTGCTCACCCACGGCCACGGCGATCACTACGGCGATGTCGTCGATATCGCCCGGCGCGCGAGCGCGCCGGTGACCGCGATCACCGAGCTCGCCCACGAGCTCGGGGAGGAGGGGCTCGAGGTCACCGACCCGAATCTCGGCGGCACGATCACCCATCCCTGGGGCTGGGTCAAGCTCGTCCCCGCCTGGCACACCTCGACGACGCCGAAGGGCACCGTCAACACGCCCGCCGGCCTGCTCATCAACTTCCAGGACACGATCGTCTACCACCTCGGCGACACGGCGCTGTTCTCCGACCTGTCGCTCGTCGGCAGGCGCCATCCGATCGACGTCGCGCTGATGTGCATCGGCGGCCACTACACGATGGACCGCCACGACGCCGTCGACGCCGCCGGACTCGTGGGCGCCACGACGGTGATCCCGTGCCACTACAACACGTTCCCGCCGATCGAGACCGATGACCGGGCGTTCAAGTCAGACGTCGAGTCGGCGACGAGCTCGCAGGTCGTCATCCTGCAGCCCGGAGAGGCGCACTCCGCCTGAGGCCAGGGCGCGCCCGACCGCGTCGGCCATCGCCTCGTAGGTGTACGGCGCCACCGCCGCGCGGGCAGCGGCGCCGAGGCGCTCGCACCGCGCGGGATCGGCGAGCAGCTCGTCGATCGCGCGCGCGAGCGCGGCGGGATCCCCGGGCGCGACGACGCGCCCGGTCACACCGTCGACGACGAGGCCGCCGGCGACGGCTCCGACCGCGCTCGAGGCGACCATCGGCCGTCCCTGCTCGGCCGCCTCGCTGCACACCAGGCCCCACGGTTCGCGGAAGCGCGGCGTCGGGATCGAGGGCAGGACCGCGAACCGCGCTGCGGCATAGGCGGCCGGAAGCTGCGCTCGCGGGAGCGGCCCAATCGCGCGCGCGCCCGCCATCCCGGCGAAGGCCGCCCGCAGCGGGCCGTCCCCGACGAGCACGAGCGTCGCCGGCTCGGACACCCGCGGCGACGCGGCCGCGAGCGTCGTCGGCTCGGAGACCTGCGCCCACGCGGCCGCGAGCGTCGCCGGCTCGGAGACCTGCGGCCACGCGGCCGCGAGCGTCGCGACCCCCTTCTCGGGGACGAGTCGTCCGCAGTAGAGGACGAGCGGGCCGTCGCCGAGCCCGTGCGCCGCGCGAAACGACCGGACCTCCGCGTCGGCGACCGGGCGTCGGAACAGCTCGGGCTCGACGGTCTGGGGGGCGACGAACACGTCGTCGTCGTGGCCGCGGATCCCGGCCACGAACCGGCGCACGTGCTCCCCGTAGGCGAGCACCGCTCCGGAGTCGCGGTAGATGTGGCGGACGACGGGCAGCGAGACCAGGTGGGCAAGCGAGCGCGGCTGATGCCACACCGAGGCCCAGAGCACGAAAGGGCGGTGCCACGCCCGCGCGCCGAGATAGGCGGCGGGCAGCATCGAGCCGCCGGCGAACGGAGCGATCACCGCGTCGTAGCGGCGCCCGAGCGCCAGCGCCTCGGCGAGCCCCGGCAGCCGCCGGGCGGGGAAGTCGGCCGCCGCCAGCTGGCCGTCGAGGTCGCCGAACCAGCTCGGGACGTAGCGCTCGCCGCGGCCGTAGGCGAGCACCTCGACGTCGTAGCGCCGCGCGAGCAGGCGGTACAGCGGCCGGCGGTAGTCGCTCAGGTAGGTGGTCACGAGCGCGATCGCCACGGCGCCGATCATCCCAGGGGCCCCGGGCCTATAGTGCGCCGATGTCGCGCGCCCCGCTCGCCCCGCGCGCGGCCGCCGCCTCGTGGGCGGCCGCCGCCTCGTGGGCGGCCGTCGCAACGCGCGCGGTTGTTGCCACGCGCGCGGTTGCCGCCACGCTCGCGGCCGCCGTCGCGCTGGGACCGGCCGTCGCCGGGTGCGGCGGGTCGAGCCACGCGACCCGGTCGAGCAAGAGCGCGAGCTCCGCGACCGGCGCCCGAACGTCGAGCGCAGCCTCTTCGCCGAGCGTGTCGCGCTCGAGCTCCGCGAGCTCGACCCCGAGCGCGACGAGCACGCACCGGGCCTCCGCGACGACGACGAGCATTCCGGCCGCCGGTCCCCAGCCGCCTACGCCCGCCGATACCCGGACCCAGCGCGCGCGCCATCCGCTGCCCAGCTCCGGCGCGCACATCCCGGCGGCGTTCACGGTCGAGCCCGGCGGTCGCCTCACCCCGCCGCTCATCTCGGTCCCGACGAAGATCACGATCGAGCTGCAGGTGCGCAACCGGGATGCCAAGGCGCATCGGATCACGCTCGCCGGGGGCGCGGCGAAGCCGCTCGCGGTCGCCGCGGAGGCGAGCGCCGCCGAGGAGGTCGGCGGCCTGGCCACGGGGACCCACCGCGTGCTCGTCGACGGCGTCGCCCGGGCGCGGATCGTGATCGGCGCGGTTCCGGGGCCCTGACCTTCAGCCGATCGGCGAACCGGGCGCGGCGCGCCGGTCGGGGCGCAGCAGCACGACGCCGCGCTCGTCGTCGAGCGCGCCGAGCACGAGCACCTCGGACATGACGGGGCCGATCTGGCGGGGCGGGAAGTTGACGACCGCGACGACGAGCGTGTCGAGCAGCTCCTCGCGCGCGTAGTGGGCGATCTGCGCCGAGGAGCGCTTGGTCCCGATCTCGGGGCCGAAGTCGATCGTCAGCTTCCACGCCGGCCGGCGCGCCTCGGGGAAGTCGTCCACCGCGAGCACGCGCCCGACGCGCATGTCGACGCGCTGGAAGTCGCCGAACTCGATGTCCGGGCTCGCGCTCAGGGGTCGGTCTGGGTGCTCGACGTCGTCGAGGGCCTGATGACGATCGTCGTCGTGGTCGGCGCCGTTGTGATCGTCGTCGCGGTGGTCGTCGTGGTGGTGGTCGCCGGGAACGTCGACGTCGTGGTCGTCGTCGTTGGCGCGGCGATCGGCGGCGCGGGCGGCGCCGGGGAGGTCGTCGTCGGCGGCAGCACCGTCGGATCCTGCTGGGCCTGCGTGCGCCCCGGCCGGGTCGCGCGCTTCGGCCGCGTTTCGGTGGGGGTCGTCGACGTCGAGGTCGTGCGGGTCCTCGACGTCGCGGTGGTGGGCGTCGTGGTGGTCGTGGTGGCGGTCTTCGTCGTCGTCGGCTGGGTCTTCGCGATCTTCGCCTTGGCGCGCTTGCCGTGCTTGAGCGGCCGGCGCGCGCGCGAGCGCGCCAGCGTCCCACCGGAGGCCCCCTGGCCCCCCGGCGCGTTCGGACCCGGCGTCGGGCTCGTCGACTGCGGGACCGAGGCGGCGATCGTCGGGGTGCTCGCCGGGTGGTGGTGAGCGGCGTGGTGGTTGGCTTCGACGCCGGCCGCGGCCACGAGCGCCGCGGCGGCCAGGCCGGCGGCGGCCTTGCCCGCGACCGCTCCGACGCCCGCCGACAGCAGGCTGCCGGAGCCGGCCATCGCGCCCGCGCCGGCGACGGCTCCCGCTCCCGCGGCGGTGGCCCCCGCCGCGGTCGCCCCGGCACCAGCGGCGGTCGCCCCGGCGCCGGCGGTCGCGCCCGACCCCGCGGCGGTGGCGCCCGAACCGGCGGCGGTGGCGCTCGAGCCCGCGGAATGGCCGATGTGGAAGATGGCGAACCTCTTGAGCAGCACGAGCGGGCCGATCGGCAGCAGCGCGGCGAGCGCCTTGTTCGTCTGGCGCAGCTGCACCTGGAAGACGGTGCAGCGCTTGCAGTCCTTCAGGTGGCGGCGCACGAGGGGGCTGGCCTTGCGCAGCAGCCCCTCGGAGACCTCGGCGAGCTCGAATCGCACCTCCTCGCAGGACAGCAGCCGCGCTTCGGCGGCCTCGGCGAGCGAGATCCGGGCGCGTACGAGCAGCGACTTGACGCTCGGGACCGTCGTCTCCATCGCCTCAGATATCTGGTCGTAGGAGAGCGCGTCCATCTCGCGCAGCACGAGCGCCGTCCGCTGGGTTTCGGGGAGCTCCTGGATATCGCCGACGAGCAGGCGGAACTCCTCGCGCTCGTCGACCTTGTCGGCGGTGCTCGCGCCGTGCTCGGAGAGGTGGTGGTCCATCGTGTCGACGCCGATCGCGGAAATCCGCCGCAGGTGGTTGAGGCTGCGGTTGCGCGCGATGCGGTACAGCCACGGACGGACGTTGATCGCCCGCTCGTCGGCGAGGATCGCGTTGAAGGCGGCCGTCATCACCTCCTGGAGCACATCCTCGGCGTCCTCGCGCGATCCGAGCAGGTGCCGACAGAAGGCGAGCAGCCGGACTTCGTAGCGCCCGACGAGCACCTCGAAGGCCGAGGGGTTGCCTCGGCGCATCAGCGCGATCAGCCGATCGTCGGACTGCAGGCGCAGCAGCGGCGAGCGCCCGTGCAGTCCGATGCCTCCCGAATATTTGAGCGCTGACACTTCCACGGAATACCCCTGAACGCCTAAGACACCGCCATCGCGCCGAAGTTGCGGTCCATCCCTGGGATTCGTCGCGGCGCTCCTCGGAATGCTACGTGCCCGCGGCGATCCCGGATCAGCGGCGGGTCAGATCGATACCCGGGGAGGGACTCGAACCCTCATGCCGTGAGGCAGTCGCTCTTAAGGCGACCGTGTCTGACCAGTTTCACCACCCGGGCGGCGGCCCCGGTGACGCTAGCGCCTGCCCGGCGCGGGCGCTACTCGGCGGCCTCAGCGATGGCCGGAGCTGGCGCGCGGCCCTGCGCCGGCGATAAAAGGTCGAGCAACACCCCGGCCAGGCGCTGGTTGCCGGTGACCTGCAGCTCGACGCGATCCGCGGCCGGGCCGAGCGCCTCGATCCACGCCGTCAGCGAGCCGCTGATCCGGGCGTCGGCGTGGCTCTCGGCACCTTCGCTCAGCGTGGCGCGCGCCGGGCCGACGCGCGTCAGATAGCGCGCCGAACGACCGTCGTGACCGTCGGTGACCACGAGCTCGACCGTGCCCGCGACCCCGGTCACGGAGTCCAGCAGGCCCGGGATGAGCCGGAAGATCGCGCCCACGTCGATGTTCTCGGAGGCGCGGGGCGAGCCCCAGGCCCACTGGTAACCCCAGCGAGCCAGCTCCCCGAGCACCGGCGCGAGCTCCTCGGCGCGCTCGGTCAGCTCGTAGTCGACGCGCGGCGGCACCTCGCGGTAGCGCTTGCGGGTCAGCATGCCGTCGGCGACCATGCGGTTCAGGCGCGAGCGCAGCTGCTCGGTCGAGATCCCGGGCAGCACGCGCTGCAGCTCGACGAATCGCCGCGGACCCGAGATCAGGTCGCGTACGATCAGCAGCGTCCACTTATCTCCGACGAGATCCAGTGCGCGAGCGTCCGGCGACCACTGGTCATACGGATGCCGCTTTGCGGGTGGTACGTGCGGGATGGTCACTCCGATCCGTCCGTTGATGCACTTACCGCGAACCAGCATAACGCAACTATGGAAATCTTCCATCCGTTTGCGTCAGTTTCGGTCCGCTAGGTCGTTGCAGGGGATCGAGAAAGCTGTGATCCGCCTTTGTACTCGACACGTATAGGAGTCTGATGGGTGAGCTGATCGACCTCGCCTCCCGGATGTCGCGCCGGCCGACGGCTCCGCCGCGCCGCGCGCCCTCCTTCTACTTCGACGTCTCGTGCCCGCGCTCGTACCTCGCGGCCGAGCAGGTCGAGCGGCTGATCGGCGACGTCGAGTGGGTCGCCGTCGACAGCACCGCGCCGTCGGGTCCGGTCGTCGACGAGCCGACCCTGCGCGCTCGCTGCGAGATGCGCGCGCAGGCGCTGCGCCTTCCGCTCGTCTGGCCCGAGCGCTTCCCGGAACGGACGCCGTGCGCGCTGCGCGCGGCCGCGTACGCCTGCGAGATCGGGGCCGGGGTGCGCTTCGCGCTGGCTGCGGGCCGGCTCGCCTTCTGCGGGGGGTTCGACCTCGACAATCCCGAGACGCTGGCCGAGGCCGCCGCCGCGGCGGGGATCCCGCTCGACGCGTGCCTGGAGGCGTCCGGGGAGTCCTGGCGCGACGAGCAGCTCGTCGAGGCCGCCGCGACGCTCCGCGCCGAGGGACTCGGCGAGCTGCCGGCGGTGTATCTCGAAGGTCGCTGGTTCAGCGGCGACGTCGCGCTGGCCTCCACCGCCGCGCCGCATCCGCCGGGGCGGCGCTTCCGCTCGCCGCTGGCTCCCGTGGGCTGAGCCAGGACCCGCCGCAGCGGGGGTTCCGGCGCCGCTGACAGACTGTCGCTCGATGACAGCCGCGGTGTCGGATTGATCAGACGCATGGTCCCCCGGCCCGTGCGCCGGTTCTGGCGCGTCGCCTGGGAGGCCAACATCACCGGGCTGTCGTCGATGGTCGCCTACAACATGCTGCTCGGCATCGTCCCGATCGCCCTGCTCGGCCTCTTCGTCGCCGGACAGGTCCTGGCGAGCAACGCGATCGAGACGAGCGTCCTCGCCGACCTGCGCGAGGTGTTCCCCGGCAGCGCCGAGAACACCCTGAACCAGCTGCTGTCAGAGATCCGCCACTCGACCACCGGGACGGGGATCCTCGCGCTCGTGGCCAGCCTCTACCTCGGCGCATCGTTCTGGGGCGCGCTTGACACCGCGTTCTCGCGGATCTACGGCGGCCAGTCGCGCTCGTGGCTGCGCCAGAAGCGCTTCGCCCTCTCGATGGTCCTCGTGGTGCTCGTGTTCATGGTCGCCACCGTCGCCGTGCCCACCGCCCAGAGCATCCTGCGCGGCGGGGTCGACGACCTGCCGCTCGACCTCGCGCGCGTGACCGTGCTCGTCTACGTGGGCTCGCTCGCCTTCGGCCTCGCGCTCCTGTTCGGCTGTCTGGCGATCATCTACGCGCGCGTGCCCAACCGCGCGATGCCGTGGCGCGCGGTCTGGCCGGGCGCCCTCGGCGCCACGCTGGCGATCGGCGTCGTCGACTACGGCTTCCCGGTCTACCTCACCCACATCTCGACGATCGCCCGCTTCGGCACGACGATCGTGTTCATCGTGATCATGCTCGGCTGGTTCTACGTGCTGGCGATCATTATCCTCGGCGGCGCCATCGTCAACGCGCTGCGCCTTCGCCCGCCGGCGCCGGAGGAGTAGTGGTGTAGCGTCCGCGGCGCGATGGCGGCCACGACGGACACCGCGACCGGCGAGCTGCACGGCGGTCGGCTTGTCGCCCGCGCACTGCGCGCCTGGGGGGTGACGAAGCTCTTCACGCTGTCCGGCGGACACCTGTTCTCGATCTACGACGGCTGCCGTGCCGAGGGGATCGACGTCGTCGACGTCCGCCACGAGCAGTCGGCGGCGTTCGCCGCCGAGGGCTGGGCGAAGGTCACGCGCACGCCCGGCGTCTGCGCCCTGACCGCGGGGCCCGGCGTCACCAACGGGATGAGCGCGATCGCCGCGGCGAGCTCGAACGACTCGCCGATGCTCGTGCTCGGCGGGCGCGCCCCGCAGGCTCAATGGGGCCAGGGCGCGCTGCAGGAGGTCGACCACGTGGCCTTCGTCTCCCCGCTCGCCCGCTTCGCCGCCTCGGCCACCGAGGCGGGCCAGATCCCGGAGCTGCTGCAGCGCGCCATGGACGCCGCGCTGACCCCGCGCACCGGCCCGGCGTTCCTCGACGTCGCGCTCGACGCGGCGTTCAGCGCGATCCCCGAGGCGCCGCCGCCGGGCGCGCTGCCCGAGCCGTGGCGGGGCGCGGGCGCCGACGCCGCCGCGATCGACCGCGCCGCCGCCATGCTCCGCGACGCCGAGCGGCCCGTGATCATGGCCGGCACCGGCCTGTACTGGGGCCACGGCGAACGCGAGCTGCTGGCGCTCGCCGAGAGGCTGCGCATCCCCGTGTTCCTGAACGGCCTCGGCCGCGGCTGCGTGCCCGCCGACCACGAGCTCTCGGTCGCCCGGGCGCGCGCGGAGGGGCTCGGCCAAGCCGACGTGGCGCTCGTCATCGGCGTCCCGCTCGACTTCCGGCTCGGCTTCGGCGGCGTGTTCGCCGACGACGCCCAGGTGATCGCGATCGACGTCGCGCCCGCGCAGCGCGCATCGACGCGCGCGCTCGCCGCCGAGCTCTACGGGGCGCTGCCGGCGACGCTTGAGGCGCTCGCTGACGCCGCGGCGGGTGGGCGTGTCGGGGATCGCGAGGGCTGGCTGGCGTCGCTGCGCGCACTTGACGAGGAGCGCCGCGCCGGCGAGGCGGCCGAGCTCGCAGACGATCGCGCGCCGCTGCATCCGATGCGGATCTACGGCGAGCTGCGCCGGCGGCTGGACCGCGACGCGATCGTCATCGGCGACGGCGGCGACTTCGTCTCCTTCGCGGGGCGCGTCGTGGACAGCTACGAGCCGGGCTGCTGGGTCGACCCCGGCCCCTACGGCTGCCTCGGCTCCGGCCTCGGCTACGCGCTCGGCGCCAAGCTCGCCCATCCCGACCGCCAAGTCGTGCTGCTGCTCGGCGACGGCGCGTTCGGGTTCTCGGCGATCGAGCTCGACACGCTCGTCCGGCATGGTGTCGCGGTCGTGGCGGTGATGGCCAACAACGGCATCTGGGCGCTGGAGAAGCATCCGATGGAGCGCCGCTACGGCTGGTCGGTGGCCGCCGACCTGCAGCCCGAGACTCGCTACGACCGGCTCGCCGAGGCGCTCGGCTGCGCGGGAGAGCTCGTGCGCGAGCCGAACCAGCTGGGGCCCGCGCTGGAGCGGGCGTTCGCTGCGGGGGCCCCGGCGCTTATCAACGTCCTCACCGATCCCGAGGTCGTCTACCCGCGCCGGTCGCGGCTCGCCTGAGCGCCCGCGATCTCCCCGCGGCGGCGCGCCGGCGGTCGCTCAGGCGCCCGGAGCGTCGTCCACCAAGCCGAGGACCGCGCCGCGCAGGATGTCGTGCTCTGACACCTCGATCCGCGCCAGCCCGAACATCGCCAGCGCCTCGCGCAGGATCGCCGCGCCGGCGACGATCGTCGGCGCGCGGTCGGGATGCAGCCCGGGCACCTCGCGGCGGCGCGCCACCGGCAGCGCCGCCAGCTCGCCGAGCATCCGGTCGACCTCCCCGGCGTCGAGCTCGTAGCCGTGCACCCGGGCCGGGTCGTAGGGCTCGAGCCGCTGGGCGATCGCCGCCAGCGATGTCGCGGTGCCGGCGACCGCGATGCCGCGCCCGACGTCGCGCCGGCGCGCCTGGGGCACCGCGGCGCCGACGATCGCGCGCACGTCCTGCTCGAGCCGGTCAAGCTCGGCGCCACCGGGGGGATCGGAGTGCAGATGGCGCTCGGTCTGGCGCACCACGCCCGCCTGGGTGGAGACGTGGAAGTCGGCCCGGTGGCCGGTCCCGATGACGATCTCGGTCGAGCCCCCGCCGATGTCGAGCACGAGGATGACGGTGGGGTCGTCGCGGTCGCGTTCGCTCGTGGCGCCGAGAAACGTCAGCTCGGCCTCTTGGTCTCCGCTGAGGACGTGGGGCCTCAGGCCGTAGCGCTCGCCGACGCGCTCGGCGAACTCCCGGCCGTTCGCCGCGTCGCGGACCGCGCTGGTCAGGACCGCCACCGCCGCCGAGCACTCGTGGGCGCCGATCAGCTCGGCGTACCCGTCCAGCGTGTCGTCGACCCGCTGCATGGCCGCGTCGCTCAGCCGCCCGTCGGCGTCGACGCCGGCGCCGAGCCGGGTCACGTTCGTGCGCCGCTCGAGCTCCTCGATCCGCCCGCCGTCGCGGCGCGCGATCAGCAGCCGGGTCGAGTTCGAGCCGATGTCGACGACGGCGACGTTGACGGCCATGACTCAGGTGACGGCGTGGGGCATCGGCTCGCCGGCGAGCGCGGCGAGCAGGTTGTCGACCGATAGCTCGGCCATCTTCTCGCGCGCCGCGTGGCTGGCCGAGCCGATGTGCGGCACCACGAGGAGGTTGGGCGCGCTCAGCAGCGGATCGTCGGCGGGGAGCGGCTCGGGGTCGGTGACGTCGAGCGCCGCGCCGGCGATCGTGCCCTCGTGCAGCGCCCGGCCGAGCGCGACCGGGTCGACGATCGGCCCCCGCGCGGTGTTGACGAGGATCGCGGTCGGCTTCATCCGTGCCAGCGCCCCGGCGTCGATCAGATGTCGCGTCTCGGGCGTCAGCGGGCAGTGCAGCGAGACGAAGTCCGAGCGCTCGAGCAGCTCGTCGAGCGAGACGCCGCAGCTGCGCGAGTGCACGAGCACCTCCATGTCAAAGCCCGTCGCCCGGCGTGCCACCGCCTCGCCGATCCGGCCCCGGCCGACGATCCCGAGCGTCGCCCCGTGCACGTCGTAGCCGAGATGCGCCCCCGGCTCCCACGTCACCCAGTCGCCCTCGAGCACCGACGCCGCCGACTGGGGCAGGCGCCGCGCCGCCGACAGCAGCAGCGCGAAGGTGAGGTCCGCGGTGGCGCCGGTCAGCACGCCGGGCGTGTTGCCGACCGCGACCCCGTGCTCGCGGGCCGCCTCGACGTCGATGTTGTCGTAGCCCACGGCGCAGTTGGCGACCGCCTCGAGCTCGGGCGCGCCGTCGAACAGCTCGCCGTCGATCCGGTCGGTGACCATCGAGAGCAGGCCTCGAGCGCCGGCGGTGCGCCGGCGCAGCTCGTCGGGATCGGGCGGCAGGCGCTCGGGCCAGACGTCGACCTCGTGAACCTCGGCGAGGCGGTCGAGCGCGGTGCCGGGCAGCTGACGGGTGACGAAGCAGCGGGCCACGGTCGGATTGTCGCGGCTGCGGCGGCGTGGCGGTCGGCCGGGGGAGTACGGTCGGGCCCGTGCCCCGGGTCCTGCTGACCTTCGACAACCTCGGCGAGGCGTCCGAGCTGGAGCGGGGCACGTGGCCGCAGGGCGAGCCGGTCGGCCGGCATCCCTCGGTCACCGAGGTGCTGCCGCCCCTGCTCTCAGAGCTCGCGCGCCGCGAGCTGACCGCCACCTTCTTCGTCGAGGCGATCAACTGCGAGATGTATCCCGACGCGCTGCACGAGATTGCCGCCCGCGGTCACGAGCTCGGCGTCCACGGCTGGCGCCACGAGCCGTGGGGCGAGCTGAGCGCCGAGCGCGAGCGCGAGCTGCTGACGCGGGCGACCGAGGCGTTCGCGACGCTCGGCCTACCTGCCCGGGGCTTTCGACCGCCCGGCGGCGCGGCGACCGGCGCGACCGCGGACCTGCTCGTCGAGCTCGGCTACACGTGGTGGTCGCCGGAGCGGGCGGTCGCGGGTCATCCCGAGCTCGTCCGCCGTGCCTTTGACTGGGACCTCGTGGACGCCTATCACCTGATGGCGCTGTTCGCCGACCTGCGCCGCGAGCGGGGCGATCCGGCGCAGCCGCTGGCCCCCGCGCAGGCCGCCGAGCGTTTCGCCCGGCGCCTCGCGCGGCGCCGGTCGGGCGACGAGCGCGACGTCGTCGTCCTGCACCCGTTCCTCATGCTCGACCCCGCGTGGTTCGCGCAGGTGCGCGAGCTGCTGGCTACGATCGGCGGCTCGCAGAGGCACGCGCCGCCGTGACCGGCCGCCGGTCAGCCGGTCAGCCGGCGACCGTAAACGACAGGAGAGACCCATGGCCAACCCCGGGCGCGTGCGCGGCACGCATCACCTCACCTTCTGCGTCGGAGGCGCGCAGGAGGACTACGACTTCCACGTCCGCCTGCTCGGCCTGCGCAGCGTCAAGAAGACGGTGCTGTTCGACGGCGAGATCCCCATCTACCACCTGTACTACGGCAACGGGATGGGCGATGCCAGCACGCTGCTGACCGCCTTCCCCTATCGCCAGGCGGGCTGGATGGGCAAGCGGGGCACCAACCAGGCCAAGTCGATCGACCTCTCGATCCCCGCCGACGCCATCGGCTTCTGGTCTGACCGCTTCGCGGAGTTCGGCGTCGAGCACGAGCGCGCCGAGCTGTTCGGCACCGAGCGGCTGCGCTTCCGCCACCCCTGCGGGATCGAGTTCACGCTCGTCGGCGAGCCCGAGCCCGACTCCCGCGCGCCCTACGACGGCCCCGTCAGCGCCGAGCACGGCATCCGCGGCGCCCACGGCACGACGACCTCGGTTCGCGACCTCGAGCCCATGGTCGCGTTCCTGATCGACGGCATGAACGCCACCGAGCTCGGATCCGAGGGCGCCCATCACCAGTTCCGGATCGGCGACGACGAGGGCCACGGCCGCATCCTCGAGTTCGTCGAGGAGCCCGACCTGCCCCAGGGGACCTGGTGCTTCGGCGAGGGCACGATCCACCACCACGCCTTCGACGTCGACTCCGCCGACAATCAGCAGGTGGTCAAGGACCATCTCGTCGGCCTCGGCTACACCGACATCTCGGAGGCCAAGGACCGCGGTTACTTCTTCTCGATGTACTGCCGCAGCCCGAGCGGCCTGCTCGTCGAGCTCTGCTACGCGACCGAGAGGGGCCTGCTCACCGACGAGAGCGCCGACGAGCTCGGCACGCACATGTGCATCCCGCCGCACTGGGAGCACCGCCGCGCCGAGATCGGCGAGCTCGAGCCGATCGAGACCGAGGAGCGGGTGGTGGGCTAGAGCGCGTGGACGCTTCGCGCTCCCGCGCAGCGGGGGGTATCGGGAAGGCCTTTGATCGCCTCCGGGGTGGTCGTCACGGCGCCGGCGCGATGGTGGAGGACGGGCCGTGGGTCCCCGTGAGGATGTCGTGCAGGCGCTCGAGGGCGTCGTGGACGTGCGTGAAGCTCGTCGTCAGCGGGGAGAGGCCGAGCCGGATGACGTCGGGCTCGCGGAAGTCGACGAGCACTTCGCGGTCGATCAGCTGTCGGGCGAGGTCACGGGCGCGCGGATGGACGAGCGCGACGTGGGAGCCGCGGCGGTCGGGGTCGCGGGGCGATCCGACGTCGACGCCGTGGGACGCGAGGCGCGCGTCGGTGAGCGCGATCGCGTACTCGGTCAGGCGCGTGGACTTCGCGCGGATGGCATCGATGCCGGCCTCGATGCTGAGGTCGATCCCGGCGGCGGACGCCGTGAGCCCGAGCACCGGCGGCGTCCCCGAGAGCATCCCGGTCAGACCGGGGGCGGCGTCGTAGCCGGCGGCCATCCCGAACCGGTCGCGCCGGCCCCACCAGCCCCAGATGGGCTGGCGGAGCCCGGCCTGCAGCGCCTCGCGGACGTAGAGGAAGGCGGGCGCGCCGGGACCGCCGTTGAGGTACTTGTACGTGCAGCCGACGGCGAGGTCGACGTGGTGATCGTCGAGGCCGACGGGAAGCGCGCCCGCGCTGTGGCTGAGGTCCCAGAGCACGAGCGCGCCGGCGTCGTGGGCGGTGGCGGTGATGCGCTCGAGGTCGGCGATGTGCGCGGAGCGATAGTCGACGTGCGAGAGGGTGACCAGAGCGGTCCGGTCGGAGATCACGTCGGCGACCTGATCGGGGGTCGGACCGGCCTGCGGGTCGGGTTCGATCCAGGTGATGCGGCGTCCGTGCGCGGCCGCCAGGCCCTCGAGGACGTAGCGGTCGGTGGGGAAGTTGCTTGAGTCGGTGATGATCTCGGGGCGGTCGGGGCGGACTTGGAGGGCCGCGGCCGCCAGCTTGTAGAAGCAGACCGTCGTCGAGTCGGCGATCACCGTGGTGCGGGGGGCGGCGCCGAGGAGATGCTCCCCGAGCCGGTCGCCGACCTGGAGCGGCAGCTCGGTCCAGCGCTCCTCCCAGGCCCGGATGAGCCGCTCGCCCCACTCGCGCTCGAGCAGGTGCGCGATCCGGACGGGCGTGTCCGCCGGCAGCTGGCCGAGCGAGTTGCCGTCGAGGTTGATGAGTCCGGGCGGCAGGGGGCGAAAGCGGTCCTGGAAGGCACGGAGCGGATCGGCGGCGTCGAGCTCGGCGGGGGAGGGGAGGCCGGCGGAGGCGGGGAGCTCGGCGGGGGCGGCGAGGTCGCGAAGGTCGGGAGGGTCGGGAAGGTCAGGGGGGTCGGCCATGCGGATTCGGATAAGTTTGCCCCGCGTGCGCAGCGGTGATACATACCTCTGAATGAGCCCGGAGCGCGACGACGACCCGCTGGTGGCGCCGCGCGAGCCCGATGTCTCGGATCCCGCGCCGGGGGCCCGGGGGGCGGCTGGCTTCGAGGGACCGGCCGAGGAGCGCAACCTGCCGGCCGAGCGGCCGCTCGAGCCCGGGCCGGAGTCCGAGGCGCGCGAGCCCGACCGGTCGCCGGAGCCCGAGCACACCTACGCCCAGGGCATGCTCCCGACGCGGACCCGGCAGCGCTCCGCGCTCGAGCGCCTGCTCGTCCGCGTGATCTCCACCTTCGGCATCGTGGCGATCGGCGTTGCGATCGGCGCGATCATGACCTCGAGCAAGACCCAGGGCTGGATCGTCGGCCTCGTCATCGCCGGCGTGACCGTGATCCTCTCGGCGCTGCTCTGGTCCTCGGCCGTCCTGTAAGCCTTCGGGCGTCGCGATCTCGTCGCGCGCCCGGAAGGTCTCCCGGTCTCCGTCGCCAGCGGCGGCGAGGCGGGATGATCGCCGGCGCGATCGTGGGCCAGATCCCGCGGGTGCGGTTTTCCTGGGGGCGTGGTGCTGGCACTCGTCCACGCCAGGGGCGATCGCCTGCGCAGAGGGTCGAGAGGCGCACAAGGCCGCAGGTGGACTGCGGCATTCCCGCTGTGCTATTACTGAACGTCCGCCGCGGGGTGGAGCAGTCTGGTAGCTCGTCGGGCTCATAACCCGAAGGTCGCGGGTTCGAATCCCGCCCCCGCTACTCGAATAGCAGGGCGGTTTGAAGCCTCCGAGCGATCGGGGGCTTTTGTTTGGCGGCGTTTGACCCCGCAGAACCGCAGGGTGATGGTGCCGCGTGTGGAAGGAGGAGCGCCGGACGCGTCCCGCTCCGAGTCTGGCCGACGTTCGCTCCCAGCGCCGCAGAGGCAGGACGGTCGGTTCGGGAAGATCCTGAGCGTGGGGTTCACGTGTGCCGAGCTCGAGAGGTTTCGGGGCCGGGAGGTCGAGGACCTCATCGGGCCGGAGCTGAAGCTGTTGTTCGTTGGGATCAACCCCGGCCTCTGGACGGCGGCGGTGCAGACCCATTTCGCTCACCCGGCCAACCGCTTCTATCCGGCTCTTCTCCGGGCGGGGATCATCGACCGCACGATCAGCCCCGCCGAGGGGATGAGTGACGAGGACCATGCCCATCTGAGGTCGCGGGGGATCGGGATCACGAACCTCGTGCGGCGAGCGAGCGCCCGGGCCTCCGAGCTCTCGCGCGCGGAACTGCGCGAGGGCGGCGAGGGGCTGCTGGAGGTCGTCGCCGAACACCGGCCGGCGGTGGTGGCGATCGCCGGCATCACCGCCTACCGCCTGGCGTTCGGTGAGCGCCGCGCGACTCTCGGTCGCCAGTCACAAGCCGGCGACTGCGCCGCCCGTTGGTCGGGCGCCGCGCTCTGGGTGGTCCCGAACCCGAGCGGGCTCAACGCCCACGAGACGACCTCGACGCTTGCCGCCGCTTAATGCGGCGCCGGCCCGCGAGGCGGGCGTCATCGACGGTTGACGCCGCGTCGGGTCAGCTCAGCGCCGGGATCACCTCGTCCGAGAGTCGCTCGAGCTGCTCGGCGTCGTCGATGAGCGGGTTGAGCAGGATGAGCTCGGCGCCGGCGTCGATCACCGCGCGGACGCCGGCGGCGCACTCCTCCGCGGGGCCGGCGAGGATGTGATCGGACCAGCCGCCGCGACCGTAGTGGCGGGTAAGCGCGTCCTCCAGTCGTTGACGCCCGCGTGCGGTGTCATCGTCCACGTGGACGTAGACGCGCTTGCCGATCCTGAACGTGTCGGGGTCGCGGTCGTGATCGGCGAGCGCTTGCCGTACCACCTTGACCTGGTCGGCGAACTGCGGGGTCGTCTGTGAGCCGGCGCCCATGAACCCGTCTCCGTGCCGGACCGCCCGTCGCATGCCCGCCGGTGCGCTGCCGCCGAACCAGACCGGCGGGTGGGGTCGCTGCACGGGCTTGGGCTCCATCGTTGCTCCTCGCAGCTTCCACCAGCGTCCCTCGAACGTGATCGCCGGCTCCGTCCAGCACGCCTTCATCAGCGCCAGCGCTTCGTTGAAGCGGGCGACGGGCCTATCGGGGTCGACGCCGAAAGCCTCGAACGGTCTCCCCCGGCCGCCGGTCGCGACCCCCAGTTCGACGCGGCCCTGGCTGAGGCAGTCGAGCGAGGTGATCGCCTTGGCCAGGTGCAGCGGGTTGTGGAGCGGGAGCACGAACACCGCACACGCCAGCCGCAGCCGGTCGGTGCACGCCGCCGCGTAGGCCAGCGTCTGCAACGGCGCGAGGCTGTCGGCCGCGCCGATCACCTGCTCCTGCGTCCACGCGCTCTCGAATAGTCCGAGCTCCTCGACGCGACGCAGATGCGCCCGAAACGCGTCGCCGTCGAACCGGCTGCCGTGGGCGTACTGGGGAATCGAGATCGCACATCGCATGAGCTCGTACCAAGACTACGCGGCCCATGACAGGCAAGGGCGGGACCGCTCGCGGTGTTTCCGCCAAGCGCGCACCGTTCGTTCTCGAACGCCGCTGCCGCCGGCCGTCCACGAGCTCGCTCGCTGCTGTCGACACAGCCTCGCTCTCGGGGTCCCGAGAGCCCGCTCGATCTGGACTGAGCCGCCGGACACGCCCTCGGGTGGGCCTGGCCATGCTGAACGGACCAACGGGCGCGGTGTTCCGCGAATCCGCGCCAAGATTGGCGCGCAATGCGCCCGAGTCGACGCGACGCTGTAGAGCTGGTGCTTGACGTGAGGACGGATGGGCGATTGGTCATCGCACCCGGTACCGCTGAGCGATACAGAAGTACGCGCACGCACGGCCTTATGTGCTACAGTGCGTAGCACATGTCTGACACAGTTGGCGTCCGAGAGCTCAGGCAGAACCTCAGCCGTTACCTGGAGCGCGTGAAGGAGGGAGAGGACCTCGTGGTCACCGAGCGAGGGCGCGCGGTCGCGCGACTTGTGCCCGCCGGCGCGGATGCGTACGTGGAACTCGCTGCGCAGTTTGGAGCGACTGTGCCCTTGGAGCCTCTCGAGAACATCGTCAAGCAGATCACGTCACCATGCCGGCCCGCGGGAACGACTGACGCTCTGCTCGAGGAGACGCGAGCGAATCGCGCAAGCTGAGCTCTTGGCGACGGTGTATCTCGACACGAGCGCTCTGGGCCGCGTCCTTCTCGGCGAGCCGGATGCAACGGCCGTGCTCAACTGGCTGGGGGGATTTCAGCAGCGAGTCGCGAGCTGGCTTCTCCGCATAGAACTCCGTCGTCTTGCAATGCATGAAGGTCTGCTCGCCGACGCCGACCGCCTGCTCCGCGGAGTTGCGCTGCTGCCTCCGGACGACGCTGTTCTCGCCACGGCCGAAACCATCCCTCCCGCGTCCATCGCAACGCTCGACGCCATCCATCTCGCAACTGCGCTCCGGCTGTTCTCCGTGCAGCGACTCGACGCGCTGATGACATACGACGCACGCCTCGCGCGCGGAGCCCGTCACCACGGGATCACCGTGCTCGCGCCCGCTTAGCGACGGCTTGTCTCGGCTCGTCGGCTCATAACCCGAAGATCGCGGGTTCGCGCCCCCGCTACTCCAAATCGGCTGAAAATCGAGGCCTCCGCGAAAGCGGAGACTTCTTTGTTCGATGACTGCGTTTGACGAAGTGGCTCGGGGATTCGTCTGGTCGGCAGCGCGGCGGCGACCTTTCCGGCGATCTCGCGATACTCGACGCCCGTATTCAGAGGGAGAGGCAAGCTCTGTCGCTCGCGGTCGTGGACCGGTGCTTCCGTCGCCATGCGCCCCGAGAAACGATGGATCCCGAACGTGACTGACCATGAAGGGGATCTCGCGACCACCGTTCAGCATCCGATCGGCAGCGGATTCGATCGCGACTCGACCGCCAGCGACGTGCTTGCCGGCATCGACCGGCCGAAGCCGTCCCGAGTACCGGCACGTCGTGGCGCCCTTATCCCGGGTTCGTCGTTGACCATCCCGGATATGGGTTGCAGCCGGCGTGCACGGCAGCGGTTTGCCTGGCGGAGAGGCAGGGGTATCTCTACTGGCGTCACTGGATACCGTCGGGAGGAGGAGTCATGTCGACACGGACGAGCGAGTTCGGGGCGCTCTGGCGCTGGCTGATGGGCGCGGCCACGTGCGTCGTGCTCCTGGGCTTCACGCCGACGGCGCTGGGGGTGGCCGCCCCTGCAGCCGCTACGCCCTCAGGCCAGGCTCCCGGTGGGCCGGGCGCCCCGTCCTACTTGGACACGGCGCGCAAGGACTGCTTCGGCACGGCGCGCAACACGACGTCGAAGGTGTGGTTCACGGTTGCCGACGGCGTGCTGTCCGACGTGTTCACCCCGACGATCGAGAACACCAACGTGAGCACCGTTCAGTACATCGTCACCGACGGGCGCACGTTCGCTGACCTGCAGCAGCGAAACATGACGTACTCAGTCAGCTCGCCGGATCCCAGCGGCATGGTCTGCCGGGTGACGAGCACCGACCACGCCCACGGCTTTCGTCTGATCAGCGACTACGTCACCGATCCGGCGCGCGACAGCGTCGTCATCCACACGACGCTGGTGCCGATGGGCGCCGACGCGCGCTCGGTCCGCAACCTCAAGGTTTACGTCCGCTATGACGCCACCATCGATAACACGGGCGGGGGCGGGCCTGCCAACGGCGGGCCCAATGACGCCACCATCGATCCGGCGACGACGGCTCTGGTCTCCTCTGACACCACCGCTCCGACCGGTCCGTTCTCGGCGCAGGTCGTCGGCGCGCTGGTGGCCAATCATCCCTTCCAAGCGGAGTCCAGCGGGTTTGTCGGTAGCGCGAGCGACGGCCTGAGCCAGCTCGACGCCCATCACCAACTCATCGACGAATACCGCTCGGCGACCGACGGGAACGTCGTGCAGACCGCCCGAGTCAACATGACGCCGGGCCGGTCGTTCACGCTGGCGCTGGGATTCGCGCCGGACGCCGCCGGGGCGATCGCCGCCGCCCGAGGCAGCGCCGCCCAGCCGTTTGCGCGGACACTGGCGCAGTACCTGGCCGGCTGGCACGGCTACGACGCCGCTCTGCGCCCGCCACCGCGGGGCCTGGTCGGGCTCACCGATGCCCAGGATGCCGCGCTGCAGCGCACCTACTGGGTGTCGGCCAACGTCATCAAGGCCGCTGAGGACAAGACGAACGTCGGCGCGTTCGTGGCCTCGCCGACCGACCCGTGGGGCCAGTCGGTGCCGGCCGCCACCACGCATGCCGGCTGGACCTATCGGGAGGTGTTCGCCCGCGACAGCTACGAGACCTTCACCGGGCTGCTCGCCGACGGCGACACCACCAGCGCCCGGGACATGACGCTGTTCCTATTCGACCGCGTCCAGCAGCCTGACGGGAGCTTCCCGCGCGACTCCGAGCTCGACGGCTCGGTCGCCCCCGACACGTTCGGGCTGTCAGAGATCGATGAGGTCGCCTACCCGCTGCTGATGGCGTGGCAGGCCGGCCTGGCCGGCAACGTGTCCTTCTACCAGGACCACATCCGCCCGGCGGCGGACTACATCGTGGACCACGGCCCGAGCACCGGCGCCGAGCGCTGGGAGGAGCATCCCGGGTTCTCACCGGCGACGATCGCGTCGGAGATCGCCGGCCTGGTCGCGGCGGGCAAGCTGGCCGCCGCGGCCGGCGACACCGCGCGCGCCGATCTGTACCTCGCCACCGCCGACGACTACCAGCGCAACGTCGAACGCTGGACGGTGACCACAACCGGTCCCGACGGGCCCCGGTACTTCATCCGTGAGTCGGTCGACGGCGACCCCAACACGGCGCAGACCTACGACCTGGGCAACGGCAGCCTCAGCGATGTCGACCAGCGCTCGATCATCGACGCCGGTTTCCTGGAGCTGACACGGATGGGCGAGCTTTCGGCGCGCGACCCCGACGTGCAGGCTTCGCTGCGCGTCGTCGACTCGGTACTGGAGAGCCAGACCGCGTCGGGTCCCGGCTGGCACCGCTACGGAATCAAGGCCGATGGCGCCACCGACGGCTACGGAGACTGCTACGTCCCCGATCCGACCACCTGCTCACCCACCGGCCAGCCGTGGTTCACCCACTCGGTCGGCTCCGGTCACCTCTGGCCCCTGCTCACCGGCGAGCGCGCCGAGCAGGACCTGCAGTCCGGCGACCCGGCCACCGCCGCCGGCCTGGCGGTCGATTTCCAGCGGATGACGTGGGGCCTGGGATACGTGCCCGAGCAGGTGTGGGAGGACCCCGACACGCCGGCGTCGCCGTTCGGCGCGGACCCCACCACCGCCTCGATCGGCTTCACCAACGGTCAGGCCGCCGGCTCCGCCGCCCCGCTGATCTGGGGCCAGGCGGAGTACCTGAGGCTCGTGCTCGACCTCCAGGCTGGCACGCTGATCGACCAGCCCGAGATCACCCACGCCCGATACCTCGATCCGGCGGCCCCGGCCGACGTGCCGGTGACGATCGACTCGCCGGCCGATGGCGCGACCGTGACCGGAGCTGACTCGATCGTGACCGGGCGGACGACGCCGGGGGCCCGGATCGACGTCGCCGCCGGTCAGCCCGGATCTCCGGCCAACACCAGCACCGTAGTTGCGACCGTCGCCGACTCGCACGGCGAGTACTCGGCCACGATCCCGACCCCGACCGGAACCACCGTCATCACCGCGGCGGCGACAGCCGGCGCGCACGGCACCGGCTGGGCCCAGGAATCGGTAACGGGCCGAGGATGAGGGCGCCCGCAGGCCGGCCTTCCTCGCGCGACAGCACGATCGTCTCTCGTACGGTGAAGTCGCGCCTGCGGCGAGTATACGAAATTGCATGCCGTGAGCATACGGACTTGCTTGCTTGCAGCAAGCAGTAGGCGGTATCATCCGACGCGTGGCAGCGGCCCGGGATATCAACCCGTTCCGGTTCTCCGGACCGCTGTCGGCCGAGGATATGATCGACCGCGATCCGGAAGCCGACGAGCTGCTCGCCCTCGTTGAGGGCGGCCATTCCTTCCGCTTGGTCGGGCCACGCCGCTACGGCAAGACGACACTGCTGCGCCGGGTGCTCGAGACGGCCGAGCGGGAGGGCATGGCGACGGTGCTCGTCGATCTCCAGGACGTGCTCTCCATCGGTGAGATCGTGGTGCGAATCGAGCGGGCCTACGACCGCTTGAAGGGGGCGGTGCGGCGGCATGTCGACGCGATGTTCCGGAGCTGGAACATCGGCCTTGCCCTCGGCGGCGGCGGGTTTACGGCGACGCTGCAGCGCAACCCCAACGTCGACGCCGAGTCGGTGCTCTTGCGGCTGCTCGAGCTGCCGGCCGCGCTGTTCGATCGAGCCGGCGTGGTCAGCTTGATCGCGTTCGACGAGATCCAGGATGTGCTCGCCGTCCCGGGCGCCGACGGCAAGATCCGCAGCGTCATCCAGCACCACACCGATGCCGCAACATACGCGTTCGCTGGCTCCGCGCCCGGCTTCATGGAGCAGCTGTTCGCGGACCCGAAGCGCCCGCTGCTTGACCAGGCCGTCGCGAAGAGCCTCGCGCCACTCCCGCTCGACGAGGTGGGCGATTATGTGGCTCGCCGCTTTGAGCAGACCCACCGAGATGTCGGCGTCGCCCTGACGCCGATGCTCGAGTTCACGCGCGGGCATCCCCAGCGGAGCATGATGCTCGCGCATTACCTGTGGCAGCACACCCCGCGCGGCGCGACCGCCGACGAAGGCGCCTGGGTCGCTGCGCTTGACCTGGCGGCCGCTGACTCGGCACCTTTGATGCGTGCTATCTGGCGGGCCTTGACGCCGAACGAGCGTCGTATGGCGCGGGCGCTGGCGATAACGACGACGCCGCTCTACGGAGACGAAACGGCGGCCGCCGTCGGCATCAAGCGGGCGAGTATCGCTCGCGCGCTCGAGAGCCTCGTCAACAACGCAGACGTGATCCGGGCGGCTGATCGCCTGACCCTCACTGATCCGATGTTCGAGCTCTGGCTCAGAGGGCGGGGCCTCGTGCCGGAGAGCGGTGATGACGACCCGGACGAGAACGGGCGGGAGGTCGCCGCAGATTCGGGCTCATAACCCGAAGGTCGCGGGTTCGAATCCCGCCCCCGCTACTCAATAAACCGCTGGAAATATCCGCTAACGAAGAGCCCCGAGATTCAGGGCTCTTGTCATTCCGGCGGGTTGTCAAACGGATGTCAAACGTCCGGCGGACGGCTCGGGTCGATGAGCGCCGCGACCTGCGCGGCCGCCTCGGCCTGCATGCCCGGGATGACGTGGGCGTACTGCTTGAGCGTGAACGCCGGCGACTCGTGCCCGAGCCGCTCGCTGATCACCTTGACCGGGACGCCGCCTTGAGCGCCAGCGTCGCGTGCGAATGCCTCAGATCGTGAAGCCGGATCGTCCGCAGCGCGGCCTTCTCGATCAGCCGCTCGAAGGACTGGCTGAACGTGTGCGGATGGATCGGCTCGCCGTTCTCCTTGGCCACGACGAGGTCCTGGTCTTCGTAGTCGGCGCCCCACTCGCGTCGCTCGCCGTCCTGTCGAGCTCGGTGCGCCCGCAGCTGCGCGACGGTCTCGGCATCGAGGTCGATGACCCGGGCGCTGTGGCTCTTCGGCGTCGAGTGGACGACCTCGTATCCGACGGCGACGAGCGCCTGGCGGACCGACAGCCGGGCGCGGTCGAGGTCGACGTCCTGCCACCGCAGCCCGAGGATCTCGCCCCGCCGCATCCCGGTCATGGCCGAGAGACGCCAGATCGGCGCCAGCCGGGTGTCCTGAACGAACTCCAGAAACCGAGCAAGCTCTTCTGGCTCCCACGCGTTGATCCAGCCGGTCGTTCGGCGACTCGGGCGCGGCGGTTTGGCCCCCGCGGCGGCATTCCTGCCCAGCAGTCCGGTATCCACCGCGTCGGCGAGGACCTTATGGACCGTGGCGTGGATATAGCTGATCGTCTTGGCGCTCAGCGGCTTCCGGCTTTCGGACCCCGTCGCGAGGCTGGCGTACAGGCCGTTGAGCATCGGAGGTGTCAGCTGCTGCAGTAGCTTCGCCCCGAGCGCCGGGACGACGTGGAGCTCTAGGTTCCGCTTGTAGGAGTAGAATGTAGTCGGCTTGACGCGCTGCTCGGTCATCGGGAGCCAACTGTGCCGGACCCACTCGCCGAGCGTCATCCGTCCGGGGAGGACGTACGAGCCGGTGTTCAGGTCCGTGACGAGCTTGGCTCGGGCCGCCTCGGCCTCCCGCCTCGTGCGGAAGCCGCCGTGCCACTTCTGCCGGCGCCGACCTTCGTGATCGAACCCGAGGTTCAGGACGACGTACCAGCGGACGGTTTTCTTACCGTGCCGATCGGTGCGTACCCGCTTGTGGATGTGGCCCTGCATCACGCCGCTCCCAGCCACTCGAGCAGCGCCGGCACGGGCACGAGCAGTCGGCGCCCGAGGCGGCGGGTCGGCAGCTCTCCGCGCCGGGCGGCGTCATAGGCGGCAGTCCGCCCGAGGCCGAGGATCCGAGCGGCCTGCTCAATCGTGATCGTCGCCTTGCCCGCGAGTTCGTCGAGCGGCGACGGCATACTCTTCTGCATGTCGGGACCTCCAGTCGGTTCCGGCCAGGCCCCGGGGTGCTGCAACACTGCCGGGGCCGTCTTGCTTGTTGATGCTTATAATCTAGATCATGCGCCGGACGGATCCGCACCGTCCGACACACTCACGAGCGTGACTCCTCTCGTCGCCACCGAAGACCTGATCGATGCCCGTGGCGTCGCCGAAGTCCTCGGGCTCTCGGCGCCCAACACCGTCAGCGTCTACCAGCACCGCTACGCGGACATGCCGCGCCCCGTCGTCAATCTCGGTCGCGGTCGCTGCATGCTTTGGCTCCGTCCCGAGATGGAGCGCTGGGCGTTCCAGCTGAAAGCTGCCGGCCGTACGCGGCCGCGGCGCCGTGTCTCGAGCTAACCCCGTCGATGCTGTCGACGGTCCCGAGACACCACGACGAGCGACAAGAACGGGAAGATGATCCTCCGAGCGACCCGCTCCGTCCGGAGGTCCCAAAGACTTCCGCTCGGGGCGCGGGCTTGGATGCCCGCGATCCGAGCGGAAGTACCGCGACGGCGCGCAGCGA